>Ga0075424_100000038_pt1 | contig 67356 bp, 68 predicted proteins | sample SoiMethybrSBSTD3_FD_75301 | JGI IMG/M metagenome (GOLD analysis project Ga0075424, IMG submission 75301) | Bulk soil microbial communities from a Populus tree surrounding site in Tennessee, USA - Soil MetaG P. TD hybrid SBSTD3 | ecosystem: Environmental > Terrestrial > Soil > Tree plantation...
GCGCCCAGCGGCGACCGTGCTGTCGCGCGCGTGGTGGCCGGCAGCGAGGACGTGCTGCTGCAGGCGCCGGGGTACCGGCCGCAGCTGGGCGGGGTCTACCGGGTGACCGGCCACTTGCGGGAGATCGACCCGCCGGTGCGCAACTACTACGCGAGCCAGGGGGTGCACCTGGAGCTGCGAGCATCGCGGCTGGTGTGGCTGGCCGACCGGGGCGGGGGATGGGGCGTGATCGATGACCTGCGCCGCCACGCGCTGCGCCGCCTGGGCGCGGACGGCGACCCCCCGGCCGACCGAGCGCTCGTGGCCGGCGTCACGCTGGGCGAGACCGGGTCGCTGCCGGCCGACGTGCGTGCCGAGTTCCGCACGTCGGGGCTGTATCACCTGGTGGCGGTCTCGGGGCAGAACGTGGCACTGGTGGTGATCTTCGCGCTCGCCTGCCTGGCGCTGCTGGGCGTGATCGGCGCGCCGGCCCGGGTGGTCGCGGCCGGGATCACGATCGTCTACGTGCTGGTCACCGGTGCCGGGCCCTCGATCGTGCGGGCGGGTGTGGCGGGCGCGTTGGTGGCGGTGGCCTGGCTGGCATCGCGGCCGGTGGCGCGCTGGCATCTGCTCGCCTGCGGCGCGGCAGTGGTGCTGGCTCTGAACCCGCTCGATCTGTTCAATCCCGGCTTCCAGCTCAGCTTCGCGGCCGTGTGGGCGATCTTTGCGGTGGCACCGCGGCTGCAGGGCTCGCTGGGGTCGGCGGTCTCGGTGTCGGTGGCCTGCACGCTGGTCACGACCCCGATCGCCTGGTGGCACTTCGGACGGCTGGCCCCGCTGTCGGTACCGGCCAACCTGCTGGCTCTGCCTGCGGTAGGCCCGCTGCTCGGATGCGGGCTGTCTGCGATCCTGCTCGGCTCCCTCTGGCCGCCGCTGGCGACCCCACCGCTGATGCTGGCCGACCTGCTGGCGGGGTACCTGTTGTGGGTGGCGCGGCTGTGCTCCTGATGGATTACACGCCGGCGGGGAGCGGCCGCTGCTCGGGGCCGACGTAGCGGGAGTCGGGGCGGATCAGCCGTCCGTGCTCTGCCTGCTCGAGCGCATGCGCCGTCCAGCCCGCGGTGCGGGCGACCGCGAAGGCCGGTGTGTAGAGATCGGTCAGCAGGCCGACGCCGTCCAGCACGATCGAGGCGTAGTACTCGACGTTGGTCTTCAGCGGCCGGTCGGGCTTGTGCTCGGCCAGCAGCCGCAGCGCCACGTCCTCGACGTCGATCGCCAGTTGCAGCCAGTCGGCGTCGGCCGCCAGCCGCTCGGCCACCTGCCGCAGTGCCGCGGCGCGCGGGTCCATCGTCTTGTAGATCCGGTGGCCGAACCCCATGAGCCGCTCGCCGCGGGCCAGCGCCTCGCGGATCCAGACCTCCGCGTGCTCGACGTCGCCGATCTGCGTCAGCTGGTCGCGCACCTCGGACGGCGCACCGCCGTGCAGCCGTCCCTTGAGAGCGCCGACGGCGCCGCAGACGGCGCTGGCCAGGTCGCTCTGCGTGCTGGTGATGACGCGGGCGGTGAACGTGGACGCGTTCAGGCCGTGCTCGGCACAGACGGTGAAGTACGCGTCCAGCGCGCGCGCCTTGGCGGGGTCGGGCTGCTCGCCCGTGATCGCGTGCAGCAGCCGCGCGGCCGTACCGAGGTGCGCCGCCTCCGCCGAGTTCACCGGCTGCTTGTTGTCGCGCATCCGTGCGAAGGCGCCGACCGCGGCCGGCCCGAGCGCGATCAGCTCGCGGGCCTGGGCGGCCGTGGGCGGCCAGTCCATGCGCCGCTCCGCCCCGAACGCCGAGAACGCGGTGCGCAGCGCATCCAGCGGGGCGCACGAGGTGGGCAGCCCGCGCAGCGCGGCCAGCACCGTCGGCGACAGCTCCGCCGGCGGCAGCACCTCGTCGCGCAGCGGCCACTCACCGTCGAGCAGCAACCCGACCACGCGGTCGTAGCTGCCGTGAGCGGCCAGGTCGCCGATCTCGTAGCCGCGGTAGAGCAGCCGCCCCGCCTGGCCGTCGACCAGGCTGATCGTGGTCTCGGCCGCGACCACGCCCTCGAGCCCGCTGTTGACATCGGATGGCATCGGGGCGCGATTCTAGCCAGCGCGCCGATCCGGGCGTGCAGGGGGCGCCATCGTGCGACAATGCGGGTATGAAGCTCTCCGCCAAAGCTGACTACGCAGTCCGGGCGGTGCTGGTGCTGGCGTCCCACGACGACCCGCATCCGCTCAAGGGCGAGCTGATCGCGGCGTCCCAGGATCTGCCGCTGAAGTTCGTCGAGAACATCCTGGGCGAGCTGAAGCACGCCGGCCTGGTGGTGTCGCAGCGCGGCCCGGAGGGCGGCTACCGGCTGGCGGTGCCGGCCGACCAGATCACGGTGGCCGAGGTGATCCGGGTTGTCGACGGGCCGCTGGCCGCCGTCGCAGGCGTGCGGCCCGAGGCCATCAGCTACCCGGCAGGCGCCGAGGCGCTGCCCGACGTATGGCTTCAGGCCCGCTCGCAGCTGCGCTCGGTGCTCGAGAACGTGACCTTCGCCGACCTCGTCCAGCGCTCCCGCGAGCGCGCCGCCAAGATCGAGGTCACGGCCGCAGGAGAGGGCGCTGGCGCATAAGCCGGCGTACCTGATCGCCGGCAGCGACTGGCCCAAGATCGACGCCGCCGCCGTCCGCCTGCGAAGCCAGTTCGACGAGGACAGCGTCGAGCAGATCGCGGTCGGCGAGGAGGACGCCGCCGACGTAGTCGCATCGTGCAACGCGCTGGGCCTGTTCGGCGGTGAGCGGCTGGTGCTGGTGCGCGGCGTGGAGGGCCTGGACGAGGCGCAGGTGCAGGACATCATCGGATACCTGGCCGATCCCACGCCCGGCACCTGTCTGGCCATGTTCGGCGGCAAGGGAGTCGCCGAGGACGGGCCGCTGGCGACCGCCGTCGCCAGCGCCGGCGACGTCCGCATCTTCGACGCACCAGACGACGAGCACGCCGTTCAGTGGGTGGTCAAGCGCTTCTCCGAGCAGGGCATTTCCTGTCCCAACGGCGTCGCCAGGCGGATCGTGAAGCGGGCCGGCATTGAGATCGGCGACCTCGCGCTGGAGGTCGAGAAGCTCGCGACCTACGGTCGCGGCGAGGCACCCACCGAGGCGGACGTCGACCTGCTGGTGGCCGAGCAGCTGGACGTGAAGCCCTGGAACATGACCGATGCTTGGGGCCGGCGCGACGCGGCCGGCGTGATCTCCTTCGCGACCGCCGACATCGAGAAGCCGGACGACGTGCAGCGCATCTCGGCCATCTTCGCCAACCACGTGCGCCGCGTCCGCCAGGCGCTGCTGGTGGTGGAGGCGGGCGGGTCGCCGAAGGAGGTGCAGAAGCAGCTGGGGCTGCGCTCGCCGTACCAGGCGCAGGGGCTGTGCCGGCAGGCACGCGCGTTCAGCGAGCCGGAGCTGGCTCGTGCGGTCGTGCGGCTGGCCGAGCTGGACGAGGCGATCAAGGGCGGCAGCCGGCTCGACCCGCGGCTCGAGCTGGAGTTGGCGCTGGTCGAGATCAGCGCCGAATGAGCGCGCAGACGGCCGCCGCCGCGGTGGCGGCGCTGGTCTCGCTGGCGTGTACCGCGGTGGTCGCGGAGCGGCTGGCGCGGCGCCCGTCGCGTCCGGCTCCGCTGATCGCGTGGCTGATCGGGTTTTCGCTGTTCACGGTGGCCACCGGCTGCCTCTGGTACGGCGCGCGCGAGGGCTGGAGCGAGGGCGTGTTCCGGCTCTACTACCTAAGCGGCGCCATCCTGGTAGTGCCCTACCTGGCCGTCGGCGAGCTGCTGCTGGTGGCGCCCGGGCGCCGCGCCACGCGGCTGGTGGTGGCCACGATGCTGTGGGTCACGTTCGCCTCGACGGCGGCGGTGCTGGCCGCGCAGGTCGACCTGGCCGAGCTGGCACGGGCGGGAGCGACGCCGCCCAACGGGGCGATGGGCGGCCCCTGGACGACGATCCTGGCGGCCGTCCTCAACATCGTCGGCACGCTGGTGCTGCTGATCGGCTCGATCGCGTCGGCGCGGCGCCGCCGCGACCCCCGTCCGCTGCTGGTGGCGGCCGGCGTGGCCGTGATCGCGCTTGCATCGACCGCGACTCGCCTGGACGTGTACGCGCTGTTCGCGTTGGGGCAGGCGCTGGGCATCGTGCTGATCCTGGCCGGCCTGGTCTGGCGCCGGTAGACTGGCAGGCCCATGCGTCCCTCCCCAACAGTCGTGACCGCCGCCTTCAGCCGCGCGGCCAGGGCCAACACGACCGGGCCGCCGCGCGGCATGAGCCGACAGTGGGTCGACGCGCTGGCCGCGGTGCCGCTGTTTGCCAACGTGCCGAAGCGGCACCTGCGCCAGATCGCGAGGCTGGCCGAGCAGGTCACGGTGCGGGCGGGCGCGCCGCTGGTGTACCGCACGCACAGCGGCCGCGAGTTTTTCGTCGTGCTCGAAGGTACGGCCGTGGTGCGGCCGCCCAACGGGCTCGCGCACGCGATCGGGCCGGGTGACTTCTTCGGCGAGATGTCGGTGATCGACGGCAAGCCGCGCTCGGCGGCGGTGCGGGCCGAGACCGACATGGTGCTGATGATGCTGGGCCGGCGTCAGTTCATGGAGGTCGTGAACGAGCAGCCGACAGTGGCGATCGCGATCATGGAGGAGCTGGCCGCACGGGTGCGGCGGCTCGAGGGTTCGGCCTAGGCCTCGGCGGGGACGCCGGCGGCCATGCGGGCTGCCTGCGACTTCTTGCGCGCGGCGGTGTTGCGGTGGATCGCGCCTCGCGCGGAGGCCCGGTCGAGTAGCACCGTCAGCTTGCGGTGGACGTCGGCCACCTGCTCTGCCTCGCCGGCTTCGGCCGCGTCGCTGAGCCGCCGCGAGAGCGTCTTGATCTGGGTGCGGTAGCGCAGATTCTCGAGACGCTGCCGCGCCGCAGTCCGCACCCGCTTTTCCTGTTGCTTCGAATTCGCCATAGAAAAGCCCCTCCCGGGGCCGACGGATCATAGCACTAGACTCTCGCGTTTATGGCAGATACTCGCCGCCTGGCGACCTCCACGGCCGTCTTCGGGGTGGCCACCGCCATCTCCCGGGTGGCGGGTCTTGTCCGCGAGATCGCCGCCGCCGCGGTGCTCGGCTCAGGCCCCGTCTACTCGGCTTTCACGGTCGCGTTCAACCTGCCCAACCTGATCCGCGCGATCGTGGCAGACAACGCCATCAGCGCAGCCTTCGTGCCGGTGTTTTTGGAGCTGCGCGAGAAGGGCGAGGAGAAGGAGGCGTGGCGGGTCGCCAGCATGGTGCTGTGGACGACCGCGGTGGTGCTGGGCGCGATCTCCGCCCTGTTCATCCTGCTGGCGCCGCTGCTGGTGCCCGTGCTGCTGGTCGGAACCAGCAACGTCTCCTCCGACCTGGTGGTGACGCTGACCCGGATCCTGTTCCCGATCGTGGTGCTGATGGGGCTGTTCGGGGTCGTCACCGGCATCCTCAACGCGCAACGGATCTTCGGCGTCCCGGCCTTCGCGCCGGTGGCCTGGAATCTCGTGATCATCGCGGTGCTGCTGGTGTACGGCCGCAGCGGCTCGCTCGAACACCGGGCGCAGGTATACGCGTGGGGCGTGCTGGCGGCCACGATCGTGCAGTTCCTGATCCCCCTGCCGCTGCTGCGCGGATCCGGGATCGGGCTGGCATTCCGGCTCGGCTTCGGAAACCCGCACGTGCGGCACATCCTGCGCCTGATGGTGCCGGTCTCGCTGGGACTGGGCCTGATCAACGTCAACCTGACCCTGGATACGATCATCGCGGCGCACCACAGCTCGTCGGCGCCGGGCGACCTGGGGTATGCGTTCCGCCTGTTCATGTTGCCGCAGGGGCTGTTCTCGGTGGCGGTATCGACCGTGCTGTTCCCCGAGCTGTCGCGTGCTGCCGCCGTGCGCAACATGGTCGAGCTGGCGCTGATCGTGGCCCGCGGCATACGCGCGATCGTGTTCCTGCTGCTGCCGGCCGCGGCCATCTCGATCGTGCTGGCCGAGCCGGTGGTGCGTCTGCTCTACCAGCACGGGCAGTTCAACGAGACCGACACCGTGCGGGTGTCGGCCACGCTCGTGATGTTCTCGCTGGGCCTGCTCGGGAATGGCCTGTCGCTGCTGCTCACCCGCGCCTTCTTCGGGCTCCAGGAGCCACGCATCCCGACCCTGGTGGCGCTCGTGAACCTGGTGCTGAACCTGTTCTTCGATCTGGCGCTGCTGCGCTATGGCGCGGCCGGTATCGCCCTCGCCACGGCGATCGTGACGTCGTTCAACGCGGGCGTGCTGATGGTGCTGCTGCGGCGCCGGGTGGGCTCGCTGCACGGCCGAGAGGTGCTGCGCTCCACCGCGTTGACCGCGGTGGCGACGATCTACTGCACCGTCGCGGCGTTCGGAGTCTGGTACCCGATGGACAAGATCCTGGGCCGCTCGATCGCCGGCCAGATCGTGTCCCTCGGCCTGGGGCTGGCCGCCGGCGGCTTCGCCTACCTGGTCGCGGCACGTTCCCTGCGGCTGGCCGAGGTGGACATCCTGGCCGGCCTCCTGCACCGCCGCCGCGATCCCGCAGCGTGATGCACCGGTACGCTTAACCGGTGGCACTCTCACGCATCCGCAACTTCTCGATCATCGCCCACATCGACCACGGCAAGTCGACGCTGGCCGATCGCATCCTGCAGGTCACCAAGACGGTGGCCGACCGCGACATGCGCGAGCAGCTGCTCGACTCGATGGATCTCGAGCGCGAGCGCGGCATCACGATCAAGGCCCAGGCGGTGCGGGTGCTGTTCCGTGCCTCCGACGACCGCGTCTACGAGCTGAACCTGATCGACACGCCCGGGCACGTCGACTTCACCTACGAGGTGTCGCGCAGCCTGGCCGCCTGCGAGGGCGCGCTGCTGGTGGTGGACGCCGCCCAGGGGCTGGAGGCCCAGACGCTCGCGAACGCGTACCTGGCGATCGAGAACGACCTCGACATCGTCCCGGTGGTGAACAAGATCGACCTGCCGGCGGCGGATCCCGACGGCGTCTCCGCCGAGCTGGCCGAGCTGATCGGCGACGCGCCCGAGAACGTGCTGCGGATCTCGGCCAAGACCGGCCAGGGCATCGAGGAGGTGTTGCAGGCGGTGGTCGATCACATCTCGCCGCCGGACGGCGACCCGCAGGCGCCGCCGCGCGCGCTCATCTTCGACTCCAGCTACGACCAGTATCGTGGCGTGCTGGCCTTCGTGCGGATGGTGGACGGCGGCTTCCACAAGGGCGACAAGGTCTGCGCGATGGCGCAGGGCACGCGCTTCGACGTCGAGGAGCTGGGCTTCTTCTCCCCCGGCATGCGGCCCGCCAAGCACCTGTCGGCGGGCGAGGTCGGCTACATCGTGACCGGCCTCAAGGACGTGTCGCAGCTGCGGGTGGGGGACACGCTGACGCTCTCCAGGGAGGGTGCCGCGGAGCCGCTGCCCGGCTACAAGGAGGTCAAGCCGATGGTCTTCGCCGGGCTGTTCCCGACCGACTCGGACCAGTACCCGGAGCTGCGTGACGCGCTCGAGAAGCTGAAGCTGAACGACGCCGCCCTGTCGTACGAGCCGGAGACCTCGCAGGCGCTCGGCTTCGGGTTTCGCTGCGGGTTCCTGGGGCTGCTGCATATGGACATCGTGCGGGAGCGGCTGGAGCGCGAGTACGACCTCGACCTGCTAGTGACCGCGCCCAACGTGGCCTACCGGGTGCAGGACGTCAAGGAGGACTGGCACGAGGTGCACAATCCGGCCCAGATGCCGGCCTCGGGCGACGTCCTGTCCACCGAGGAGCCCTACGTGCGGGCGTCGCTGATCGCACCCAAGGAGTTCGTGGGGCCGCTGATGGAGCTGACCCAGGACCGCCGGGGCGAGTTCGGCCACATGGAGTACCTCAGCGAGGAGCGGGTGCAGCTGGTCTACGACATCCCGCTGGCCGAGGTGGTGCTCGACTACTACGACCAGCTCAAGTCGCGCAGCCGCGGATACGCCTCCTTCGACTACGACATGATCGGCTTCCGCGAGGGCAAGCTGGTGAAGGTGGACGTGCTGCTGGCCGGGGAGCAGGTCGATTCGCTGTCGCTGATCACGCACCGCGACAACGCCTACAAGCAGGGCAAGGCGCTGGTGGAGGCGCTGCGCGAACGGATCCCGCGCCAGATGTTCGAGGTCGCGATCCAGGCGGCGATCGGCTCGCGCGTGATCGCCCGCGAGACCGTCAAGGCCAAGCGCAAGGACGTGCTGGCCAAGTGCTACGGCGGCGACGTCAGCCGCAAGCGGAAGCTGCTCGAGAAGCAGAAGAAGGGCAAGAAGCGGATGAAGCAGGTGGGCAACATCGAGGTGCCGCAGGAGGCGTTTCTAGCGGTGCTCGACCTGAACCGTGACGGAGGCAATGGTGGCGGCGGCTGAGCATCTCTACCTGCACGTGCCGTTCTGCGGCCATCGCTGCGGGTACTGCGACTTCGTCACGGTCACCGGCAACGGCGAGCTGCACGGCCGCTACGTCGACGCCCTGATCCGCGAGCTTCGCGGTGCGCCGGCCCGGCCGGCGACGATCTTCATCGGCGGCGGCACGCCGTCGCTGCTGGACGACGCGTTGCTCGCGCGGCTGCTGGCGGCACTGCCCGCCTGCGACGAGCTGACCGTCGAGTGCAACCCGGAGACGATCACGCCCGCCAAGGCTCAAGTGTTGGTCGAGGGTGGGGTGTCGCGGGTGTCGCTGGGCGCGCAGAGCTTCCAGCCGCAGTTGCTGGCGACGCTCGAGCGGCGGGCCACGCCGGACCGCGTTCTGCAGGCGGCAAGGACGCTGCGGCAGGCGGGCGTCACCAACCTCAACCTCGACTTGATGTTTGGGGTTCCGGGGCAGTCGGCCGCAGACCTCGCCGCCGACCTTGACCAGGCCTTGAGCCTCGTGCCCGAGCACATCAGCTACTACGAGCTCGAGGCCAAGCCCGGCACCCGCTTCACTCACCGCCACGGCGCCGAGCTGGAGCGCCAGGCAGAGGCACTCGAGGACCACTACGAGACGGTTGTGGCCACGCTGCGCGAGCGCGGCTACCACTGGTATGAGACGGCGAACTTCTGCCGCGACGGCCACCAGGCGCGCCACAACCTGGGCTACTGGGAGGGGCGCGACTACCTCGGCCTGGGCGTCGGCGCCGTTTCCACGATCGGCCTGGAACGGCGCCGCAACCGGCCGTCCCTGCGCGCCTACCTGCAGGCGGTGGAGGCCGGCCAGGCGCCCCCCGCCGAGATCGAGCTGCTGAGCCCGGCCGAGCGCGGAAGCGAGCGGCTGATGCTCGGTCTGCGGCTCGACCGGCCGATGCCGTTGGACGGGCTGGAGTGGCTGATCGACCCGCGGCAGCTCGAGCGCATGGCCGGTGCCGGAATGCTCGCCCGCGAGCCGGGGGGCATCCGGCTCAGCGAGCGCGGCAGGTTCATGGCAAACGACGTCGTCAGCACGCTGCTGCGATGAGCGAACTGGAACGACAGCTGACGCCGCGCCAGGTCCTGATCCTGCTACGGGTGGTGCGGGAGTACATCTCGACGGGGCATCCGGTCGGCTCGAAGGCGCTGGTCGAAAGCGGGGCCGTGGACGCGTCGGCCTCGACGGTGCGGTACGAGCTCGCCGAGCTGGAGGCGCTGGGCCTGCTCGGCCACCCGCACACCTCGGCCGGCCGGGTGCCAACCGACGCGGGCTACCGGCTGTACGCGCACCAGCTACTTGAGCAGCCGCTGGGCGCCGCGCGGCTGCCGATCGACCTGTCGCAGGTGCGGAACGAGGTCGATGCGGCCCTGCGCAACACGACCGAGATGATGTCGCAGGTGACGAACCTGCTGGCGGTGGTGACGGCGCCGCCGCTGGAGACCGCCGAGATCCGCCACGTCGAGGTGCTGCGGCTGCAGCCGCGGATGGTGATGGTGGTGGTGATCACCTCCACCGGCGGCGTCACCAAGAGCATGTTCCCGTTCGAAGAGGCGGTGGACGAGAAGCTGATCGAGTGGGCCACGGCCTACCTCAACGAGCAGCTGGGCGGCGTACGGCTGGGCGCGCGGGCGCTGCGCCAGCGCCTGTTCGACCCCGGCCTGGGCGCCCGCGAGCTCGGGTTCATGGGGGCGCTGGAGCCGGCCTTCACCGAGCTGGTGGGCGGCGGCGAGCAGACCCTGTACGTGGGCGGCGCCGCACGGCTGGTCCAGGAGCTGCGCCACGACGAGCTGGCCGAGATCAATGACCTGATGCTGGCGCTGGAGGAGCGGGCCGGCCTGCTGCAGCTGCTGCGCGGGGCGCTGGAGACCAACCGGCTGTACGTGCGCGTCGGCGGCGAGGAGGCGATACCGCAGCTGCGGGGCCTGTCGCTGGTGGCCGCGAACTACGGGCTGCCGGCCCGCAACCTGGGCACGGTGTCGCTGATAGGCCCCAACCGCATGGACTACGTGAAGGCGATCCGGTCGGTGCGCGGAGCTGCGGCGCTTCTGTCCGACTTCGTCGAACAGGTTTACGAGTAGGCCCTTACTCCGGGTGGGCCTTTAACGGAGTCGCGCGTCGGAGTGGGGCTCCAGTCCACTCCGACGCGCTTCTTGACTCCGACCCCCCCGGCTGCGAGTTGGGTGGTGTGACCCCGAGGAGACTTGTGAATCCTTCCCGGCGGCCCACCGGTAGAGGGTTCGTCTCCGGCACCACCGTCTCGCCGTGCCGTCTTTGCGTTGTAGCCTCACAATAGTCGCCCGGGTGCTCGGGGTCAAGTGCACAAAAAGGGGTAAATCAAGTTGTCCCAGCAGACCTACTTGACTACCGCCATTTTGGCTTGAAATAGCGTATAGTTCCGCAGTCGAGGAATTCTCCGGGAGGCGCTAGTCAAGTGACCGTCGGTCCGCTACCTTGAGAGGCATGGGAGACGCGAAGACACTCGAGACCGTGCGCGGAGTCACTCGCCGCGAGCGCGCCACTGGGGTCGGCGCGCGCGTGCGCGAGGCGCGGCTCGAGATCGGGCTCACGCAGGGCGAGCTGGGGGGCTCGCGCTTCTCCAAGGAGTACGTGAGCCAGGTGGAGCTGGGCAAGACGCGGCCCTCGCCGGCCGCGCTGGACTGGTTCGCCGAGCGGCTCGGGGTCGACCGCATGGCGCTGGCCGGGGAGAGCACGGCGGCGATCACGGCCGCCTGCGAGGCGGCGGTCACACGTGCCGAGGCCGAGATCGAGGCGCACCGCGATGCCGAGGCGCTCGCCGAGCTGGAGGGTGTAAGGGACGCCCTCCGGTCGCCGGGGAGCGAACGGCTCGCCCTGCGGCTGCGGCTGGCGCGGGGCTGGGCGCTGCAGAACGTCGGCCGCCTCGACGATGCGCTGGTCGAGCTGGCGGCCGCACGCCAGGCGGCGGAGCAGGCGGGATCGGGTGACGCCGTCGCGCTGGCCCTGTACCGGATCGGGGTCGTCCGGTACAAGATGGGCAGCCTGGCGACGGCGGCGTCGCTGCTGGACGAGGCGCTGCGGGCCTGCGAGACCACGGTCGACCCGTCGGATGCGCTGAGGGCACGCATCTTCAACGCCAGGGCAAAGATCCGGCGGCGCCAGAAGGACTTCACGGCGGCGGCCGAGGACGTCGAGCAGGCGCTGGAGCTGGCGCACGCCTTGAACGACGACCGGGTGCTGGCGGAGACCTACCTGGACGCGTCGCTGGTGGCAGAGCGGCGCAACGAGTACACCCGCGCGCGTGAGCATGCCGAGCGGTCGAAGGCGCTGTTCGAGCGGGTGGCGGATCACGAGTACGTGGGCAAGCTGCTGAACAACCTCGGGCAGCTGCGCGCGATCACCGGTAAGCCGGAGGAGGCGGTACCGCTCCTACGCGAGTCGTTCCGGATCGCGGTGGAGCAGGACAATCGCATCGACGCCGCCTTCGCGGCGTCGTCGCTGGCATCGGCACGGATGCACAGCGGCGATCTGGAGGGGGCGATCGAGAGCGGATATCGCGCGATCGAGTTATTGAGTTCGCGCGAGGAATACCGAGAAGAAGAAGGGAACGCTCAAATCGTGATCGGCCGCGCGTCGCTGGCGCTCGGCCGGCTCGACCAGGCGGAGGTGTCCTTCAAGGCCGCGGCGGACTGTTTTGCGGCTGTGGAGACGGTGAGCCATCTCGCCGGCGCATGGGTCGCGCTCGGGGATGTGGCCCACAGCAGAGGGGAAGCAGCAAGGGCAGCGGAGTTGTACCGGCAGGCAGCAGAAGCCTTGCAGGACGTTCGCTGGTAGGGGAAGTACCCCCGTGGGCAGGAGGTAGGTAAATGAAGATTCTGGTGAAGCGCCCAGCGCTTTTCGTCTGGGCAGTTGCGCTGGCCATGTTTCTGGCCAGGGTCGGGCCGCACCACGGCCACGGCTTTCATCAGTGGTAACAGTGCGCGAGGGTCGGCTCCGCCATCTGCGGCGCCGGCCCTGCGCGGCTGATACGCCGCTCGCCTGAGGGCGGCGGGCTCGGTGGCGCGCGCCTCTAGACTGCCCGCGTGGCTGCCAAGCGTGACTACTACGAGGTGCTGGGCGTCGAACGGGGCGCCGACGAGGCCGAGGTCAAGAAGGCCTTTCGCAGGCTCGCCCGCGAGCTGCATCCCGACGTCAACCCCGGCGACTCCGAGGCCGTCGAGCGCTTCCGCGAGGTGGCCGAGGCCTACGAGGTGCTGTCCGACGCCGACACCCGAGCGCGCTACGACCGGTTCGGGCATGCCGGGGTGGACGGCTCCTCGCTGCACACCGATCAGTTCATGGACTTCGGGTCGCTGTCCGACCTGCTGGGAGCCTTCTTCGGCGACGACCTGTTCGGCGGTGCCCGCGCGCAGCGGCGTGGCGGCGACGTCGCCGCCAATGTGACGCTCGAGTTCGCGGAGGCTGCGTTCGGCGTCGAGCAGCGGCTCGACGTCGAGGTGATCGGCGACTGCGACCGCTGCAGCGGAAGCGGCGCGGAGCCGGGATCGGCGTCGCACACGTGCGACACCTGTGGCGGTCAGGGCCGCGTGCAGCGGGTGCAGCAGACGGCGCTCGGCCAGTTCGTGCAGACCGGCGCCTGCCCCACCTGCGGCGGCCGCGGGCGCGTGATCGAAACCCCCTGCAGCAGCTGCCGCGGGCGCGGGCTGCGGCAGGTGGCCGAGACGGTCGAGGTGCAGATCCCGGCCGGGATCATGGACGGCCAGCGGCTGCAGCTGCGCGGCCGCGGCAGCCAGGGCCAGCCGGGCGGGCCGCGCGGAGACCTCTACGTCGGCGTGCGGGTCAGGCCGCATCCCAGCTTCCAGCGCGACGGCAACGACGTCGTCACGGTGCTGAACCTGCCCTTCACGCGCGCTGCGCTCGGCACCACCGTGACGGTCGAGACGCTGGACGGCGAGCAGCAGGTGGAGCTGCGGGCCGGCACCCAGCCGGGCGACGTGATGGTGCTGCGCGGCAAGGGCGTACCGGTGCTGAACGGTCGCGGCCGCGGCGACCACCGGGTGCTGGTGAACGTGATGCTGCCGCAGCGGCTGACCGACGACCAGCGTCGTCTGTTGGCCGAGTTCGAGGCGGCCGTCGCCGAGGACACGTACAAGCCCGACGAGTCGTTCCTGGGCCGCATCCGCTCGGCCTTCTCGGGATGAACCGCTACACCCTGCGCGTCCCGGCGGCCGACGCGGAGCTGGCCACGCTGCGCATGCTGGAGTGGTTCCCGGGCGGGATCGAGGAGCAACGCAACGGCGACCAGGTCGAGCTGTCGGGCTTCGCCGAGCAGGCGCCGGACCCTTCGCTCAGCGAGAGCCCGGTCGCGGACGGCTGGGCCGATGCCTGGCGCGACTTCCACCGACCCGTGCGCGAGGGCCGGTTGTGGGTAGGGCCTCCCTGGTCGCAGCCCGAGGCAATCGCTGTCGTGATCGATCCCGGCCGCGCGTTCGGCACCGGCGCGCACGGCTCCACGCGGGCGGCGCTGGCGCTGCTCCAGGAGCTCGACCCCGGGTCGGCACTCGACCTCGGCTGCGGCTCCGGCGTGCTCTCGATCGCAGCTGCCAAGCTCGGGTTCGGCCCAATACAGGCGTTCGACATCGATCCGCTGGCCGTGCAGGCCACGCACATCAACGCCGCCCGCAACGATGTCGAGCTGAGCGCCGAGCGGCGCGACGTCCTGGTCGATCCGCTTCCGCCGGCACGGCTGTGGCTGGCCAACCTGGAGCTGCACCTGCTCGCGCCGCTGCTACGGCGACCCGACCGGCCGCCGCTGGTGCTCGCGTCGGGCCTGCTCGAGCGCCAGACGCTGGGCGGCGGGCGCCGGGCGGTGGTGGACGGCTGGGCGGCGGAGCTGGTGGAACGCTGAGCGGGCACGTCTACCGGTTCTTCGCGCGCGACCTGCAAGACGGGGTGGCGCGGCTGTCCGACGGCGACCGCCGCCACCTCGAGCAGGTGCTGCGCCTGCCGGTCGGCGATACTTGCGAGATCGTGTGGGAGGGCCGCGTGTTTCGAGCACGCGTGCGCTCCGATGGATGCGAGCTGATCGAGGAGGTGGAGGCGCTGCCCCAAGCACCGTCGGTGACCGTCTGGATCGCCCAGCCGGGCGCCCGCTCGGACGAGGCGGTCGAGAAGCTGACCGAGCTGGGCGTCGCCCGGATCGGCCCGCTTCGCACCGAGCTTCTGAAAGGCTCGTTCTCCGAGAGCCGCCTGGAGCGCTGGGCGCGGGTGGCCGAAGCCGCCGCGAAGCAGTCGAAGCAGTCACGGCTTCCGGAGCTGCTGGCGCCGTCGGCCTACGCGGACGTGCTCAGCCGCGAGGCGGTGGTGCTCAGCAACACGGGTGCGTCGGGCGGCCTCGCCGATCGCATCGTCGGCCGCCGCTCGACGACGCTGCTGATCGGCCCGGAGCCGGGCTTCTCGGATGCCGAACTGGAGCTGGCGCGATCGCGCGGCGTCGCCGTCGCCACCTTCGGGCCCGTGGTGCTGCGCACCGAGACGGCGGCGATCGTGGCCGCGGCGCTGGCGCTGCGAGAGATGGGCTTCCTGGGGTGACGACGTTTGCCACCGAGTTCCTCGGCTGCAAAGTGTCGATGACCGACGCCCAGCAGGTGCGTGAGCGGCTCGCGGCCGACGGCCATCGCGAGGTGCCGGCGGATCAGGCGGCGGTGCGCGTGCTCAACACCTGCTGCGTCACGGCCGAGGCGGTCGCCAAGTCCCGCAAGGCCGCGCGTCGCGCGGCGCGGAGCGCCGAGCGGGTGGTCGTGACCGGCTGCGCCGCTGCGCTGGACGGTGCCTTCGACGGACTTCCCCAGAACGTGACGGTGCTCTCGCGGCGGTCGGAGCTGCTTGCGCAGGCCGTCTCGGAGCACGTGGGAGCGCTGTCCTGCATGGGTGTCGCCCAGACGCGGTTCGCCCGCACACGGGCCTACCTCAAGATCCAGGACGGCTGCTCGTTCACGTGCAGCTACTGCGTGATTCCGCAGGTGCGCGGTGCCAGCCGCAGCCGCGCGGCGGCTGCGGTGCTGTCGGAGGCGCGCCGGCGGGCGGCGCAGGGCCACCGCGAGCTGGTGCTGACCGGCGTCAACCTGGGGTGTTTCCGCGACCGGAAGGCGGGCGTCGACCTGGCCGGCCTGCTCCGGGCAGTGGCCGCCGTCGACGGCGTGGAGCGGGTGCGGCTGTCGTCGATCGAGGTCAATCACCTCAGCGACCGGCTGCTGCGCGCCGTCGCGGAGACGCCCGGCGTGGCGCGGCACCTGCACGTGCCGATGCAGTCGGGCTCTGACCGCGTGCTTGGGGCGATGCGACGTCACTACGCGGCGGCGGGGTTCCTGGACAAGATGCGCCGTGCGCGGGAGCTGGTCGACGGCCTCAATCTGACCAGCGATGTGATCGTCGGCCACCCATCGGAGCGGGTCGAAGACTTCGGCGCCACGCTCGACGTGGTCAGCGCCGCCGGCTTCACCAAGGTGCACGTGTTCCCGTACTCGCCGCGGCCGGGCACGGCCGACGCGGGCGACGATCCGGTGACGGCCGCCGAGAAGCGCCGCCGCTCGCGGCAGCTGCGGGCGCTGTCGGATGCCCACGGCGCCGCGCACCGGGCGTCGAAGGTGGGGCGGCGCGAGCGGGTGCTGGTGGAGGACGCCGACGGGTGCGGATACAGCGACGACTACACGCCGTTCCGCGTCACCGGCGGTGCCCGTGGCCGGCTGGTCGAGGTGCTGGGCGTGCTCGCAGCCGGCGACGCCGTGATCGCTACCCTGTGCTCGTGACCCTCACCGAACAGGTCCAGGCCGAGCTGCGCGACGCGATGAAGAGCGGTCAGCGCGAGCGGCTGGACGCGCTGCGGCTGATCTACTCGTCCCTGCAGAAGGCCGAGAAGGACGCGCCCGGGGAGTTCGGGGACGAGCAGGCGATGGCCGTGCTGCGACGTGAGCGTAAGCAGCGGCTGGAGGCGGCCGAGGCCTACGACAAGGCCGGCCAGGATGATCGCGCCGCCCGCGAGCGCGCCGACGTGCCGGTGATCGAGGAGTTCCTGCCGGCCCCGCTCAGCGAGCAGGAGCTGGCGGCACTGGTGGACGCGGCGATCGCGGACACCGGCGCCGAGACGATGAAGGACATGGGCCGCGTGATGGGGCTGGTCACCGAGCGGTCGGGCGGACGCGCCGACGGCCGTGTGGCATCCGCTCTCGTGCGTGACCGCCTGTCGGCGTAGACTTTCCGGGATGGCTCTTTCCACGATCGCGGCGGTCCAGACGACCTGATGGCACGACTGAAGGTCTCGGTCGGGCACGACCTGGCGACGGAACTGGGCGACGATCGCGACGCTGTGCTGCACGAGCTGGCCGAGCGCACCGGAGCGAGCGTCTACCTGCGCGGAAACGAGCTGACCCTGGAGGGCGAGGATCCGGCCGTCGATCGGGCCAAGGCGATGGTCGAGGAGCTGTCACAGCTGGTCGTGCAGGGAATCTCGATCGGACCGCAGACGGTCGAGGCGGTGGCCGGCGTGCTGACCGCCGACGGCCGCGCCGTGGACGTGCTGCACGACGTCGTCTGGCGCCATCGCGGCCAGCGCGTCTCGCCCAAGACGCTCGGGCAGAAGGCGTATGTCGATGCCATCCGCGCCAACACGGTCACCTTCGGGATCGGGCCTGCCGGCACCGGCAAGACCTACCTCGCGATCGCGCTGGCCGTCGCGGCGCTGTCGGAGCGCGAGGTGGCGCGGATCATCCTCACCCGGCCCGCCGTAGAGGCGGGCGAGCGGCTGGGCTTCCTGCCCGGCGACCTGCAGGCGAAGGTCGACCCGTACCTGCGCCCGCTGTTCGACGCCCTGCACGACATGCTGGACGCCGACAAGCTGCTCACCTACATCGACACCGGCATGATCGAGGTGGCGCCGCTCGCGTTCATGCGCGGGCGCACGCTGAACGACTCGTTCATCATCCTGGACGAGGCGCAGAACACGAGCCCCGAGCAGATGCAGATGTTCCTGACCAGGCTCGGCTTCGGATCGCGCGTTGTCGTCACCGGCGACATCACACAGATCGACCTGCCGCGCGAGCAGCGCTCCGGCCTGGTGAACGTGATGCGCGTGCTGGAGGGAGTGCCCGACATCTCCTTCATCCACTTCTCCGACGCCGACGTGGTGCGCCACAAGCTCGTGCAGCGGATCGTGAACGCCTACCTGCATCACGCCGAGCAGAATGGGCCGGGACGGCCGGAGTGACGGTCGAGGTGCAGATCGAGAATCACAGCGGCTGGCGGGTGGACGAGCCGGCCGCGGCCGCGGTTCTGTGTTCGGCGCTCGCGGCCGAGGGCGTCGACAGCGGCGAGGTGGGCCTGGAGTTCGTGGACGAACGGCGCATCGCCGAGCTGAACGGGCAGCACCGAGGCAAGCCCTCGGCGACCGACGTGCTGTCGTTCCCGATCGACGGCCGTGCCCTGCTCCCGGAGGGCGTCCCTCGCCAGCTGGGTGATCTGGTGGTGTGCCCGGCGGTGGCATCGGCGGAGGGCACGCCGATCGCGACGCTGCTGGTGCACGGCGTCTTGCACCTGGTGGGATACGACCACGAGACCGACGGCGGGGCGATGCTGGTCCGTCAGGACCAGCTGCTCGCGGAGGTGGCGCCCGTTGTCGCCGACCCTGCGTAGCCGCGACGAGCTGATCAAGGACGCGCGCCGGGCCGGGCCCTTCCGGTTGGCGCGGCAGGAGGCCGCCGGCCTGGTCACGAGCTTCAACTACGCGTTCGAGGGCGTCATCTACGTGGTCCGTACGCAGCGCAACATGCGCGTGCACTTCGCCGTCGCGCTGTCGGTGCTGCCTCTGGGCGTGGCGCTGGGCGTGACCAGGTTCGAGCTGCTGGCGCTGCTCCTGTCGGTGTCGTTCGTGCTGATCGCCGAGATGTTCAACACGGCGCTCGAGAAGGCGATCGACGTGGCCACCAACTCGTTCGATCCGCTGGCACGCACGGCGAAGGACGTCGCCGCCGGTGCGGTGCTGGTGGCGGCGGTGAACGCCACGTTCGTCGGCTACCTGGTGTTCGCCGAGCGGCTGCGCAACCCCAGCCGGCGCGCGATCGACACCGTGCGCGGGTCGCCGGTGCACCTGACCGTGATCGCGCTGGCGCTGGTGATCATGATCGTGATCGCGCTGAAGGCGCGCACCGACCGCGAGACGCTGCTGCGCGGAGGGCTGCCCTCCGGCCACGCGGCTGTCGCCTTCGGCGGCTGGGTGGCGGTGACGTTCGCGGTGGCCGACTACCGCCACGCGGTGCTGGTCTCGACGGTCGTGTTCCTGATGGCGACGCTGGTCGCCCAGACGCGAGTCGAGTCTGGCGTCCACACGACGCCCGAGGTGATCCTCGGCGCCCTGCTGGGCGCGACCGTGACCGCGGCCGTGTTCCAGGCGTTCAGCTGACCCTAGCCAACCGGCCGGTTGGGTCGCAGAATGTGGTGATGAACCGATTTCAGCGCTCCTTCCGCCTGCTCTCCCAGTCGCTCGCCATCATCCGGCGCGACCGCAGCCTGCTGTGGTTCCCGGTGCTGTCGGCCATGTTCACGCTGGTCGCGGTCGCGATCGTGCTGGTGCCGGCCGCTCTGCTCCTGCTGCCGGGCGCCACCGCCGATAGCGCGCACAGTTGGCCGTGGCTGGTCGTGGCGGGGCTGGCGGGCTATGCCGCCACCGCTGTTGCCACCTACTTCAACGTGGCCTTGGTCAGCTGCGCGGCGCGCAGCTTCCACGGCGAGGACACCAGCGCGGCTGAAGGGATGCGCGCCGCAAACGCCCGGCTCGGGTCGATCCTGCTGTGGGCGCTGATCGCCTCGCTGGTCGGCCTGCTGATCCGGTCGGTCGAGCAGCGCGCCGGCATCGTGGGCAGCATCGTGGCGCGCCTGCTGGGGGCAGGATGGGCGATCGCCACCTACTTCGTGATCCCGGTGCTGGCGTTCGAGCAGGTGGGCCCGGCCGACGCCGTCCGCCGCAGCGTCGCCACGGTGCGGCGCTCCTGGGGCGAGAGCCTGATCGGCAACGTCGGGCTGGGCATCGCGACGTTCCTGCTGGCGTTGCCGCTGGTCGGCGTCGGGCTGGTGGGGGCCGCGGTCGTGGGGGCGAGCCCGGCGGCCGGCGTGGGACTGCTGGTGGTGGCGGCCGGGCTGGGAGTGGTGCTGCTCGTGGTCAGCTCCGCGATGGGCCAGATCTACAAGACCGCGGTCTACCTGTACGCCGAGACCGGAGAGATCGCGGGCTACTCGAGCGAGTTGCTTGAGGGAGCCTTCCGCGACAAGCGCCAGGGGCGCCGCCGCTTCTTCGGGTAGAGCTGTGACGGTTTCGTGACGGGTCGCGTCTGGTTCCGTGACGCCCCCGTCCCTAGCCTGTGAGCATGGCCGATTCTGCAACCTCGACCGCGCTGGTGATCGCCGGCCGGTACCTGGCCAGCCCGGCGGCGCTACGGGCCCGACCGGAGGGGCCGATCGACGCGCTCGACACGAGATCGGGCCGTACCGCACAGGTGCGGATCGTGTTCGCATCCGACGGCTGGGACGACGACGGCTTCACCGAGGCGGTCACCCGTTGGTGCGCGCTTGCCTGCTCGGAGATCTGCGGCGTGCTCGACTTCGGCGAGCATGAGGGGCGCAGGTTCCTGGTCGTCGCCCCCTCGCTGGGCATGAGCATCGAGCGTTGGCAGGCCACTCGTCGTCCGCGACCGGCCGACGCCGCCCGGCTGGCGCTGTCGTTCGGCCGTCTGGCCGAGCGGATAGCCGCCGCAGGCTTTCCGGTCGACGCCTGCGACCTCGGCGACTGCGCGGTGGGGCCGGGCCCGACGCCGTTTCTGGAGCGGCCGCTGCTGGGATCGCCGGCGGTCAACCCGATCCTGGTGGGGCCGCGCGACGGGCAGCGCACGCTCGCGGCGATCCTGCGCGCCGCGGGAGGGGCGGGCCTGGGCTCACCGCTCGAGGAGTGGACCGCGCGAGCTGCCGCAGCCGGGTACGAGTCGCTTGGCGAGTGCCTGGACGAGCTCGAGCGGTGCGGGAACGAGGCCCGCGAGGCCGGCGACGACACCGAGGTGGTGGGGTTCGCTGGGCTGTTCGACGACGATGAAGACGAACACCTGGCGCGGTTGCTGCCACCGGAGCCGCGCACCTGGCCGCGGCGGGTGGCGGGCGGGCTGGGGGCGCTGGCGCTGGCGGCCCTGGCGATCGCAGCCATCGGCCACCGGGCGTCCGGGACTCCGGCCGCGGCACCCGTGCCCTCCCCGCCGCGGCCGGTCGCAGTGGCTCCCGTCACGACGCCGAAGCCTTCGAAGCCGAAGCCCGCGCATCACCGGAAGCGGCATGCGGTGAAGCAGCACCGGCGCGTCCACCAGCACCGGCATCCGCACGAGGCGAGCCGGTCACGAACGGCCCGCGCGACGCCTCCCGTGCAGGCGCCGCCGGCGCCGCCGACTCCGCCAGCGCCGCCGACTCCGCCCAGCACCTCGGCCGGGTCAGGAGCAGGTGACCCGCTGCCCGATCCCGGCGGCACGAGCATGCTTCCAGCGCCCTGAGCTTGGCGCTGGTATCAGCCGGCCTTCGCGATCACGCCCCTCATCTCCTCGGCGGAAAACGCGCGCAAGGTGGTGGTGCGGAGGTTGCCCTGGGAAGCCAGCTTCAACAGGGCGGCGGCCAGCGTCTCGCCGTCCGGCGCGTCGACGATGCCCACGATGTCGTGACTTCCGAGTGTCCAGAAGATGGACTTGAAGCTGACGCCCATCCCCTCAAATTCGCCCCGCGCGGCTTCGTAGCGGTCGACGGAGTCGGCGAAGCTCGCCACCCCCTGCTGAGTCCAGTCGATGAGCAACACGTACGTCGGCATCTGGTCCTCCTCGGTCGGTCTCGCCGACCCTACACCTCTCGACGGTCCCAGTGTTTCTCGGGCCCTGACCGTGCAGCCTGCCGCGGTAGGCTGCCGCCATGCTGACAGACGATGACCTGACCCTGTACGAGCGAGCGCGTGGCGCGTCCGCGAATGCGCACGCGCCCTACTCGCGGTTTCCGGTCGGCGCGGCGCTGCTGACCGATGGCGGGCAGGTGTTCACCGGTGCCAACGTCGAGAACGCCTCGTTCGGTCTGACTTGCTGCGCGGAGCGCACGGCGATCTTCACGGCCGTTTCGGCCGGCCACAGCGACCTGGCCGCGATCGCGGTGCACGCCGAGGCGGAGTCGGCGCCGCCCTGTGGCGCCTGCCGCCAGGTGATGGCCGAGTTCGCGCCGCAGCTGCGCGTGATCTGGCGGCGTGACGGCGAGCTGGTGGCCTCGTCGCTGGGTGACCTGCTGCCCGACGGCTTCCACCTGTGAGCGAGCCGGCCGAGCACCGCTCCGGGCTGGTGGCGCTGGCCGGGCGGCCGAACGCCGGCAAGTCGACGCTCGTCAACCGTCTGGTCGGCGAGCACGTTGCGGCCGTGTCGTCACGGCCGCAGACCACCCGGCGCCGGGCGCTGGGAGCTGTCACCGGCGACGGCTGGCAGATGGTGCTGGTCGACCTGCCCGGGATCACCAAGCCGTTCGACCGGCTGACCGAGCGGATGCAGCGAGCGGTCGACGAAACGCTGGCCGACGCCGACGCGGTGGTGCTGATGCTGAACGGGCAGGAGGGCGTGGGGCCCGGGGATCGCTACATCGCCGCCCGCGTGCTGCGGGACGGGTCAGTGCCCTGCCTGATCGCGATCAACAAGACCGACCGCATGCGGCCGCACGCGATCGCCGAGACGATCAGCGCGGCCGCCGAGCTGGGGCCGTTCCACTCCATGCATCCGATCAGCGCGCTGAACGGGGACGGCGTGGATGCGCTGCGCGACGACCTCGTGTCCCTGCTCGAGCCCGGCCCGGCCTACTTCCCGGAGGGCGTGATCAGCGATCAGACCGACGACGCCCGGGTCGGCGAGGCGGTGCGCGAGGCGGCGCTGCAGGCGCTGCGCGACGAGATCCCACACGCCGTCGCGGTGCGGATCGAGGAGATCGTTCCCGGCCGGCGGGGCATGACGGTGGTGCGGGCGACGATCATCTGCGAGACCGAGTCGCAGAAGCGGATCGTGGTGGGCGCCGGCGGGTCGAAGGTGAAGGAGATCGGCACGGTCGCACGGCCGCGGGTCGAGAGCATCGTGGGCGGCCCGGTGTTCCTGGAGTTGAGCGTCAAGGTGCTGCCGCGATGGCGGCGCGACGAGGCCGAGCTTGACCGGCTGGGTATCTGACGGCGCCGAGCAGAGCTGGAACATGGACTAAGCTGTTCGCGGATGCCTCCATTAGCCGTCGAGCACGTCGCCCGAGCCGTTGACCACACGCTGCTCGACCCAGGCGCAGGAGATGCGTCGCTCACCGCGCTCTGCCAGGAGGCGGACGAGCACGGATTCGCAGCGGTGTGCGTGTACCCGTGGTGGGTGCCACGCGCGCGGGCCTTGCTCCAGAGCGACGCGGCCGTGTGCACGGTCGTGTCCTTCCCGCACGGCCTGGACGCGACCGCCGCGAAGTGCGAGGCGGCCCGCGCCGCGATCGCAGCGGGCGCGGACGAGATCGACGTCGTGATCGCCTACGCGGCGCTGCTCGACGGTGACCCGAAGGCGGTGGGCGACGACCTGTCGGCCGTGGTCGACGCCGCGCGCGCCGAGCGCGGCGACGTCGTGGTGAAGGCGATCATCGAGTCGGCCCAGCTCAGCGACGACGAGATCGTGCTCGCCTGCGGCCTGGTCGCCGCGGCCGGTGCTGACTTCGCCAAGACGTCGACCGGCCATGCCGGTGGGGCGACCGTGCCGGCCGTCTCGCTGATGCGCGCGTCGCTGCCGCCGTCGGTCGCCGTGAAGGCGTCCGGCGGCATCCGCACCGCCGCTTGCGCGCTTGACATGCTGAACGCCGGCGCGACCCGCATCGGCACCAGTAGCGCGCTGTCCATCATCGCCGAGCTGGAGGGGCATGCCCTCGCTCGATAAACGGCTGTCCTCGACCCGTCGAGAGGTCGAGGAGCGGCGGCGCGCGCGCCCGCTGGCGCAGCTCGAGCGGGAGGTGGCGGCGCTGGCACCGATCCGGCCCTTCACCGAGTCGATCGGCGGCGATGAGATCTCCTTCGTGCAGCGCGTGAAGGAGGCCGACGGCGCGCTGCTGGAGCTGGCAGAAGAGCTGGAGGTGGCGGGGTTGGCTGCAGCGCTGGGTCCGCTCGCCGACATGGCCGCCGACAACTCGCTGCCGCTGCTTCTCACCGACATGATCGTGGACGCCTACCAGCTGTATGAATGCCGGCTGGCTGGCGCGGGTGCCGTGGTGCTGGTGGCGGCCGCGTTCGAGGACGCCCACGAGCGACTGGCGGAGCTGTACAGCGTGGCCGGCTCGGTCGACCTGGACGTGATCGTCGAGGTCGCGCACGAGGACGAGCTGGAAGAGGCGCTGGAACTGCTCGACCCCGACTCGTTCCTGCTCCGAAACCGCGGGTCAGACGACGACGGCTCGGTCGACTTCGAGCGCACGTTCTCGTTGCTCGAGGAGGTGCCGGCCGGCAAGACCGTGTTCAGCCAGGGCGGCGTGCGCCAGCGCGAGCAGGTGGCGGCGCTGGAGCGATCGGGCGTGGACGCGGTGATCCTGGGCCCGTGGGCCGCGGCCGGCGATCTGGCCGAGACGCTGCGTCAGCTGCGCGGCGAGTCGCGCTAGCCGAACAGGGCTTCAGCCTGGGCGTAGAGCGCGGGCGGCACGGTCTTCAGCCCGGCCACGGCGTCGGCGATCGGCACAGCCACGATCTCGTCGCCGCGCAGCGACGCCATCATGCCGAACGACCCCTCGAACACGAGGTCGGCCGCTCGCAGGCCAAAGCGGGTCGCCAGCACGCGGTCGTGGGCGGTGGGCGACCCGCCGCGCTGGACGTGACCGAGCTGGGTGACGCGCGTCTCGAAGCCCGTGCGCTGCTCGATCTCGCCGGCCAGCACCGCGCCGATACCGCCCAGGCGCGCGTGGCCGAAGGCGTCCGCCTCGGGCGCGGCCACCAGCTGCGCATCGCTGCCCTCGAAGCGCAGCTCCCAGCCCTCGCTGACCACGACGATCGAGAAGTCCTTGCCGCGCCGGTGACGGCGGTCGATCAGCTCGCAGCAGCGCTCGACGGTGACCGGCTGCTCGGGGATCAGCACGACGTCGGCGCCGCCGGCCATGCCGGACAGGAGCGCGATCCAGCCGGCGTGGCGGCCCATCACCTCGCAGACCATGACGCGGTCGTGGGACTCGGCGGTCGAGTGCAGCCGGTCGATGGCCTCGGTCGCGATCGAGAGCGCCGTGTCGAAACCGAACGTGTAGTCGGTGGCGGAGAGGTCGTTGTCGATCGTCTTGGGGACGCCCACGACCGGCGCGTCGTGCTCGGCGTAGAGGCGGGCGGCGACGCCGAGGGTGTCCTCGCCGCCGATCGCGACTAGCGCATCCAGCCCGGCAAGGGATGCGAGCGTGGCCTCGAGGCCGCCGTCGACCTTGAATGGGTTGGTGCGCGACGTGCGCAGGATGGTGCCGCCGCGGGGCAGGATGCCGCTGATGTCGCGGGTGCCGAGCGGCCTGGTGTTGCCGTCGATCAGGCCTCGCCAGCCGTGCAGGATGCCGACCACCTCGTCGCCACGGTCGAGTGCGCGGCGGGTGACGGCGCGGATCACCGCGTTCAGGCCGGGGCAGTCCCCGCCTCCTGTCAGGATGCCGATCCGCATCGTGGCCATGCTAGCCCCGGGTTCGGCGCTCATCATCGGCAACGCCTGGCGCGATTCGCGTACTCTCTCTCAACAGAGCCGAAGTGGCGGAACCGGTAGACGCGCCGGACTCAAAATCCGGTGGGGGAAACCTCGTGTGGGTTCGAGTCCCACCTTCGGCATACGGCTCAACCAAGCCGATAGTGTGCGAACCCGTTACAACTGTAACGGCCGCCGGATCGACTGATTATCAGCGATCTGGTCACATTTGGTCACGAACGAGCTCATCTACGGCGGCGTGGTGGAACCTGCTCTACCAAGCGCAGGCCGATCTCGTGCTCAACGGGTACATCCACAACTACCAGCGCTTCGACCAACTCAACGCCAACGGACAGACCGACCCCAAGGGGATCCGCGAAGTAATCGCTGGCACCGGCGGTAAGAGCCTTGGCCCATACGCGTCGAACCCAACCCAGAAACCATCCGTTAACCTCCGCCTGTTCGGATACCTACGGCTCGTCCTCCAAGTGACGGGTCCGACAGGTATGCGCCTGTCAAGCGGAAGCGCCCGCGGCCGGAACAAGTGCATCGAAAATGCGCTGTGCACGGGAGCGCAGGTCTGCAAGCTGTTCGGATTCGAGTTCGGCGCGGAGCATCTGCTTGCGCGTCTCTAACTCCGGCGTCGGTAGCCCGGGTGCCTTCCCGCCATCTCGCGTGGCGTGCTCGCCGAACCGCCGGCGGTTCCGTGCCTTGATCTGGTCGAAGACGCTCAGCTCGGTTTCCTTGGTGTGCTGAAAGACCCCGAACTCCGTGCCGAAGCGCCGATTGACTCGTTCGATCGTCGTCCCGAAGTCCGTGGTCACCTCCGCGAAGCTCGACACCACAAACCCGTTGGCGTGCGGCAGGATGCTGCGATGAAAGCGTGTCCAGGCCACCAGAGCCATTCGCGCCGTCACGTCGTTGCGTGCCATGTGGGAGAGCGCCGCATCGAGCGGCGGGCGCACGAGGACGAGGGTCGGCACCCCGAGATTGACAGCCGTGATCACCTGGGCAGCCGCGTGGGTGTGGTGCGCGACTCGGATCGGCGTCGGCTGAGCCGACGTGAACGCCAACCAGGCGAAGGTGTTTCCGGCGCGCCCGAAACCCTCGATCACGATGTCGGTCTCCCGGCTGACGCAGTAGTCGTCGCTATGCCGATGACGAATCCGCGCCATCGGCATGTACAGCGTTGGGTAGGCGTTGATCAGATACCGGGTGCGATAGGCGAATCTCCGCGTCGCTGGCATCCGCTCCGCGAGTGGATGCCTGCGATAGGCGAATCTCCGCGTCGCTGGGATCCGCTCCGCGAGTGGATGCCTACCGCGGCGGTGCGGCGCGGGCGTCGAAGCATCTGCCGGAGTAACAACTTGGTTCATGGAGCGGCACGGTGTGTTGGAGTCATCGAGAAGCACGCTAGGCGGAGTCGGCGGTCTCGTGGGGGACGGTTCGGTGAGAATCTGGTGAGGACTTGGGGGGTAGCGGGTTTCATCGCGTTGGCTGAGGATCCGGTCGAAGCGGTGCTGGCCAAGACGGTCGGCGGGCGCAGAGTCCACGCGGCGTTGCGCGAACCATCAGGCCGCCACGGGAAGAGACGCGGCTCCGCCAGTTCGCCTCTCGGAACCGGCGGAGCCGCCAAGCAAAAGCCCCCCGACACGCTCTTCTTTGCAAGAGCCACCGTAGGCGAACTCCGCGACAGGTGCGGTTACGCCTGGGCAACTGATCCAGCCTGGCGCTAGCTCGGCCCATCACTGTGGGTACTGGCTCTTGGAGGTCATGTGATGAACAACAGTGGGTAGATTGTGGCTATGCAGAGCGCGCGCGATCTGGCGTCGGAAAAGGGGTTTGCGGCGTCGTTTGATGATGCTGTTGGGCGCGGTCGTGCCGTGGCTCCGGCCGCGGTCACTACCGCGAGTGGTGTTGAGGTTGAGCGGCGGATTCGGCGGTTGGAGTCGGTCGAGTTATCGACCGACGAGGTGTCCGATCTGGCGGAGCGGGCGGTGGCCGGTGACGGCGGCGCGCGGGATCGGTTGGTGGCGCGCTGTTTGCCGATGGTGATGCGGGTGGCGCGGGGGTATGCCGGGCGAGACGTGGAGTTGGCGGATCTGGTGCAGGAGGGGGTGCTGGGTCTTCTGCGTGCCTTGGAGCGTTTTGACCCGAGTCGGGGTGTCCCGTTCGCCGCGTATGCGGTGTGGTGGTTGCGCCAGGCGATGCAGCAGGCGATCGCTGAGCAGTCGAGATCGGTACGGCTACCGACCCATGTGTTGTGGGATATCCACCAGCTGCGGGAGGCGCGGGGCGAGATCCTTGCGAGTCACGGACGGGAGGCTTCGCCGTTGGAGTTGGAGCGAGAGCTAAGGTGGACGCCGCGTCGGCTTGATGACGTTCTGCGTGCGGAGCGACCGGCCGTGTCGCTGGACGCCCCGTATCAGGGTGACGAGGACGCCGTTGACCGGTTGGGTGATCTGATCGGTGACCCCTTATCGGAGCAGGCCTATGACGATGTCCTTACTCGGGCCTCCGGCGACAGCGTCCGGTCGCTTCTTTCGACGCTGACGGAGCGGGAGCGCCAGGTGCTTCAATGGCGGCTCGGGGTGGAGTCCGAGGCGTTGTCGTTGCGCCAGATCGGTCGGCGCTTGGGCATGTCCGCGGAGCGTGTCCGCCAGATCGAGCAGCGAGCCTTGACCAAGCTTCGCAGCGCGGCCGTCCACGGGGGTTGACACCCGGCGGGTGGTGCTTACCCCTTCTGATAGAGACAGAACACCCGGGAGAGGAGGTACAACATCATGGCCGTGTTTCGAGGCGACCCGTTGCTGGCCGAGCTGCAGATGATGGGCGACGACATGGATCGCGCGTTTGGGCGGTTGCTCGCCAATCAGGGTCAGAGCTCGCGCGGCTGGCTGCCGCCGGCGGACATCTATGAGACCGAAGATGACGTGGTGATCGAGCTGGACGTTCCGGGATGCCAGTCAGAGAACCTGTCCGTGGAGGCGGTTGACGGCCAGTTGGTGATCACCGGGGAGCGCCAGCCTAAGGACGAGGCCACCCGCCGCTACCGCTCCGAGCGGTGGACGGGCAGGTTCGTGCGCAGCTTCACGCTGCAGCCCAACGTGCGCGGCGACGATGTCCGCGCCGACTACCACGACGGCGTGCTCAGCGTGCATGTACCCAAGCCCGAGGAGACCAAGCCCAAGCGGATCTCAATCAGCCGCGAGCGAAAGCAGATCACTAAGTCCACCTAGCCAGCCACCGCGGACGCGTTCACGGCTTGGAGGCGGCGCATCGATAGCGCCCGAAACGGCGCCCAAGCCTTGGCGACCACGCTTTCACGCCGTGTCCCGTCCGCCCGGCGGAGCGCGCCCCTCGCAACCCACACGACGCGGCGCGTAACAACTCACGCGACATCCACGTGCAATGCCGACTCTCATAAACAACCTGCCTGACCGCGAGTCCCTATCCATCGGCGAGGCTATTTCCCACACAGGCTTGTCGCAGCGCGCGATCCTGCACGGCGCGCTTCCCACCTACATGACCGACGGCGAATGGCGCGTGCCCACCGCAGCGGTACGCGCCTACCTAGAATGGCAGCGCGACGGCCTACCACTGAACTAGCGCAGCACTTCTGATGACAGCGAACTCGCAATGGTCGAAATCTGGGCCGGTTTTGACTCTGGGAGAGGATCGCAACCCGCCCGACGACATCGCCATGGGTGGCGGATCCTGGCGGAGTTCCGCTATTCAGGCCGCCTCGATCGTTGGCACCGCTTCGGGTAGAGCGTGCCACCGGCCTGTGGAGGCGGCTCGGGATGTCTCGTAGGCTCCGCGGCCCGAGCTGTGGTCACTTGCCCGGCCCTGTCTCGCCGTTTGTCGACCACAGAGGGTGGGTAGTCGAGTGTCGTCCGAAGCGAGGCCGCAGACGTATGACGGAAGGACCTACAAGATGGCAACACGACAGCGACTCACGGTTTCGCCGGCCCAGGGCAAGGGCGGGTGGATTCTGAGCATTACCGGCGCCGGTGAGCACTCCTACCCTACGAAAGACCAGGCCGTGAGGGCCGGGGCTTCGAAGGGCCGGCAGAGCGGCCACGCCCAACTCGTAATCAAGGGCCGCAACGGTCGCGTCCAGTCGGAGCGCACCTACGGTGCCGACCCCCGCCGCACGAAGGGTTGAAAACGGGCGGCGACGGATCGAGTTCCGTGGGGAAGGCTCCTTCATCGGCCGGGGGGCGAGTACCGCTAGGGATTACACGAGTCATCACTGGGATCGTCGGAGACCGAGTCCCCGGCGCACGGACGAGCCGGGGCGGTAGAGCCGTTCTTCGCATCCTTGCCGGCCAGGGCGCCGGCCATGGGGGAGGACGCTCGAACGCGGAAGTTGCTCAGCGCTTGCTGTACCGACCGCCGGCTTTCACCTGCCGCCACCAGGGCTGCGCTGTAGGCCCCGACGTCGGCGGAGTCCGCCGCGGCGCCGGCCACCCGGTAGGCGGTCGCCGCCTGTCGCAACGAGGCAAGGAGACGCAATCGTGGGCCGTTCAATGAAGCGTCGACCTGCAGGCGGCCGATGCGGACGGCAGTTCGCTCGTAGCGGCGCGCCTGAGAGCGGGCCCTCCTCCCCGCCTCGGCGAGGTCGGTGTCGCTTGCCCGCTTGGAGGTGGCAACTCTGTCGATTTGAGATGCAGGCGAGCCGGCCCCGCCGCCGCATCCGGCGACTGCAATCGCTGCCGCCGCCGTCACACCTCCCACGGCGAGCGAGCGCCGGCTCCAGCTGACAATTCCCACGATGATGGCTCCTTTGTGTCTCTGAGGGATACCAACGGCGTGGGGGAAACGGCATCACGGTCAGCCACCCTTCGTTCTGGGTGCCAGCGTGAATTCGTTCGTTAGGCGATGTCGATAAGCACCTTGCCTACGGCGCCGCTTTCGACCGCCGCGTGAGCGGCGGCGGTCTGCTCGAGCGGAAATCGGAGCAGCGGCAGGCCGGCGTCGGCTCCGACCTCGAGGGCGCCGTCCGCGGCCGCTCTGGCGACGTCTGCGACCGCCGCGTCCTTGACGGCGGGTGGCGCTGTGTAGACGAGGACGAACTGGTAGCGGACGTTGCGTCCCATCAGGTCTCCAATCGAGATGCCAAGCTGACCGCCGCCATCCGTGGCATACGGGGTGACGGTGCCGTTCGCCGCCAGAACGGCGGTGTCGAGTGCGGCGTTGACGCCGGCGGCGACCTCGACGATGACGTCGACGCCATCCGGCGCGATGCGGAGGATTTCCTCGGCGGCGCTGGGCGCGCGGTAGTTAACGACGTGCTGAGCCCCTGCCGCGTGGGCCAGCTTCGCCTTCTCGTCTCCGCTGACGCTCGCGATCACCTGCGCCCCCGCCCAGCGTGCGAGCTGGATCGCGGCGTGACCGACCGCGCCTGCGCCGCCGGCAACAAGCACCGTCTGGGCTGCGAGCGCCCCCGGTTCGAGGCGACGGGGACATGCCTCTGACGCGGTCAGGCAGATGTGCGCGGTCAGCGCAGGGATGCCGAGGCTCGCTCCGACATCGAACGACACGCCGTCCGCCAGCGGCACGGCCTGGCGCTCGGGCAACGCCACATACTCCTGCGCGGTTCCGTCGATCCGTTGCCACGCTGCTTCCCACAACCACACGCGCTCGCCGACCCGCGACGGGTCGGCGCCGTCACCGACCGCGTCGACGGTACCGGCGCCGTCCTGGTTCGGCACCTGGGACGGATCGACAGGCTCGCCCGGGGCGTCACCGCGACGACCCTTCCAGTCGGTCGGGTTCACCCCCGACACGGAAACCCGGACGCGAACCTCACCGGGCCCCGGCTCCGGCACTTGACGCTCGGTGAGATGCAGCACGTCGGGCTCACCGGTCTTCGAATACACGACTGCTCTCATGTCACGTCCTTGGTTTCGGGCGGGTCAACGGCGGCCCGGATGCTAGCTCCGGGATGCGCCTGCGCAAGCAACTCGCGCGGCCGAGATCCGCGCTGAACGAGGCGGTGGCGTGCTTTCCCAGGCTCCTGCGAAAGCATTCCCAGGGCCGCCGCGAACCCGCTCGGGGAGACGCAAGCCGTGTGTTCAGCTGGCCGCCCGCCGCGAGCGGACTTATCAACCGATAAGCGCAGGCCCCACAATTTCTGCGAAAGCTGCTCCTAGCTTTCGCAGTGTTGAGCGATGAACTCACAGTGGCCGAGGCGGCGGACGCCCTCGGAACGACTCCCCAGACCGTTCGAACACTCCTGCGAAAGGGAGAGCTGCGAGGGCGCAAGCAGCGATGGGGATCCCGGTATGTCTGGGTTCCCAGCCGGGAGGGCGTCGACGACTTCCTCTCGGAGTACGGGCGCCTGGACGGTCACCGCCGCCCGCGTCCGTCTCACCACCCGGTGCCCGAAGAACCGGAAGAGCCCGAGGAGCCACAGCAGCCGATCCCGTTCGTCGTGCGCGTCAAGCCGCCACCGGCCGACGAGCAGACCTACCGCATCCCCACGGAGATCCTTCGCGCCCGCATGGCTCCGCGCCGGCCGTCTCACCGTCCGCTGCTGCTCCGGGCCCGAGGCCGCGCAAGCGTCGTCGTATTCCTGGTCGGCGTCCCGCTGGTGCTCGCGTACTCGGCGGCGCCGATCCGTGCCGACGCCCTGTGGTTTCAGGAGCTGGGCCAGCTGGACGTCTACCGCCGCATCCTGGAGGCGAAGGTCGAGCTGTTCCTGCTGGTCGCGACCACGGTTGCGCTTTTCGTCGGCGCGAACCTCGCCGTGGCGCTGCGGCGCAACGGGTGGTCACGCGCCGACGCACTCGGCATCTCGGCGGCGTCGCTCGCCACCGCGAGCATCTTCGGATCCTGCGCGGAGGGGCACTGGCAGACGTTCCTGCTCTGGCAGCATCGCCAGACCTTCGGGTCGGTCGATCCGCTGTTCGGCAGGGACATCGGCTTCTTCGTCTTCACGCTCCCCTTCGAGCTGATGGTGGCGGACGTGCTGCTCTGGCTGATCGGCTTCGTCGCCGGCTATGTCGCGTTCGCGTACTGGGTGCGCGGCTCCTTCGCTGTCCAGCCGCTGCGCGCCTCTCACAAGGCGAAGCTGCACTTCGCCATTCTCGCGGCCACGTTCCTGCTCGTGCTGGCCTGGCGGCTGCGCCTGGAGCAGTATGCGCTCGAGCTGAGCCAGCCGTCATCGCTCACCGGCCAGGCCTTCTCGGGCGCCAACTACGTCGACGTGCACGTGCGGATGCCCGCGCTCACGACCCTGTCGGTGCTCTCGGTCGAGCTGGCGATCTCCTGCGTCGTTGCGGCGCTGCTCGCTCGGCGCGGCCACCGGCGGGCCGGGAAGCTGGTCATCGGCACGCCGGCCGTGGTGCTCGCGCTCGCGGTCGTGCTCGCCGGCGCGCTGATTCCGGCTCTCGTCCAGCGCTACGTCGTCGATCCCACCCCGCTGACCAGCGAACAGCCGTATCTGGAGCGATCGATCCTGGCCACACGGGCCGGTCTCGGGCTCGACCAGATCGACGTCCAGCGGTATTCGCCGACCGGGAGCTTCAACCCGGCCGACTTCTCGTCGCTCCGCCCGAAGCTGAAGGACGTGCTGATCTGGGACCCGTGGATCCTCAAGGCGCGGATGCGCGACCTGGTCACGGACACGCCGTACTTCAGCCCCGACGACCCGTCGCTCGACGTCACGCGCGTTGACGGGCGCCGGCAGCTGACCGTCGTCAGCGCCCGCGACCTCGACCTGGGCGCGCTGGGATCGAGCGTCGGCTGGACCAACCAGCACTTCTCCTACACGCACGGGCTCGGCCTGATCAGGTTCTCCGGCACCGACGTCGAGCCGGGCCGGCAGCCCCAGCTGCTGGATTCCGGGCTCGGGGTGCGCCAGCCGCGCATCTATTTCGGGGATCGACCCCAGTCCGGAGGAGGACGCAATCTGCTGCCGGCGCCGCCGACGGGACCAACGCCACCGGCCGCCGCGGGGCCGTGGGTGCTCGCGAACACCCACCGTCCCGAGGTCGACATTCCCGCGGCCCAGGGAAGCCAGACGACGTACCACTACCACGGTGACGGCGGCATCAGGCTTTCCAGCTGGGTCGACCGAGCGGTGTTCGCCCTCAAGTTCGGAAGCCTCACGCTGCTCCGCTCCCACGACATCACGTCGCACTCGCGGCTGCTCCTGCACCAGGACCTGTTCGACCGGCTGCACACGCTGGCCCCGTTCATCCAGTGGGACTCGACCGCCGTGCCGCTCACCGCGAACGGCCGCATCGTGTTCGTCGTAAACGGCTACACCACGAGCCAGAACTACCCCTACGCCGAGCGCATCGCGCTGGGCGGGTCCCGCGTCACCTACGCGCGCGCATCGGTGGTGGCCACCGTCGACGCGTACTCGGGGCGCGTCAACCTCTACCTCACAAACCCCGCGGAGCCGATCGCCCGCGCGTGGGCCGAGATCTTTCCCTCGCTCTTCCATCCCCAGGATCAGATGCCCGCGGAGCTGCGTCGTCGGCTCCGCTACCCGGCCGATCTGTTCGGCGCGCAGGCGACGGCCTACCAGACGTTCCACACCACCCGGCCGGATCTGTTCGCGAGCAAGGCCGACGCCTGGTCGCGGCCGATCGCGCTGTCCGGGCCGATCGACGTGGCCGGGAACGTCACCTTCGACGAGTCGGACGAGGACGACCTGCGGCTGACCATGGCGCCCACGTACACGTACTCGTCACCGCCCGGGAGCAACGACCCGCCCCAGCTGGTGTTGGGGACGTACTACAGCCCACACCGGGGACAGAATCTGGTTGCGAGCCTGAGCGGCTGGATCGACCCGCACGGACACGCCAGGCTGGCCGCCAGGAGCCTGCCGCGCGACCCGGTCACCCTGGGGCCGGCGCAGGTCAGCCGGCTGGTGTTCTCGACGCCGCGGGTCAGCAACCTGCTCGGCCTGCAGAACCTCGAGCTCCGCGATCTCAGCAGGTCGTCGCTGGACACGGTGCTGCTCGGAAACCCGCACCTGCTGTTCCTGCCGTCGGGCATCCTCCAGATCCAGAGCCTTTACGAGGGCTCGAGGGGCCCCGGCGCGGCCCGACTGATCGGGGTGACCGCCTTCCTCAACGGCCGCGCCGGGCTGGGGTCGAACATCGAGCGGGCCGTTCGCCAGGCCCTGAACAAGCCGCCCGGGATCCACGTGTCCCACCCGGCGACGCCGATCGTCGTGGGGCGGCGCGTGAACCTCCAGTTCCAGGTCGAGAACGCGCGGCGGGAGGTCGTGACGATCACGACCGCGGCGGGCACCAGGCGGACCATCCTGACGGTCGAGTCGGGCACGGCCACCGTCCCCTGGATCCCGCCCGCTACGGGCCGCGCTCGCGTGCGGGTGGAGGTGGACGGGCTGGACGGAACCAGGGTCGCCCGCAGCACCTCGGTCGACGTGCTCAGCCATCCACCGACGATCCAGGTGCTTCACGGCCAGACGCACGCATTCGTCGGCCGGCCCGTGCGGGTCTCGTTCAAGGTCGCCAACGGCCTGCAGGCCGTGGCCGAGGTCTCGACGCGCGACGGCATCGTGTTCACGCGGCGCTACCAGATCCGCCACGGCGTCGCCGCGGTCGACTGGAAGCCGGACTCTGCAGGAAAGGCGGTGCTGCGGATTCGCGTCCGTGGCCACCAGCGGCAGACCGTCACCTCGACGCTGCACATCGTCGTCGCGCCCAACCCGCAGGCGGTCACCCACCCGACCGTGACGTTCGTCCACGTGCCGGATGTGGGGACGGTGGGGCGCCCGTCCGCGCTTGAGTTCCAGGCCGCCCGATGCAGCGGGGCCGTGGCGCGGATCGAGGGTCCGGACGGGCGCGTCCAGGTTTGGCGATTCACCTGCCCGGCCGCGGAGGCGAGATTCACCTGGACACCGAAGACGCCGGGCACGTACGTCCTCACGGCGATCGCGCATCGATCCGGTGACTCGGTGCAGGCGACCACCCGGCTGACCGCGAGGCCCGCATCATGACCCCAGCGTCCGATCGCCCGGTGAAGGACACTGCGTGGCAGCGCCAGCTGCTGGTCGCGGCCGGGTGCGCCGCCCTGGGGATCGTCGTCCACCGCGCGGGGGTGCTGCTGCCGGCGCCGCTCGCGATGGTCGGGCTCGGGATCGGGCTGATCGGCGCATCGTTCCTGCTGGCGTGGGCCGCAGACGCCGGTGAGGCGGTGTTCCACGGAGGCCTCGTGCTCGCCGTGATCGCCCTCGTGACGGTGCTGCCCGAGTTCATCATCGAGGTGCGCTTCGCCTACACCCAGCAGACGGAGCTCGTGACGGCGAACATGACCGGCGCGACGCGGCTGCTGCTCACGGGGGCGATCGCGCTGCCCCTGCTCGTCGCCTACTTCGCGCGCAGGAAGGGCGACACCGCGGCACCGTTCCAGCTCGCCGCGAACCGCCGGCTGGAGCTGGGGATCCTCGCGATCACTGCGGTCTTCGCGATCCAGATCGTGGCGCGCGGGAGCCTGACGATCTTCGACGGCACCGTCCTCGTCGGGCTCTACGTGCTGTACGCGCGGCGCGTGCAGGGCACGCCGGGCGAGGATCCGGCGATGGTCGGCGTCCCCGCCGGCCTGCTCTCGCTCCCGCGGCCGTTCCGCCGGCTCGCGATCGCGGCGCTGGTGGTGATCGCCGCCGCCGTGGTGATCACGGTCGCGAACCCGTTCGCGGATGCGCTGCTGCAGACGGGCACCTCGCTCGGGGTCGACCCGTACCTGCTGATCCAATCGGTGGTGCCGCTGGCCACCGAGACGCCGGAGTTCATCGTCGTTGCGGTTCTGGTCGCCAACCGCCGTCCCGCCCAGGGGCTCGCATTGCTGCTCGCCGCATCCGTCAGCCAGTGCACGCTCGGCATCGGCACGCTGCCGTTCGCCTACCTGGCCGGAGGCGGCGGCACCTCCATGGTGCTCGGCGGCCGCGAGCAGCTGGAGCTGGGACTGACCATCGCGATGGTGCTGTTCGCGGTCGCCGCCCTCGCAACACGTCGCCCGGAGCGCGCCGACGCCGTCCTGATCGCGGGCATCTTCGTGACGCAGCTCCTGTACCCGGCGCCGTTCGTCCGCGCGGCATCTGCGTTCGTGCTGCTGGTGTTCGCGATCGATCTGCTGCTCTCGCGCCGGCGTGCCGTACCGCCGCTGCTGCGGGCGGCCGTTGGCCGGCGCGGTGGATCGGGGTAGGCGCTACCACGTGCGTGGCTCGACCATCCGCAGGTACGACCGCCGGTCGGCGGCGAGGCCGATGAATCCGCGCACGGCCGGGTTGGGGTCGCCGGGGCGGGCCAGCAGCCCCACCTGCGCGGCCAGGCGCGGCGTGGCGACCGGCAGGAAGCTCACGGCCGGCGCCGCGTAGCGCGTCGCCGCCTCCGGCAGCACGGCGATGCCCAGCCCGGCGGCGACCAGCAGCACGGCGTGGTCGACGCCCGACTCGGCGGCTTCGATGATGGCCGGGGCAACGCCGGCGGAGCGGCAGGCGGCGAGGACGCTGTCGTGAAACGCGGGGTTGTCTGCGCGTGGCGGCACGATCAGCGGTGTCTCGTCAAGCTGGCGAAGATCCAGCTGGGGACGGCCGCTCAGCGGGTGACGGTGGGGAACGGCGGCCACCACGCGCTCTTCCGACAGCGCGGTGATCGCGAGCGCCGGTGCCAGGATCGGCAGGCCGGCGACGGCCATGTCCAGCAGCCCGTCCGTGACGTCGCAGACTGCCTGCCGGGCCGGAGCCGCCTCGGGCACCACCTCGACGAACGGGAACCGTGCGGCGAACCGGGTGACCGTTTCGGCAAGCCGCAGCGGCACGGGGCCCGGCGGATAGCCGATGTGCAGCCGGCCGTGCGACCCCTCACCGGCCTGGCGGGCCGCACGGGCCGCAGCCTCGGCCTGTCGCACCGTCCGACGCGCTTCGTCGAGAAACGTGACGTCGGCGTCCGTCAGCGTGACGGACTGGCGGTTGCGACGAAGCAGGTCGACGCCGAGCTCGATCTCGAGCTTGCGCACCTGCTGGCTCACCGCCGGCTGGGCGACGTGCAGCAAGTCGGCGGCGCGGTGGAAGTTCAGCTCCTCGGCGACCGCGATGAAATACCTGAGGCGGCGCAGCTCCACGTCCATCCTCCGTGGGTGGTCGTGCATGGAAATCGTGGCAACTTTCGCATCGACGCGCCGGCCCGCTGGGCCGGATTCCGGATCATGTGATCACGAAGGAGTGTTGGCCGCGCGGCGTACGCCCGCGAGGCTTTGGAGTCGGAACCGTCAACGTCAGGAGGCCATTCCGATGGAGCGATCGGATCACTCCAAATCGTGTGAAGCACCGTTTCGAGGGCGAGAGCGGTCCCGGAGGGGCCCACGCCGCCACCGCGCCGCGCACGTCGCGATGCTCTGGGAGATCTGGCGCTTTGCCGCCGTCGAGGTTGAGATCGCGTTTGACGAGTGGCGCCAGGCATCGGCGGCCGGACGCGACGCGGCCTATGCGATCTATGTCGACTCGCTGCGACGTGAGGCCGAGGCGGCCGACCAGCTTGCCGCACGCTACGGCTCAGGTCACAGGGTCGCGGCCTAGCCGGCCCGTCCGCGAGCGCCAGCTCGTGCCGGTCACGGGCGGAGGCTGGCGCAGTTCGTGAGCTGCATGGTGGGGCCGCAGCGTTCCAGGATCCGGACCCGCGGCCGCCCGTGCCGCCATGAGAGCTGCAGCAGCACCCAGGCGACGTTGTTTCGGAAGGTCTGCTCGACGAGCCGGTAGGCCCCGTTGACGCGATGAACGAGGTAGTACCGGCCGGCGGGAATGCGGGTGATATCGATGTACTGACCCTCGAGGTTGGCCGCATAGTCGTCGCCGTATCCGACCGAGATCCCCTCGCGCAGCGCCAGCCGGTGCGGCCGAAAGAATCCACAGTTGGACTTGAAGACGGCGTTTCGGGGAGCACCCGGGAGGCCCGCCCCGAGGTATCGGTCACCGAGGCAGAACCCGCTCTTCACGTCCCGCCCGACGACCTGGTGATCGCCGTATCGGCGCAGCGAATACGTCATGAACGGCTCCAGGTGCCAGTGCTGGTGGTCGGGCGAGACGACGTAGTGCAGGCGCCCGGCTCCCGTGAACTCCTCCGTCGCCCCGCTGCTCAGCTCGACCAGCTGGGTCGCACGCATCGTCGGCTCGTCTGCAGAGCGCTGCCCGCGGATCACCAGAGGCCCCGCTCCCACGTTCGTGGCCGCGGCTGCGAAGCCCAGCCGCCACCGCCCCTGGGCCTTCGACACGCCCAGGTCCCAGGGAGTCTCCTGGCGCAGGTCGGGAAGCAGCCGCACGGCCCCGGAGTGCGGGGCGTGCTCCTGCAGCAGCTTCGCGAACACGATGTAGTTGTCGACGTAGTGTCCCGTCGCGCTGTCGAAGGCCCCGTCGCACGTGATCAGCCGCAGCGTCGGCTGCGTCGTTCGCCTGTAGACCAGGCGGGTGGGGAAGCGCGTCTTCGGCACCGCTCTGGTTCCGGTGACCACGAAGCGAACGAGCGAGCCGCCCTTGACGACGACGGTGATCACGTCGCCGCGCCGCAGGGCTCGCAGGCGGAAGAAGACGCCCGGGCCCGATACGGCGTCGAAGTGGCCGGCGATCACCGCCGCGCCGCGCTCCCCGGGCTCCGGCCCAGGCGTGAACCAGCCGGTCGTGTGGAAGCTGGTCGGTACCTCGAGCGTCCCGTCCGGGTTCAGCCCCAGCGGCGTGATCGGCGCCGACAGCCCGATCGCGGGCACCAGGAGCCGGGTCGGGGCGGGCATCTGCCAATTTCGCGGCCGGTCGCCGGGACGATGGACGATCCTGCTGCCGCCGCGACCGGCGTCGGCGTCGTCACCCGTCGGTGTCGCGGTGGGGAGGCTCAAGACCCGCTTCATCGTCCCCTTTGGAGCCGCTCGCAGATCGGACGGCCGCGAGTAGACGACCGCCGCGATGACGATCATGAACAGGCCGAACAGCGCGAGCGCCGCCGCTAGCAGGCGCCGGCGACGGCGCACGCGCTGCTTCAGTGTCACCGGCCGATGCCGCCGGCGCCCAGCTCCCCGCGCCGCCAGTAGGCGAGGCCGGCCGCGGCCGACAGCACCAGCACCCCGCCGCCCGCCAGAAGCTCGGACAGGGTCGTGTCGCTGCTGGGAGCGACGGACATGCCGCCGGCTCCTGCCGCCACGCCCCCTGAGGCGAATCCGGTGTCGCTTCCGCCGGAACCGCCACCGCCGGAGGCGTTCGTGGTCACGGGTGGATTCCCGTCGCCACCGTCCTCGCCGGCATAGCTCATCGGCGCGACGGCCATGGCCAGCACCAGCATGGCCATGAGCGCTGCGAGCAGGCGCCTCGTTGCCTTAGCCTTCATCGTTCCTCCCTCTTGGAGATGGTTGACACGTGCACCGTAGAGAGGGCGCTGCCGGCGACTGAATGGACTTGGCGATCACCTGATAGACCGCCGAATCGGCGTGGCCGAAGCCGAGGTTTGCCGACTCCCGGTCGATGGTGAATAATCGTGGCGATGGCCGCGAGTCCCACACGTGTGGTGCTGGCCGACGACGATGTGCTGCTGCGCGAGGGCCTCGCCGGGCTGCTCGAGCGAGCCGGTCTTTCCGTAGTTGGCCAGGTGGGTGACGCCGTGGAGCTGCTCGAACAGGTACGGGGTCTGCAGCCCGACCTCGTGATCGTCGACATCCGGATGCCTCCTGACCAGGCCACCGAGGGACTCGACGCTGCCCGGGAGATCCGCCGCCAGTTTCCCGCGATCGCCATCGTTGTGCTGTCGGCCCACGTCGCTGTCGAGCCGGCTATCCAGCTGCTGGCCACAGGGCGGCGAACCGGGTACCTCCTGAAGAGCAGGGTCACGGATATCAACGAGTTCGTGGGCACACTCGACCGGATCGTCCAGGGCGGCTCGGTGATAGACCCGGCGCTGGTGCAGGAGCTGGTCGCGGCTCGCTACGCGGACGATCCACTCGAGGGGTTGTCGGCGCGCGAGTTAGAGGTGCTGGCTCTGATGGCGGAAGGCCGATCGAACGCGGGAATCAGCCGCCAGCTCTGGATTACCGAGGGCACGGTCGAGAAGCACATCCACAGCATCCTGGCGAAGCTGCACCTGCCCGCGACGGAGGACGACCAACGCCGGGTGCTGGCGGTGGTCACCTATCTGAAGGCGCGGGGAGTCAGCCCCGATCCTGCTCGAGCAACTTCCTGATCGCGTCGCCGGAAAGGTCGGCCTTGGCGATGAAACCGCGCGCCGGACTCCTGTCGATGAGTTCTGCCAGCTCCGTACGCGAACGGGTCGAGATCAGAATGATCGCCGCTCCGTCGGCGTGATGATCCCCGTCCAGCATCCACGCGAGGTCGAAGCCGTTCTCCTCACCCAAAGAGACATCTACCAACACAACCTCGGGCCGCAGCGCATCCACCGACCGCAGCGCGTCAGCGCTGTTTGTCGATGACCCGAGCACCGTCACACCCTCCCGCTCCAGCATGGTGGTAGCCGCGGCGAGAAAGGCCTCGTTGTCGTCCACGATCAGACAGCGGAGGGGCACTGGCAGCAGCGTCCCATGAAGCCGTTGGCCGCGCATTGAGGCTAGCCGGAATTCGTCAACTCCCCGGAATGTGGTACGGCGGCTGACGGGTTACCCCAAGCCAGTCGTTTCGATCGCAGCCCTGGGCGTGACCAGACCTGCCTCGTACGCAAGTGTGACCAGCTGGGCGCGGTTGTCCAGCCCGACCTTCGCAAGCATCCGGCTGACGTGGGTCTTCGCCGTAGCCGGTGTGATGAACAGTCGTTCGGCAAGCTGGTGATTCGTCAGCCCGGCCGCCACGAGTGCCAGCACCTCACGCTCGCGCTGCGTAAGCGCCTCGACCAGCAGCGGGTCGATCCGTTCCTCGGCCGGGCGCGACCTCACGTCGGCGATCAGGTGGGCGGTTGCCTCAGGCGACAGCATGGCGCCGCCGGCCGCGACCACGCGAATCGCTCGCACGAGCTCGAGCGGCATCGTGTCCTTGACCAGAAATCCCGCTGCTCCGGCGCGCAGGGCGTGGAACACGTGATCCTCGAAACCGAACGACGTCGCGATCAGGATCCGCGTCGTGGCCAGCTGCTCGATGGACGCTATTCGGCGGGTCGCGTCGATGCCTCCCATGCAGGGCATCTGGACGTCCATCAGAACGACGTCCGGCTTCGTCCGTAGCGCCTCCACGACCGCTTGCTCCCCGTCCGGTGCTTCACCAACGACGGAGATGTCGGCCTCCTCGGCGAGCAGGGCGCGTAATCCCGACCTGATCAGCGCCTCGTCGTCGACGATCAGCACGGTGATCATCGTCGCCGCTCACGCGCCTCGAGCCAGGCGGAGAAGGCGGCGTGACGGCGCAGGTAGTCGTCGAGATTCTTCAGGCCGTATCGAACCCATTCCTCGAGGTATCGATCCTCGATCACCCTGTGGTGTTCCTGCTCATCCACAGTATCTCCGCCTGTTCGCGGGGCCGGCAAGCGGTAGGCGTGCCCGCACCACAAAGCCGATTCCCGGCTTTGGGCGGGCGGTCAGCGTCCCCCCGAGCAGTGCCGCCCGCTCACGCATACCGCGAATCCCGCGCCCGGGGAGCCGCGCGACGGTGGACGCCGCGGCGGCCGTGCCGTCGTCCGTGATGTCAACTGCCAGCTCGCTCTCGCCGACGACGAGTAGCAGCTCGATTCGCGACGAACGTCCGTGGCGGATCGCGTTGGTGATGGACTCCTGGATGATCCGGAATGCAGCCTCGCTGTGGTCGGGCGGCAGCGCCGCGAGCTCACCGCGAATGGTGGCGTCGACGTGCACCTGGCCGGCGGTCGTGATCGCGATCAGCGAATCCAGCTGGTCGAGGCCGGCCGCTCCCGCGCCGGGATCTGCGCGCAGAATCGAGCGCAGCTCGGCGAGTGACCTGTGGCTTGCCGCCACGATGGTGCGCAGCACCTCGGCCGCTTCGGCAGGACGATGACCCGCCGCTCTCAGGCCGACCTGTGCATGCAGCTGGATCGCGGTCATGGCGCTGCCCACCACGTCATGGACGTCTCGTGCGAGCAGCTCTCGCGGGTCCAAGAGTGCGTCTGGTTGCGAAACCCCTCGTGTCTGGAATGCGCTAGCCATCCCCATGCCTCCCCTAGACCGTGGTAACAGACCACTCGGATGGTGGCACCGGCGGTGTCTGCGCGCATCGCGGCCAGCCGCAGTCCGTCATACCCACTGCACCCAGTCCAGCTCTACCGGCCAGCCTCACCTCGCCCCCGGCCGCGGGCGAGCGGTTCGGATCTCGCCGCGCGCCGTTGATGGGCGCAAGGTGCGTACTCCCGCAGGTGTATGCCGCAACCCGCCCTGCGCACCCGGCGACAGCGAAGTGCATCCTCGCGGCCGATGCGGATCCGGTGCTGCACGGGCGAGGATTCCGACGTCTTCGTTGCATAAGAGAGGAAGCACATGGAACTCCGCCGTCTGAGGTACTTCGTCGCAGTTGCCGAGGAGCTGAACTTCCACCGCGCCGCCGAGGTGCTGCACGTCGCCCAGCCTGCCGTCAGCCAGCAAATCCGAAAGCTCGAGCTGGAGCTCGGCGTCGACCTGTTCCAGCGCAGCAAGCGTGCGGTCGTGCTGACGGCGCCGGGTGTCGTGTTCCTGGACGAGGCGCGCCGCACGCTGCGCCAGGCGGAAGCGGCGGCACAGGCGGCCCGCCAGGCCGGCGAAGGCACCCGTGGGCGGCTTCGCATTGCCTACCCACCGGGGCCAATGCCGTTACGCCTGTGCGAGACGATCACGAGGTTCGCGGTGCGCCACCCTGCGATCCAGGTCGTTCCGGAGACGTTACGGGCCCGCCAAGCCGTGACCGACGTCGGCTCGGGGCGGATCGACGTGGCGCTCGTCGGACTGCCGGCGCTCGCCCCGGGCCTGGCGGTGACCGTTCTCTCGCAGGAGCGCGCGGTGGCAGCGGTGCCCGACCGCCACCCGCTCAGCGGCCAGCCGGAGATTCGGCTCGACCGGTTCGGCCGGACACCCGTGATACTGCTGCCGCGGCACGACAATCCCGCTTTTCACGACGGCGTGCTCGCAGCGCTGCGTCGGGCCGGGGCCGCCGCCAACGTGATCGAGACCGACGAGTCGAGCGTCGATCACGCGATGCTGATGGTCGCTGCCGGCTCGGGTATCGCGGTGCTACCGGAATCAGCGACACGCTATGGAGCGCCGTCAACGAGATTCCTGCCCGTCGGTGATCCCGAACTGGCCACTGAGATGGCGCTGCTGACGCGGGCCGACGACTGCGCGGCGCCGGTTGCCGGGCTGCTGCACATCGCCCGGGAGCGGACGACGGAGAACCTGCGCAGCGTGCGCGTACCGGCCGCAAACGCAAGGCTCACGGCATGACGCAAGGCGTGGCCGGCGCCCAGAGCCTGCGTGGCGCGGGCCTCAGGCCCGCGGCCGTGCCTGACCGCGACCTCCTGCTGATCATGTTGACGGTCTCCTCGGGCGCCGTCGACGCGATCAGCTTTCTGGCTCTGGGAAAGGTGTTCACAGCGTTCATGACCGGCAACCTCGTGTTCGTTGGCATCGGGATCGGAGGTCCGGGAGGGCCACGCGTGGCCGGGCCGCTCGTCTCTCTGGCCGCCTTCGCCGCAGGGGTGCTGCTTGCCGGAGTGGTCACCGCCACCCGGCGGACGTCTCGAGCGCTTGCGCTCGCGGCGGGATTCGAGGCCGCCTTTCTGCTGGTGTGGGTATCCGTGTCGGGCGCGCCCGGCGAGATCGCCCTCGATCTGCTGATCGGCTTGTCCGCCGTGGCAATGGGGCTACAGAGCGGTGCCGTCAGCAAGCTTGGGGTGCGCGGCATCTTCACCACAGCAGCGACCGCGACGGTGATCACTTTGATGGCAGGCGCGGCCGAACGCACGGGCATCGGCGAGCGTATGCGGCTGCTGCAGGTGCTGGCCGCGCTCGTCGCCGGTGCGGCGGCGGGTGCGTTTCTGCTCGACCATGCGCACACCTACGCGCCCGCGCTGCCGGCCGGGCTCGCGCTGGTGGCAGCGGTCGGCTTCGCCAGAACAGACCCGCGGCAGTCGCGCTCCCATCGCATCCCTGCCGGCGACTAACGCTCCTCACAAGCTTGTGGCGAACGACACAGCCGACCATACTACGGCCGTGGCCGAGGGGATGCGAACGTTCGACGGCGAACTGGTGCGCCACTTCTCCCAGTCGCTCGACCTCTTCTGTGTTGCGGGCTTCGATGGGTATCTGAAGCTCGTCAACCCTGCATTCCAACGCATCCTCGGCATCTCGGAGGACGAGCTCACGGCCAGGCCGTTCGTCGACCTCTGCCACCCAGATGACGTCGGGGAGGTGCGCTGGGCGGTAGCGGAGCTGCAGTCCGGGAACGACGCGGTCGGCTTCGTCAGCCGGCTGCTCTGTGCTGACGGTTCCAGCCGCTGGATCGAATGGAACACCAGCTCACACCCCGAGCAAGGCGTTCTATACGGGGTCGGCCGGGATGTCACCGACCGGGTGCGGGCGGACGCCGAGCTGGGCATCGTACGCCGGGTCGCGACGCTGGTCGGTGAGGGCATCCCCGCCCAAGACCTGCTCGCCGCGGTCGCGGAGGAGGTCGGCCGTACGGTCGATGTGCCGCTCGTGAGCGTCGTCCGCTACGACGGGGACGGCACCGCGACCGTCTGCGCCAGCTGGTCGCCGGAAGGCCCGCCGTTCGTCCCGGGCGCACGATGGAGACTTGACGGCGACAGCGCGCTTCGTGCCGTGCAAGAGAGCGGCCGCCCAGCCCGCATACACAGATACGCCGAATCGGGCCAGATCGCACAGATCGTGCGGGAGCGCGGAATCTGCTCGAGTGCCGCCATTCCGATTGTGGTCTACGGCGTGCTCTGGGGCGCGATGGTGATCTCGAGCATGGAGCAGCTTCCGGCCAACGTCGAGGACCGGCTGGCAGATGTCACAGAGCTGCTCGCCTCGGCGATCGCCAATGCCAACGCCCGCGAGGCGCTGAGCCGGGGCGCCGACGAGCAGGATGCCCTGCGACGGCTGGCACTGCTGGTCGCGCAGGGTGCGCCGCCGGACGAGGTGTTCGCGACCGTGAGCGACGAGGTCGGCCGCCTGCTCGGCACCGATGCGGCCTGGGTCGTCAAGTTCGAGACGTTCGGCCCGCCACTGCTGATGGTCGGCGCCGGAAAGGGCGCCGGCCGGTTCACGGTGGGCACGCGATGGGAGCACGACGACCTGTACCCGTCCACGAGGGTGTTTCGCACAGGTCGATCGGCGCGGGTCGACCGCACCGAGGTGGAGGCCGCGGGTGGGCCGATGGCCGAGGTTCTCCGCCGGGAGCGGCTGGCCGGCACGGTCGCCTGCCCGATCGTCGTCGATGGTCATCTGTGGGGCACCATCACCGCCACCACCCACGAAGCGACGCTGCCGATCGACACCGAGGTGCGCCTCGAGAGGTTCACCGAGCTGGTTGCGACGGCGATCTCGAACGCGCATGCGACGTCGCAGCTGGCCCGTATCGCCGAGGAGCAGGCCGCTCTGCGCCGGGTGGCGACGCTGGTTGCAAACGACGTGCCGCCCGCGGACATCTTCATCGCCGTCGCCGACGAGGTCGGCCGCGTGTTCGGCACCGGCCTCTCCACGGCGCTGCGGTTCGAGCACGACCCGCCCGCTGCCGTGATGATGGGAGCGACGAAGGTCGTCCTGGACGCGTTTCCTGTGGGCACCAAGGTCGAGCTGAAGGGGCAGATATCCTCGGCCGAGGTGTACCGAACGGGGCGACCCGCCCGCGTGGATGGACAGGCCTGGTCGGCGCTCAGCGGCCCGATCGCCGAAACCGGTCAGAGCCTCAACGTCACGTCGACGGTCGCCTGCCCGATCAACGTGGAGAGCCGGCTGTGGGGCGCCATGATGGTCTCCGCTTCGGAAGGGCTGCTGCTACCGCCCGACACCGAGGAACGGCTGCAGCAGTTCACCGACCTGGTCGCGATGGCGATCGCCAACGCGGAGTCGCGAGAGGCGCGCACGCAGCTCGTCGATGAACAGGCCGCACTGCGGAGGGTGGCGACGCTGGTCGCCCACGGCGTTCCGCCAAGTGAGATCTTCGAAGCAGTCAGCGATGAGGTCGGCCGCGTGTTGGGCACCGACGCGGTGTGGGTCGTGAAGTTCGAGGACGATGGGCAGGCGATGCAGCTCGTCGGTGCCGGCAAGGGCACGGGCAGGTACACGGCCGGCACCAAGTTTGCGCACGACGATCTGTACCCGTCGACGAGGGTGTTCAGGACCGGCCGATCGGTGCGAATCGGTAGGGAGGACTTCGAAGCGGCCAGCGGGCCGATTGCCGACGCGCTGCGTCACGAGCGGTTGGCCGGCTTCGCCAGCCCGATCATCGTTGATGGTCACCTCTGGGGCACGATCGCCGTCATGCGGGAGGAAGCGCACCCGATCGACACCGAGGCACGGCTGGAGCGGTTCACAGGGCTGGTGGCGACCGCGATCTCGAACGCACAGGCCAGGTCGGAGCTGGCGCGCATCGCCGAGGAACAGGCGGCGCTGCGACGGCTGGCGACGCTGGTCGCCGAGGAAGCGGCCCCCGCCGTCGTGTTCGCGAAGGTCACCGAGGAAGCGGCGGCCGTGTTCGGAGAGGCCGACTGCACCATGCTCCGTGACGAGGGCGACGGCACCGCGACGGTGGTCGGCTTGTGGACCAGTCGTGCGGAGGAGTTCCGGGGTGCGCGGCTGCCGATCGAGGGTGATTCCGCCACCATGGTGGCGATCCGCGAATCCCGTCCCGCGCGCGTGGACGACTACTCGGCGCTCACCAGCGCGCTCGGGCCCCGCGGCGTCGAGTTGGGAATGCAAAGTGGCGTGGCGTGCCCGGTCGTCGTCCGCGGGCGCGTGTGGGGGGCGATCGGGCTGGGTTCCTACGCCGATGCGATAGCCGCGGATGCCGAATCGCGACTGGCGCAGTTCGCCGACCTGGCGGCCACGGCCATCGCCAACACAGAGGCCCGGGCCGAGGTTAAGCGGCTGGCCGATGAGCAGGCGGCGTTGCGCAGGATGGCCACCCGGGTAGCGGAGGGGCGCCCGGCCCCCGAGATCTTCGCGGCGGTCTGCGATGAGGTGGGAGCGCTGTTCGGCGCCGACACCGCCGCGATCGTGCGATTCGAGAGGGATCCGCCGTCGATCAGGGTGGTGGGAGTCGGGCGTGGCCTTCGCGGCATCGAGGTGGGGACGCTTTGGGAGCTCGACGACGCCCTCGCCTCCACCCAGGTGTACCGCACGGGCCGTGCGGCCCGTATCGAGAACCGCGATTTCGGCGTCGCGTCAGGTCCCATCCACGAGCCGGGGCGGCAGCTCGGGCTGGGGTGCACCGTCGCCGCTCCGATTCTGGTCGAAGGGAGCGTCTGGGGGACGATCTCGATCTCCTCCACCGATTCCGCGTCCGCGCACGCCGAGAGCAATCTGGAGCGCTTCGCCGAGCTGGTCGCGACCGCGATCGCAAACGCCGACGGCCGCGCCCAGCTGGCGGCCTCGCGCCGCCGCATCGTGACCGCCTCCGACGAGACCCGACGGCAGATCGAGCGCGACCTGCATGACGGCATGCAGCAGCGCCTGATCTCGCTGGCGCTGGCACTGCGCGCGGCCCAGCGTATCGTTCCGGCCGGCAGTGCCGATCTCGAGGCGGAGCTCTCGGCCGTCGCCGGCGGCCTCACCAGCGCCGTCGACGAGCTCCGCGAGATCTCGAGCGGCATCCACCCGGCCATCATCTCCCAGGGCGGGCTGCCGGCCTCCCTGGGGACGCTTGCGCGCCGCTCGTCCGTGCCGGTGGCACTCGACGTCGACCCGGATCTGCACGCGGCCGACCAGATCGAGGTGGCCGCGTACTTCGTCGCGTCGGAGGCGCTGGCCAACGCCGCCAAGCATGCGCGGGCGTCGACCGTTGCCTTGTCCCTGCGAAGAGCGGATGGAGGGCTCCTGTTGTGCGTTCGGGACGACGGTGTCGGGGGCGCCTCCGCCGCAAACGGCTCCGGGCTCACCGGTCTCGCAGACCGCGTCGAGGCGTTGGGCGGGTCGCTCCGGATCGAGAGCCGCCGCGGCGAGGGCACCGCGATCAGCGTGCAGCTGCCGATCGATCCCGAGGTGGACGACCCGGCGATCGTGGGCGGCCCGTAAGGCTCGGACCCGGTCCCTTATCAGGCGACACGCAGGAGCTATCAGCCGACGTTCGGCCCGCCCGTATCGTCGTCGCATGACTACCACAGATGACCCTCAGCCAATTCGAGGCCGCCTCGGCGCCACCATCCTTGGCCCGCGCAACGTCCCCCTGGAGCGCGAGAACCCGAACCTGCTGAGCTCGCCGGACACCGACTCCGGCACGCTGCCGAATCTCAAGTTCTCCTTCGCCGCCGCACGCAACCGCCTGCTGACCGGCGGCTGGGCGCGCGAGGTGACGGTGCGGGAGCTACCGATCGCGACCGATCTCGCGGGCGTGGACATGCGCCTCGATGCCGGCGGGATCCGGGAGCTGCACTGGCACAAGGAGGCCGAGTGGGGCTTCATTCTGGCCGGCGGCGCGCGCCTCACCGCGGTCGACCAAGACGGCAGGAACTTCATCGACGACGTGCGGCCCGGCGACATCTGGAACTTCCCGGCCGGCATCCCGCATTCGATCCAGGGCCTCGAAGAGGGCTGCGAGTTCCTGCTGGTGTTCGACGACGGCAGCTTCTCCGAGAACGAGACCTTCCTCGTGACCGAATGGCTCCTGCACACCCCGCGCAGCGTGCTCGCGAAGAACTTCGGTGTGGCGGAGGCGGCGTTCGCGGACCTCCCGGTCGACGTCGAGCACGAGCGCTACATCTTCTCCGGTGATGTGCCGGGCCCGCTCGCCGCGGACGCCGTCCGGTCGCCGGCGGGCGCCGTGCCCGAGACGTTCGTGCACCGGCTGCTCGATCAGCTGCCGGTGCGCGCGAACGGCGGAACGGCGCGGATCGTCGACTCACGCAACTTCCCGGCCGCGTCCACCATCGCGGCCGCCTACGTCGAGGTGGAGCCGGGCGGATTGCGAGAGCTCCACTGGCATCCGAACACCGACGAGTGGCAGTACTACATCTCTGGCCAGGCACGTATGACCGTGTTCGCCTCGAGCGGCAAGGCCCGCACCTTCGACTACCAGGCCGGCGACGTCGGGTACGTCCCGTTCGCGATGGGCCACTACGTCGAGAACACGGGCGACGAGACGCTGCGGTTCCTCGAGATGTTCCGCAGCGACCACTTCGCCGACGTCTCGCTCAACCAGTGGCTCGCGCTCACGCCGCCGGAGCTGGTGCGTGCGCACCTGAACGTCGACGACGCCACGCTGGCCGCGTTATCCAGGGACAAGCCCGTCATCATGGCCCGCGCGGCGCTGCCCGAGTGGCCGGAGCGGACCGTCGCGGTGCTCAGCACCGTCGACGGGGGGCCCCACGCGATGCCGGTGGCCACGCTGGTGCGCGACGGCGAGAGCCGGATACTGCTCGCGCTCGCGCGCGACAGGGGCTCGCTCGCGCGCCTGCGCGAGCCGTCGCACGCCGCCGTCTCCGTGCTCGGCGGACGCGACATCGCGTTCACCGCATTCGGGCGGGCGCGGGTGCTTCGCGAGGCGATGGACGACCTGCCTGAGTTCGCCGTCGTCGAGCTGCTCGTCGACTCCGTCATCGAGGACAACGCGGCCGGGTTCGAGGTCGAGGTCCGCCTCGGCGAGCGCGATGCGGCCGGGCTGCGCGAGCGCCTCGCGGCGCTGCGCGCCGCACGCGCCGGCTGAGCTATCGCGAGATCACGACCGGCGATCCGAGTCGCAGCGCCCGCCGGAGCGCCGCAAGCGCGGCGTCCGACACGCGCAGGCAGCCGGCCGACGAGGCGGTTCCGATCGACACCGGATCGTTGGTTCCGTGGATGGCCAGCTGGTCGCCGCCGGCCCAGCCGGGCGGGAGGTTCGGCTGGTGTCCGGACAGGCCAAACGCAAACGATCCGAACGGACCGGTCGGATCGCCGGTGGCGACGAGGTCGGTGACGACGAATCGGCCGGTCGGGGTGGGGGAGGACGGCGCGCCGATCGCGGCCGAAAACGTCGCCTGAGCACGCCTGCCGCGCATGAGCTGAAGTCGCCGGCGCGACAGATCCGCCTGCACCCAGTAGGGCGTGTGAATCCGGCGCCGGCCGGCCAGGCGAATCCAACCTTGCCTGTGATCGGGCCGCCATGCCAGCGCCACACGCGCCCAGCGACGGTGCCGGGCGGTCGCCCGTGCCCAGCTCCAAGTGGGGGTGCCCAGCGGCGTCGCCTCGGCGATCGTCCCGATCACGCGGCCGCCGGGCCGGAGTCGCACGACCGCACCCGCCGTTTCCACGAGCGTGAATCGAAGCGGGGGACGTGCTGGGCGGGTTCGTGCCTGTACGAGGTCACGGAGCACCGCTCCGCCGCGATCGCCGTTGTGCCCCAGCCATACCTGCGCGTCGGCGGGCCTTTCCTGTCCGCCCAGCGACAGGAGCACGGACGCGGACAGCGTCGCGGCCAGAAGGAGCCGCCGTCGCACCGACGTGCCGCTGTCGTTCGACATGCCGACCAATTCTCACGGTGTCCGTCGCCCCTTTGATACGCCCTCGCGATCACGTGACACCAGCGTCTTCCGACCTCCGGTGGCGTAGCAGGTACCCGGTAGGTGCGGATCGCAGCTACCGGGACTGCTGAATCCGGGGATGCCGTGATGCCGTATGGGGCCGGGGCTGTAATCGTTCGGACATGATCGCGTATACACGGTCGGAACAGCAGCGCGCGACGCCGCCCACCGATGGAGCGGCGGCGCCGCCCCACGACGAGTCGGGCGGCGCAGATCGGCTGGCGCGCCTCGGCCTTCCTCCCGTGCTCGCCCGCATGTTCGCGGACGTCGTCGACACGCGGCAGGTCGAGGCGCTCGTCGTGCGCGGCTGTGAGCTTGAGCTGGCGCTACGCATCGCCCGCTGATCCGACTCCGAACCAAGGGACGACCATGGCAACGACTCAACTGCAAACCACCGAGCTTGGCGAGACCGGGCTCGAGATCACGCGGATCGGCCTGGGAGCCTGGGCGATCGGCGGCGGCGGGTGGGAGTTCGGCTGGGGACCGCAGGCCGACGGCGAGTCGATTGCCGCGATCGAGCGGGCGCTCGAGCTCGGCATCAACTGGATCGACACCGCGGCTGCGTATGGCTTCGGCCACTCCGAGCAGGTGGTCGGCCGCGTGCTCGCGGACCTCGGCGATGCGCGTCCCTACGTGTTCACCAAGGCGTCGCTGGTCGAAGGTGAGGGTCGCAAGGTCGTCCACAGCCTCAAGCGCGACTCGATCCGGCGGGAGGTCCACGCCAGCCTCGACCGGCTCGGCATCGACGCGATCGACCTCTACCAGATCCACTGGCCGATCCCCGACGAGGATGTCGAGGAGGGCTGGAGGGCGTTCGCGGAGCTCAGCGACGAGGGGGTGGTGCGTCACATAGGCGCATCGAACTTCAGCGTCGAGCAGCTCCGCCGCGCACAGCAGATCGCCCCGGTGGAGACGCTACAGCCCCAGTACTCGCTGGTCGTACGGGACGCCGAGCAGGAGCTGCTTCCCTACGCCGAGCAGCACGGCATCGGCGTGATCGTCTACTCGCCGATGTCATCCGGCCTGCTCAGCGGCAAGATGACCCGGCAGCGGATCGAGGCGATGCCGGACGATGATTGGCGCAAGCACGACGACCGGTTCCGCGAGCCACAGCTGTCCGAGCACCTCGCGCTGGTCGAGCGGCTGCGAGCGGTCGCCGAGGTTCACAGGGCGACGGTCGGCGCCGTGGCGATTGCGTGGACGCTGCGCAACCCGGCGGTCGACGCCGCCATCGTCGGTTTCCGCCGGCCCGACCAAGTCGATCCGGTGATCGACGCCGCCAGCCTCGAGTTGACCGATCAGGACATGGCGATCATCGAGGGGGCCGACCGGTGAGTGCCTCGACCACAACCGCGTGGGAGCTGCCGCTGTCGCCCGACACCACGGTCGGCTTCGTCGGGCTGGGCCGCATGGGCGGCGCCATGGCCTCCAGGCTGCTCGGCGCCGGCCTGACGGTCTACGGGACGAGCCGCTCGCGCGACCAGGCGAACGACCTGATCGAGTCTGGCCTGAGCTGGTGCGGGACGTCGCGGGAGGTGGCCGAGCAGAGCGGGGTTATCTTCAGCTCGATTCCGGACGACCAGGCGCTGGTCGCGATCGCCGACGGCCCGGATGGCGTCCTTGCCGGCCTCGCCGATGGCGGCCTGTGGGTCGAGATGAGCACCGTCAGCCCCGACACCAGCCAGCGGTTAGCGTCACGAGTCCGCGAACGCGGAGCGGAGATGCTCGATGCCCCGGTGTCAGGCAGCGTTCCTCAGGCACGGTCCGGCAAGCTCACGATCATGGTCGGCGGGCCCGACGACGCCTACGCCCAGGTGCTGCCGATCCTCCGTCGGCTCGGCAGCCCGTCCCATATCGGCGCGAACGGGCATGGGCTGGTGCTGAAGCTCGCCATCAACATCAGCCTTGCCGTGCAGATGTTGGCGTTCGCCGAAGGTCTGGTGCTGGCCGCACGGTCGGGTCTCGACCCGGAGTTGGCCGGCGGCGTGATGGCACAGAGCGCGATCGGCTCGCCGATGCTGCAGATACGCGAGCCGCTGATCTTCGATCCGCCCGCCGAGGCGATGTTCGACATGGGTTTCATGCGGAAGGACGTTCGGCTGGCGCTCGAGGCGGCGCGCGCAGTGAACGCACCCTCGCCGACCGCGGAGCGTGCGGTCGACGTGCTGGAGGCGGCGCGCACGATGGGCATGGAGCACCGGGACATCGCCGAGCTCTACGAGGTGCTCGAGCTGCAGGCGGCCCAGCCCGCGCGTGCGAGCTGAAGCCTGCTACGAGGGTCTGACAGCCACGGGTCTGACTTCGGTCTGACCTTGCCGGACCACGACAGGCCACCGGGCCAGAGCACGCAGGTCAGTTGGCGTGCTGGGAACCGCGGATCATCGTGCAGAAGTTGGGGCGCACGTAGCCGGGGAGCTTCTCTGCGAGCACATCGGCCTTGACGTTGCCGAAGGCCGTCTCGGGCTTGTGCATGATTCCGTCGGCGAATGCCTGGATGATCGACTCCTTGAAGTCGACGCGCGGATAGGCCACGAGGACGGCGTCGCGAGCGTCGGCGGCGAGGTCATCGAAGCCGAGGCCGAGCACATCCAGCTCGACGCCGGCCGTCACCAGCGCCACCTCCGGCTCCATGTGCTGGGGAATTCCGGGAGTCGTGTGCAGCGCGATCGCATCCCACACGATCCGCAGCGCATCGCCGGTGACGCCATGCTCGATCAGAAACGCTCGAGCGGCGTTTGCGCCGTCGACCTCGAAGCGATCGTGGTCGCTTCGGTGACCCTCGACCAGCCCGATGTCGTGGAACATGGCGCCGATGTACAGCAGCTCGGGGTCGTACCGAAGGCCCTGGCGTGCTCCCTGCAGGGCGCCGAACGCGTAGACGCGCAGCGAGTGGTTGAAGAGCAGGTCTGATTCGACGCCGCGGATCAGCTCGGTGGCCTCGCGGGCCATCCGCGTATCCGGCACCGGTATCGGCGATTGCACGGCGATCACGACCGCACGCTCCGCCGCGCCGCCGCTCGCGCGCCGTGGCGGAGGCCCGCGGCCACGAGGTCTCCGAGGTCGCTGTCCACGCTCGTCCAATAATCGATCACGCGCAGCTGGACGTCGTGGGAGACGCCGTCGCCGGCGTGGGCGACGATGTTGGCGACGAGATGCTCGCGGTCGCTGTTGTCCATGACGTCGCGGTACAGCGTCCCGGCCTGGATGAAGTCGTCGTCGTCCCGGTGTGGCTCGTAGGCGTAGTGGCCGATCTCGCCCGCCTCGACCGGCCACGTGGGTTGAGCGGCCCGCGCCGGGTCGGCTCGTGGGCCGAGGTAGGAATTCGGCGCGTAGACCGGCTGCGACCCCGCGTGGCTGTACGCCATGAAGCCGTCCTTCATATAGGAGTGCACGGGGCAACGCGCGGCGTTGACCGGCAGCTGCTCGTAGTTGGTGCCGATGCGATGTATGTGCGTGTCGTGGTAGGAGAAGATCCGGCCCATCAGCATCTTGTCGGGGCTGAGCCCGATCCCCGGCACCAGGTTCGCCGGAGAGACGGCGGCCTGTTCGACCTCGGCGAAGTGGTTCTGTGGGTTTCGGTCGAGCACGAAGCGGCCGACCGGAATCGGCGGGTAGTCGGCGTGCGGCCACACCTTCGTCAGGTCGAACGGGTTGAAGCGGTAGTCGCGGGCGTCCTCGAACGGCATGATCTGCATCTCCAGACGCCACTCCGGCGCGTCTCCGGCGGCGATCGCCTGCCACAGGTCACGACGGTGGAAGTCGGGATCGTCCCCGGCCACCGCCGCTGCCTCGTCCACCGTGAAGTTCTCGATGCCCTGAACGGACTTGAAGTGATACTTGACCCAGAACAGGTCCCCGCTGGCATTCATCCACGAGTAGGTGTGACTGCCATAGCCATGCATGTTGCGCCAGGTGCGCGGTGTGCCGCGGTCGGACATGAGGATGATCACCTGGTGGGCGCTCTCGGGTGTCAGCGTCCAGAAGTCCCATTGCATGTCGTTCGAGCGAATGCCGGTGTCCGGAAGCCGCTTCTGCGAATGGATGAAATCCGAGAACTGGATGGCGTCTCGGATGAAGAAGACGGGCGTGTTGTTGCCGACCAGGTCGTAGTTGCCCTCCTCCGTGTAGAACTTGAGAGCAAAGCCACGGGGGTCGCGCACCGTGTCGGGGCTCCCCAGCTCACCCGCCACCGTCGAGAAGCGCGCGAACATCGGCGTCTGCTTGCCCACCGTCGAGAGGAAGGCGGCGCTCGTCCACTGGGTGACGTCCTCGGTCACCTCGAAGAAGCCAAACGCGCCGCTGCCCTTGGCGTGGACGACCCGCTCGGGCACACGCTCCCGGTTGAAGCTCTGCATTTTCTGGACGGTGTACGCGTCGTGCAGCACCGTCGGCCCGTTGGGGCCAACGGTCAGCGAGTGTGCGTCGCTTGCGGCTGGGATACCAGAGTTGTTGGTGGTGGGGGCGGTGTCGCCGGTGCGCATCGGTCAGCTCCTTTTGTTGCGCTGGTGCCTGCCCACGCACCGTACGCAGGTGTCCCGGCCGCCTCGATTGCGGTTCGCTATCAGGCGACAGCTCGCCGCTCTTTGCGACGAGAGGCGTTGGCGGTCGCTCGGCCGGCGGGCGGGACGATCCTCGAGCTGCCCACTGCTGAAGCGCTGCAGCCGGTGTCGAGCAAGCGGCGAACCAGCATCGCGATGTCTTCCTTCGCGGCCCGCTTCGGTAGACGCGCCGCCCGGTAGCAGTGTCGAGCCGCGCGCGCGGCTTGTCCTAGTTGCCCTGTGGATCGATTGGGAGGGCGAGGAACGCGGAGGTCCCCCTTGAGGCAGACTGGGTGTTCGGCGCTGCGTCTCTGCCACCTTTATCACTATGACGGCCGATCGCCCTCGTCGCAGCTCTGTACTATCTAGTCACCATCTTGGCTCAGGTCGCCGGCGGCGGAGGCGGAGACCCGATCGTGAACTCCGAGATCTGTACCCGTGCGACTCTCGCGGCGATGTCGCTGGTCATCGTTTCCATCGGCGGTGGATGCGGCTCCGGCGATACCTCAAGCACATCTGACCGGTCGAGCCCGGCGCCGGCCTCCTCGCACGCCGGGGCACCGGTGAAGCGGTCGCTTCCCCTGGGCACCCGCGTCAAGCTGCCGACCGGAAATACGATCGCGGTCACCAAGGCCACCTGGTGGACGCCTACGGCCGGTGGCGCGCGGCCGGGTCTTGCACTGCTCACCGTCCGTGCCGTCGGCTGTGCCAGCGCCAGCAATACGACAACCACCTACATCTACGAAGACGACTTCTCGGCCCTCCTCGATGACGGCTCTTCGGGGAATGTGGACTACTCGGCCCCGGGCCGTAAACCGATGCTCGCCGCGAGCGACCTGCGCCCGGGCGACTGCTTTTCCGGATGGGTGACCTTGGAGGTGCCCGTGGGCCGGTCTCCGGTCGCGGTGACGATGGGCGCCGACGACCTTCGGTTCGACGTCAGCTCGGTTGGGCCCGCTCGCTGAGCAGTGCAAGCCGAAAATTGCTTCGATCATTTCGGATTGAGCGACAAGAGGCAGACCAGGCCCGGCGTGAGTAGCCCTGAGTTCGGGGCCGGCGCCGCCGGATCAGTGACCAAGAGCTAGATTCGGCAGGGTAGATAGCCAAACCACGCGTCACAGCTCCGGTGATTCGATGTCAGAGGTAGCCGTTGGCGCTGAGCCAGCGAAGTGAAAGGAATCCCCAGATGGGCGGCAGGTAGAAGGTGCAGAGGCGTTGCGTGATTGCGATCGCGAAGGCAGTGGAATGGTCGACGCCTACGGCGATGAGGGTTGCCGAGATCGTCGCTTCGGCCGCCCCGATTCCACCCGGGACGGGGATCAGGTCGGACAAGAGATTGCCGGCGGTGTTGACGAAGACGAGCTGGGCGAGGTTGAGTCGAACGCCGTATGCCAGGCAGACGGCGCCGAGTGCGAGCGCGTAAAGGATCTCCGATGCGATCGATCCGCCGAATACGTCGATCCGCCGTCGTCGTACTCGGGCGACGCGCCAGAGGCTGGAAAGCGCGCTCCGCACTCCCGGAACGACCTTCATGCGCACCTTCGGTAGGGCAAGCGCGACGCCGAGGCTGACGATGACGGCGATGACGATCGCGACCAGGAGGCGGCGGTCGGGGCCGGCGGAATGGAACTGGCTGGTGTTCAGGTTCACGCTGACGAGCGGGAGCGTCGCGAGGAGGAGCGCTGCCTGGACGACCTTGTTGGAGATGTCGTCGAGCGCCCCACCGGCGATCGCCTCGGCACGTGGCGCGCCCATTCGCTGCAGGCAGCGGAGGTTCGTCCCGATTCGCCCTGCCGAGCTGGGCACCGTGAGGTTGACGAACTTGAGCGCCGACTGGAGCACCACGCATGGCATCAGCGGGAGGGGCGTCGGCACGGCACCTCGGACGGAGATCCCTGAAGGGATGAATGTCGCCTGGGCGAGTAGCAGGGCGACGATCACCCATGCAACGTCCGCGGTGCGCAGCTGGTCGGCGATCGTCCCGAACCCGATGCTCGCGAGCTGAGTGATCACGAGGTACGCCGCGAAGATCATGCCCGCCATGAGCACGATGTCCCTGAGCCGAATACGGCGCATCGGCGTGATCTCAGGCTCGTCAGTGCCGGTTGCGGCAGCGGCGGCGGCGCGCAGCCTCTTGAGGTCGACCTCATGGGTGCGCGCCAGATCTCGAAGGTGCGGCGTGAGCGCGGCGCGCTGAAGGTAGGGCAGGACGCGACTGATCGCGTCACTCCACCCAGCGTCGACGGCTCTGTCGAGCGCCCGTTCGGGGCCCACCAGTACGGTGCACGCGACAAGGAGTTCGGTTACGTCGATGTCCAGCGCCGATTGCGGGGCGCCCACTGTCGCGGCCGAGAAGTCGACCAGCATCGGGCCGTCATCGAGAAGGAGTACGTTGCTCGCGTTCAGCCGGCCGTGTGAGATGCCGACGGCGTGCATACGCGCCGCTTGCCGGCAGAGCGCCTCCAGCGCCTCGTCGCTCACCGTCTCCGGGTCGGCGCGCTCAAGCGGTTCGACGTCCGGTTGGTAGGTGGCCAGAATTGCATCTCCGCTTGGGCCGAGGGCGGCTGTGGCCACCTCGGGGACACGAACACCGGCATGTGCAGCCATCAGCGTCGCGAGCGCTTCGTGCTCGACCTGTTCCAAGCGCCCTGTGGCCACGCCCCGCGGCGGGTCCCGATAGGCGAGCGAGCGCCACCACCGGGCCAGCCGCTGCGTATCCTGCGCATCGCGGCTCAGCACGCGGACCTTCAGGGATCGTCCGCCCGCGTCCTGCCCCACGTACTCTGCCGAGCCGACCCGCTGCTGCTCCGAAGGTTTGAGGTCAGGAGCGTCGACGCCGAGCGCGGCAAGCGCGCTTCGCACGTCCTTCACCGGTGGAACACCTGCCGCCGTCCCAAACCCTAATCTCACGAGCGAGCCGGCACCCAGTCCGAGCGCAAGTGCTCCCAGCGCTGCTGACGGGAGAGCGGCGCCAAGCACAATGGAGCCCAGCGCCGCCAGCGGAACGAGCCACGTGACCAGCAGGCGAACCGGACGCACGAGCTCGGGGCCGACAACTACGAACACGGCGACGGCGGTGGCGAGTCTCAGCTCGGGGTACCCCCAGCGCGATAAGGCATGCGTCCCGACCGGGAACCAATCGGACTCGACGAGACGACCGAGCACGCCGGCCGCAACAACGACCGCAAGGACGGCCACGGCCAGGTCACGGACCAGGTCCCAGCGACGGCGATACGCCACCAAGATGACGATCATGCCCCCAAGCACGACCAGGCCGAGGAACGAGAGCCGCCAGAACGCTCCGGCCCATCCCAGCAACGTCTCGAGCGCCTGTGCGACGTCCTCGTCATCGTGCGGTGCCGAGGCGCCGATCACCGCCGAAAGCGCGATCAGAAGCGCGCCCCAGGCGAGCACGATCGAGTCCACCGTCCGTCTGTTCCGACGTCCTGCCTCGAACGCCGTCAGGATCGCGACGTTCCACGAGCGGCCGCGCGGCGCCGCCGATCCGTCCTGACTGGATCCGGTCTCCGTCAAGGCGGTAGGGTCTCAGAAAAGGGAGCGATGTGCCGCGCTGGCCGCCAATTGGCGAATACGTTTTCGTCGGCGCAGCGGGCCGCCATCGGGCCGAATCGCCTCCCTATCCGGCCACGACGTAGACGTGCACGGCCCAGGGCTTGAATGCGGCCCGGATGGTTCGGTGAGTTACGTCCTTGGTGCGTCCGGAGGGGAAGAGGGTGGCGGTTGTCGTCCCGCGGGGGAGTCCGGATATGGCCGCCCGATGAGAGTGCGACGATCGGTTCTCGGCGAGGATCCAAACCCGGCCGTTGGCAGTCGTGCGGCTGATTACGTTGATCGTGGCGACGTTGCTGCGCAACCCGACGCCGGTGCCGGGTGCGAGCAGGGCCGGGTAGAGCGGGCTCGTGGGCGCGAGCTGTCGGATCAGTGGCGCGAGTTGCTGCCAGTAGGTCCAGTTCCACCCGAGCGGCTGGTCGGCTGGGGTGAAGCAGTGCGGGTTGTCCGCGCCGAAAAAGAACAGTGCGTGTGCGCCGTGCATGATGGCGTCGTAGGCCATGAAGCGCATCTGACGGTTCGTAGGTACCACGAATCCACCGGAGCCGCGATGATCCCAGCTCGCGCTGCTGCAGATCCCCAGCGTCGTGGACACGCCCAGGCGAGGGGTGATCGATGCCATCAGCGCTGTCCGGTCCCCGACCGTGACCAGCGAGGGACGTGGATGCCTGAAAGTGACCGGGTAGTCGTCGACGCCGTGCACGTCGGTGACGGCGCTGTAGGGGGCCAGTTGAGCTGCTGTTCCCTGTGGCGCCTCGATCAGAAACGTCAGATGCGCGGGATCGAGATCGTGGGTCGTCTGGTATGCGAAGGCAAGACTTGCGGCACTTCGTCCCTGGCGGAACGGTTCGTCACTACCTTTCCAGAGTCCCAGCCCGGCGTCGGGGGCGAGACTGGTAACGACCTGCCGGAGTGTCTGGTCGTAGACCGTTCCCGGGATCGCGTGCGCAAGCCGCGCCAGCCACACCATGGTCAGAGCCTTGCGGTTGGCCGCGGCCACGTCCCATTGGTGCGCATACCGAATTTCGCTCATCACTGTGTTGTCCACGGTGCCCCACGACCTGTCTGGTGGCACGACTCGAAAGACCCGGACGCCGGCCGACGCCACCACGTCCAGTCCGTCCTGGCCGTCGGGGGCGAGAGCGCCGATCTCGGGCGGACCCGACAGGCCGATCGGAAACGCCGGGGCGCCGTTGATCGTCAGCACGCCGCGCGGGGTGAGGCCGACCGTGGCCGCGACCGCACGTTCGTCCTTGCCGGCGCACAGACCTGCCGCAAGGATTGCCGCCAGCAGGACCGACGCGCGCCTGCAAGCGGACGGTTGGATCGTTTCCGACGCCATCTCAATCGGCGCCGCATGTCCGGTACAACGCCGTCTCACTCCCCGTCGCGGTGCCGAGCAATCACCGCTAAAGGCGACAACACGCGGCTCGAATGGACGAGCCTACGCCTTTCCGGCGACATCGGCCATCGCGTAACCGAAGCCACCGCGGGTCCATGACAAGAACACAGCTGCACGCAGGTGGCTCCTACATCGCATTCCGATCAGGAGCCACCAACCCGCCGGTCTACGAGATCAGACGGGTGTCTCAGGATGGCCGTGGACGTCCTCGGCCTTCTCTGGATCTTCAGGCTTGCCGTGCTCCGGGCTTGCGGGGGGAGCCGGTGTCGACGGCCCGTCGGCCTCCGGCCGCTGGCCCTCTCCCTGCTTGCGGCCTTCCGTGTGCGTACGCATATCCGCCTCCTGCTGGTGAATCCGCCCCCTGAACGCAGGAGCCTGCATGTCTGGGCTCTACCCCGTCCACAATGTGCGAAACAAGGCCGACCTTGGCCCTACCCTCGCTGCTGGTAGGCGCTGGGATCAATGGGCGTGTGGCGGACGCCGTCCCGCCATGCCGCGAGCAGCTCGTCGCGGCTGGGGTAGGTCGCGACGATCGGCGGCGTGAACCCGGCCAGCGCGAGGGTTCGGTCGACGGTGCTTCCGGGCGTGACGACCAGCGCGAGTGACTCGCCCGCGGCTGTGCTGGTGGACTGGTTGACGACGGCAAACAGGACGCCCAGCACGGTGCTGTCGACGAATGTCGCCTCGGTTAGATCGACGATCAGACGGGGGTCGTGGGTGAACGCCTCGGCCAGGCGATCGCGAAGCGTGTCCACCATGGAGATGTCATGCTCGCCGAACATTGACACCACCCAGATATCTGCGGTGAGCTGTTCCAACGTCACTTGAGCCACTCAGGCCTCCTGTCACGCAACCGAAACCGGCGAGATTATCGGCATGCACCGAGTCGGCGTCAACGGCCCGACGCGAGAGGACGCCCGCAGGCGTCCTCTCGAACAATCCGCTGCCGCCGTGGACGTTCTGCCGCCGTGGGCGTTAGTTGCCCTGGCGCGTGGAGTACGCGCGAAGCGCCAGGCCGCTGCCCACGATCACCAGACCGGTCGCCACATACAGAGCCAGTTCGGCGCCCGTGAACGGGAGCGTCGACCCGCCTCCGCCACCGGTGGACTCGCCCGCGACACCGCCACTGGCGTACCCGTCACCGGCGAAGGCGGTTGCCGCCGAACCGGCAAGAAACGCCGCCGACCCGAGCAGGATGAGCACGCCCCTGAGAGCCTTCATCATGTGAAATCAACCCCTTGGTGGAACCGGGGTTTGCCATACCCGCCATACGCAAGGTGTAAACCGGCCGTTCGCTTACGGGAGGTTGAACACCTGGATGCGGTCGTTGTACTCGTCGGACACGAACAGCTGCCCGTTCGAGATCTCCAGGTGCGAAGGGTGGTTGAACTGGTCGTTGCCGGAGCCGGCGCTGCCGAACGCCAACAGCTGGCTCCCCGACGGTGACAGCTCGACGATCCTGTTCCAGGCCGTGTCCGACACCCAGATGTTGCCGGCCGTATCGACCGCGATTCCCTCCGGGCCGTGCAGCCCGCCGAAGGACCTGATCGGCACGCCCGTGAGCGTGTTCAGCTCGACCACCCGGTTGTTGCCGGTGTCGGCCACGTACACGACGCCGTTCGCCACGGCCACGTCCTTCGGGAACGAGAACGCCGTCGACAGCCACGTGGTCGTCCCCAGCGTCGGCGACCAGCGCGAGACGCGGTTGTTGAAGGTGTCGGCGACGATCAGGTCCGCCCCGGCCGACGCGATGCCAAACGGCCAGTGCAGCTGGTTGTCGGCGCTGCCGACCGCGCCCAGGAACGCGCCGGTCGGGACGCCGTCGCGGGTGAACTGCAGCAGCCGGTTGTTCTTGGTGTCCGACACCCAGATCGTGTTCGTCGCGTTGTTGATGGTTATGTCGCGCGGCCAGTTGAACCCCGTCAGGTCGGTCTTGCCCCAGCCGCGGTTCCCGAACGACAGCTGCCAGGCGCCGGTGGCCGTGGCGAACCGCTGCACCCGCTGGTTGACGCTGTCGGATACGAACGTCTGTGAGTCGACGGCCAGGCCGGACGGCTCGTTGAAGCCGCCGTTGCGGCCGGGCGTGCCGCCGTAGGTGGCCTGGTAGGCGCCCGTCTGGGAGAAGCGCAGGATCTTGTTGCCCCACAGGTCGGCGCCGTAGACCAGAGGCGAGCTGCTGGTGCCCACGGCTACTCGCCGCAGCTGGAAGAACTGCTTGAGGCCTGTTCCGGCCGCCCCGTAGGTGCGCAGGTAGCCGCCGGTCGCACTGAACTGCTGGATGCGGTTGTTGTCCGAATCCGCCACGTACACCCGGTTGGACGTGTCCACGGCGACGCCGTAGGGGCGGATGAACTGGTTGTTGCCGCTTCCGCGCGTTCCCCACCCGTTCAGCGGCGCGCCGGTGGGGCTGAACTTGGCGATGCGGTTGTTGTTGTAGTCCGCCACGTAGACGTTGCCGGCCGAGTCGGTGGCGGCGTCGCGGGGGGCGTTCAGCTGGCCCAGGCCCGACCCCAGGCCGGTGCCGAACGTGCGGATCAGCCCACCCGCCGGCGTGAACTCCTGCACCCGGTTCTGGATGTCCTCGCTGACGAAGATGACGTGGTTGCCCGATCCATCGACGCCGGCGCTGATTCCGAGCGTCGAGCCGAAGTGCACCGGCCATTGCGAGATTGCGGCGCCGTTTGACGCGTTCAGCACCTGCACGCGGTTCCAGCCGGTGTCGTCGACGTACAGATTGCCGTTCAGGTAGGCGACGTCCCGCGGGTTGTTGAAGCGGCCCAGCTGCTTGGTACCTCGCACGCCGACCCGCCACAGCTGCTTGCCGGCGGGGCTGTATGCGGCCACCTGGTCGTTCCCGGTGTCGGCGATGTATACGTTGCCGGAAGGGTCAACATCGAGTCCAGAAGCGTACATCGAGGCATGGCCGGGCCCGCCGATCGTCTGCGCGTAGACCACACCGGCGGCTCCCGATGCGGTGGCCGTCAGGCCGGCGAACGTCGCGAGTAGCGCCGCCGTCCCCAGTCCGACCTTGATGCTCTGCGTGCGCGACGCTCGAGCCGCGAAACCGTGCCCCTGCATATGCCTCCCCTCCGTGGAACCCGCTGAAGACCAGGTCGACTTTACGCGTTCGTGCAGAAGCTGCAAGGGCTGGGTTCACCCTGGTGCTTCGGGATGCGCGGAACTACCGGGGATTCCAGATGATCTCCCACAGGTGACCATCGAGGTCGCGGAAGTAGCCGGAGTAGATCCCCCATGGGCGGTCGTGTGCCGGGGCGGTGCGCGTCGCGCCCGCGGCCTCCGCCTGGGCGAGCAGCGCGTCGACATCCTCGCGGGTGGCCACCAGGTGGCCAATGCTGAACTCGCCTGACTTCGGCGGCCCGAACGGCACGTCCGCGTCCTTGGCCAGCTCCGTGCGCGGGTACAGGGACATGATCAGTCCACCTTCCAGACGGAACAGCGCGATCGCTCCGGCCGGGGAGTCATCGTCGCCGGTGAACTCCGTACCGACGACGCCGGCCGACTCCAAACCGAGCCCGTCCCGGTAGAACGCAAGCGCTCGATCGAGGTCACGTACCGCCAGCGTGATCACATGAATACGGGGCTCCATGTCCTTCGCCGGGAGATGCTAATGCTCGTGGGCTCGCAACCGGCCCGGAGTACCATCCCTGGACGGGCGTCTCAGGAGCGAGCGTAGCGTGCGAAGGGCGTTACTGATTTCGTGTCTGGTGCTTGCGACGGCTGGCTGCTCATTGGGCAGCTCAGCGGCGCCCGGCGGCTCCGGGACGCCCAGCTCGGCGACCACCGGTGCTCCCAAGCCAAGCCTTGCGCTCGGCGCCTGCCCGGTGACGCCTCCCGGTGGGCCGCGTCCGCCGACGGCACTGCCACCGAGGCCAAACCTCGGCAACGGCCGATTGTGGGTGGGGCTATGGCCGCGCGGTTTGGTGATCGTGCCGCCCGGCGACGTCCGCCGCGGCCGCGTGCTGCGGATGAAGTTCATGTGGTACCGCGGAGCCGAGGCTCACGGTGTGCTTCACATCAGCGGCTCCAGGCTCGACGACGGCGGCGCAGTGCGGGGGCGGACTGCCGGCTACGGCCTCACCGGGTTCAATGCCTCGTGGATCTTCTTCCCGGGCCAGGGGTGTTACCGGGTCACCGGGAGGGCCGGGGGAGCAACGCTGTCGTTCGTGACGCTGGTGCGCACGTGCTCGGTACTGCCCGAGCTCTCGCCGCGGCGGCGCCGGGTGCTCACGAAGAACTGGTGCGCCGCCGCTTAGGCGCGCTTGGCGCTGTGCCGGCGACGATCGACTTCCTCAGCCTGCGGCGCGGCGGAATCCCGACACGATTCCGTGACTGCTATGGGCGAGCCGGTCCGCGATCAGCCTGCCACCGTCGTACGTACCGGCCGTGATTTCGTGGTCCTGCTCACTGCCGTCCGGTATCCGGATGGTGGCAATGAACGAGCCCGGCCCCACAGCTCTCCGCCGCGGATACAACAGGCGCTGAATCTCGTCGTCGGTCAACGGTGCCAGTTCCATGGCTTCATTGTACCTGTCGCCACGACCCTGCACTAACAATCCACCGGGAACACGCGTACGCTTGAAGCATCTGCTAGGACAGGAGAACGTGTTGGCCCCAGAACGTCCACCCAGAACCTCGAGCCGGTCACACGGCCCACGGCCGTGCGAGCTCTGCTACCGGCCGCTTGCGAGCGACGACGAGCGGTTCTGCCCGTCGTGCAAACGCAAAGCAAAGCAGCTGGGCCGGATCTGACCGAGGCGGCGGCGCGGACACACGGGCTTCAGGATGCCCATGGAGCGTTCAGGATGGCTGCCGTGTGTGCCGATACAGCCTGCGGCGCGCCGCCGGAGGGCACGTTTCGACGGCGGCGCGCCGCATTAATCCCTTGTTCTACACGGCCACTGCCCAGCCTTCCAGGGGCGTGTCTGTTTGTGAGCGGGAGACGGACGGCGTCGTGAACGCGTACGATCCGGCTGTGGACCTGGCGACGAGATAGCGGTCAACGCGGCGATCGCCGCGCGTAATCGGCCCGGCGCTGCGGCCGCGTTCGACGCGGTCTCGGACGCTGCGCGCCACCGCTACCACCTGGAGGTACACGACATGACTCGTCAGAATCTGTTCTCCGACGCATGGGACGGAGACGACCATGAAGAGGGCACCCGGCATCGAATCTTCTGGCGGCCGGACGACGCCCGGATGGGGGCAACGCTGTACGAACTGGCCCCGGACGCGCCCGGGATGCGGATGCATATGCACTTCGGAGCCGAGGAGATGTTCTTCGTGCTCAGCGGTCGTCCCGTGTTCCGAGACCAGCACCGCGAGGAGCAGCTGGCTCCGGGCGACTTCGTCTTCTGCCCCGAGGGACGTGCCGGATCGCACGCGTTCAGCAACCCGAGCGACGAGCCCGCTCAGATCCTCGCCATCAGCGCCGGCAGCTTCCCGGACGTTGTCGCCTACCCCGAGCACGGGTACGCATGGGTGGCGACGCGCGATCCCGATCCCGCGCTACTCGCCAGAGGCGGCGACCCCGGCATCATCGCTCGCTTCGAGATCCCGATCGAGTAGATCGTTCGGTGCGGGTTACGATCGGTGCCGTGACGGGCACATCCACGAGACGACGGCGGCCGCGCAAGCCCGGGGGCACACGCACCGATGCCGAACGGCGTCGCTTGTCGAAGGCCTCGAGGATGCGTGACCGTTCCGCCGAATCCGAGCTGCCGGTGCTGTGGTGTGATGGTGGCTCGCGCGGCAACCCGGGCCCTGCGGCCATCGGGTTCGTTCTGATCGACGAGGGCGTCGTGCTGGCCGAGGGGGCGCACCCGATCGGCGTCGCCACCGCGGCGCTGGCCGAGTACCGGGCGGTGCTGGCCGGTCTCACGGCCGCCCTGGACGCGCGGGTCGATTCGCTCGAGGTGCGCACCGACTCGCGCCTGCTGGTTGCGCATATGCGGGGCGAGGCACCGGTTCGTAGCGAGCCGATCGCCCTGCTTGCGGACGAGATCAGGTCGCTTGCGCCGCGGTTCGCGTTGCTGCAGTACCGCTGGGTGCCAGAAGCCGAGAACGGTGCCGCGCATCGCCTGGCGCAGCTGGCCCTGCGTCTGGCGTGACGGCCGGGCGAGAACGGGAAAGCTGAGCCCCCGCCGACGGAAGTGCGCGATCCGCCGGCGGGGGGTGCCCCTCAGCGCGGGCGCACGCCAACCACCGCAGGCCGCGCGTCCTTCTGTGCCTCCTCGTAGAACGAGCCGCCGGGCAGGAAGTCCCCGTGCCGCAGGTTGGCCGCGATGTCGCTCAGCGTCTCGAGCGCACCGGCCTCGAACTGGGCGTCGGCCACCGCCACGGGCACCCCGTCGTGCTCGGCCCTGCGGTCCCGGTAGCCCTCCAGCCACCGGGCCATGACCAGCTGGTATCGGTAGGCGTCCCCGTGCCTGTCGAGCAGCGTGCGCGGGGAAGGTTCGAACGGCCCCCGCCTCACCTCGAAGTCGAGCAGATCGTCGTCACTCAACAGCAGCACGATTTCCAGTGTAGGTCGGGCCTGCGGCAGCCGAGTACCCCGTTCGGGGGATGTTCGAAAACGATGGCTGATTCGGTCGGTCTAGGGTCCCGGGATGGAGTGGCCCTGGGAGATGGTGGAGCGCGATCACGTGATCCAGGATCCAACCAGCCCGGAGAAGATCCGGCTGCTCGGTGAGTACCTGCGGCTGACCGCCGACAGCCAGGTGCTGGACATGGGCTGCGGCAAGGCGGGGCCGGCGGTCGTGCTGGCCGAGGCCTTCGGCTGCAGGATCCTCGGCGTCGAGCTGCGTGAGATGTTCGCCGCCGAGGCGCGGGCGCGCGTGAAGGAGCGAAGCCTGGAGGCGCTGATCGACGTGCGCACCGCCGATGCGGCCTCGTTCGACCTGGAGCCTGATCGCTACGACGTGGCCATGGCGATCGGCACCTGCTTCATCTGGGGCCACATCGGGCACGCCGCGGGCGCTCTCG
>Ga0075424_100000040_pt1 | contig 66460 bp, 68 predicted proteins | sample SoiMethybrSBSTD3_FD_75301 | JGI IMG/M metagenome (GOLD analysis project Ga0075424, IMG submission 75301) | Bulk soil microbial communities from a Populus tree surrounding site in Tennessee, USA - Soil MetaG P. TD hybrid SBSTD3 | ecosystem: Environmental > Terrestrial > Soil > Tree plantation...
TCCGCCATGCGTCTTGGAGCACGAGACCGGGCAGACAGATGCCGAGCGCGACGAACGCGTCGCCGGTGGCCGAGTTCGCGACCGTGCCAACCGCGACGCAGGCCGCTCCCATGGGGATGCTGAGGGCGAGCACCGTCCCCGTGGACGAGCGGGCGGCGGTGCGCCAGGCCCGGTCTCCGGAGCTGCTGAACCGCACCGCCAGAGGCTCCGAGCAGAGCGACCGAGTCACACCGAGCGCGAACGTGTAGGTGGCGAATGCCAGCCCGAAGACGCCGAAGGCGCGAACCCCGACCGCATGCGCGACGAGGATGCTGAGCGCCAGGTTGGTTGCGCTCGAGAGGCCCTGGTCGGCCACTCCCCAGCTCAGCCGCCTGGCGCGCCGGAACCTGCTGCGACTCCGAACCGGCGCCTGCCTCGATGTGACATGAGCGGCAGGCTCCGGGGAAGGAGGCGGCGGGGGAATCGCAGGCAGGCCGGTCGGCGGGGCCGCAGGAGCGGCCCCGGGAACCGGCCTGCCGCCCAACGTCACGGCGATGTGCACCTTGCCGGGAGCGCCGTTTTGGATGTTGTCATAGCTCAGGATGCCGGCCGCGTGCAGCTCCGCGAGCGCCTCGATCGCCTCCGACCGGCTCAGCTTCGCGACGACCGCCAGCTCATCGATTTCGGCCACGCATTCGGTGCGGTCGTGATCAACCGTCGCGGCGAGCACCGCAGCCAGCATCCGGTAGGCCGAACGATCGAGCTCGTTGCCGGCCGCAGCCTGCACCGCATCGCTGTGTGCCGACAAAGCACGTGCCGACATCGGCGCCCTGGCTCCGGCCGCCGATGCGGCGTCACGCAGGCGGCCGTCCTCAGCGGGAGACTGCGGCATTGCGAGCCTGGAGCGCGGCGGCGGCGCGCACCCTCCCCTCGAACCCATAGCGCCGCTGGAGGCCGTTGAAATCCTCGGCCATGCGGCGAGGCAGCACGATCGGGGCGCCGTCGTTTCGCCGCATCGGCTTCACGATGCTCGTGGCCTCCTCAGCCCACCGATCGGAACTGGCGATGCCGAGGAAGCCGGCCAGCTCGGAAACCACCTGGAGCGGCGAGTCTGTGAGGTCCCGGTAGGTGATCTCGTGCAGCCGGTCGGCCAGGGAGGGCCGCCAACGATCGACCTCGCCGACGCTGACCAGCCACTCATAGGCGGCGCGATCCTGGTCGCCCTCGAGCAGCGCCACCTCATCCGCGTAGTACCCGGCCGCCGCCCCTTCGTCCCGCATCAGCCGCCACTTCGAATCGTTGCTCCCCCACCAGTCGTTCACCATACCCCGGCCGACCACACGCCGCGTCCTGGCCGCCTTGCGGGCGATCGAGCGGACCACGTCGTCGCCGTCGCGCACGATGTGGATGAATCGAGCGTCCGCGGCGAGCCCGTCGAGGAACCCGATTCGCAGCGCGTTGGTGGGGCTCTTCTCGATGAAGACCTGCCCGGAAGGCGGCTTCATGACGCGGGCGAAGCGTCGCCTTGCCGGCGCATCGGCGTCAGAGGCGTTCATGAAGCAGTGGGCACCGCTGCGGCTGAATGCCAGCGCGGTGTCGGTGGCCCGGCTGACCGCCGCCCAACGCTCGCGCGGCTCATACAGGTAGCGCACCGAGGGATGCAGGCTGAGGATCTCGCCGAGTAGCGTGGTTCCAGAACGCCCGCATCCGACCAGGAACACCGGCGGCGACACACTGCTCCAGACCCCCCGCCCCATGGTCGCACGGATGCGATACGGCGCATAACTGGCGTAGTCGCGCACGGGGCGCATGAGCGGCTTGACTGCCTCGAACCTCCGGGCCAACACATCCTCCAAGGTCTGCGGGGGTCATTGATTCGACGAAAGCTCCCACCTGCTCCCGCCTTTGCCAGCCTCCGGAACGGCGACTCGAGATCTAGCCTACGACCGAGTCGGCCGCCAGTCCAGTTGGCAGCGTACGCCGATCGCAGCGTCTTGACGGAGCCGGCGAACTGGTGAGCCGGGCAGCTATTGCCGGTTGGTTCGACCGCTCGTATCGTTGTCCCACCTCAGTGAGGTGGTCTGGCGAAAGGGGCGGCACGGTGAGAGCTCGAATGATCTGGATCCTTGTGATCCTGGTGGCGGTGGCGATGGCCGGCCGCATCTCCGGCTCCGATGCCAATAGCGTGGTGCTGAACGCGCTTACGTTCGACCACTCGAACACCGCATGCGCGTCCGTTGACTCGAAGGGCAACCTGGCCTCGACCGCCACGCAGACGGGAGTCGCATTCGATGGGTCGCGACTGCTCCTCAGCTGTTGGAACGACAACACGATCACCGCGGTGTCGCCTTCCAACGGTTCCCAGTTGGCCGTCTACCACATCAGCGGTGGCACCGACTTCGGTGCACTGACATGGGATCCGGTGCGCAACCTGCTGTGGGCCTGCAACCTCCACGAGAATGGGGTCGGCACGATCGACCTGTCCACGTCCACATTCGTACCGGTGTTCACCGCTCGAGGTTGCACCGATGCGCTCGCCTACGACCCCACCGACGACACCCTGTGGGCGGGCCGCGACGGAGGGCACACGGTGGCGACGCTCGAGCACTACTCCGTCACCGGCAAGCTGCTGGGGTCGAAGAACATCGGCGGCCTGGTGAACGACCGATCCGGGCTGGCGTTCGCGGGAAGCCGGGTCTACATCGCGTCGCCTCACTCGGGCTACCCCAAGCACCTGTGGCAGACCACCCGCGCCTTCGCGACTGCAAACGTGCTCGCCACCTGGACGGGCACTGCCAAGGCTGAAGATCTCGAGTGCGATGGAACCACGTTCTCGACGCCGGTTATCTGGGTGCAGTGGAATCACCAGAACCTGCTTCAGGCATACGCCATCGGCGGCACGTGCGGTCCTCCCGCGGGCGCCGAATTGACGGTAACGCAGACGCCGTCACCGACATCGGTCACCGCCGACTCGCCCGTGACATTCACCAGCACCGTGACGAATCTGGGCCCGGTCGCAGCGACGAACGCGGTCGCCACCGTCGCGGTTCCGCCGGGCACGATCGCCGGTGGCAGCAGCGCGTCCCAGGGCACGTGTACCGGCAGCTCCAGCATCACCTGCTCGCTCGGCACGATCGCCACCGGCGGCACGGCGACGATCTCCGTTACGATCACACCGATCGCCCCCGGGACGCTGGCGAACAGCATCTCCGTCACGTCCGACACCACCCTCGCCCCTGCAACCGACACGGCTCCGGTCACGGTCACCGCACAGGCGGGGACGACGTACACCGCGATCTCAGACTCCGGCTTCTCACCGACCACGACGGCGGCAGCCCTGGGCGGCACGGTTCAATGGAACTTCGTGGGCACGACCGTCCACTCGGCTCGCGACGCGACCGGCCTGGCAACGTTCGACACGGGCCCGGTGTCTCCGATCGCGTTCGCGACCACCAGGTTCACGGCTGCGGGCAACTTCAAGGTCGCGGATGCCTCGTCGACCGCGACGGGCGTTGTGACCGTGCCCGTCTCTGTGCCGGCGACTGCGAGTCTCGCCACGCCGATCACGGTGGTGTGGGCGTCCGATCCGCTGCCGGCCGGGCTGGTCGAGGACATCCAGGTGCTCCGCCCAGGGCAGACCACGTGGAAGGCGTTCCAGACCAGCGCAGTGGGACAATCGGCGCCTTTCACCGCGGACGCCGGTGCCGGGAAGTACCAGTTCCGAGCCCGCCTGCGCAGCCCGCAGACCGGCTCGAGTACCGTCTATAGCGCTAGCCGCAGCGTGAAATTCTCCTGAGCACGGGCCAGATTCTTGACTTTCCCAGCTCCTGGCCGGATCCTTGACCGGTTGCACCTATCCGGCTTGGGCCGCCGGCAGTTCTCGATCCAGGGGGCTCCCATGAACTCTCCAGAGCGCGTACCCGCCGACGTCTGTCGGATCCATCTAGTGCGGCACGGCCGCACCGTCATGAACGTCTCGGTTCGATTTCGCGGGCGGCTGGACGTGCCTCTGGACGAGGTCGGCCAGGCCGAGGCGCGCGAGGCAGCCAGCAACCTCCGCCAGGTCCCGTTGGCCGCGGTCTACACGAGCCCGCTCGAGCGGGCCAAGGAGGTCGCCCGCGAGATCGCCGCCGCATCCTCGCTGGCGCCCGTGACGGTGGATGACGGTCTCACCAACCTGGACTACGGGCGGTGGGAAGGACTGACGAAGGACGAGTGCAAGGAGCGAGACCCGGACGCGTTCCGACTGTACGCCGAAGATCCGATGCGGGCGTGCTGCCCCGAAGGAGAGGCGCTGGCAGATGGTGCGACCAGGGTCGTCTCGGCGCTGCTCGGCATCGGCAAGCGCCACACCGGACAGGAGGTGGCAGCGGTCACGCACGGCGCGATGGTGCGCCTGGCCGTGCTGTACGTGGAGGGTGTGGCACCCGGCGACTGGCAGTTCAAGCTACCCACCGGGTCGGCAACCGTCTTCGAGGTCCGCGACGGCGCGTTGTCCGTTGCCTCGGTCGCCGATCGCACCACGCCTGACCCGTTCAAGGCCAGCGCCCGATCGGCGGCGCCGGCTTGAACACTGCGGCCGGGGGCACGGAATCCGGAAGGCTGCGCGGCCGGGATCCGATCCTGGAGCGGATTCCGGCGACACGCAATCTGGCCTACCGGGCCCGCTACCTGGTGAACGCGTACCCGGCTCTGTACATGCCGATTGGCCGGTTCCGGCACCGCCACAGCAGCGACTACTGCGTCGGCCCCGGCACGGAGATTGTGATCGAAGGGTTTGGCCGCGCCGGCAGCACGTTCGCATGGCTGGCATTCATGTCGGCGCAGGATCGCCCGGTACGGACGGCCCATCACACCCACGCCGCCGCCCAGGTGATCACGGCGGTACGGCTCGGAAAGCCAACGCTCGTGATCGTGCGGCCGCCGACCGACGCCACGCTCGCCCACATGGCGCGCAAGGGCATCACGGCGCGCATGGCACTGGTGGCCTGGACGCGCTTCCACCGCCGGATCCTGCCTCACGCGGAAGGCTTCGTCGTCTGCAGCTTCGGCGAGATGACGACGAACTTCGGGCCGGTGGTCGAGCGGGTGAACCAGCGCTTCGGCACCGATTTCGGCGTTTTCGAACACAGCCCCGAGCACGAGCAGGAGATCTTCGATCAGATCCGCGAGCGCAATCGGCGCCGGTTCGGAGATCAGCCCAGCGGCGACAGCTCCAAGGCACTGGGCTTGCCCAGCGCAGAGCGGGAGGCGCTCAAGGAGACGTTCCGCTCGCAACTCGCCGCACCGGATCTCGAGGAGCTGCGGAACCGAGCCCAACGCACTTACGACGCGCTGGTCACGCCGAGCCAGGTACCGGGACCCGGCTGAGCGGAAATCGGCGACGCCCCCGCGGCTCGCTACGTGAGGCCAAGCGCGCGCCGCAGCACCGGGTCACAGACGCGCACAGCCCGGCTTGGGTCCGACACGAGGTAGTGGTGGTGCAGCCCGGGGCCGCCGTTTACCTCGATCAGGGCGCCTCCGGTTTCTGCAAGCGGGCGGTTCAGATCGGCAGTGATCACGTCCACTCCCGCCAGCCTCAGCCCAAGCGCCTGGACGCTGCTGCGCGCTTCGCGTACGAGCTCGTCCGCCGGTCGCTCGCTGACCGTGTGGCTATCGGCGGGTCCGCTCTGATTCGTCACGTTCCGTACTCGCACGCGAGTCCCGGCGGGCGCAACTGAGCCCAGCCTGAGACCTTGTCCGGCGAGCGCGTACACGCAGTCGAGCGTTGCCGTGATGAGCTGCAGGCCAAGGTCCCCGCCGGCTGCGAGCCGTCGCCGGTTCTCGGCCAGAATCAGCTCCCGCACCGTCGAGCTGCCGTCCCCCGTGACGTGCGGCGGGTCGCGCCGGACGACGTCGAGCAGTTCGCCGTCCAGAAAGAGGAGGCGGTAGACGCTGCCGGGCACCTGCGGCTCCACGAGTATCGTCGTCGATCGGCGTGCTGCGATGATCGCCGCGCGCCGTAGCTGTGACGTTGTCGAGACGCCTGCCGTGGCACCCATCCCGCCGCCGGTCCCGCGCGCCGGCTTGACCACGACCGCGCCGGACCGGCGAAGCAGTTCGACTGCTGGTGAGAGGTCACCCAGCCGGCACTCGACGTAGCTGGTCGTGGATACCCCCACGTCCCGAAGCAGCCCGTTCACGAGCACCTTGTCCAGCGACGCGCGGACGGTCACCACGTCATCCAGCGTCGTCCACTGTCGCTGAGTGAGCGTACGACGATCGCCGTGCTGAAAACTCAGGATACCGGCCGGGTGGCCGGTCACCGTGGCGCCGACTTCGGCGGCTGCAGACGTCCACAGCCGGCGGTAGTAATCAGCGTCGATTCGCGCGGATGCCCGTGCAAAGGCACGGCCCTCCCTGAACCTCGCGCTGACGTAGGCCGGGCCCGCTGCGGCCGCCAGCTCGAGGTGTGCCATCAGCTCGCGGCCGGGACGGCCGGCGCCGGCGAGGGCGAACGCCGATCGACTCAGCAGGTTGTCGATCGCACGAGGCGATGTCATGACAACGCGGCGTCCGGACTGGATGTCGTCTCGGACGTTCGACCGATCCTCGCTCTCACACGACCGGGAAGCCGAAGCAGCCCAAGCACGCTGGGCAGCGGGTCGGCGACGCTGAAGATCGGAAACCGCTGGCGGTGGGAGAGGCTCCGTAGCCATGACCACAACGTCAGGTCCCCCGACCGCCGCATGGCCGTGAACGCGAGCGCGTCCTGGACCGGATACCACAGCCGCACTCCCTCCCGAAATCCATCCTGGGGTGCCACCGGAAGTCCGGCGGCGTCACGGTAGGCGAGCTCACCGAGGTTGAGACCGGCGGCCCGCACCAGGGCATCGGCGGCCGTGACTCGCGCGTTGCACTCCATGATCTTGAGCTGCTGGTCCCGTGCATCGAGCTTGAACTCGACGCAGGCGATGCCGCGAACCCCGGCAGCGTCCACGAACCGGCGCCCGGCCTCGGCCGCGGCCGGACTCCATCGCGCCAGATGATAGGTCGCGCCACCGAACCCGACCGGGTACTGGCGCATCTTCTGCTTTGTGAAGTCGACCAGCTTCCGGGCGTGCTCGTCGACGTACGTGTAATACGACCAGTACGTCTCCTCCGGTCCCGGAACGATCTCGGTGACCAGCATTGCCAATCCCAGCTGGCTGGTGCGAACGTATGCGGCCCGCAGCTCCGCCTCCGACTGGATGCGGAACACCTTGCGTCGGAAGTGCCGGGCGAATTCGTGGATGTGCACGGGCTTCAGAGCACACGGCATGCTGATCTCGGCGACGGCTCGATCGAGGTCAGCCTGGGCCCTGAGCAGCACGGTGCGTGGTGCGCCCACCCCACAGGCTCGGGCGATCTCGTACGTCCGCTCCTTGTCGAGCATGTCCACCAACGCCTCGTCGTTGGCACGGGCCGGTCGCAGGCCGATGCCGCATAGCTCGGTGCGCCGTCGCGCGAGCAGCTCCAGAGAGTCATCGTCGCAGGGAATGAGCACTGCGCCGGCAGGTGCCTGTGAGCGCAGCCAGCTGAGCAGCTGCCGCTGCGGATCCTCGCCGGACACCACCGTGAAGCCGCGGCAGTATCGCGACGCCCGCACCGGCGAGTATTCAGGACCGACCGCATGCACTTCGACCCCGATCTCACCGAGGCCCCTGACGACGGACAGGGCGTTCGTGAGGCCGCCAAAGACCACCGCCGGCGGGTACCCCATTCAGCGTCCCTTGGCGGCGAGCTGGTTCGACCGCGTGACGGGAAGGCCGGAATCCGCGAGAAACCGGTCGACCCACGCGTTCGAGAAGTCGCCGCGTGCAACGGCGGCTGTGTACTCCGCCTCCGAGGCCGACTTCTGGCGAAGGCTGGCCAGGAGTGATTCGGAGATTGCAAGGGGGATCACGACCACGCCGTTGAGATCACCCATGATGATGTCACCAGGGTGGATCACGATGCCACCACAGCAGATCGGGTGGTTGATCTCGCCCGGGCCGCGGTGCAGCGGGCCGATCGGAGTGACGCCGCGTGCGAACACCGGAAAGTCCCCGAACTCGCGGATCGCAGGTAGGTCACGGATCAGCCCGTCGACGACGAACCCGGCCACTCCACGGTGCCTGGCCTTGGACGACACCAGGTCGCCCAACACGGCGTTCATGGTCGATCCGCCGGCGTCGACCACGATCACGTCGCCCGGCTCGGCGATATCCAGTGACTTGTGCACCATCAGGTTGTCGCCCGGGTAGACCTTGACCGTGCATGCCGGCCCAAGGATCGGCAGGCTGGGATCGGTCAGCGGGCGGATCTCCGGCCGCATCGTGTACAGCCGGTTCATGAGGTCGGACGCGGCAGGCGTCTCGAACTCCGCGAACCCGGCGACCGTCTGGACATCGGGACGAACAATCGAATCGCGAATCCTGAACCCCGGTCCAGGATGCATCTCCGCGGACATCGGCTTGTCGACCATTGGGACCCCCCTGGAGCTAGCTGATTTGGTTGGTCTAGGTGGCCTCAAGTATCCGCAAGTACCACCGAATTGCAAGTCGATCCTCCCGGAGGCTGCCTCGCCTGAGAGCCTACCGGCCGGGAGGCTGCGGCTGCCAGCTTCGGCGCCGCCGTGCACGCCGAATCGCCAGTGCGACCGGGCTGCGCCGGAACCCGAGCCCTACGCCGGACACCTTCAGGCGCAGGCGCCGGCCCGTATCGGCCGCACTCAGCCCGACGCGCGGGCGCCGGTACGGCTCGTCCGTGAAGTGCGCCCCGGTCAGGACACAGGCTGCAAGGTACCCAGCTGCCCGAGCCGCATCTGCCACCCGAGCGTCTGCCACACCGTATGGGTAGGCGAGGGTCTCGCACCCTCCCAGGCGATCGGCGATCGAGCCGCGAGACTGCTCCAGCTGCTCCCGCAGTTCCCGCCCGGAGAGGCCCGGCAGCAACGGGTGCGTCACCGTGTGAGAGCCGATCTCCCAACCATCGGCGCGGAGGTCGGCGAGCTCCCCCCAGGTCAGAGGTCGCAGCTCCGCGGCGGCCGATCGCTGCTCGTCCTCGATGCCGTACCAGCTCAGCGCGGCGCCGGAGTCGGTGAAGCCGGTCACCACGAACACCGTCGCCGGGTACCCGAACTCTGCAAGGATCGGCGCGGCCAGCAGGTTCGACGCGTACCCGTCGTCGAACGTGACGACAACCGATCGCCGGGGGAGGGTTCCGTCCCGGGTTCGACGCTCCGCGTCGGCGAAGGTCAGGCCCACGTAGCCGCTGTGATGCAGGTACTCGAGCTGGCTCCGCAGGGCGCTCTCGGTGATCGCCAGCGGCGAGCGCCACGACGAGGATACCGCGTGGTAGGCAACGATCAGAGGCCGGCCCGAGGTAGCCATGCGGTCGATTGTCCAGCCGATAGCATGGTTGCGCAAGCATCGCCCGTGCGCGCTGTCGGCCCTGGGGAGGTTGACGTGTTTCATGAACCGACGTATACCTGAGCGGTCAATTGGCTCCCGACTCTTGATCAGCGGTAGCCGGCTTCTCAGATGCCGACGGCATCTCTCGACTCCAAGGGGTCCACTCGTGTCCAACGAACTCATTCTGGTCGCCGGAGGCGGAGGTTTCATCGGCGGTCACCTGGTCGCGGACCTTCTGTCGCAAGGCAAGCGCGTGCGCGCTGTGGACGCGAAACCGATGTCGGAATGGCATCAGGTCTTCGACGAGGTCGAGAACCTCGTCTGTGACCTGTCCGACCTCGGCAACTGCCGCAGGGTGACCGACGGAGCCACCCAGGTGTACCAGCTCGCCGCAGACATGGGCGGTATGGGGTTCATCGAGAACAACAAGGCTCTCTGCATGCTGTCGGTGCTCCCGAGCACCCATATGCTGATGGCCGCTCGTGACGCGGGTGTGGAGCGCCTGTTCTACTCGAGCTCCGCATGCGTCTACGCAGCCAGCGGGCAAACCAGCTCCGACGTGACGGCGCTCAAGGAGTCCGACGCCTACCCGGCCGAGCCGGAGGACGGATACGGCTGGGAGAAGCTGTTCAGCGAGCGCATGTGCCGGCACTTCCGCGAGGACTTCGGCCTCGAGACACGGGTTGCCCGGTACCACAACGTCTATGGCCCGCACGGCACCTACGACGGCGGTCGCGAGAAGGCGCCGGCCGCGGTGTGCCGCAAGGTGGCGATAGCGAAGCTCTCCGGCGTGCACGAGATCGAGATCTGGGGAGACGGCGAGCAGACACGCAGCTTCATGTACGTCGACGACTGCGTCATAGGCTCGCAACTGCTCCTGCACAGCGATGTGGTCGATCCCATCAACATCGGCAGCTCGGAGCTGGTGTCCATCAATCAGCTGGTGTCGATCGTCGAAGAGATCGCGGGAGTCACCCTGGAACGACGATACAAGCTCGACGCTCCGCAGGGCGTACGCGGGCGTAACAGCGACAACGAGATGATTCGCACCCAGCTTGGATGGGAGCCGTCGATCTCCCTGCACTCAGGGTTGGAGCGAACGTACGCATGGGTGCACGATCAGGTGGCGGCTAGCAACGGAGCTGCCGTGCCGACGGCCTGATCCAGATCAACTCGTCAAGGCAGAAGCCTGCGCTAGGCGTTCGAAGGCGCGCTCGGCCCGAGCCCGCACCTTCGCATGACCGGGCGTCTGATACTCCTCAGCCAGCGTCTGCCATTCGTCCGCCCGTTGCTGAGACGGCCGAGCAACACGATGCTCCGGCACCGCCGCGCCCGCCTCGTGCTCGTAGCGTGCCAACCCCTCGGCCAGCTGATCGGCGTCGATCATGCCGGACATGTAGCGATTGATCACGCGAGCCAGCCCTCCACCACGCGCTCTCAGGTCGATCAGGTGGAAGCACTGAGCGACGCGCTCCTGATCGTGGGCACCCGTGGCCATCTGCGTTCCGAATCTACTGTTGACTGATACGACAACAGTCGGGAAGTCGCGGGTGACGGCCTCGAAGGGCGCGACCACGATCTCACTCACGAAGGGAGCGAGCGCTTCGTAGAAGCGCGCGTACGCATCCAGTCCCCACCCCAGCGGGATGTACGGCTCGCGGATCACGCAGGAGATGACGGCGTCACGAGGATGCCTCACCGTCGCGATCGACGGGATACCGCGACGCGCGGCTTCGATCAGCTGTGCCGGAGCATGGAGGTGGTGCGCCAGTCGCACAGGTCGCGGCTGAGCGGTCTGAAACGCCACGGTCGCAAAGGTCGACGCGCAGCGCGGGAACCCGTCGATCACCATCTCTGTCTCCGGTCCGATCACAGAACCGTCGTACTTGCGTCTGGCAAATGCCAGGTACGGCCGGTACTCGGAGGCCCGCGACCTGACATACCAGCGCACGCCGCGCACGCCGGCCCGCTCGCGCAGAGGTAACACTCGGCTCAGCCGAACAGTGCCGCTCAAGGAAAGTCGCTGCCCACGTGCGCATCTGCGGGCAGCAGCTGCAGCCCGGCTCCGACGAGGTCGCGGATGCTGACGATGCCCACCAGCCGGCCATCGTCGACCACCGGGATGTGGCGGAACCGGCGCTCGCTCATGATCTGCGCGGCCTCGCTGGGGGCGTGGTCGGACGGCAGCGTCATCGGGTCGGGTGTCATGTAGGTCTGCACCCGGCCCTGGTCGGGCTGCTCGCCGTCGGCGACCGCGCGCAGCAGGTCGCGCTCGGTGAAGATGCCCGCGATGCGGCCACCGTCCACCACCACGGCGGCGCCAACGTTGCGGTCGCGCATGACCCGTGCCGCCTCCCGGAGCGATGTTTCGGTCGGGACCGTCAGCACGTCGTCGCTGGTCATGAAATCGCGCAACGTCACTCCCATGGACCGTCCTCCCTACTCGGTGGTCGCGTCGCGCAGGCGCATGTCGAGCAGCAGCTCGGCGTCGAGGGCATCCGCGATCCGCATCAACGTGTCAAGCTTGGGCGGCCGGCCGCCACGCTCGAGGCGGGCGATCGCCGACTGCGTGGTGCCGCACAGGATCGCGAGCTCCTGCTGGCTCATCCCCCGCTCCTGCCGGTTGCGGGCAACCATGCGCCCAACGTCCGCGAAGCGGCGCTCGTGATCGCGGCCGATCGCCTCCGATCGCTTGCGGATGCCGTCTCGCATCCGCTCGAGCGTCTGAGCGGTCAGTCGCTGCCGCTGGGCGTGGGGCTGGCTCGACATGCCTCGTAGTCTATCGCACGTGCGCTATCGCGCCAGAGTTCTGAGGTGACAGCCGTATCCTGCCGCGATGAGCCGCGGCGCCGTCGTCGTCAAGATCGGATCGAGCACCCTGGTCGACGCCCGGGGCCGGGCCCGCCCGCGCGTGTTCGCCCAGGTGGCCGCCGACGTGGCGGCGCTGACCGGGGCCGGCACACCGGTTGTGCTGGTCAGCTCCGGCGCGATCGCTATGGGCCTGGGCTCGCTCGGGCGTGAGCAGCGGTCGCGTCGCCTGCCCGAGCTGCAGGCGGCATCGGCGATCGGCCAGTCGCTGCTGCTGCGCCGCTGGGAGGCCGCGCTCGGCCGCAACGGCCTGCGCTGCGCCCAGGTGCTGCTGACGGTTGGCGACATCCATCGCCGCGACGGCTACCTGAACGCGCGACGCACATTGGAGACGCTGCTGCGCTGGGGAAGGGTGCCGGTCGTCAACGAGAACGACTCGACCGCGACCGACGAGATCACCTTCGGCGACAACGATGCACTGGCAGCTCAGGTGGCGGTGCTGCTGAAGGCGCGACTGCTGGTGCTGCTGACCGACATCGACGGCCTGCACGACCGCGATCCGCGGCGTCCCGACGCGGTGCCGATCGCCGAGGTGGACGACCACCGGCTACTGGAACGGCTGGAGCTGGACGGGAGCCGCAGCTCGTGGGGGTCGGGCGGGATGCGCTCGAAGCTGGTCGCGGCCGAGATGGCCAGCACCGGCGGCGTGGCGGCCGTGATCGCCTCCGGCCACCGGTCCGGCGCGCTGGCGGCAGCGGCCGCCGGCGCCGCCGGCGGGACCCGCTTCAAGCCTGACCCGCGCCCGCTCTCCGCCTACAAGCTGTGGGTGCGCTACGGCAAGCCGGTGCACGGGCGTCTCGAAGTGGACGCCGGCGCCAGGCGCGCCGTTGTCGGGAATGGCACCAGCCTGCTGGCCGTTGGCCTGCTGGCGGTGGAGGGCTCGTTCGCGGCCGGCGATGCCGTGCACATCTGCCGGTCGGGCGAGCCGTTCGCCGTGGGCATCTCACGGTACGCGGCGGCCGACCTGCGGCAGCTGGTCGGGACACGTGGGGTCGATGAAGCGGTGCACCGCGATAACCTTGTGGTGCTGTGAGCAGCACCATCACATCACCGGCAGTGGCCGTGCGTGCGCGCGAGGCGGCGCGTGCCCTTGCACCGCTCGGCCGCGAAGAGAAGGACCGGGCGCTGGCGGCGGTGGCGGCCGCGATCGGGGAGCGCCGCGAGCAGCTGGTGGCTGCCAACCGGCTCGACCTGGCGGCGGCCGACGGCGAACGCCCCGCGATCCGCGACCGGCTGACCCTGGATGACGCCCGCACCGACGCGCTGTCCGCTGCCGTGCTCGACATCGCCGCGCTGCCCGACCCGTCCGGCGCGGTGCTGCGCACCCAGACGCTGGAGAACGGCCTGCGCCTGAACAAGCTGCGGGTGCCGCTGGGAGTCGTCCTGATCGTCTACGAGGCACGGCCGAACGTGACCGTGGACGCGGCCATGCTGTGCCTGAAGGCCGGCAACGCCTGCATCCTGCGCGGCTCGCGGCTGGCCGAGCACACCAACCGGGCGCTGGTCGAGCTGATGCGCGAGACGTTGGCGGCAGCCGAGCTGCCGGCCGACGCCGTGCAGCTGCTGGGCAGCGACCGCGCTGAGCTGAACAGCCTGCTGGCCGATCCCGCCGCGGCCGACGTGGTCATCCCCCGCGGCGGCGAGGAGCTGAAGAAGTTCCTGCTCGAGACCTCGCGGATACCGGTGCTGGCGGCGGCCGGCGGCAACTGCCACGTCTACGTCGACGCCGCGGCCGACCCGGCCAAGGCGATTGCCATCACGGTCAACGCCAAGGTGCAGCGGCCGGGCGTGTGCAACGCCGCCGAGACGGTGCTGGTGCACCGCGACCAGGAGCAGCTGGTCGGCCCGCTGACCGAGGCGCTGGCGGCGGAGGGCGTCGAGGTGCTCGAGGGCGAGTCCGCCTGGGCGACCGAGTTCCTCGACATGAAGATCGCCCTGCGGGTGGTGGACGATCTCGATCAGGCGCTCGAGCACATCGACCGCTACGGCACCGGACACTCGGAGGCGATCGTGACCGAGGACGCCGCCGCCGCCGAGCGCTTCACGCGTGAGGTCGACGCGGCGGCCGTCTACGTGAATGCGTCCACCCGCTTCACCGACGGCGCGGTGTACGGCATGGGCGCCGAGATCGGCATCTCCACCAACCGGCTGCACGCGCGCGGGCCGCTGGGGCTGGAGGAGCTCACCACCACCAAGTACGTCGTGGTCGGCGACGGTCAGATCCGCCTCTGAGCGACGCAACCCATGCGGGCAACCGGCCGTCTTACGCCACAATGCGGCGTGCGGTAATCACCGGCCTGGGTGCGGTCACACCGGTCGGCAACGACGTCCCCACCACCTGGGCGAACCTAGTGGCTGGCGTCAGCGGCGTCGACGTGATCAGCAACTTCGACGCCAGCGAGTATCCCGTCAACATCGCGGCACAGGTGAAGGACTTCGATCCGACGCTGGCGATGTCGGTCAAGGAGGCGCGCAAGACCGGCCCGAACGTGCACTTCGGGGTAGGGGCGGCGATGGAGGCCGCGCGCGACTCGGGGCTCGAGGACATCGACCCGTCGCGTGCCGGGGTGATCATCGGCAGCGCGGTGGGCGGGCTTCCGCAGGTGCTCGATCAGCAGAAGGTGCTCGAGGAGCGCGGCCGCGAGCGGGTGTCGCCGCACTGGCTGCCGAACATGCTGGTCGACACCACCACCAGCCACGTGGCCACGCAGTTGGGCTGGCGCGGCGCCAACTACGCGATCGTGTCGGCGTGCGCGAGCGGGACGCACGCGATCGGGGATGCCGCGGAGGTGGTCAAGCGTGGCCAGGCGGACGCGATCCTGGCCGGTGGCACCGAGTCGGCGATCGTGCCGCTGATCCTGGCCGGGTTCTGCTCGATGCGGGCGCTGGCCGACGGCCGCGACGACCCGGCCGCCGCTTCACGGCCGTTCGACGCAACCCGGTCCGGCTTCGTGATGGCCGAGGGCGCGGCCGTGGTGATGGTGGAGGAGCTCGAGCACGCGCTGCAGCGCGACGCGACGATCTACTGCGAGGTGGCCGGCTACGGCGCGTCGAACGACGCGTACCACGTGGCCACGCCGCACCCCGAGTCGGTGGGCGTGATCGAGATGATGCGGGCGGCGCTGACCAGCTCCGGGGTGGCGCCGGAGGAGGTCGACTACATCAACGCGCACGGCACCAGCACGCCCTACAACGACTCGGCCGAGACGCTGGCAATCAAGACCGTGTTCGGAGGCCACGCCTACGAGATGGCCGTGTCGTCGATCAAGTCGATGATCGGCCACCTGTTCGGGGCGGCCGGGGCGATCGAGGCGCTGTCGTCGGCCCTGACCATCTACCACGGGGTGATCCCACCCACGATCAACTACCGCACGCCCGATCCGGAGTGTGACCTCGACTACGTGCCGAACGTGGCCCGGAACGCGGACGTGCGGGTGGCGCTGTCGAACTCGATGGGCCTGGGCGGCCACAACGGTTGCGTGATCCTGAAGAAGTACGAGCCCTGAGGCGCACCTCGAGGATTCCTGTGACCGGCGCGTTACAGCGAATCGTGCAACGGACCGCACGCCGCGGCGACGATCCCAGCATCGTCCACAAACGGTTCGCGCCGCGGCTCCGACACGAACATCACGCGCTCGGCCCGGTCACCCTCACAACCATGCGGACGCGCAACACGGTGCGATAACGACTGATCACAGTTCCGTGCCGGTCCGCCCACGCCGCCCGAGTCGGTGTTTGACTCTGTGAAGGCCGCGCTGCACGTTGCACGGCCGAGCAGGCGTTGTGACCCGTGGATGCGGGCGCGTGACGAAATCGCTGCCGGCTCTAGCCCAGCCCAGCGGCCCGCTTGCCGTTGCTGATCCGCAGGTCCATCACCCGGTCGATCAGCCCGTACTCCTTGGCCTGCTCGGCGTCCATGAAGTTGTCCCGCTGGGTGTCCTCGTGGATCCGCTCCGGCGTGTGGCCGGTGTCCGACGCCAGCATCTCCTCCATCCGCTTCTGCAGCGACAGAATCTCGCGGGCCCTGATCTCGACGTCGGTGGCCTGGCCCTCGAAGCCCGAGGTGTGGCCCTGGTGGATCATGATCTTGGAGTTGGGCAGGGCGATGCGCTTGCCCTTGGCGCCTCCCGCCAGCAGGATCGCACCCATCGACATGGCCATCCCGAAGCAGATCGTCTGCACGTCGGAGCGCACATAGCGCATGGTGTCGTAGATGGCCAGCCCGGCGTAGACGTCGCCGCCCGGCGAGTTGATGTAGAGGCTGATGTCCTTCTCCGGCTCGTCGGACTCGAGGTGGATCATCTGGGCCACGATCAGGTTCGCCACCTCCGGGGTGACCGGGGTGCCCAGGAAGATGATGCGATCGTTCAAGAGCCGCGAGTAGATGTCGAACGAGCGCTCGCCGCGGCCGGTCTGTTCGATCACCATGGGAATCACGGGCGACATCGCCTGCCTCCTGTATAGTGCAACCAATGAGTTGCGCATGCTAGCGTGACTGCCGCAGATTCGCAACCTTTTGGTTGCACATCGAGGAGGAGCGATGTCCGACGAAGGCACGGTCGAACGAGAGATCACCGTCCCGGTCGACCCCGAGCGGGCCTGGGAGCTGGTGACCGAGCCCGAGCACCTCGAGCGGTGGTTCGCGGAACGGGTCGAGCTCGACCCCACCCCTGGCGCGCCGGTGCGCGTGGTCGGCGACGACGGCGGCGTGCGCCACGGTGTGGTCGAAGAGGTGGACGCACCGCGACGGCTGCGCTTCGTCTGGTACGCCCCGCCCGACGGGCCGCCCTCGACGGTCGAGATCGAGGTGACGCCGGAGCACGACGGGTCGCGCATCTCGGTGATCGAGCGCGAGCTGATCACGGTCGACGCCTTCTCCGACCTCCTGACGGGGCCCTCGCACCGCACCGACCTGCAGGCGCTGGCGGCGGCATGAGCGACGCCATCGGCGCCACGTTCTCAGCGCTGGCCGACCCCAGCCGACGGCGGATGCTGGGGCTGCTGGGCGGATCCGGAGCGACCGCCACCCAGCTGGCACGCGAGCTGCCGATCAGCCGGCAGGCCGTGGCCAAGCACCTGTCGCAACTCGCGGCCGCCGGCCTGGTGGCATCGCGCCGCGAAGGACGAGAGACGCGCTACACGGTCACCCCCGAGCCGCTCGAGCAGGCGGTGGCATGGATCGTCCAGGCAGGCGGCGAGTGGGACGATCGCCTGGCCCGTCTGGGCATCTACGTCGCCACTGATCGCACCGCCTAGGCAAGCCGCACCGGTATCCTGCCCCGCACCGTGTCCGCGATCCGCCAAGCCGAGCCTGTCCTGTCCGCGACCGAGGCGTCGCAGGCCGGCCTCGACCGAGAGCGTCTGCTGCGCCTGTATCGCGACATGCTGGCCACGCGCATGTTCGAGGAGCGCGGCAACCTGCTGTTCAAGGCCGGCCGGCTGCCCGGCAGCTACTACACGGGCCGCGGCAACGAGGCGGCGTCGGTGGGCGTCGCCAGCGCGATGGGCGAGGACGATGTGGCGTCGCCGCTGCACCGCAACATGGGCGTGCACGTCGTCCGCGGCGTCGACCCGGCCGCGCTGTTCTGCCAGTACATGGGCCGCGCTGGCGGCGCCACTCGCGGTCGCGACTCGAACCTGCGCACCAATGACTTCTCGCCCGGGGTGGGCCTGCTGGCAGGCGTCAGCCACCTGCCGGCCATGATCCCCGTCATCACCGGCATGGCGCTGGCCTTCCAGCTGCGCCGCGAGCCGCGGGTTGCGGTCGGCTGGTGTGGCGACGGCGCCGCCGCGCGCGGCGACATGCACGAGTCGATGAACCTGGCCGGCGTGCGCGAGCTGCCGATCGTCTACATCATCGACAACAACCAGTACGCATACTCGACGCCCAACTCGCTGTCGTTCGCGTGCGAGCACCTCGCCGACCGCGGGCCCGCCTACGGCTTCGAGGGCATCGTGGTCGACGGCACCGACGTGCTGACCGTCTACCGCGAGGCGGCCCGCGCCATCGAGAAGGCACGCGCAGGCGGCGGCCCCACGCTGCTGGAGCTGATCACGCTGCGGATGGAGGGCCACGCCGTCCACGATGATGCCGCGTACGTCCCCCGGAGCCTGGTCGACGAGTTCACGGCGCGCGACCCGGTCGACCGGTACCGGGCGTGGCTGCAGGTGAACCAGGAGCTGACCGACGAGGAGCAGGCCGCGATCGAGGCCGAGGTGCGCGCCACCATCGAGAAGGGCGTGGCCGACGCCGAGGCCAGCCCGCTGCCCAACCCGGACACCGTGCTTGACGGCGTCTACGCGGTATCGTCCCAGGAATGAGCGACTTCCCGTTTCCCATGTTCGGCGGTGGTGACCCCGAGGAGATTCAGCGGCAGCTGGCCGGCTTCATGGAGCAGGCCCAGCAGCAGCAGAAGGTGGCTTTCGCGGATCAGGCGATCAACCTGGCGGTCGGCATGACCGTGGCCGCGATCGGCCGGCTGGAGCTGAGCGGCGATCCTGACCAGCAGGCGATGCAGGTGCGAGACGCGATCCGGCTGCTGTTCCCCGAGGCGGTCACGCTGGTCAGTGAAGCCCGCCAGGGCCTCGCCTAGCGTCCTCGAAGATTGGGGCAGCATTAGATCCCCCATAGGGGGATAGCCGGGGGACACCCTTCCGGACGATAAATAGCGGGAGGCGTCTGCCCGATTCAGTTCGCTACTCATCGGTTCTTATCGCGGGTGGCCGTCTCCGAACGCAAGCTGGAGGAGACCAGACCATGAACCACCCAGAGGTAGTGGCTCACGAGGAACGCGGGCAGACCATGGCGGAGTACGCGGTCGTTCTGACCGTGATCACGATCTCCATCGTCGCCACGCTCGCGCTGCTCACCTCGTCGATCACGAACTTGCTGAACCAGCTGATCCCGCTGATCTAGCGGACGGCAGCAGCGCCCGAACCTCGGGCGAAGTCAGCTCCAACCACGACCCGGCGTGCCACGCCGGGTCGTGGTATTTCTGGGCCGCGAGCGCCGCGGCGCGCTCCACACGATCGGCGTCAAGCGGCTCCGGTCGCGCGTCGAAGGCGTCGATCAGCGCAGCCTCCCAGCCCTCGCCGCCGACGTTCGCGACGTGGTCGGGTCGGCTCGGCGCCGGCCGCGGCGCACCGCCCAGATCGCCGCCACGGGGACCCGCCAGGCAGGCCCGCAGCGATTCCAGGTCGGCGTCGATCAGGAGCGTGCCGTGCACCAGCACGCCGCCCCGTCCGTGGTGTGCGGCGATTCCGGTGACCTTGCGTCCACCCATTCGCACGGCGCGCTCGTCGCGCTCGGCGTCGACCCCCTGCGCGTGGCATGCGCGCACGATTCCGTCGAGCAGCGGCGCATACATCCGGGGCACGTCCAGCTGCGACCAGGGGTGGCCGGGCGGCGCCGCCAGCCCGACGCAGAGCGTGCCCCGGTCGACGTACACCGCGCCGCCACCGGTGAAGCGGCGCCACACCCCCACCCCGCGGACGGCGCAGGCGGCCGGGTCGACCTCCCAGTCGGCGCGCTGAAAGCGGCCGATCACGACCGCCGGCCGGGTGCGCCACAGGAGCAGCGTGGCAACGCCGGGATCGCGCCCGAGCGTCTCGTCGTGGGCGAGCGCCAGCGCCGGGTCCAGCAGTCCGGCGTCGACCGCCCGCACGGCATCCCTCACGCGCGGGCCGCGCCGCTGGTGCGCACGCCTGCGCGCTGCAGCCGCATGCCCGCCGAAGGCTGCGCCGAGGTCGGTAGCTCGACGACGTCCGGCAGCCGCTGCTCCAGCTCGGCGACGCGGGCGGCCAGGTCGGCCGGGTCGCCCAGCTCGGCGATCTCAGCCGACGCTTCGGAGATGCGCTGGCGCGCACGGTGGCGCTCGTGCTCGGCCATGGCGATCGCCTCGTCGGCCAGGTCGAGCATGTCCAGCGCGTCACGCCGGCCCGCCTCGGGGCGCCCGTCGTCGCGCACCGGCGGCGGGGATGGCAGCGGGAACGGTGCGGCCAGGATCGCGTCGGCCAGTGCCTCGCGCTGCGTGCAGAGCCGGTCGAGCACGTCGCGCGTTTCCAGCCGTGCCGACTCGACCTGCTGGCGGGCGCGGTCGATGTCGGCCCGGTAGTCGGCGGGATCGGCGCCCGAGGCCTCCGCCAGCTGCGACAGCTCCACCGCACGTTGCCAGATCGAGACCAGCGGGCCCTGGGCGACCCACTGCTGCTCCAGCTCGCGGGCCAGTAGCTCGATCGGCGGGCGTCGCCCGTCGATGGCGGCCGCCACCTCCGGTGCGGCCGCGGCGATCGCCGACTCGTGCGCGATCTCCTGCTGCAGCGACTCCACACGGACCAGCGCCGCGCGGGCATCCACCAGCTCGTCGGCCACCTCGAGCAATCGGTCGAGCTCCCTCGATCTCACGCCCGGCAGCTTACCCGGCGCCGGGTGACTACTCTGGGCCGATGGAGGCATACGACGTCGTGATCGCGGGCGGCGGCCCGGCCGGGCTGGCGATGGCCGCACCGCTGGCCGAGGCCGGACTGGCGGTGCTGGTGTGCGAACGAAACGCAGACATCGGCCTGCCGGTGAGGACCTCCGGCGGATCGTGGCCGGACGACCTGCGGGCGCTGGGCCTGCCCGACCGGCTGTGGCACCCGATCTCGCGCCTGTCGTTCGAGTCGCAACACAGCCGCTGCACGATCGACTGGGGCGGGCCGGTCGGCTGCTCGCTGGACGTGACCGCGACCTGGCGGCATCTGGCGGAGCTCGCCGCGGCGGCCGGCGCGACGATCGAGAACGGAACGCTGGTGCGGCTGGAGCGCACCGGGGGGCTCACGCTCCGGCACGGCGGCGAGTCGCGGCACGTGCGCTGCCGGCTGGCGGTCGACGCGACCGGCACCAACGCGCTGCTCGCGCGCCAATCGCATGTGCACGAGGGCTTCCGGCGGGTCGGTGTGGGATACGAGCAGGAGCTGTCGGCGCCGGCATTCGGTCAGGACGAGGCGGTGATCCTGGTGGGCGGGCTGGCGCCGTCCGGATACGCATGGGCCTTCCCGCGCGGGGGTACGCGGGTGCGCGTCGGCGTGGGCCTGATCCAGCCGGACACCGACCTCAACCCGCGCGAGCTGTACGCGCCGGTGGAGCGGGCGCTGGCCGGCCGGCTGGCGGGTGCGGAGCTGCTGGAGCTGCACAGCGGGCGCATCCCCAGCCAGGAGGCGCCGCAGCGGCTGACCGGGGACGGCCTGATGGTGGTGGGCGACGCGGGCGGGCACTCCAACCCGCTGCTGGGCGAGGGCATCCGGCACGTGATCGTGGCGGCGCGGCGGGCGGCGCCGGTGGCGATCGCGGCGCTGGGCACGCCCGGCCTGGTGCCGCGGGAGCGGCTGCGGGCCTGGGAACGAGCCGGGCGCCGCACGCGTGGGCGTTCCTGGGGACTGGCGATGCGGGCGAACCGGTACGTGGCGGGCATGGACGACGCCGACTGGGACCGGGCGGTGGAGACGCTGGGACGGCTGCCGGCCGAAATGGCCACGCCGATCCTGCGCGGGGACATCCTCTCGGCGCCGCTGCTGGCCGGTGCGCTGAGGCGCGGGCCGTCGTCGGCGTGGCGGGTGCTGCGACCGTTCGTAAGGGGCGGCGGCGGCGTTGCCGAATCGGCCGAACCGGCATAGCATCGATTTCGGAACCGATCCGAGGAGGCGCCGCCGTGCTGCGCGAGTTCAAGGAATTCCTGTTTCGTGGCAACATCGTCGACCTCGCCGTGGCGATCGTGGTTGGCACGGCGTTCGTCGCGCTGGTGAACGCGTTCGTCGCCGACATCCTGACGCCGATCATCGCCGCCGTTTTCGGGAAGCCGGACTTCTCGGGCTTGACCTTCCATATCAACGGCAGCACGTTCCTCTACGGCGACTTCCTGAACGCGCTGATCACGTTCGTGTCGGTCGCCGCGGCCGTGTTCTTCTTCGTGGTGAAGCCGCTGAACACGCTGGCCGCCCGGCGGGCGCCGGAGCCGGGTGCCCCGGTCGAACGCGAGTGCCCGGAGTGCCTGAGCGTCATCCCGGCGGCCGCCCGGCGCTGCTCGCACTGCACGACCGAGGTCACGCCGGCGACGGCCACATAGCTCTAGTCTTAGGTGGTGGAGGACCACCTGATCGAGGTCAATGAGATCGAGGTACGCCGCGCCCTGGCGCGCTCGTTCACGGGTCACGATCCGGGCGGGCACACCTGGCGCGGCGAGATCGAGATCGGCGGCGCCGAGGTGACCGTCGACGTGCAGACCACGAACGGCGGTGAGCCTTACGTCGAGGTGGCGGCTCCGTCGATCGAGCATCCCGAGCTGGACGGGCGGCTGGCACGCACGCTGCTGATCGAGAATGCGGAGCTGGTGCTGGGCCGGTTCACGCACGCCGACGGGCACGTGCACGTGGAGCACGCGATCCTGGCGGGCACCACGATGGCGGCGGTCGAGGTGCAGGCTTCGGTGTGGGCGGTTGCCTGGGCTGCCGATTCGTTCGCGCACCGGCTGGAGGCGTTGCTTCGCGAGGCAACTCCGACGCCGGCACCGCCCAAGACGCCGGCGGCGTTGCTGCGCGATGCCGAGGCCCACGTGGTGATCACGGATCGCCGCGTGAAGCAGTTCCTGGACGAGCGGTTCGGCGGCTTCGACCATGACCCGGACTGGGGTTACCACGGCGGATTCGGCAGTGCGCGGGTGTTCGTGGACGTGCTGCCCGTGCTGGACGACTCGACGGCGGTGCGGGCGTCCTCGCCGGTGCTGTCGGACATCGACCTGACCGACGACCTGGCGCTGGAGCTGATGCGGCTGGCCGCGACGTCGCCGTTCGGGTGCTACTCGTACCAGCCGGCGCGGCGCGAGGTCTGGTTCGAGCACGTGATCCTGGGCGACGACCTCGACCGGCCGGAGCTGGAGGCGGCGATCCAGGTGGTGGCGGACACGGCCGACGGGCAGGACGACACGCTGGCCGGGCGCTTTGGAGGGCGCCGCTACGCAGACCTGTAGGGCGGGTCGGTCTGGTAGATTCACGAGCCGAATGAGCGCAGGGCGGTTTTTCATGTGGTTGATCAGCGGCGGGATCGTGGTCGCCACGCTCGCCGTACTGGCCGGCCCCGGGTACCACGGCGTGCCTGGCCAGTGGATCGGCCTGCTCGTGGCGGTGTCGTTCGCCTCGATCGCGTTCGGCCTCGGGTACTACGAGTAGCCCGCGGCGCCGGTGGGCAGCGAGGGCAGACGGCTCGACCCGCTGGCGGAGGCGTTCGCCGGCTCTGCCGACAGCTACGACCGCGCCCGGCCCGGCTACGAGGACGAGCCGCTCGACTGGGCCTTCCAGGAACTGGGGCTGGACGGCCGCTCGGTCGTGCTCGACCTGGCGGCTGGCACCGGCAAGCTTTCACAGGCACTGGCCCCGCGCGCCGGCCAGCTGATCGCGGTCGAACCGCTGGCCGGGATGCGACGTCTGCTGGCGGCGCGGGCGCCGGAGGCGACGCTGCTGGACGGTACGGCCGAGCAGATCCCGATCGGGGACGGGTCGGTCGACGCCGTCTTCGTGGGCGAGGCGTTCCACTGGTTCGACGGTGTCCGCGCGCTGCCCGAGATCCACCGGGTGCTGCGGCCGGGCGGCGGCCTGGCACTGTTGTGGCACCACGTCAGCTGGCACGACCGGGAGCCCTGGGCCGAGCAATTCGACGCGCGGCTGCGCGAGGTGCCGGCACCGGACGTGCGCCCCGAGAACCGCCCGCACACACTGCGCTGGCAGGAGGCGTTCGCGGGCAACGCCCTGTTCACGCCGCTCGAACACCGCGAGTTCTCGCACCTGACCACGGTCGACGCCGAGCAGATCGTGCAGCTGGTGCTGTCGTGGAGCTACGTCGCCGCACTGCCGGAGGCCGACCGCGAGCGGCTGGGCCACGACCTGTCACAGATCGTGCACAACCACGCCGGCGACGTCCCGCTGGAGCTGCCCTTCGTCACGCAGGTGTATCTGACCCGCACGCTCTAGACGCGTCCTGGCCGCCCGCTCAGGGGGCAGACCCCGCGTCGGCCGCCGTGGCACTTCGGCACCCAATCGTGACGGGCCGTCACTGGTGGCATGTGTCGCGACCTGGATGGTTGAGCCGGATCCGCGGCCGCCGCGAATTATTGGAGTCAAACACCGCATCGGGCTGCGACGGGGGTCTGTGCCAGGTCGGTGGCACCGGTGCCACCGACCTGTGACCCTTCGGGCGGTCAGGACGTGTGCCGGCGCCGGTCACGGGACCGTTGCGAGATCGGCGCAGTTCAGCCGAGCAGTTCGACCGGATGCACGATCGGCAGATCGCCGCGGCCCAGTCGCCGCAGCGAGGCCGCCAGCTGCAGCGCGCAGCCGGGGTTCGCGGTCGCGATCAGGTCGGGCCGGGCCGCCAGGATCGCTCGCGCCTTGCGCTCGCCCAGCTCGCGCGCGGCCCGCGGCTGCAGCAGGTTGTAGGTACCCGCCGACCCGCAGCACATGCCGGCATCCTCGATCTCGACCAGCTCCACGCCGGGTACCGATCGCAGCAGCTGCCGCGGCTGCTCCGAGACGCCCTGGCCGTGCAGCAGGTGACAGGCGTCCTGGTAGACCACCCGCCGCGTGGCCTCCCCCGCCCGCTCCGGCGCCGCCGGCGCCGGCAGCTCGGCGAGGAGCTCCGTCACGTCGCACACCCGATCTGCGAACTCGCGTGCCAGGTCGGTCTCCAGCAGGTCGCCGTAGCCCTTCATCGCCGACCCGCATCCCGCCGCCGTCACCACCACCCGGTCGTAGCCCGACAGCGCCTCGATCGTCGCCTCGGCCCGCCTGCGCGCATCCCGCTCACGGCCGCCGTGCAGGTGCAGCGCCCCGCAGCAGCCCTGCCCGGGCGGCACGGCGACGTCGCACCCGCGTGCCGCCAGCGCACGCACTGACGCCTCGTTCACACGCCCGAAGTAGACCCGCTGCGCGCAGCCGCTCAGCAGCGCCACCGACATCCGCCGCTCGCCGACCGCCGCCGTCCGCTCCGGCGGCGCCGCCCGCAGCTCCGAGGCCGAGACCCGCGGCGCCAGCGCCGCCGGACGCAGCCCCAGCGCCAACGGCCACGACAGCGCCCGCAGCAGCCGCGGCCGCGGCACCACCGCAAACAGCGCCCGCTCCACGGCCCGCGTTCGCAGCGACCGCGGCGCCTGCTCCCGTCGCTGCACCCGCGCCCGCTCGATCAGCTGGTCGTAGCGCACCCCGCTGGGACACGCAGGCACGCATGCCAGGCAGCCCAGGCAGCGGTCGAGGTGCAGCGCGACGCTCGCGTCCATCTCCACCTCACCTTCCTCGACCATCCCGATCAGCTGGATGCGGCCGCGCGGCGAGTCCATCTCCTCACCCCACAGCGAGTACGTGGGACAGGCCGGCAAGCAGAACCCGCAGTGCACGCACGCGTCCAGCAGCTCGCGGGTCGACGCGCTCACGCCGCGAACCTCGCGATCACCCGCTGCTCGAGCGGGCTCAGCTCCCGCGCCGGCGCCGGCAGGTCGGCGAACAGCCAGCCGCGCGCCCAGCGCCCGACCACCGCGGTCGCTCCCGCATCCCGCAGCTCCGCCACCCGCTGCGGGCAGTCGGCCGGCAGGCAGCGGTGCAGGTGCAGCCCCGCCTGCAACCCTCGCTGCTCATCCCACAGCTGCTCGTCCTGCTCCACCAACTCGCCGCCCGCGAGACCCAGTGCCTGCTCGGCCAAACGGTCGGCGGCCGGCCCCTCGAACCGCACCAGCAGCCGCTCCTGCGCCCAGCGGTAGTCGACGCAGGCCGGCGCCAGCGGCTCGAACACCGTCGCATCCTGCGTCGCCGTCACCAGCGTGCACGTCCGCGCCGGCAGTGGGTGCAGCCGCAAGGTCAGCTCCAGCAGCCGGCCCAGCCTGCCGTCCGCCCCCGTGAACAGCTTGGGCAGGTCGTACCCGGCCACGTTCTTGACCACCTTGCCCCCGCCGCGGATCTCCACGCCGCCCGGCAGCCGCGCCCGGATCCCCAGGATCAGGTCGCGCGGCCGCCCGTAACGGTGCGCCCGCGGCCCGAACAGCCCCCGATCGAACACGTCGCCCACCGTCAGCCGCTCGTCGCCGGGCGGATCCAGCGCCAGCATCTGGCCTGCACCGGCCAGCGCCGCCTGCAGCTCCACCATCGGCGTCTCTGCCTCGACCGTGCAGGTCAGGTCGCCCGCCTCGTGCTCGATCACCACCGCTCCGCCACCCCCTCGCGCTCCAGCGGATGCTCGCGGTAGTGGCCGGGCACCTCGCCGCACAGCCGCGGCGTCGGAAACACCTTGCCCGGATTGCAGCGTCCGTCCGGATCGAACCCGCAGCGCAGCCGGTTCATCGCGTCGAGGTCGGCCTCCGAGAACATCTTGCCCATGTGCCGGGCCTTGTCCAGCCCGATCCCGTGCTCGCCGGTGAGCGAGCCACCCGCCTTCACGCAGGCGTTCAGGATCTCGGAGGCCAGCTGCTCCGCCAGGGCCGGTTCGCCCTCGACGGACGCGTCGTACAGCACCAGCGGATGCAGGTTGCCGTCGCCGGCGTGGAAGACGTTTCCGACCCGAAGCCCGTACTGCTCCGACAGCCGCTCGATCTTCCGCAGCGTCTCGGGCAGCCGTGTCCGCGGCACCACCCCGTCCTGCACGTAGTAGTGGGGACTGATCCGGCCCATCGCCGCGAACGCGGCCTTGCGCCCCCGCCAGAACCCCGCCCGCTCGGCCTCGTCGCCGGCCTGGCGCACATCGCGCGCGCCGGCCGCCCGGCAGAGCCGTACCGTCTCGGCCAGCACCTGCTCGACCTCGAGCGCCGGCCCGTCCAGCTCGACCAGCAGCACCGCTCCCGCGTCCAGCGGAAGCCCGGCGTGCACCGCCGCCTCGGCGGCCGCGATCGTGAGCGCGTCCATCATCTCGATCGCCGCCGGGATGATGCCGGCGGCGATGATCGCCGACACCGCCTCCCCCGCCTCGTCGGTGTCGGCGAACGCGGCCAGCAGCGTCTCCACCCGCTGCGGCCGCGGCAGCACACGCACCACCACCTCGGTGACCACACCCAGCGTTCCTTCCGAGCCGACCACGGCGCCCAGCAGATCCAGGCTGTCGCTCTCGCTCAGCCGCACCAGCTCACCACCGGCCAGCACCACGTCCGCCTCCAGCACGTGGTTGGTGGTGAACCCGTACTTGAGGCAGTGGGCGCCGCCCGAGTTCTCGGCCACGTTGCCGCCGATCGTGCAGACCTGCTGGCTGGACGGATCGGGCGCGTAGTAGAGGCCGTGCGGCGCCACCGCCTGCGTCACCTCCAGGTTGGTGACCCCAGGCTGCAGCCGCACGCGGCGGTTGGGCACGTCCACGTCGAGGATCGCGCGCATCCGCGACAGGCCGATCACGATCCCCTCCGCCACCGGCACCGACCCGCCCGAAAGCCCGGTACCCGCACCGCGCGCCACGAACGGCACGCTGTGGCGTTCGCAGGCCGAGACCGCGGCCACCACCTCGGCGGTGCTGCCGGGCAGCGCCACCGCCAGCGGCTGGGCCCGGTAGCCGGTGAGGCCATCGGACTGGTACGTGCGCAGCGCGACCGGGTCGGTGATCAGGTGGTCGGCGCCGACGGCGCGGCCCAGGTCGGCGAGCAGGCTCACGCCCGCAGACTACCGCCTGGGCGCTGCGCGGCCCCGGCTCAGCTGGTGAGCCGGAACGACGTCCACTTGGAGTGGCCGCCGAGATTGCCGGAGTCGCCGGCCCAGCTCGCCTTGACGCGCATGGTCTTGCCGATCAGGACGGTGCCGCGGTAGCGGTAGATGGCGGCCGCCAGCCCGTTCGCGTTGGTGCCGATGGTGCCGGTGGTGACCGTCCGCCAGTGGCCGGAGGTGCGCCGCTGGAGGGTGAACAGGATGCCCCTCCCGGCCATGCTGGGCAGCAGTCCCGCGGTGAAGCGCGGGCAGTGCGTGGAGCGAGTCCAGCAGCTGGCGCGGTAGTGGTAGAGCCGCACCCCGCGGGAGCTGCGGTAGTAGCCCGCCTGCGCGATCGCCAGTCTCGCGCGCACGGAGACCGCCTTCGAACCGCTGGTCGCAGGCAGGTAGGTGTCATCGCCCGCCCAACTGGCGCTGTAGACCGTGTTGTGGGTCGGCGACAGGCTGACCGCAAAGATGCCGCTGGAGCTCACCGCGCCGCTGGCCACGAGCTGCGGCGCACCGCCGCCGGTTGTGCCGTAGATCGACACCTGGTCGTTCGAGTGCCAGGCGCCCAGCGTTGCGGTCACCGTGACGTGCCCGCCGATCAGGATGGTCGCCGCGCTGGTGCCGAGCGTCAGCGAGGGCGGGGGGTTGCCGACGTCGACGCCGGTCGTGGCGTCGGTCGGCAGGTACGTCGACTCGCCGTCGAAAGTCGCGCGGAAGCTCCAGTGGCCGGCCGGGGTGAGCGTGTTCGGCACCGCGAAGTAGAAGGCGCCGAAGACGTTGGTGCTGGCGGTTCCGATGTCGGTCTCGACGCCACCCGGAGCCGTTTCCAGCAGATGGATGGTGTGGCCGGTGAGGCCGGCGCCGTCGGACAGTGCCAGGTGGCCGGACAGGTCGATCGAGGCACCGACCGGAGCCGTTGTCTGTGTTGGCGAGACGGTGAGCGTGGCGGTGGGCGTGACGTTGGGGACGAGCGTCCCGGCCGATAGGCGCTGCGAGGCGGAGGCCACCTGCGTGCCGGTCGTCAGCAGCAGCAGCGCGGCCAAGAGGGTTGCGGTAATGCGGAGCGTTCGGGCCATGGCTCCACCATCCGGGCGTCGCCGTGCCCGGTCAGTCCCCCGAACGGGTGAATCCGGGGCGCCGGAGCTATCCGGCGGCCAGCTCGGCCATCATCATCTGCAGCAGCCCGCCCGCGCGGTAGACGGTGACGTCGGCCTGAGCGTCGAGCCGGACCAGCGTCCGGAAGCTGCGGGCGCCGCCGTCCAGCTCGACGGTCACCTCGCTGCCCACCTCGAGCTCGCCCAGGCCCCGGATCGTGAACGTCTCGGTGCCGGTGATGCCCAGCGACTCGGCCGAGTCGCCCTCCAGGAACTGGAGCGGGATCACGCCCAGCGCGACCAGGTTGGTGCGGTGGATGCGCTCGTAGCTCTGGGCGATCACGGCCCGCACGCCCAGCAACGCGCTGCCCTTGGCCGCCCAGTCGCGCGAGCTGCCCGACCCGTACTCCTTGCCGGCGATCACGACCAACGGCACGCCGTCGGCCTGGTAGCGCATCGACGCGTCGTAGATCGACAGCTGCTCGCCGTCGGGGAAGTGCCGGGTGAAGCCGCCCTCGACGCCCTCGACGATCCGGTTTCGCAGCCGGATGTTCGCGAAGGTGCCGCGCACCATCACCTCGTGGTTGCCGCGCCGCGCGCCGTAGCTGTTGAACTCGCGCGGCTCGACGCCGTGCTCGACCAGGTAGCGCCCGGCGGGTGTGGACGACGCGATCGAGCCGGCCGGTGAGATGTGATCGGTCGTGACCGAGTCGCCCAGGATCGCCAGCACCCGTGCGTCCACGATGTCGGACATGTCGGCGGGGCGCTCGAAGAAGGTGGCCTCCCGCACGTAGGTCGAGTCCGGATCCCACTGGAACAGCTCGCCGGTCGGCACCGGCAGCTCGCGCCAGCGCTCGTCGCCGTCGAAGATGCGTCCGTACTGGCCGGTGTAGAGCTCGGCTGCGACGGCGCCGGCAACCGCCTGTTCGACCTCGGCGGCGGTCGGCCAGAGCTCATCGAGCATCACCGGGTTGCCGTCGCGGTCGCTGCCGACCGGCTGGCTGGTGAGGTCGGTGTTGACGCTGCCGGCCAGTGCGTAGGCGACCACCAGCGGCGGCGAGGCCAGGTAGTTAGCCCGCACCTGCGGGTGGATGCGCGCCTCGAAGTTGCGGTTGCCCGAGAGCACGGCCGCCACCGACAGGTCGTTGCGCGAGATCTCGTCGCTGACCTCGTCCGGCAGGGGGCCGGAATTGCCGATGCAGGTGGTGCAGCCGAAGCCGACCAGGTTGAAGCGCAGCGCGTCCAGGTACTGGGTCAGCCCGGCGCGGTCGAGGTAGTCGACCACCACCCGCGAGCCCGGCGCCAGGCTGGTCTTGACCCACGGCCTGGTCTCCATACCGCGCTCGACCGCCTTCTTCGCCAGCAGCCCGGCGGCGATCATCAGCGAGGGGTTGGACGTGTTCGTGCAGCTCGTGATCGCGGCGATCGCAACCGACCCGTTGCCCAGCTCGGCACCGTTGCCACGCGCGACGGCGAACGAGTTGGAGAAGCTCTCCGGCACGCTTCTCAGCGACACACGATCCTGCGGCCGGCGCGGGCCGGCCAGACTCGGCTCGACCTGGGTCAGGTCGAAGTCGATCGTCTCCGAGAACACCGGCGCGTCCTCCTCGCCGGTGCGGTAGAGCCCCTGCTCCTTGCAGTAGCTCTCCACCAGCTGCAGCAGGGCGGCGTCGCGGCCGGTGTCGCGCAGGTAGCCGATCGTGCGGTGGTCGACCGGGAACATGGCGGCGGTCGAGCCGAACTCCGGCGACATGTTGGAGATGGTCGCGCGATCGGCGACGGTCAGGGCCGGCACCCCCGGCCCGAAGAACTCGACGAACTTTCCGACCACGCCGTGCCCGCGCAGCCGCTCGGTCAGCGTCAGCACCAGGTCGGTGGCGGTGACGCCCGCGCTCAGCTCGCCGGACATGCGCACGCCCAGCACCACCGGCGACAGCATGTACAGCGGCTGTCCCAGCATCACGGCCTCGGCCTCGATCCCGCCGACGCCCCATCCCAGTACGCCCAGCGCGTTGATCATGGTTGTGTGCGAGTCGGTGCCGACCAGCGAGTCGGGCGTGGCCACGCCGTCTCGCACCTGCACCACGCGCCCCAGGTACTCGAGGTTGACCTGATGCACGATGCCCATGCCGGGCGGCACCACCCGGAAGTTGCGGAAGGCGCCCTGCGCCCAGCGCAGCAGCGCGTAGCGCTCGCCGTTGCGCTCGAACTCGCGCTCGATGTTGCGGGCGTACGCCCGGTCGGAGCCAAACGCGTCCACCTGCACCGAGTGGTCGATGACCAGGTCGACCGGCACCAGTGGATCCACGCGCGCGGGGTCGCCGCCCGCACGCGCCACCGCCGCGCGCATCGCGGCCAGGTCGACGACGGCCGGCACGCCGGTCAGGTCCTGCATGATCACGCGAGCCGGCATGAACGCCAGGTTCGAGCCCGCAGCCGCCTCCGGCCACGACGCCAGCGACCGCACGTCAGCCTCACTGACATGCTCCGATCCGGCCCGGCGCAGCAGGTTCTCGAGCAGCACACAGATCGTGTAGGGCAGGCGCAGCGGGTCGCCGAGGACGTCGATCCGGTAGAACTGTTCCCCGGTCGCAAGCGTGTCGCGCGCGGAGAACGGATCGGGGCTTGCCACCATGGTCGAACGGTATCAAGATACCCCCTGATCCCTCGCCCACCCGAACCGCGGGACGTTGCATGAACGGTTCACGAGTTCCTCTACCGGCCAATGCAGAACGCCCCTTCCAGGTGTTCGTCAACGGCGTCCCGAAGCAGGAGGGGGTCGACTTCGAGGTGCGCGGCGCCGACCTGGTGTTCGCCGGCGAGCTGGTGCCGCCGCGCAGGATGACCGCCCGCAGCTACGCGCGGCTGATGTTCTGGGGCCGGTACAAGACCGAGCACAGTGTCGACCTGGTGTTCCATCGCGGCGGCGACCGCGCGATCGCCAACGGCCTGGCGATCCTGCCGCCGGCCGAGGCCGGCTAGACGACCGGGTAGTTCGCGATCCAGCGGCCGAGCATCGCGACCAGCGTGATCACGGCGACGGCGATGATCGTGCCGCCGCGCGCCCGTGGCGTCAGGAAGTAGGCGAGCACAGCGATGGCGAGGGCGATCGGCCCCGCGTACACGGGCTTCCACCAGAAGCCGGTGACAGCGACGGTCACGGCGGCGCCGCTGAGCACGGCCAGCGCGTCGTCTTGGAATGACTCGTACTCAGGCGTGTAATCTCGCACGGGCGCTCCTTGGGCCGACTGGATGCCGGGCATTCTACCGATGGCGGGGACGAGCGGGAGGTCAGTCGTAGCGGGTGCCGGCCAGCTCGCCCAGCTTCTCCATGCTGTGCGTGGCCTGCAAAGTGCGCACGGTGCCCGACTTGGAGCGCATCACGAGCGAGTGCGTGCGAGCACCGCCGTGCTGGTAGCGGACGCCGCGCAAGAGGTCGCCGTCGGTCACGCCGGTGGCCGCGAAAAATGTGTTGTCCCCCCGGACAAGGTCGTCCAACAGCAGCACCCGGTCGAGGTCGTAGCCGGCTTCGATCGCGGCCCGGCGCTCGTCGTCGTCCCGCGGCCACAGCTTGCCCTGGAACTGGCCGCCCAGGCACTTGAATGCGGCGGCCGAGAGCACGCCCTCGGGCGTGCCGCCGATGCCCCACAGCAGGTCGATGCCGGTGTCGGGGCTGGCCGCCATCAGCGCGCCGGACACGTCGCCGTGCGGGATGAAGCGGATGCGGGTGCCGACGGCGCGGATCCGTTTCACCATCTCGTCGTGGCGTGGCCGGTCGAGGATCACCACCATCAGGTCGCGCGGGCGCACCCGCTTGGCGCGGGCGACCGCTTCCAGCGTCTCCTCGATCGGCGCGTCCAGGTCGAGCTCGTCGTCGACCTCGGGGCCGCAGGCCAGCTTCTCCATATACACGCAGGGACCGGGGTCGAACATGGTGCCCTGCTCCGACGCCGCCACCACGGCCAGCGCGTTTGGCTGCCCGCGCGCACACAGCTCGGTGCCCTCCAGCGGATCGACCGCGACGTCCACCTCCACGCCTGTCCCGGCGCCGATCCGCTCGCCGTTGAACAGCATTGGCGCCTCGTCCTTCTCGCCCTCGCCGATCACGACGACGCCGTCCATCTCGACCGTCGCCAGCATGTGGCGCATGGCGTCGACCGCGGCCTGGTCGGCGGCGATCTTGTCGCCCGCGCCCACCCAGCGCGACGCCGCCAGCGCAGCGGCCTCGGTCACGCGCACGAGCTCGAGGGCCAGGTTCCGGTCGGGGACGTGCGGCATCCGGCCCAGGATACCGCTGTGCGCTATTCCCGGAGCAGCCGGGTGGCCAGCCCCGAGATGTGCTCGCGGTCGTGTAGCGGCTCCAGCCAGCGCTGCGGGATCGCCTCGGCGCCGAAGCGAGCGCCGGCCAGCGCTCCCGTGATGGCGGCGTTGGTGTCGGCGTCGCCACCCAGGTTGGCGGCGTCCACCACCGCCTGCTCGAAGCTGGGCGCCGTCATCGCCGCCCAGAAGGCCACCCGCAGGGCCGTCATCACGTACCCGATCTGCCGCTGCACGGGATCGAGCAGGTCGCCGGCGGTGAGGCTGACCGCAGCGGTCGCGGCCTGCCCGACCTGCGAGCTGGACGAGGGCGGGCGGCGGTCCTGCAGGAGTGCCGCGATGGTCAGGTTGAACAGCGCACAGGCGTCGCCCGCCAGCTCGTCGTGGTGGGTCAGCGACGAGTCGAGCCGGGAGATGCGCTCGATCGCGCCGCTGTCGCCCCGGTAGCGAATCGCGATCGGTGCGGTGCGCATCAGCGAGCCGTTGCCGGCGCTGTGGCCGTCCGAGCGGGTGTGATAATCCGCGGCCGCGGCGCGGGCCGCGTCCGGCGTGCTTGCACGGGCCAGCGCGTGGCTGACCGTGGCGCCGATGTCCTTCGGCGAGGAGCGCGCCCACACCAGGTAGCGGGCGAGCACGTCATCCTCGTCGTAGACGCCGCGCTCGGCCATGCTCTCGGCCAGCTTCAGCGCCATCGCGGTGTCGTCCGTCCACTCCCCCAGCGACCACGTCCGCGACGCGACCATGTCGCGCAGCGGGCCGCCGTAGCGGGCGACGATCTGCTCGGGGTGATCCCACTCCAGCGCCGCGCCCAGCGCGTCTCCCACAGCGAGGCCGAGCATCACGCCGCGGGCACGATCGGCCACCTGTGCGTGCGGCGTGCGGCGCCTCACGAGCAGCATGCCGGACACCACCAGGTCGTTCGCCGCTGCTCGCCCTGGGGCGCGCTTCGGATCGGCGTCGCGCAGCGAGGACAGGGCCGGCCCGTGGCTCGGTAGACGCGGGCGGGCAGGCGGCCGCCGGCAGAAACCCCGTCGCGCAGCATGCGGGCGGCTACCCCGGCCAGGTCGAGCAGTCGATCGTCGTCGAGCGACGACACGAGCGCGAACGGGTCGATCCGGCACTCCCACAGCGCCTCGCTCTTGACGATGTTGCCGGCTCCGGCAACGACCCGCTGATCGAGCAGCACCTCGCCAACGGGCCGGTCGACCAGCCGCGCGCGCCGCAGGAACTCGGGCTGGTCGAAGTCGTGCAGCAGATCGGGCCCCAGTGCCAGCCGCAGTCGGGCCGCGGAAACGACCTCCAGCCGGCCGCGGATGACCGCGTCGCCGGCTGGGGTGCGTAGCACGTGGCGGCCGCGGCCGGCGCCGGGCGCGGCCAGCCGCACGCTGCCGTGCAGGCCCAGGTGGGCATGCAGCGAGCGGCCGTCGTCGGCGTGCACCAGCAGGTGCTTGCCACGGGCCTCGACGCCGACGACGGTGGCGCCGCTGAGCGGCCCCTCGCTGACGACCTCGCCGACCAGCGGCCGCAGCCGCCGCGAGGCCAGCTCCAGCGAGTGGCCCTCAGGCACGCAGCACGACCCGGCGCGGCGCCTGGAGGAACCCGTGGGCGACCAGCAGCCGCTCGGCCTCGGTGCCGGCCACCGGCTCGCCGTCGATGCGCTCGATCGCAAGCCGCTTGACCCGGCCGTCGCGAACGAGCGAGCCCAGCGCCTCGATCGCGCGCTCGAGCAGCTCCGGATCGACGACCACCAGGCCGCGCCCGCCTCGCTCGACGTACAGCGCCAGGCGCCCGGACACGAGTACCACCCAGGCGCCGGCCGCGCGGGCCAGCTTGCGGGCGGCGGCCGGCCAGGGGATGGTCGCGCCGTACGGGTTGGCGGGGTCGACGGCGGCCAGCACCGCGGTGGCGCCGCCGGCCTGGGCCGGGTCGCGGACGTCGCGCAGCCGCTCGACCGCGGCCGGCAGGGCGAACTGGGCGCCGCCCAGCCCCTCGACGAAGTAGCCGCGCTGGCAGAGGCCGCCCTCCTCCATCAGGCGCAGCTCGCCGTAGACCGAGGAGTAGCCGCCCGGCAGCCCCTCGGCCAGTACGGCGGCGCGGGTGACGACGCCGTGGCGATCGAGCAGCGCCTCCGACAGTGCCCGCACGCGCTCACGCGGGGCCGACGCGGGCTCGAGCAGGCGCGATACCAGCGACCAGCGGCCGAGGGCGGCCGGCAGCGCGGCTGTGGGCCGGGCGCGGCGGCGGAGCACCGGCGGCGGCACCGTGCGAAGCGGGATGCGCCCGCCCGACCGCAGCGGATGCCAGGCGTCGTTGGTGACGGTGCCGGCCCACACCAGCTCCCACAGCGCGGCCAGCACGGCCCGCTCCGGCTCGCCCGAAAGCTCCACCAGCTCGCGGAAGAACAAGGCGCCACGATCCTGCAACGAATCCGCAACGCGTGTTACGACGGTGCCCGGCACCTCTGTATCACCCGCGGGCGGCGCCGCGGCGGCGAGCAGCGGCGCGTCGTCGCGCAGGTAGAGCGCCACCCGGCCCTCGCCGGCGCCGATCCAGACGACCTCGCCTGCGGCGCAGAGCGCGTCCAGCATCGCCGGCTGGTAGCCCGGCACCCGCAGCGGCAGCACGTCCTGCTCCCAGGCCGCCACCGGCAGCGCCACGCCGCCCAGCTGCGAGATCACCTCGCGCAGGCGCGGCTCGCCGCGGCCCATGTCGCGGCCGATCCCCTGCCAGCCGGGCAGGAACCGCGCCAGCGCCTCCGGCTCGACCGGTTCGACGGCGCGGCGCAGGTGCGCCAGCGTGCGCCGCCGCACCCGCCGCAGCACCTCCGGCTCGATCCACTCGCGGCCGCTGCCGCCGGGCCGGAACGCACCCTCGATCAGCGCGCCCTCCGCGGCCAGCTCGGCCAGCGCCGGGCCGGCGTCCACGCCCAGCCGCTCGCGCAGCTCGTCGGCCGTGAACGGTCCGTGGCCGCGGGCATGCCTCATCACCAGCCGCCGCAGCGCATCCGGCACCGGCTCCAGGAACGCGGCCGGCACCCCGGGCGGGATCGACACGCCGGCACCGTCGCGGTACAGGCCCGCATCCTCCGCGGCGATCAGCCGCCGGCGCCCGGCGATCCGCACCTCGACCGCGCGCCGCTCGCGGATCAGCTGCGCAGCCGCCACCGGCCCCTCGGCCGGCACGTCGCCGGTGCGGCGCAGGCGGTCGTGCAGCTGGTCGGCCGACAGCGCATCGCGCCGCTGCAGCTCTGACTCGACCTCGCTGATCGCATCGGCGTCGAGCAGCTCGCGCAGGTCGCCGGCGGTCAGCAGCTCGGCCAGCAGCGCCCGGTCGAGCATCAGCGCCTGCGCGCGGCGCTCGGCCAGCGGCGTGTCGCCCTCGTACATGTAGGTGGCGATGTAGTCGAACAACAGCGAGCCGGCGAACGGCGACGGCCGCGCCGACTCCACCTCCACCAACCGCACGTCGCCGCGGCCGATTCCCGCCAGCAGCTCACGCAGCGCCGGCAGCTCGAACACGTCTGACAGCACCTCGCGGTAGGTCTCCAGCACGATCGGGAACGACGCGTACTTGACGGCCACCTGCTGCAGGTCGTGCGCCTTCAGCCGCTGCTGCCAGAGCGGCGTGCGCTGACCGGGCCGGCGGCGCGGCAGCAGCAGCGCGCGCGCCGCGTTCTCGCGGAACCGGGCCGCGAACAGCGGGCTCGTGCCGACCTGCTCGATCACGAGGTCCTCGATCTCGTCGGGCGCCAGCGCGATCAGGTCGACCGGCGGCGGCGCGTCCGAGTCGGGCAGCCGGATCGCGATCCCGTCGTCGGCCCAGGTGGCTTCGACCTCGATGCCCATCGCGTCGGACATGCGCTTCTCGATCGCCATCGCCCAGGGCGCGTGCACGCGCCCGCCGAACGGCGAGAGCACGCATACACGCCAGTCGCCGATCTCGTCGCGGAACCGCTCGATCACGATCGTGCGGTCGTCGGGCACCACGCCGGTGGCCTCGCGCTGGTCCTCCAGATAGGTGGTCAGGTTGCGCGCGGCCCGCTCGTCCAGCTCGCCGAAGCGGCGGGTGCGCGTGGCCTCGCCCACCGCCCGCCCCAGCTCGGAGGGACGCCCGATGCCGTCGCCCTTCCAGAACGGCATCTTGCCGGGCACGCCCGGAGCCGGCGAGACCAGCACCCGGTCGCGCGTGATCTGCTCGATCCGCCAGGAGGTGGCGCCCAGCTGGAACACCTCGCCCTGGCGCGCCTCGTACACCATCTCCTCGTCCAGCTCGCCCACCCGCGCACCCGAGTCGGCCAGGAACACGCCGTAGAGGCCGCGGTCGGGGATGGTGCCGCCCGACATCACCGCCAGCCGCCGGGAGCTGTCGCGGCCGCGGATGCTGGCGCCGGTGCGATCCCAGATGATGCGGGGCCGCAGCTCCGCGAACTCGTCGGACGGGTAGCGCCCGGCCAGCATCTCCAGCACGCCCTCGAACTGCGGCGCCGAGAGCTCGCTGTAGGGATAGGCGCGCCGCACCAGCGCGTGCAGGTCGGCGATCGACCACTCGTCCATCGCTGCCATTGCCACCACCTGCTGGGCCAGCACGTCCAGCGGCTGGCGCGGCACCCGCGTGTGCTCGATCGCGCCCTCGCGCATGCGCCGTGTCACCACCGCCGTCTCCAGCAGGTCGCCGCGCCACTTCGGGAAGAAGCGCCCGCGCGAGGCCTGCCCGACCGAGTGCCCGGCCCGGCCCACCCGCTGCAGGCCGGCCGCCACCGACTTGGGCGATTCAATCTGCACCACCAGGTCGACCGCGCCCATGTCGATGCCCAGCTCCAGCGACGAGGTGGCTACCAGCGCGGGCAGGTCGCCGCGCTTCAGCATGTCCTCCACCTCGAGCCGTTGCTCGCGCGCGATCGAGCCGTGGTGGGCCCGAGCGATCTCGGCCTCGGCCAGCTCGTTCAGCCGGTTCGCGACCCGCTCCGCGGAGCGGCGGTTGTTGACGAACACGATCGTGGAGTCATGGCTGCGCACCAGCTCCAGCAGGGCCGGGTAGACGGCGGGCCAGATCGACTGGCGAGGCTCGCCGTCCACGACCGGTGCGCCGCCCAGCTCGCGCATGTCCTCGACCGGGACCACCACCTCCAGGTCGAGCTGCTTGGCCGTCCCGGCATCGACGATCGCGACGTTGCGGTCACCACCCAGGAACCGCGCCACCTCCTCCAGCGGCCGCTGCGTCGCCGACAGCCCGACCCGCTGCACCGGGCGCCCGGCCAACTGCTCCAGCCGCTCCAGTGACAGCGCCAGATGGGCACCGCGCTTGGTAGCAGCGACGGCGTGGATCTCGTCCACGATCACCGTCTCGACGGTGCGCAGCACGTCGCGCGCCGCCGAGGTCAGCATCAGGTACAGCGACTCGGGGGTGGTGATCAGGATGTCGGGCGGATCGCGCCGGATGGCCGCCCGCTCGCGCTGCGAGGTGTCGCCGCTGCGAAGCGCGACGGTGGGCAGGCGCGGAAACGTGATCCCTGCCAGCGGCGCGCGCAGGTTGCGCTCGATGTCGTGGTTGAGCGCCTTCAGCGGCGAGACGTACAGCACCCGGGTGCCGCGCTCGACGGGGTCGCGGGCGAGGCCATCGAGGGCCGAGAGGAACGCGGCCAGCGTCTTGCCCGAGCCGGTCGGCGCCAGCAGCAGCGTGTGGCTGCCTGCGGCGATCGCAGGCCAGCCCAGCTGCTGGGCGCGCGTGGGCTGCTCGAACGTGCGCTCGAACCAGTCGCGAACCGGTGCGCTAAAGGTTGTGAGGGGGTCGCTGCCCACACCTGCAATCTACTCCCGGGCGCGAATGTGAGCCGGGTTGGAATCGCCGAGATCCAAGTGTCACGTTCCGGACGAAGGACGATACTGAGATGACATGCGTGACGTGAGGATGGGACGAGGCGTGTTCCTGGGCGTCGTCGGCGCGGGCGTCGCCGGCCTGTTCGTGGGCGGCCGCGTGTCCAACCTGGCCTCGCCGCTGGGCGCGGTGGTACCCAACGCGCTGCGGTCGCTGGTGCCGAACGGGTGGCGCATCTACTCGGTCAACCCGCCCTGGCCGACCTTCGACCCGGCCAGCTACCGGCTGCAGGTGACAGGCGCGGTCGAGCAGCCGCTGTCGCTTTCCTGGGACGAGGTGCTGGCGCTGCCGCAGGCGCGACAGACGACCGACTTCCACTGCGTCACCGGATGGACGGTGGGCGGCGTGCACTGGCAGGGCGTGCGGCTGCAGGACCTGTGGGACCGGGCGAAGCCGACGTCCGAGGCCAGGTACGCCAACTTCGTCTCGTTGGAGCAGCCCTACGTCGACTCACTGTCGATGAAGCAGACGACGATGCCGAACGTGATGCTGGCGCATGGCATGGACGGCAAGCCGCTGACGCAGGCGCACGGCGCGCCGATGCGGCTGGTGATCCCGGAGATGTACGGCTACAAGGGCGTCAAGTGGCTGACGCGAATCGACCTGGTGCCGAAGCTGGAAGAGGGCTTCTGGGAGCAGCGCGGCTACGACGTGGACGCGTGGGTTGGCCGGTCGAATGGCTACTGAGCGGCCCGAGTACGTGCGGCGGTTCAGCGGCGCCGAGCAGGCGCTGCACTGGCTGCTGGCCGTCTCGTTCCTGACGATGCTCGCGACCGGGTTGATCCTGTACCTGCCGTCGCTGGCCGAGGTGGCGGCCAATCGCCGGCTCTGGAAGTCGATCCACCTGGGTGCGGCGCTGGCCTTCTGGTTCGGCACGATCCTGATCGTGAGCTCCTCGGCCGGCGGGCTCAGCCGCACCGTCGGCCAGATCGATCGGTTCGACGACGACGACCGCCGCTGGCTCAAGTGGCAGGTGCGGCAGATGGGTCCGAAGCCACCGCAGGGCCGGTTCAACGCGGGCCAGAAGCTGAACACGGCGGTGATCGCAGGGCTGATGGTGGTGTTCACGATCAGCGGCACGCTGATGTACCTGCAGGAGGTCGACGCCAGGTTCCGCGGCACCAGTGCGATCCTCGTGCACGACATCGCCATGTACATTGCCATTCCGCTCGTGATCGGTCACCTCTACATGGCGATGCTGAACCCGTCCACCCGCCACTCGCTGCGCGGGATGGTGCTCGGCACGGTGCGCCGGGACTGGGCCCGCGAGCACCACGCCAAGTGGGAGCGCGAGCTCTGAAGGCGCTCGTGCTGGGCTCCTCGGCAGCGTGGCCGATCCCGCGGCTGGGCTGTGATTGCGAGCAGTGCACGTCGTCCGACCCGCGCGACCGGCGGCTGCGATCGTCGCTGCTGGTGGACGGGCGGATCCTGGTCGACGCCGGCCCGGACGTCTACCAGCAGCTGCTGGGGTCGGGCGTGGTGCCGGAGGCGATCCTGCTGACGCACCACCATCACGATCACATGCTCGGCCTGCACGTGCTCTCGAAGGCGGGACGGCTGCCGCTGCACATGACGAAGGAGGCGGAGCGGGGCGTGCGGGCGATCTTCCCGCGGATCGACTTCCGGGTCATGCACCTGACGCCGGGGGTGCACCTCGAGCTGGGTAACGGGCTGGTGGCGCAGGCGTTCGACGTGGCGCACTCGAACAGCGCGCGCACGGTCGCGTTCCGGTTCACCACCGCCGAGGGCGGCAGCCTGGTCTACGCGCCCGACGTGGGCGAGCCGCCGGCCTCGAAGCTGGTCCGAAACGCCGACGTGCTGGTGGTGGACGGGTCGACCCGCGACCGCCCCGGTAGCGGACACATGGCGATGACCGAGACGGTCGAGCTGCTGCCGAAGCTGAAGCCGGGTCGCACGCTGTTCACGCACGTTGGCCACCGCACCGGCACGCACGCCGAGCTGGAGCAGTGGCTCGGCGAGCGCGCCGGCGTCGCCTACGACGGACTCGAGATCGAGTTCTGACGGCCCGCGGGTGGAACGATGGTGCCGGGCACCGTCGTTACACCCGTGACCTTGGCGTCACCTTCGTGTGACACGCGACCGCTTGGTTGAGCGGTCGCCCTCGGCGCGCGGCCGCTGGGGTGATAGAAGGGTGCCGGGCACCGTTCTATCACCCGTGACCTGGACGTTACCCGCCTGTGACGGTTGAGCGGCCCGACTCGAGATCGAGCAGGAACCGCTTCGCGTCCAGGCCGCCGCCGTAGCCGCCCAGCGCGCCGCCCGTGCGAAGTACGCGGTGGCAGGGCACCACGATCGGGATCGGGTTGGCGCCGAGCGCCGTACCCGCCGCCCGCACCGCCCGCTCGTTGCCGGCCGCCTCAGCGGCGTCCCGGTAGCTGATCGTCGCCCCGTAGGGCACCTGCGCCGTGCGCTCGAGCACCTTCCGCCGAAACGGCGTCGACGTCAGCGACCAGTCCAGCGGCAGCTCGAACTCCGTCCGTTCGCCCTGGAAGTACTGATCCAGCTCGCGCCGCACCTCGTCCAGCCGCCGCGGCGCCTCCAGCACCCGCGGGGACAGCCGCTCGGCCAGCTCCTCGAGCACGTCGTCGCGCCGCTCCCGCTGGAAGCTGACCCGCACCAGCCCGCGGTCGGTGACCGCCACCAGCAGCCGGCCAACCGGCGAGTCCGTCTCCGTGTATGCGACGTCCACCAGACCCTCCGCCTGCGCGCGATCCCTGAACCTGCTCAGTCGATCATCCATCTCCCCACCCCTTCCGGATCGTCGCCAGCCCCGCGCGCACGTTCTGGCGCGCCGCCGGCTCGCTGCAGCTCAATGCCACTCCGATCTGGGCGTAGTCCAGATCGGCCGCGAAGCGCAGGAACACCGCCGTTCGTTGCTTGTCCGGCAAACGGCGCACCGCCCGCCACAGCGCCGGCTCCGCATCCCCACCCACGCTCACCGCCGCCTCCGGCACCTGCTCGACCGGGATCGGATTGCGCCCCCGGGCACGGTGCACGTCCAGCGCCTTTCGGTGCGCGATCTGGAACAGCCAGGCGCGCAGGTGGGACCCATCCCGCAGCTTCGGATACGCCCGCAGCGCCGACAGGAACGTCTCCTGGAACGCGTCCTCCGCATCCACCGGCCCCACCGACGCCGACAGGAACCGGAACAGCTCCCCGGAGTGGCGGTCGAGCAACAGCTGAAAGGGCGGCAGCTTCACATGTGGAGAACGGGTCCCGGCCATGCCGCGTGAGATCCCGCCTAGAACGTCCAGCTGAACATCACGGCCACAGGCTCCCGCTTGCCTCCGGCGGCGGCGTACGCCCGCAGCGCCGCAGGGTTACCGTCGTCGGTCAGCACCCACATCCCGTAGCAGCCGCGCTCGCGGGCCAGGTCGGCCAGCGCCCGCACCAGCGCGCGCCCGATGCCCTGGTTGCGCGACGCCTCCTCCACGGCCAGCTCGTACAGGAACATCTCCGTGCCCTTGTCCGGGTGCGTCGTCTCGACGCCGCTTACGAACCCGGCCGCCGCACCTGCCTCGCCGCTGTAGCCGACCAGCAGGTGGTGCGTGGGGTCGGCCAGGAACCGCTCCACCGCCTCTGGCCGCAACTCGTGGTCGAACAGCGGCTGCACGGCCGCGACGGCGTCCGCGCTGGCCGCCCGCTCGATCCGCATCAGGCCGGCTGCAACTCCGGCGCGTGCCTGCGCTCCCACTCCTCCGCGTCGGGGCTGAAGTAGACGAGCCGCGTCTTCTTCCACTCCTTGGTCGAGTAGAGCGTGATCCGCTCGGTCAGGCCGGTCTCGCCCGAGATCGCGTCGAGCACGTCCTCGCACTCCTGCTTGGTACGCCCGTGCGTCATCGAGAACAGGTTGTAGGGCCAGTCGGGGTAGGTCGGCCGCTGGTAGCAGTGAGACACGCCGCGGTAGGCAGCCATCAGCTGACCGACCGACTCGACGTCGTCCTCCGGCACCTTCCACACGCCCATGCCGTTGTAGACGAACCCGGCCGAGCGGTGGTAGAGCACCGCCGCGAACCGGCGCATCTGGCCGGTGGCGTGGAACTCGGCGGCCTTGGCCAGCAGCTCGTCGACCGTGTAGCCGGCTCGCTCCGCCGGCGCCGCGAACGGCTCCGGCACCCCCCGCAGGTCGGCCTGCAGCGCCCGGATCGCGGCGATGTCCTGGTCGCCCAGCGCCTCCGGCGGCGGCGTCGGCAGCGTCGGCTCGCGCTTGGCACGCTTCGCGGCCGGGTCACGCCCGCCCTGGATGTCGAGGTCGACACCGATCTTGAAGAACTTCAGCGCCGGCAGCGGCCTGATCACGTCCACCTCGGCCAGCTCGCCCAGCAGCTCGATCGTGCGGTCGAGCCCGATCGCCGAGTTGGGCGGCACGCCCACCGTGAACCAGATGTTGAAGTCGTGCTCGCGCTCGTAGTTGTGGGTGACGCCGGGGTGCGTGTTGATCGCCGCGGCGGCATCGTCAGCCTGCTCGGCCGACGTGCGCGCGGCCACCAGGCACGAGCGATATCCCAGCCGGCGAGTGTCGAAGATCGCCGAGATCTGGCGGATGATCCGCTCCTGCCTGAGCCGCGCGATCCGCTCCAGCACCTGCTGCTCGGTCTCCCCCAGCCGCTCGCCCAGCGCGACGTACGGCCGTGCCACCACCGGAAAGTCGTTCTGGATCAGATCGCAGAGTGTCCTGTCGGCGTCATCCATCGAACCTGAAGGATACGCTCGCGGGATGCGGTTGGCGGCAGCGACAGCGATTGTGATCGCACTCACGGCGGCCACCGGCTGCGGCGGGGAGTCCTCCGCACACCACTCGCAGTATCTGTACATGCAGAAGTGCGCCTCCTGCCACGGCATCTCCGCCGACGCGAAAACCCCGGTTCCGCAGGCCATCAACCTGCTCGATCCGGCCAACCGGCCTCAACTGGAACAGGTGCGCCGCGCGATCATCGACGGGCGCCCGGGAATGCCAAAGGGCCTGCTGGGCGGATCGGACGTCGATCAGATCGCCGCCTACCTGTCGGGAGAAAAGAAGTGACGCTACCGGCCGCGCTCGACGCCGGCACCGTGCGCGCCGTCGCGATGGACCTCGACCGCACGATCCTGCCCGAGACGCTCGAGCTGCGCCCGCGCCTGATCGCGGCCGTGAAGGCGGTCGCGGCCGCCGGCGTGGTGCCGATCGTGGCAACGGGGCGAATGCTACGCTCGTCGCGCCCCTTCGCCCTGCAGCTGGGCGTGACCGCGCCGCTGATCTGTTACCAGGGCGCGCTGATTGCCGATCCCCAGTCAGGCGAATGGCTGCGGCACGAGCCGATGCCGGTGCCACTCGCGCGCGAGGTGATCGAGGCCTGCCGCAGGCGCGATCAGCACTGCAACGTCTACGTCGACGACGAGCTCTACGTCGACGAGCTGAACGTGTACGCGCTCGAGTACGCCCGCCACGCCAAGCTGGAGGCACACCCCGTGGGCGACCTCGAGCGGTGGCTGACCCAGCCCACCACCAAGATCGTCGTGGTCGGCGAGCCGGAGCTGCTGGACGCGCTCCAGGTCGAGCTGCGGGCACAGTTCGGCGACCGCCTGTTCATCGCCAAGTCGCTGCCGTTCTTCCTGGAGGTGGCCCAGCCGGGGGTCTCCAAGGGCAGCGCCCTGGAGTGGGTGTGCGACCGCATCTCGATAGAGCCAGCTCGCGTTGTCTCGTTCGGCGACGGCGCCAACGACTTCGAGCTGCTGCGCGACGCCGGCTTCGGCGTGGCCATCGAGGGCGCCGACCAGATCCTGCTCGACGAGGCCGAAGCGACCGTGCCCGGGCCGGAGCACGACGGCGTCGCCCGCTTTCTGGAAGCGTTAGTGTCAGCCAGGTCGTGATCGACGCGAAGCTGATCCGCTCGGAGCCGGACCGCGTCCGCGAAGCGCTGGCGCGCCGCGGCGCCGGCGAGCTGGTCGATGCGTTCCTGGAGTTGGACGGCGAGCGCCGCCGCCTTCAGGCCGCCGTCGAGGGAGCACGGGCGGCGAACAACGCGGCGGCCAAGGCCATTGCCGAGGCCAAGCAGCAGGGCGAGGACACCTCGATCCCGATCGCCCGCCAGGCCCAGCTGAAGGCCGAGCAGGCCACCGACGAGGGCGCCCTGGCCGAGATCACCGAGCGCATCCGCATGCTGATGCTGCGCATGCCGAACCTGCCCGACCCGACCGCCGCCGACGGCATGTCCGAGGACGACTCGGTCACCATCAGCACGTACGGACAGAAGCCGGACTTCGGGTTCGAGGCGAAGGATCACCTCGAGCTGGCCGGCCCAGACGGGCTCGGCCTGATCGATATCGAGGCCGCGGCGAAGGTGTCGGGCAGCCGCTTCCACTACCTGCTGGGCGACCTGGTGCGGCTGGAGCTGGCGATGGTGCAGTGGGGCATGGACAAGCTGACCGCCAAGGGCTTCCTGCCGGTGGTGCCGCCGGTGCTCGTCCGCGAGCCGGCGATGGAGGGTACCGGCATGTTCCCGGAGGCGCGCGAGCAGGCCTACGCGGTCGAGCAGGACGACCTGTTCCTGGTCGGCACGGCCGAAGTTCCGCTGGCATCGCTGCACGCGGGCGCGATCCTGGAGGAGGCGCAGCTGCCGCTGCGCTACGTCGGCTTCTCCCCGTGCTTTCGCCGCGAGGCCGGCGCCGCCGGCAAGGACACGCGCGGCATCTTCCGCGTCCACCAGTTCGACAAGCTGGAGATGTTCGTGTTCTGCCTACCCGATCAGTCGCCGGAGACCCACGACCAGCTGCTCGCGATCGAGGAGGAGATTGCCCAGGAGCTGGGGTTCCACTACCAGGTGCAGAACATCCCGATGGGCGACCTCGGCGCCGCCGCCGCCAAGAAGTACGACATCGAGGTGTGGCTGCCCGGCCAGCAGCGCTACCGCGAGCTGACCTCCTGCTCCAACACCACCGACTTCCAGTCGCGGCGGCTCGACATCCGCTACCGCCCGGAGTCCGGGGGGCCGCGGCACGTGCATACGCTGAACGGCACCGCGGTCACCTCCAGCCGCACGCTGCTGGCGCTGATCGAGTACGGCCAGCAGGCCGACGGCTCGGTGCGAACGCCGGAGCCGCTGCAGGCGTTCGGCGCCCCGGCCGAGCTGGCGCCGCGCTGATCTAGTCTCCGCGCATGCACCGCGAGTCGAAGCTGGTCGGCGCCTCCCGCGAAACCCATGCCGGGCTGGCACCGGTGCTGCAACGGGCGGTCACCTTCAACAACGTGCCGCCCGCCAAGGGCGGGTCGCCCTACGGCCGCACCACCGTGCCGGTGGCGGAGGAGGCTGAGGGGCTGCTGGGCGAGCTCGAGGACGCGCGTGCGATCGTGTGCGCCAGCGGAATGGCGGCCTGGACGACGCTGAGCCTGGCGGTGCTGCGGCCGGGGCGGGCGCTGGCCATCCCCGACGCCGGCTACTACGGGTTCGAGACGCTGTCCGCTTCGATCCTGGAGCCGTGGGGCGTCGAGGTGCGCCGCTACCGCGCCACCGACATGGACGACCTGCGGCGCGCCGCCGACGGTGCCGCGCTGGCGCTGATCGAGACGCCGGCCAACCCGAAGATGGAGGTGATCGACATCGCAGCCGCCGCCGACGCGGTGCACGCGGGAGCCGGGCTGCTGGTCTGCGACAACACCACCGCCACGCCGCTGCTGCAGCTGCCGCTCGACCTGGGCGCCGACGTCTGCGTGCAGAGCGCGACCAAGTCGCTGTCGGGCCACTCAGACACGCTGGCAGGCGTGCTGACGCTGCGCGACGAGGAGCTGGCCGAGTCGATCCTGTACGTGCGCGGCGAGACCGGCACCGTGCTCGGGCCGGACCCGGCCTGGCTGCTGATGCGCGGCCTGCGCACGCTGGCCGTGCGGGTGCGGCAGCACTGCGAGACAGCGCTCGACCTGGCCACGCGACTGAGCGTGCACCCCGCGGTGACCGCCGTCAACTACCCGGGGCTGCCCGGCGACCCCGGCCACGAGCTGGCATCCCGGCAGATGCGGGGCGGGTACGGCGGGCTACTGTCGTTCGTGCTGGAAACAGGCGAGCAGGCCGAGACGCTGGAGCGCGCGCTGCAGCTGATCCACCCCGCCACCAGCCTGGGCAGTGTGGAGTCACTGATCGAGCGGCGCGACCGGATCGAGCCGGCCGGTCGCGTCGCACCGGGGTTGCTGCGGCTGTCGGTCGGGCTCGAACACCCCGACGACCTGTGGGCCGACCTGTCGCAGGCGCTCGACGCCGCTACGGGCGCGACAGCGGCGGCGCGATCAACCTGACTCAGGGGTCGCCGTCGCCCTTCTTCCACGGCGGCGACGCCTGGAACGCCCGCTCGACCGTCTCGGCCACCCAGCCGGTGATGCGCTGCTCGAATGCCTGCGCGGCGCGCTCGATGCGGGCGTCGAAGTCGTCGCCACGCTCCAGCGTCTCGAGCGGCGTCGCCGCCGTGTGGCGGAGCGGCGGGAACTCCCGGCCCAGCCCGGGCGCGATCAGCTGGTACACGTGCTCGGGGCCGTCCATGTCGGGCAGGCTGGTCGAGCCCAGATCGACCGTCTCAGCGCCCGAGATCAGTCGCGTTGCCTCGGTCAGCAACACCTGCCCGCCGTGCCCCGCGGCGCACAGCCGCGCGGCCCGCACAACGTCGATGCCGGTGTAGCCGCCCTCGTCGGTCAGGTGCGGCTCGCCCGTGTGCAGCGACATCCGCACCCGCACCGCGGTGCCGTCCGGCCACTCGGCGAGCGTGTGCTGGCGCTGGGCGACGATCGCGGCCGCGACGCCCGACGGCGCCGACCGAAACGCCGCGAACATGGCGTCGCCCTGGCAGTCCACCACCACCCCGTCGCCGGCCGCCACGGCCTCCCGCAGCAGGCCTCGCTGCTGCTTGAGCACGTCCGGCCAGCCGTCGCCGAGCCGCTTCAGGAGCGCGGTCGACCCCTCGATGTCGGAGAACATCAGCGTGACGGTGCCGGCCGGCAGCTCGCTCATGGCCGGAACCGTATCGCGATCGACCGACCAGCGCCGAGCACGGCGGCGCTATCGTGACTCCTCGTGGTGAGCAGCAACGGAGACACCCCAGCAGCGGCCGATGTCATCCACACGACCGACCTGACGAAGGTGTACCCGGGCGGCGTCACGGCCGTCGACGGCATGAACCTGACCGTCTACCAGGGCGAGATCTTCGGGCTGCTTGGGCCAAACGGCGCCGGCAAGACCACCACGGCCAGCATGCTAACGACGCGCGTGATCCCGACCTCGGGGCGCGCGCTTGTGGGCGGCATCGACGTGGTCAAGCAGCCGGCGGTGGCCAAGCAGCTGATCGGCGTCGTGCCCCAGACCAACACGCTCGACCGGTCGCTGACCGTCTGGGAGAACCTCTACTTCCACGGGCGCTTCTTCGGCATGGGCGCCCGCCGGTCGCGGGCCGCGGCCGACGAGCTGCTGGTCAAGTTCCGGCTGCAGGAGCGGGCCAAGGCGCCGGTGATGGCGCTGTCCGGGGGGCTGGCGCAGCGGTTGATGGTGGCGCGGGCGCTGCTGCACGAGCCGGCCATCCTGTTCCTGGACGAGCCCACCGCCGGCCTCGATCCGCAGAGCCGGATCGGGCTCTGGGAGATCGTCGGCAGCCTCCACGAGAGCGGCCAGACGGTCGTGCTCACCACCCACAACATGGAGGAGGCCGACCAGCTCTGCGACCGGATCGGGATCATGGACCACGGCCAGATCCTGGCGCTGGGCACGTCGGACGAGCTGAAGCGGCTGGTCGCGGCCGACACGATCGTGACGGTGACCGCCGACGGCGACCTGGAGCGGCTGGCGCAGGTGCTGCGCGACGACGTGACCGACGTCGACGCCACCACCATCCTGGACGGGATGGTGCAGGTTGCGGTGCGCGGCAGCGACCGCGTGCTGGTGCGGGTGATCGGCGCGGCCGAGGACGCGGGCTTCGCGGTGCGCGACGTGCAGGTGGCGCCGCCGTCGCTTGAGACGGTATTCATCGATCTGACAGGGAAGGAGCTGCGCGACTAGATGGCGACGAAGACCGCACCACTTCCACCCCAGCCCCGGCAGATGTATGGGACCCGCTCGGCCGTGCGCTCGAGCCGGATCGCGTTCGGCGCGCTGCTGCTGCGTGACCTGGTGGTGCTGCGAAAGCACCTGCGCGAGTTCATCCCGCGCACGATCGTGCAGCCGCTGCTGCTCTGCTTCGTGTTCCTGTACGTGTTCCCGACGATCGGCACCGGCGTGGGCGGGCGCGGCGGCGCGGCCGGCGAGTCTGCGTTCGCGACCACGCTGGTGGCCGGCGTGGTGGGGCTGACGATCATGTTCCAGGGCATCCAGGCGGTGGCGCTGCCGATGGTGCAGGAGTTCGGGTACACGAAGGAGATCGAGGACCGGGTGCTGGCGCCGCTACCGGTGTCGCTGGTGGCGCTCGAGAAGGTGGCGTTCGGCGCGATCCAGGGGATGCTGGCGGCGTGCATCGTGTTTCCGATCGCGGCGGTGGTGCACGCGCGGTCGATCCACATCAACCTGTCGGTGCACTGGGCAGTGCTGGTGACGCTGGTGCCGCTTGCCTGCGTGGCCTGCTCGGCGCTGGGACTCACGTTCGGCACCATCTTCGACCCGCGCAACGTGCCGCTGATGTTCGGCATCATCATCCTGCCACTGACCTTCCTGGGCGGGACGTACTACGCCTGGACGACGCTTTCGCCGGTGACCCTGTGGGGCGTGCACTGGCTGCAGATCCTGGTTCTGGTGAACCCGCTGGTCTACATCAACGAGGGCTCGCGGGCGGCGCTCACGACCTCGGGGCACATGACGCTGTGGGCGGTCTATCCGGCCCTGATCGCATTCACCGCGTTCTTCCTGTGGCTGGGCACGGCCAACTTCCGGCGGCGCGTGATCAGCTAGGGCCGGCGCCCGGCGCCGGGGCGTTCCTTGCTATCTTCGAGCCGCCGGCGGGGTGGCGGAGCGGTTGAACGCACCGGTCTTGAAAACCGGCAGTGGTCGTCAAGGTCACTCGTGGGTTCGAATCCCACCCCCGCCGCCTCGGGTAAGTCAGCGCGACAGCACCGCCACGGATCGCGCGACCGATGCCACCGTCGTTCCAGCACGGCGCCGCAGCGTAGCCGCGCGCAGCACCGTGACCTGGCCATCTAACACCGACGTCGCTACGAGCCAGTGCCCGGCTGATGCAAGATTGAACGAGCCGTAGGGCAACTCGACTCGTCGGACTACGGTGCGACCGGCGGGATCGACCATCTCGATCGAGGAGCCGTAGCCACTGGTCACGTAGGCGTGCCCTACCGCGAACAGCACGTGCTGTGGCGCACGTCCGGCCGGCACCGTGTCGACCAGCCGGCCACTCGCCGCCCCGTACACCGAGACGTACGGCTGTGATGCCGAGCTGACCCACACCGTTCGCCCGTCCGGGTCGAAGGCGATGTCGTGCACCTCGGCCGCTGGGTGCAGCCGTCGCAGCACACGCATGTGTCGTGGATCGGCTACGTCCACCACCACGATCGTGTTCGCCGATTCGCCGAGCGCCACCCAGGCCCGCCGGTCATTGGTGCTGACGGCGAGATGATGGGCACCTGTGCCCACGGCGACGCGTCCCACCACTCGCAGCCCCGCCAGCTCGATGCTGGTCAGCGTGCCCGCGGCGGCGTCGGTGACAAGCAGGTACTCCCCATCCGGCGTGAAGGTCGCGAGCTGCGGGGAGCCGAAGTCACGAAACACCGCCAGCCGACGCAGACTCGCGCCGAACATCGTGACCGTCCCGGACCCAGGACTGACTACCGCAACGGGGCCACCGGGGGCAGCAGAGACGGTCTTGGGATCACGGGCGACCGGGATGCGGCGAACCACGCGCCCACCCGGCAGCGACACTACGACCAGCTCGTTCCGAAGCTCGGCCGTGACCAGCGCAACCTGGGGGCGAGGGCGACGCGGCTGCGGTGTTGTCGGCCGAGCCGACGCGTTGCTCGGTGGCGTCGTCGACGGACCCGCAGGCGCGACCGAGGGCTCGGTGCCCGGTTGGGCCGCGCCCGTGCAGGCCGCGCTCAGCAGTAGCCATAGGGCCAGTGCAAGTGTCGCCGCGCATTTCACGATTGGTGTACGGCCAGCCGGCGGCGCCGCGTCCCTCTCGACCATGACTGGTTCGTCGAACAGCTGCGGCCCGAGGCGAGTGGCGACGAGCTCGACCCACTGCGCGACTGGATGCTCGAAAACCTCGCGCTTCCACATGACCTTGACACCCTCGCCCGGCGCGCCCACATGTCGCGGCGGACGCTCACGCGGCGGTTTCGTGAGGAGACCGGAGTGCCTCCGGTGAGATGGCTCGCCGATGCCCGAATCGATCGCGCACGCGAGCTCCTGGAGACGACCACCGAGCCCGTCGAAAACATCGGCCATCTCACCGGGCTCGGCGCCCCGGCCTCCGTACGAGCCGCCTTCCACCGGCACATCGGCACCTCACCGCAGGCATACCGGTCGCTCTTCGGCCACGACACACCGACGACCGCGTGATGCCACTTTGATCAGCCACAGGTCGGCCGCGTAGCACTACGAGACGACGGCGACAAACACCGAGAGCACGACGGTGATCGCCGAAATGACGATCGCAGCCGTCGCCGCGGTTGGTGAGGAGACCCTGCGGCGTGCCTCGATCGCGATCATCATCGCGGCGCCGGCCAATGCCACGCTGAATATGCCGAGGAAGAACGCGAGCACCGATACGAGTGCGATGATCGAGAGTCCAAGCGCGAAGCGGCCCGAGGGGGCGTTGTCGGACCGGTTGACGGCTCGACGGGTGAGCAGGAAAGTGACCACCGCGACCAGGCTCACGATCACGAGTTCGATCAACGTCTCGCGCGTGGACTCCGAGTTCCGCGGCGGCTTCAGTGTGCTGTAGGCGGTCAACGCAATGGCGAGGCCGGTGCTGACCAGCGGGATTCGCATGTCGAAGTTATCGGTCACGTGCTCCTCCGATGGTTGGGTGATGACCTCTTCGACAGTACGCGTCGGCTCGCGTTGCGTCGTCATACGCGCTACCCATCTTTCGGTCATCCGCGAGAGCGACGCGCTGGCCCGCGATCCCGTTCCGCGGGACGATGCGCGCCTGCGAGAAGGCGGCTACCGTGGTCCCCCATGCGCCCCGTCGCCACCCGGCTGCCGATCACGCTTTCCCGTCCGCCGCGAGCGGACGTCGTGCTCGCGGCTGTGATCGGAATCGTCGGTCTGGTGGAGATCGTTCTGACGACGGATCAGGCTCTGCGTCTTGTGCCGGTGGTACTGCTGACGGTGGCGCCGCTACCGTGGCGACGCGAGCAGCCGTTCGCCGTGCTGCTGGTGTGTCTGGCGGTGGTTGCCGTTGGCGAGACGGTCGGCTATCCCGGCCAGGCGACGTATCTGCTGCTCGAGCTGATCATCGCCTTCTACAGCCTCGGAGCATGGGTCGAGCTGAGGCGCTCGGCCGTCGGCATGGCGATATCGCTCGGGGTCATCCTCGCCCTCGTCGCAATCCACGAGCCGGGGCTCGACAACTTCACGTTCATCACGCTGTTCTACGGCGGTGCATGGCTGGTGGGCACCTTCGTGCGCCGCCCCAGGCTGCGAGCGCTCCAGCTGGAGACCGAGGCAGCGAGCCTGGAAGCCGCACACCGAGCGGCGGCGCAGCGTGCGATCGAGGAGGAGCGCGCGCGCATTGCACGTGAACTCCACGACGTCGTCGCGCACAGCGTCAGCGTGATGGTTATCCAGACCGGCGGCGTCCGCCACAGTCTCGCTGTCAGCCAGGCGCGCGAGCGGGAGGCGCTCGAGCGCGTGGAGCGCGTGGGCCGCGAGGCGCTCGACGAGCTGCGCCGGATGCTCGGTATCCTCCGCAGCTCCGACGAGCAGCCGTCACTGGCACCACAGCCCGGTCTCAGCGACCTGGCCGCCCTGGCCGACCAGATGCAGACCGCCGGCCTGCCCGTCGACCTCCGCGTGACCGGTGGAGAAGCGCTTCCTGCGGGAATCGGGCTGACGGTCTACCGGATCGTCCAGGAAGCGCTGACCAACGTCCTCAAGCACGCCGGGCCGGCGCGGGCGACGGTCACCGTCGCCGCAGGCGAGCGGTTGGTGTCGGTTGAGGTCGTCGACGACGGGAACGGCTCGTCGCAAGGCCCAGGCTCAGGACACGGACTGGTGGGAATGCGCGAGCGGGCCGCGATCTACAGCGGCACGCTGACCGCGGTCAAGCGAGACGGCGGCGGATTCGCGGTGCGAGCGGAACTGCCGCTGACAAACTCCGGGCCGGTAACGTGATGACCGCACGGGTGCTGATCGCCGATGACCAGGAAATGGTGCGAGCTGGGTTTCGGATGCTGCTCGACTCGCAACCGGACATCGAGGTGGTGGGCGAAGCCGGCAACGGGGAGGAGGCACTCGCCGTGGCGCGGCGCCAGCATCCCGACGTGGTGTTGATGGACGTCCGCATGCCGGTGCTCGACGGCATCGCCGCCACCCGGCAGCTGATCAGCGATCCGTCGGTCGACACGCGTGTGCTGGTGCTGACGACCTTCGACCTCGACGAGTACGTGTACGGCGCGCTGCGGGCAGGAGCAAGCGGATTCCTGCTCAAGGATGCGCCGCCGGAGCAGCTGATCGACGGCATCCACACCGTCGCAGCCGGCGAGGCGCTGCTCGCGCCGTCGATCACCCAGCGCGTCATCCATGCGTTCGTGTCGCTTCCGGCGAAGCCCCAACCGATGCCGGAGCTGGACGAGTTGACGGCCCGTGAACGCGAGGTGCTGGAGCTACTCGCCCGGGGGCTCAGCAACGCCGAGATTGCCTCGCAGCTCGTGATCACCCAAACCACGACGAAGACCCACGTCGCCCGGGTGCTCGCCAAGCTGCGGCTACGCGACCGCGTCCACGCCGTCATCTACGCCTACGAGGTGGGAATCATCACGCCAGGCGAAACCGCAGTCGGCACCCGCCGATGATCACGCCGGAGTCCAGCTCGTTCGCAGGGTCGCGAGCAGGGTTTCGGGACTTGCAGCGTCGCTGGATCGCGACTCGAGTCCGATCAGGGCTATCAGCGGAAGCTGTGCCTCGGGTCCCGCGTCGATCAAGTCGGTGATCGTCGGAAGGATGCCCAGGAAGTGCTCGACCAGCGTGGGGTCGAACTGCGTTCCGAGCCCGCGGTCGAGGGCCTCGGCCGCGTAGCCGACGCTGCGCCGAGGTCGGTACGACCGGTCGCTGGTCATGGCATCAAAGGCGTCGGCGATCGCGACGATGCGCCCCTCGAGAGGTATTTGTTTGGCAGTCAGCCCCGATGGATAGCCGGTCCCATCGAAGCGCTCGTGGTGGGTCAGCGCGATTGTTGCCGCGAGTTCGAGCAGGTCGTCGCCGGAATCGGTGAGCAGTGCGTGGCCGATCGCGGGATGCCGCTCGAGCACGGCGCGTTCGGCGTCGGTGAGCGGTCCTGGCTTGTCCAGGATGCGGTCTGGTATCCCGATCTTCCCGATGTCGTGGAGACAGCTGGCCATCAGAATCGACTGGCTGCGATTGGTCGGTCTGCCGACGGCCTCCGCAAGCATCGCCGAGTACTGGGCGACCCGCTCCAGATGTCCGACCAGGTGAGGGTGGCGGACTTGCGCGGCGAGGGCGAGTCGATACATCGTCTCGCGTCGTGTCATCGTCACGAGCGACGCCTGGCGCGCGACCCGCCGCGATTCAATCGCGGAGGTGGATGCAACTTCACTGAGGTTGTTCGGTGCCCGTGTGATCATGGTTGGTGTCTCGATGTGTCGGAGTAATCGTCGGTGGGCCGGCCCCTGGCGGGTGCCACGTTGCGCACCCGCCATGGGTGGGTCCAGGGTCTTCCAGGGCCGCATCGCTCCTGGGCTTTCGCCCGGGTGTCAGCGGTTAGCGAATCAATCGCTGTTAGAGACCGACGTGGATCGGGAGGTCCCCGAGCACGGGCTGGGCGCTGCCGGTGTCCGGGGGGTGACCGGGTGCGACGGGGTCGGCGGTGACGGTGATCCCACCGCTACCGACGCCAACGTGCACCTGGGTTCCCGTGCGCTTCTCGCCGATCCCGACGTTGATTCCGTCGCCGTATGTCGTTACGCCAACCGTGGCGCCTGCGACTGTAGCCGTCGCGCCTTGCGACGTATCGGATGTCCGGCCTCCAGCCGGCTGGCTACCTCCCGCATCTGCGGTGGCTCGGTGTATGCCCGTGCGCAGGTTCGCGGGGTATCGGTGTCGTATCCGATCCGCAGGTAGCAGTGGCTTTGAGGCTGGATTCGAGAAAGCGCTGGTAGGCGGTCTCTGCGCGCCCTGCGCGCGTCCTTGCTTCTGGGTGCCTGGCGTGCGGTGAACCGGTGCCGGGTCGTGCTGGGCGCGGTGCCACCTGGTGGTCGCAGCCAGCGCAGCTGATGCGAACAACAGCAGCACGGCGACCACGGCATACACCAGGACCTGTTTCATCGTGACCCCCTTCTTCGTCGACGTTACCGTCGACATATTCATCGGGTGCACGATGCTTGCGGCACGAGCGAAACTTTGTTCGGGTATTGCCGGCGAGATGCGCGAATTGGCGAACGCGACATCCGGTTTCGGCTGCTGCTTCTTCACCGGCAGCATTGCGCGGACCACACCGCCGACGTCACGCTCGTCGATCAGTGGATGGCGGAGCTTCTCATGCCGGTGGACCTCGTAGACGTTTCGCCGTCCGACCCGCTTCCTGGTCAGGAAACCGACCTGGATCAGGTCCCGGAGCAGGATCTCCACCGCCCGTTCCGTGATCTCGACGCGTTCGGCGATGTCACGGATCCGCACGGCGGGATCGGCCGCGATCACCCCCAGCACAAGTGCATGGTTGGTGAACAACAGGCACTTGCGGTCCCAGCTGAACGTCGTCATCGTCGACGGCCCGCCGCGTGGTGGCGCATGGCCGGCCTCCCCCCCGAGAGACCGGCCACCAACCCGCCGTGTGATGGAGCGGCCTTAACGCTCCAACGTCGCTGCCCGGACCTTTCCCTATCCCGGCGATCACGACAATCGCGGTTGCGCCTCATTGCTCCGTTCATCGGCCCATCAGGGTCCCGGGTGTTCCCCCCAGGGAGCATCGGACAGCGGCGAAACGCACGGCCGCTCTCCCCCGTTCGGGGTACGGCTAAGGGAATCCGGGGTCGAGTCGATAAAGCCCCTACACGCTCACCTGCGGTCAGGAACGGCCCGCAGGTTGCCGGCGACGCGAGCGCCGGTATCGCCGGGGAGGCGATCCCGATCGATAGTCGAACCGATCCAGTGGTGGATGTATCCGACGCTCTCACGCATGACCACGGGCTTACCTGCGTGCTCGTCGACGACCACCCGGCGGTACTTGACGCCGTCAGCCGCTTCCTCGAGTCAAACGGCGTCGCAGTGGTCGCTGCGCTGTCGAACGGCACCGCCGCGGTCGACGAGATCCAGCGGCTGCGGCCGGCCGTCGCCGTGGTCGACCTGCACCTGCCGGACATCGACGGTATCGAACTCGCTCGGCGAGTGATCGAGAAGAGCGGCCGCGACACGGCCATACTCCTGTACACCGGCTACGGCGACGTGGCGCGACTGACCGACGCTGTCGACGCGGGGATCAGCGGGTTCCTGGTCAAGGACGCGCCCCTCAGTGAGTTGATTCAAGCGATCCGGATGGTGTCCGGCGGCGCCCCTTACATCGATCCGACCCTGGCAACGCCGCTGCTCAGCGGGATGGGGTCAAAGCCGGCCGGCCTTACGGGTGACGAGCGTACGCTGATGCGGATGCTGGCCGACGGATTGACCACCGAGGACATCGCGTTGGCACTTTCGGCATCGCGAACAACGGCGCAGGCGCGAATCGCCGACGTCATGCGAAAGCTGAACGCCGACACACGCGCGCAGGCTGTGGGCGTCGCGATCCGGGAGGGATGGATCGTCTGATGAGCGTCGATTCCGTTGCCCAGCCCGCAACCGCCCAGTCAACGATCGCGCGAGTCTGCGCGGGGCTGTTCGTCACCGGAGGCGGCGTTGGCCTGGCATCGCTCGCCTTCCAGGGATCGCCCGATCGGAATGAACGGGCGGTGTTCCTGATCTCGGTGATCGCGATCGCGATCGCGGGGCTCACGACCCTCAGCGGCGCGCGCTTCCCGCTGTGGACGTTCGGTGTGCTCGCGGCCACGGGCACGGCCCTGGTCACTGCGGGGACGTACTACGTCGGCCACAGCGCCCACATCTACGCCTTCCTGTACCTGTGGGTGCTGATCTTCTCGGCGTACTTCTTCGGCATTCGTGCATTGCTGCTCGAGATCGTCGCAGTGGGCCTGGCGTTCGCCTGGATCCTCGACGCGCGGGCCGACCTGACGCCGATGGCCTGGCTGATCCCGATCGGCACGATGATGGTGCCGGTGGTGCTGATCTACCTGTTGTCCCACAGGCTTGGCAGAGCGCTCTCAATCGCGACCGCGAGCGAGGAGGAGTCACACCACGCCGCCATCCGCCTCGGGGCGCTGATCGAAGCAGCGCCGGTCGCGGTGATCGAAGTCGAGAACGACGGCCGCGTCGTTACCTGGAACCGCACAGCCGAGCACCTGTTCGGCCGCCCCGCAAGCGCCGTGCTCAACAACCCCTTGCCGCCGGAAGTCACATTCCAGATCGCTGATTCAGACGGTCAATCAACCCGGCCAAGTTGGACGATCCGCCACTCCGATGGCTCAGAACGGATCGTCGCGTTCAGCGCATCGGTGCTCAGAGACCCAGCCGGCAACGAGACGGGGAGCATGATCATCGCTGTCGATGTCACCGAGCGACGCCGCCTCGAACAGCAGCTCCGCGAAACGCAGAAAATGGAGGCGATTGGCCGTCTGGCGGCCGGCGTTGCCCACGACTTCAACAACATCCTGCTGGCGATCAGGAGCTACAACTGGCTGCTGGGCCAGTCACAAGACCCCCAGGCGCCCGAACACATCCACAGCGTTACCCAGATCGATCGCTCCATCGATCGGGCGGCCACCCTCACCCGACAGCTGCTCGTGTTCGGACAGCCCGAACTGAGACGCGTCGAGGTCATCGACCTCGCAGAAACCGTGCTTGGCATGCGCGACCTGCTTCGCACACTCATCCCCGAGGACGTCGATCTCGAGATAGGCGTCGACCGCGCGCCAATCCCGGTGAAGGCGGATCGCAGCCAGATCGAACAGGTGCTCCTCAACCTCGCGGTCAACAGTCGCGACGCCATGGCCGACGGCGGGCTGTTGTCGATCAACGTCGGCGTCGAATGCGACGAGATGACCGAATCCGTCGTGCTCCAGGTCACCGACACCGGCCGCGGAATCGATCCAGAGCATCTCCGACATATATTCGAACCGTTCTATACAACCAAGCCCGACCGAGATGGAGCAGGATTCGGCCTCGCCACCGTCTATGGCATCGTCACCGCCAGCCGTGGCACGATCGACGTCGCGAGCCGGCCCGGCCGCGGTACCACGATCACGATCCGCCTGCCGCTTGCCGCGGAAGAGCCCGAGCCACGAGCGCTGCAACCGAAGGGCGACGGTCGCGGAAGCGAGACGATCCTGCTCGTCGAAGACGACACTCGCGTACGCGAACCGCTGCAGCTGGCGCTCGAGCGGCACGGCTATCGGGTCGTGGCCGCATCAAACGGCGATGATGCGCTCGGGGCATTCGCCTCGGCCGAGCCCCGCATCGACCTGGTCGTGACCGACGTCGTGATGCCGTACATGAGCGGTCCCCAGCTGGTTGACGAGCTGCGCCAGACCCATCCCGGCCTGCCCGTCCTCTACGTCTCCGGCTACCCCGAGCGGTCCCTCGAGCTCCTGAACGAGCGTGGCGAGGAGGGAGCCTGGGCGCTGCTACAGAAGCCATTCACACCCAGCCAGCTGGCACAAGAGATCCGGCGGCGGCTCGACACCCGTTCGGCCGCTTAAGCGCTGATACGCGGCTCGCAGCGGGCGCCGAGCCGAGAGCGTGTCAATCGTCGGTGATGCTGACTTCGCTCGCCTGCCGAACCACCAGCAGGTGATCCACGTTCGCGACCAGCGCCGCCAGCGGCTGCTCAGGCAGGAGACCGCCGCGGCCGGAGGCGATCTCGTCGAGTGCCTCGGGCACCGTCATCGAGTCGCGGTGTGGGCGGGTGCTGAGAAGCGCGTCGAACACGTCGACCACCGCCACCACACCCGCCTCCACGGGAATCTCGTCGCCGGAGAGGCCGTACGGATAGCCCGTGCCATCCGCCCGCTCGTGGTGCGCCAGGGCGATCGTCGCCGCCGTCTCGAGTAGCGGGTCATCCGACCCCGCCAGCATCTCGTGGCCGATCAGCGCGTGGCGCTGCATCACGCGCCGCTCGTCGTCGGTCAGTGGCCCCCGTTTCAGGAGCACCTGGTCGGGGATTGCGATCTTGCCGACATCGTGCAGCGTCGCGGCAGCCCCCACCAGCTCGGCTCGTTCCGGCTCCCATCCCATGTGCGCGGTCAGAGCCTTCACCATTGCGCCCACCCGGCCCAGGTGACCGCCCATCCCCGGTATGCGACATTCGGCCGCGAATGCAAGCCGGGTGAGCATGTCGCGTCGAGCGTCGGCGAGCGATGAGTTGACCTCGCTCAGTGCGATCCGCAGATGCGCGACGTCCTCCTCCAACCGCGAATGCGTGACCTGCGATTCGACACGCGAGCGCAGCTGCCGCAGCGCGGTTGACACCGCGATCACCAACTCCTCAGCACGAAACGGCTTGGCCAGGAACGTATCGGCGCCCGATTCGAACGCAGCGTCCGCGGTGCGTAGATCGCCCCATCCACTCATCATCACCACGCCCACCTCGGGGTGGTCGGATGCGATCTCCTGGGCCAGCGACAGCCCCGACTCGCTCGGTAACCGCACGTCACACACGACCAGATTGACGCCACCCTGGCGCAGTCGGCGACGGGCGTCCTCGGTATCACTGGCCAGCACTGTCCGATATCCCTGCTGCCGAAGCACCTGGGACACACTCGAGGCAGCCGCCGGATCGTCATCAACCACGAGGATGCCGACGCAAACGGACTCCCTCCAGACCTGTCTCTTTTCACGCGTTACAGACACGTTCTCTCCCGGATGTAGCACGAGATCAGTTACGACAAGACTTGGATCGGCACTCCCAGTCGCAACCCCAAGCGTTCGGAGCCAGAACCCCCCGGGCCGACACCCAACACGCGCATTTTGTGCGGCAAAGCTCCCCCGACCGAGTGGCTCGATCGAGCGAAACGCAAGCTCCGGGCTGCACGACTGGGGATCCGGCCTCGGGCCGTTGCAACCGATCATTTCAGTAGCCGAACCGGCCGGAGTCTTCTTAGGCGGCTGACTCCCGATGAATCGGCAGTAGGGCATTCAGGGGCGGCCGGCCAGACTTGGCGGGGGAAGACACCGGCCGCCCGATGCCTCACACCACCACGGACCCCCGACACAATTGGGCGGCGGGGAGTCGCCGGGACCATGATGCCCGCATGCAACGCGGAGGAATGTGAGCGGGTGAGCCGCTACGTGGTGGGTCTCGAGGAGACCGACCGGACGCAGGTCGCGCTGGTTGGCGGCAAGGGCGCCCATTTGGGCGAGCTCGCGGGCGTCGAGCTCATCCGCGTGCCGGCCGGCGCCTGCGTTACGACGGAGGCGTTTCGCCGCATGCTGGCGGACGCGCCGTCGCTTCCGGCCCAGCTGGACGCGCTATCGCGCGTCGATCCGGATGACGGCGACGCGATCCACACGATCAGCGCCGACGTCCGCCAGACGATCGAGGGGGTCGCGATCTCCAGCGACGTGGCCGACGCGATCACCGCCCGGCTGGCCCAGCTGGGCGACGACGCCGCCTACGCCGTTCGCTCCAGCGCGACGGCCGAGGACCTGCCGTCGGCGTCCTTCGCCGGGCAGCAGGACACGTACCTGAACGTGGTGGGACCGGCCGCCATCCTGCAGCACGTCAGCCGGTGCTGGGCCTCGCTGTTCACGGAGCGGGCGGTCACCTATCGCCTGCGTAGCGGCATCGACCATCGGCACGTCTCCATGGCCGTGGTGGTTCAGCAGATGGTGCTACCTGAGTCGGCGGGCGTGCTGTTCACGGCCGACCCTGTCACCTGCAACCGCACGGTCTCGTCGGTGGAGGCGAGCTTTGGCCTCGGCGAGGCGCTGGTCTTGGGCCGCATCACGCCTGACGTCTACAAGGTGCGCGGCGGCGAGGTCGTCGAGCGGACGATCTCCGCCAAGCGGCTCGCGATTCACGCCGTGCCGGCGGGCGGGACGCACGAGCGGGCGATCGCTCCCGAGCGCCAGCACCAGCCCGCCTTGAGCGATGCGCAGGCGGTGGAGTTGGCCCAACTTGGCAGGCGGATCGAGGCGCACTTCGGCTGCCCACAGGACGTCGAGTGGTGCCTGGCGGACGGCGAGTTCTTCGTGGTGCAGAGCCGGCCGATCACCACGCTGTTTCCGATCCCGCCGGCCCCCGACGACACCAACCGCGTGTACGTCTCGGTCGGCCACCAGCAGATGATGACCGACCCCATGAAGCCGCTCGGGCTCTCCATGTGGCAGCTCACCACCCCGCGGCCGATGAGCATCGCCGGGGGCAGGCTGTTCGTCGACGTCACCACGATCCTGGCCACGCCCGCAAGCCGGACGACCCTGCTCGACCTGTTTGGCAAGGGCGATCCCCTGCTGCGGGATGCGCTCGAGACCGTGATCGAGCGCGACGACTTCCTGCCCGCCCCGCCCGAAGGCCCCGGCCCTGCGCTGCCCGCTGCCGCCGCCCCTGCCGAGCCGATCGAGCCCGACCCGGCCAGGGTCGCCGAGCTGATCGCAGAGACCCAGGAATCGCTCGCGCGCGTGCGGCACGACATCCGCGGCAGATCTGGGCCGGAGCTGTTCGAGTTCATCCTCGCCGACCTGCAGGAGTTGAGGCGCCTGCTGTTCGATTCGCGCAGCCACCAGACCTTCATGGCGGCGATGGACGCTTCCTGGTGGCTGAACGACCAGCTCGAGGAGTGGCTGGGCGAGAAGAACGCCGCGGACAAGCTCTCGCAGTCGGTCCCGAACAACGTCACCTCCGAGATGGGGCTGGCGCTGCTAGACGTGGCCGACGTGATCCGCCCGCACCCGCAGCTGGTCGCGTTCCTGGAGCGGGTGGGCGACGACGACGGCTTCCTGGACGAGGTCGCGACGATCGACGGCGGGCCTCAGGCACGCGACGCGATTGAGGCCTACCTCGAGCGCTACGGGATGCGCTGCACCGGCGAGGTGGACATCACCAGACCGCGCTGGAGCGAGCGGCCTTCCACGCTGGTGCCGCTGATCCTCGGCAACGTGAGAAGCTTCGAGCCCGGTGCGGGCGAGCGTCGCTTCGAGCAGGGTGGCAAAGAGGCCGCCGAGAAGGAGCGGGAGCTGCTGGAGCGCCTGCGGGCGCTGCCGGACGGAGAGCAGAAAGCCGGCGAGACGAAGCGCAGGATCGACCTCGTGCGGACGTTCATGGGGTACCGCGAGTATCCGAAGTACGGCATGATCAGCCGCTACTTCATCTACAAACGAGCGCTGCTGCGAGAGGCCGAGCGCCTCGTGGGTGCCGGCGTGCTCCGTGAGAAGGAGGACATCTTCTACCTCACGTTCGAGGAGCTCCACGACGTGGCGCGCACGAACCAGGTGGACTACCAGTTGATCGACGAGCGCGAGCAGGCGTTCCGCTCGTACGCCGTGCTCACGCCGCCGCGCGTGCTGACCTCGGACGGTGAGTGCCTGATGGGGAGCCACCGGCGGGACGACCTGCCGCCCGACGCGCTGGTGGGCCTTCCGGCCTCAGCCGGCACCGTCGAAGGCCGGGCCCGCGTCGTCCTCGACCTGGCGGACGCCGACCTCGAGGCCGGCGACATACTGGTCACCGCCTACACCGACCCCAGCTGGACGCCCGCCTTCGTCGCTGCGGGCGGCCTCGTGACCGAGGTGGGAGGCCTGATGACCCACGGCTCCGTGATCGCGCGCGAGTACGGCCTGCCCACGGTCGTCGGCGTGGACAACGCCACCCGGCGGATCCGTGATGGGCAGCGCATCCGCCTGCACGCCACCGAGGGCTACGTCGAGATCTTGGAGGAGGAGCCGCAATAGTCGTTCGGGGCGAAGGGCTAACCGCCAACCACTCGGACGAGTGACATGCGCCGATTCGGCAGAGCCGATCATGGCCCTATGACGACGACTCAGCAGGCCTTCTTTTTCGGCGCGCTCATCTCAGCGGTGGTGTGCGCAGCGATCGCCAGCCACAAGAACCGCAGCACCGTCGTTTGGGCGCTGCTCGGCTTCTTGTTCGGCGTGATCCCGGTGATCATCTGCGCGGTGCTGCCAAGCCGCCGAACGAGCTACTGACCCCGCAAGCACCGAGCCGCTCACCACTAGGGTTGGCGCAGCCCCGGCGGCTTCCACACGACCGCCATTACGACAGTGCCCGCCAGTATCACCGCGCCAGCTAGTACGAGCATGACCGCGAGACGGGTGTGGATGTGATCGGGTGCCCTTAGCCCCCACCTGCCAATTGACCCTTGCCCGAACAATAGGGACTTGACTTCCAACATCTCGCACAGTCCGGATTCACCGCACCGATGCCGCTGAGGTTAAACGCGACCACAACCCGCCGCGGCTCCTGGTTGGGCGCCACGAACTCCCCCGTGCAGACAGACCGTGCTTCGTAGGCGGGAAGTCGGGCGACGATTCGACACCGTGCCTGCGTGAGTCTCCCCCTGACATCGGGTGCATCGTCGAACGCCAAGGCCACCGCCGTCGCCCTGGCGTCAGTCCAATGCACCGCCATCTGGGTGTTCACACAGGTGTTGCCGCTCAAGACCCCGCCGCTGCAATCACCCGCTATCTGGCCACAGCCACTATTGAAGAAGGCCGCCAGACCAACGAATAAGAGCAGGCACACCGGGTGTGGCCGCGCCCGGGTCATTCGACGCAGAACACGCTGGTCGTATCCTGGCCGCGCTTGGAGGGGCAGACGGGGGTGACCGAGCCATCTGGGTGGACACGGAAGCGAGCCAGGCTGACGCCGAAGTGGCCGTGCTTCAAGACGCCGTCGCACACGGCCAGCGTCCCCTTCGCGTAACACTGAACATCCGACAACGGCCGGTACTGCCCGAGGATCGGCATCGCAGCGACCAGCCTCGCGACTCGTTGGTCCGGCGGGAACTGGACGCACCGGTTACCCCGATCGATCCCGTGGCACTCCATGCTCCCCTCGCCGGGCGGAGTCGTCGTGGTGTAACACGCGCCAGCCGCAAGCGCGAGGGGAATAGCCGCGAACGCCAGTAACCAACGCATGATTCTTAGACGTTCCGCCGACTCTGGAAGTTCCATCGACGCGCCGGTCAACGGAACTTCGCCCCCGTCTACCTCGTCCTAGTGGGTGATGATCCGCACCGTCGTGATCGCGCTTGGAGCGCTGGCAGCCATCAGCGCAACGTTGACATGGCTGCTCGTTTCGTCCTTCCCGGACGCTTCAGACACGGGCTATCGGGTAACGATGCGGCCAGTCACCGTGTTGTCGCGCCAGGCCTGCCAGGCCGAGGTTCGACGGCTGCGCATGGTGGTTGAGGCGACGGCGTGTTCACCTCGCACAGATCGACCGTGGTTCGACATCACGATCATCAACGTCCACGACAACGACGGCTTCCCAGTCTGCACGGCAACCGCGTACGACAAGGTCGGTCACGCGCTGTTTGACTGGGGAATCCCGATCTCCGACGTCGGCCCCATACCGGCCGGACCTCCAGTGAGTCGCGGCACCCGCCTGCACCTGATCTGGTACTTCGGTAACCCGGCCGACGATGGCAGCTACGTCAAGCACGCCTCGTGGAGGCCGACCACCATCTCTCGCTACCGGGCGTCCTGTCACGGCCGCCCATCATCACAGGTGCCGGTCTGACAACCCCTCGCCAGGCACTCAAGAACGGCGGCGCGATGGTCGATGCACTTGGCTATGTACGACGTGGAAGGTACTGACCCCACGAGAGCGGTCGAGAGCCAGATCCAACAGTTCCACCGCCGGCCACTCCTGATCGGAGCGGCCATCCTCGCGATCGTTGGCTACGGCGCGTGGTACATGACCGGAGGAAGCGCCACAGGAAGCACCCGCGAAGCCGAAGCAGCCATCCGCGCGAACCCCTTCCCCGGAAACCCCACACACCCTGCGGTCATCACGGTTCAATGCACCCAGGACGGGCAGCCCTTCTTCGCCCGCTTGCAGAACCTGATACACCCCGTGAACAACGCTGGACAACACGGCAACACCGACGGCCCGAACACCACCTACACCTGCTCCGGTACGACGACCGCCGGCCAGCCCGCCTACTGGTGCGTTAGCTTCGCGCCACGGGACAGTTCGTACACGGGGCCACCGACCGTCGCGGCCAGATCCGCGAACGAGCCCTGCTCCTGACGCAGCAAACGCCTGCCCCCCTCCCCGCATCGGCGCAGACCTCAAGGTGCTGCTAGGCGGGACGGCTTGGAACTCATGAGAGCGGCGTCGTTCCCGGCGGATCGGCCCGCAGGGATTCGAGTGTCCGGTCGGTAAATCCCCCACCGAAGGATGAGTCGATTGCCCAGGTGCCGTCGTCGTTTCGTTCAGAGACATTCTCAGGGTTCCACCAGCCTCGAAGGTTGATCGCTGCTCGTTGACCACGGCTGTATCCTCGCGATGTGCGAAACCCTCGCTTGCTCTTTGTCGTACTCGGCCTCGTCGCGCTGCCCCTGATCGCCCTGGCAGCGGCGAATACACGCAATACAGCTACGCCAAGCCTCTCGGAACAGCTAGCCGCATGGCAGCGCAGCCACCCGGACTACTCCTGCTCGGTTACCTCGCAGACTGACCAGACGATTACCGCCGACTGTGAGAAGGGCGTTGGCGGCGCAACGAGCGAGACAATGACCGCAGTCAGCCTGAGGATCTCCAACGGCTCACTCCACGGCGCGGGATTCCACTTTAGCTCCCCATCTGGCTAGTCACCCTCACAGCCTCGCACCGCTCCTCACTGCTTGACCGGGGCGCGGACGTCGCCGATTCGTGCTCGACCTGCGTACGACCCACCTAAGGAACCTGGTGTCTGATCCATTCCTCAATGTTGGATAGATCGTCAGTGTCTGCTGAACTCAGGAACCGCTCCGCCTCCGCTTCAGCGCGCTCCCGAGTCCGGCACGGCCT
>Ga0075424_100000044_pt1 | contig 65765 bp, 50 predicted proteins | sample SoiMethybrSBSTD3_FD_75301 | JGI IMG/M metagenome (GOLD analysis project Ga0075424, IMG submission 75301) | Bulk soil microbial communities from a Populus tree surrounding site in Tennessee, USA - Soil MetaG P. TD hybrid SBSTD3 | ecosystem: Environmental > Terrestrial > Soil > Tree plantation...
ATCCTCACCGACCCGTACGGCCACTTCAAGCCCGGTCCGGCCCGCGGGATGGCGCAGCTCGTGCTGCCGCCGCTCGTGCCCGGCGGCGCGAACCGCCTCGTCGAGGGCAACCCGGCCGATAACGGCGGCCTCGGCACGCCCGTCGACGGCGCGTTCCGCACCGGCCACGCGTTCCTGAACGACATCGCGCACAACGCGGTGCCCTTCAACGCGAACGGCAATCCGATCCCGGCAGACTCCGACACCACGATTTGCGATTTCCGGCAGACGCCGTCGTGCCAGCAGCCTGGCACCTACGACGACGAGCTGCTGGCGGCGCACTTCGTCACCGGCGACGGCCGCGGCAACGAGAACATCGCGCTCTCGATGGTCCATCAGCTGTTCCACGCGGAGCACAACCGCATCGCGTCGGAGATCGATCACAACATCAACCTGCCGGTGAATGCGGCGACGGGCCGCAACGCGTTCGGCCTGACGCAGGCGGAAATCAACGGGTGGAAGAGTTTCCACGCGGCCTCCGGCTGGGGCTACGGCGAGCGTCTGTTCCAGGCGGCGCGCTTCGGCACCGAGATGCAGTATCAGCACCTCGTGTTCGAGGAGTTCGCGCGCAAGGTCCAACCGCTGATCAACGCCTTCCTCGGCGGCCTCACGAGCTTCGACCCGGCGATCACGGCGGAGTTCGCGCACACCGTCTACCGTCTCGGCCACTCGATGCTGCCCGAAGTGCTGCATCGCGAAAACCTCGACGGCACGACGACCAACATCCGGCTGTTCAATGCCTTCCTCACCCCGCAGACGTATAACGGCCCGGCCGGAACGTTGACCGCCGCGCAGGCGGCCGGCACGCTGATCAACGGCTTGTCGAAGCAGGTCGGCAACGAGCTCGACGAGTTCGTGACGTCGTCGGTGCGCAACACCCTGGTCGGCCTCCCGCTCGATCTGCCCGCGATCAACATCGCGCGCGGACGCAGCGAAGGCATCCCGGGGCTGAACCTTGCGCGCAAGGAGCTCTTTGTCAAGACGAAGAACTCGGCGCTCACGCCGTACGCCACCTGGTTCGAGTTCGGCCAGGGCCTGCGGCACCATGAGTCGCTCGTGAACTTCATCGCGGCGTACGCCACGGTGCCCGCGGTCCAGAACGCGACGACAGTCGCAGCCAAGCGCACGGCCGCACAGGGGCTGCTCGCGAACAACCTGTTCATGTTCGCCGACACGCCGGCGAAGGCGACGGCGGCCGGCTGCTCGGACGCCACCTGCGGCCTCGACAACATCGACTTCTGGGTAGGCGGCCTCGCCGAGCGTCCGGCGGCCTTCGGCGGCCTCCTCGGCTCGACGTTCAACTACGTGTTCGAAGCGCAGCTCGAGCACCTGCAGGACTTCGACCGCTTCTACTACCTGCAGCGCACCGACGGCCTGAACTTCCGCTTCTCGCTCGAAGGCAACTCCCTCGCGGAGCTGGCGCGGCGCAACACCGTGTCCGGCGGTACGATGGACAACATCTTCGACACGGCGGACTTCAACTTCAGCCCGGCGACGCCAGACGGTTCGACCGATCCGCTCAATCCGAACGCGCCGGTGATCATCACGCAGCCGGACGGCACGAAGCTGTTCTTCGATCCGCTGCACACCGGCAAGAACATCGTCTACAACGGCGGCGATGCGATCGCCGATCGCTTCAAGGCGGACATCGGCGACGACACGCTCTACGGCAACGGCGGCAACGATCGCCTCGAGGGCAACGACGGCAACGACACGCTCCTCGGCGGCGACGGTGACGACGTCCTGTTCGGCGGCAACGGCGACGACATCCTGAAGGGCGGTCCCGGCAACGACGCGCTGTCGGCCGGACCCGGGTTCGGCGGCGACCTCGAGATCGGCGGCGAGGGGAACGACTTCCTGCTCGGCGGCGACGACGGCGTCGAATACTTCGGCGGGCCCGGCGACGACATCTTCGTCGACGGCTCGATGCGCGCCGAGGGCATCTTCGGCGGCGAGGGCGACGACTGGATCTTCGACGGCGAAGGCCACGACGGCGGCATGTTCGGCGACGGCGGCAACGTGTTCGACCTCCTCGCTGGTCTCAGCGCGGTGGGTGGAAACGACGTTCTCGGCGGCGGCCCCGGACAGGACAACCACTTCGGCGAGGGCGGCGACGACATCATGCTGATGTCCGAAGGCTCGAACAAGTTCTTCGGCGACTACGGGTTCGACTGGATCACCCTGCGCGGCTGGAACGCGCCGGAGTTCATCGAGCTGGGCCTGCTGGCCCTCCCGAACGTGCCGTTGAACTTCAACGACCTCCGCAACAAGTACCGCTTCGTGGACGGCGCGTCTGGTTGGGATCTCAACGACCACATCGCCGGCTCGAATACGGTGCTCTGCACGCCGCCCGGTGAAATCGCCGAGTGCTTCGTGATCGGGATGGAGTTGGTGGCTGGAACCGCGCCGGTGCAAGTGCCGGCGATCGGCGTCCCCGGCCAGGTCAACTTCCGCAACGGATCGGGCGCGGCCAACATCGCCGGCCTGACCCAGCTGATGGCGGCGTTCGGCCCGGCGGGCGACCTCAACTCGCCGGCCATTCCGGACGTCAAGGGCGTCGGCTTCATGGGCGGCGACATCCTGCTCGGCGGCAAGGGGAGCGACATCCTCGAAGGCAAGATGGGCGACGACCTGATCGACGGCGACGTGTGGCTCAACGTCCAGCTGCGGGCCGTGATGAACGACGGCACGATCAAGCTGGTCGACGATCCGCGCGATCTCGTCCCTGACGTCTTCTCCGATCCGCAGCGGCTGAACCCGGGCAACATCTCGATCATCCGCAGCATCGTGACTCCGCCCTCGGTTCCGGCGGACTGCGGCGCCGTGCAGCCGCTCAACTGCGACACGGCCGTGTTCAGCTTCGATCGGGCGGAGTACGACATCATCCTCAACCCGAACGGGACGGTCACGGTCCATCACGATCCGACGCGTGCGAGGATCGCCGTCATGACCGACGGCACCGACACGCTGCGGAACATCGAGCAGCTGCAGTTCGCCGACGTGACGATTCCGGTGCCCAAGCCGCTCAACACGGTGCCGGGCGTTGTCGGTCTGACGCAGGCGGCGGCCACGACGGCGATCTTGCAGGCCGGTCTGCGGGTCGGCGTGGTGACGCAGGCCAACAGCCCGACGATCGGCATCGGCAAGGTGATCAGCGCCGATCCGCGTGCGGGCACCCTGCTCCCGCCGAACTCGCCGGTCGATCTCGTGATCTCGCTGGGCACGATCACGCCGCTCATCGTCGGCGCGCCGACGGGCGATCCGGGCACGCGAGGCACCGCGGAGAACATCATCTCCGAGGCGGGCCTGGTGGTCGGCGTCGTCACGCAGCAGACGAGCGCGACGGTTCCGGTGGGCATCGTGATCAGTCAGGATCCGGTCGACGGTCTGACGGTCGACGTCGGCACGGCGATGAACTTCGTCGTGTCCAGCGGACGTCCGCCTGTTGCGGTACCGAACGTCGTCGGGCAGACGCAGACAGCGGCGACCGCGTCGCTGACCGGCGCCGGCTTCACGGTGTCGGTGACGACCGCGGCGAGCACGACGGCTGCGGCTGGCACGGTCATCAGCCAGACGCCGACCGGCGGATCGCTCGCGGCCGCAGGCAGCACCGTCGCGATCGTCGTCTCGCTCGGCACGGCGCCGACGATTGCGACGACCGTGACGCGGACCAACACCGCGTCGAGCAACACCATCACGAGCCCGGCGTTCGCCGTCGCGGGGAACACGCTGCTCGTGGCGTTCATCTCGACCGATGCGTTCGCGGCTGGCGCCAACACCACCGTGAACTCGATGAACAACAACGCGAGCCTGCCGGCACTGACGTGGACCAGGGCTGCCCGTGCGAACGTGCAGCGCGGCACCGCGGAAGTGTGGTGGGCGTACTCGCCGACGGCGCGCGCGTCGATGACGGCCACGGCTGTTCTCAGCCAGTCGGTGGTCTCGTCGATGACGATCGTCGGCTTCCAGGGCGCGGCGAATTCGATGGTGGGCGCGGCGACGATCACCGCGAGCAACGCCACGGGTTCGGCGACCCAGCCGTCGGCGACGATTACGACGACCCGAGCCAACTCGTGGGTCTTCGGCGTCGGCGTCGATTGGGATCTCGGCCGCGTGCTGACGCCGAGCGCCAACGCGACGATGGTCAAGCAGCTGATCTCGTCGACGAATGACACCTACTGGGTGGAGCGGATCACGACTCCGCAGGTCCTCGCGCCGGTGCCGGTCACGATCGGCGTGACGGGTACGACGACCGACCGCTGGAACTTCGCAGTGGTCGAAATCCGCCAGCCGTAGAGGTCGTCTCGCTGTAAGTCGTGGGGCCGGGCGCGCAAGCGTCCGGCCCCTTTTTTTTTTGAGCGAGCGGGGGCTGGGGGCTGGGGGCTAGGGGCGCGGCGCTTGGCGCGTGAGGGGCGCGGCGCTTGGCGCGTGACGGACGACGATCAACGCAGAACCCGCAAAGATCGCAGACAGAACTCTGTACAAAGAAATCTGCGAGCTCTGCGAGTTCTGCGCTGTTCGTCGTCCTTCGTGACCGTCACGGGGACGTGAGATCGACCGAGCGTGCAACTTTGGTGGGGTTCCCGGGAGCCGACGCGCGCGCTAGAATGCGAGTGGCTCTCGGTCCAAAATGCGTGTCAGACTTGCCATGCTGCTCGCTGGAAGTGCGCTCATCGGAGCTGCCGCTCCGTCGTTTGCGCACCATTCGTTCACGGCGGAGTTCGACGCGGCCAAACCGGTGACGCTGAAAGGGACGGTCACGCGGATCGAGTGGACCAACCCGCACTCGCACGTCTTCATCGACGTGAAGGACGACAAGGGCGCGACGACGGCGTGGAAGTTCGAGCTCGCGAGCCCGAAGGTCCTCTCGCAGCTAGGCTGGCGTCTGACGTCGGTGCACGTCGGCGACGAAGTGATCGTCGAAGGCGCGATGGCGAAAGACGGATCGTTGACGGGGAATGCGCGCGAGGTGACGTTCGCGAGCGGCCAGCGCGTCTCCGCCGGATCGTCGGGCGGCGACCTCGCTCCGCATCCGTAATCGGCTAGCCCCTAGCCCCGAGCCCCTATCCCCGGCCCTTACGGCAGCGGCGCGGCCGCTTCCGCGCGCACGCGCTCGAGCGCATCGAGCGACGCGCGCTCCGCGCTCTCCGCATTGCCCATCGCCGTCATGTTCTTTCTGAACCGCGCTTCCGCCTGCAGCCGCCAGCCGGCGCTCGCGGAATCTTCCGGCGTACGACGCTGCACGGTGGTCGTGCGGCGGATCGCGTCCGCGCGAAGGCGCCAGCTCTCGCGCCGCAGGCGCAGGAACTCGCGCGCGTCGGCCACCAGCCCCTGGTGCGCCGGCGGCACGTTGGTGAGCGCCGCGAGGCGCTCGTCGGCGGCCTGCAGCTCCGGCACGATCGATTTCTCGACGAGCGCGGCGACCGCGTCGGCGCCCTTGCGTCCCTTCCTGAGTGCCTCGAACGCGGTCTGATAGGCCGCGGCCGTGCGCCCTTCCGTCGCGATGACCCGCGCAATCTCCGGCTTCACGTCCGCGATGTGGCGCAGCGGCATCGCGCACGCGACGGTGATCGCGGCCGCGATGCCGCCGACGATCGCCACGTCGCGAATCGCCGCGTGCCGCTCGGCGGCCGGCGCCGCGAGAATCACGCCGCAGCCGAAGCCGACGAAGAAGGCGGTCAGCTCGGCCGAGGTCAGATGGCCGCCGAGCGCGCTCGTCACGATGAACAGCGTGCCCAGGATCGTCATCCGCTTCAGCACGATCGGGGGCGCGATCAGGCGCGCCGCGGTTTCCTCCGGCGCCTCGTTCGGATCCGCGCGCCGGCGCCGCACGATCTGCCACAGCACCGTCGCGAGGAAGAGGCCGTAGAGCCCGAAGATTGCCGCCGCGCTGCTGACCGTCACGGCGTGCGGACGCGTGGAGAGGTTCACGACGCCGGCGGCCGCGCCGGCGGCGAGGAACGTGGCGGCGAAGGCCGCCGCGCCGACCATCCGCTCGAGCACGCGGCCGAGCCGCGCGAGCACGAAGACGCTCACGATCAACGACGGCATCCCGGCGTGCGCGAACATCGCCGTCACGATCCGCCACCACTCGCCGTTCGTCGTCCGCGTTCCGACGTTGGCGCCCCACGCGACGAGCGTGTCGGGCGTCGGGCCCGAGGCGGCGAACAGGATCGCGAAGCCGACGGCGACGTCGATCGCGGCGATGGCCCACGCGGCGATCGGATAACGCGCGCGCGCGGCGAGTGCGGCGTCGAACGCCTCCGACGCGGGCGTGCGGCGCGTCGCCGCTTCCTTGATCTCTCGGAAGATGTCGAGCGCGATGCCGGCGTAGCGAGCACGCTCTTCGGCCGATGTCACGCGATAGGCGACGGCGCCGAAGACCGCGAGCAGGATGACGAGGTTCACGGGCGCGGGAGTCTCAAGAGCTGTGCCACGAAGCGCGTGGTTTCCGCGTGATTTCGGCGGGTCGCGGCGTCCGCCGGCCGGCCAGACTGACGTTTCCGCACGAACGCGGTGGTTTCTGTAACTGGGCCGAAATCGAGACAAACAGCGACACTATATACATACGGCCGCTTGCTATGATGTGGCGCCTGGCGGCGCGGAGCGCTGCCGGCGAGGGAGGATCTGAGTCGGCATGCGCAACTGGGCGTCCGTCGCGTGCGCACTTGTCGCTGCCGGCGCCATCGCAGGCGCCGCCGCGCAGCAGCCGCCACCTGATTCGCCGCAGGCGGTCGTCACGCGCACGTGCGTCGGCTGCCACAACGACCGCACGCGCAGCGGCAACCTGTCGCTCGCCTCGTTCGACGTCGCCGCCGCCGGCGAGCATCCCGACATCGCCGAGAAGATGATCCGCAAGCTGCGCGCGGGGCAGATGCCGCCGCCCGGCAGCCGGCGGCCCGACGACGCGTCGCTCGCGCGGCTCGCCGACGCGCTCGAGGCGCAAGCCGACGCGCGCGCGGCCGACGCGCCGCCCGGGCGCCGCACGTTCCAGCGCCTGAACCGCGCCGAGTACGCGCGATCGATTCACGATCTGCTCGCGCTCGACGTCGACGCCGGCAGCTACCTGCCGCTCGACTCCAAGAGCGCGAACTTCGACAACATCGCCGACGCGCAGCTGCTGTCGCCGACGCTGATGCAGGCGTATCTCACCGCGGCGGCCGAGATCAGCCGCCTCGCGGTCGGCGATCCGGCGGCGACGGCGCGCGAAGCGACATACGCCGTTTCGCGCTGGGCGTCGCAGCGCGACCACGTGGAGGGCGCGCCGTACGGCACGCGCGGCGGCCTCTCGATCGTGCACACGTTTCCGGCCGACGGTGACTACCGCTTCCGCGTGTCGTTCTATCACGAGACGACGGGCGCGCTGTACGGCAACGGACGCGCGGCGCTCCACACGGCGCAAGCGCCCGAGCAGATCGAAATCTCGATCGACGGCGCGCGCGCGGCGCTGCTCGACATCGATCGCTGGATGAGCACGTCGGATCCCGACGGCGTGAACCTCCGCACCGAGCCGATCGCCGTGACGGCGGGGCCGCACCGCGTGTCGGCGGCGTTCATCCGCCGCTTCGAGGGGCCGGCGCAGGATCTGATCTCGCCGCTCGAATGGTCGATCGCGAGCACGAGCATCGCCGACGCCTACGGCTTCACCACGCTGCCGCACCTGCGCGACCTCGCGATCACCGGCCCGATGACGGTGACCGGCATCTCGGACACGCCGAGCCGGGAGAAGATCTTCACGTGCCGCCCGCGCGCCGGTTCTCAGCAGATCGTCTGCGCGCGCGAACTCGTTTCGCGGCTGGCGTCGCAGGCGTTCCGCCGGCCGGTGGCGGAGCGCGACGTCGCCGCGTTGATGGACCTCTACGACAAGGGCGCGAAGGACGGCTTCGAGGCGGGCGTGCGCATGGCGATCGAGGGCATCCTCGCGAGCCCGCGGTTCGTGTTCCGGCTCGAGGAGCCGCCGAGCGCGCTCGGCGCCGGACGAAGCTATCCGCTGAGCGATCTCGATCTCGCGTCGCGTCTGTCGTTCTTCCTGTGGGCGACGGGGCCGGACGAAGAGCTGCTGCGGCTGGCGGAGCGCGGCCGGCTCTCGTCGACGGCGACGCTCGACCAGCAGGTGCGGCGTATGCTCGCCGACGCGCGATCAGACGTGCTCGCGTCGCGCTTCGCGTCGCAGTGGCTGCGGCTGCAGGACCTCGACAAGATCAACCCCGACGTCCGCTTCTATCCCGATTTCGACGAGCAGCTGAAGTCGGCGATGCGCCGCGAGACGGAGCTGTTCTTCGGCCATATCGTGCGCGAGGATCGGCCGGTCCTGGATCTCTTCTCCGCCGACTACACGTTCGTCGACGAGCGGCTCGCGCGCCACTACGGCATCCCGAACATCGTCGGGGCGGAGTTCCGCAAGGCGTCATACGCCGACGAGCGGCGGCGCGGGCTGCTCGCGCACGGCAGCATCCTGACGCTCACGTCGCACGCCGATCGCACGTCGCCGGTGCTGCGCGGCAAGTGGGTGATGGAAGTGCTGCTCGGCACGCCGCCGCCGCCGCCGCCGCCGAACGTCCCCGATCTGGAGGCAACGGCCGACTCCGAGGACGGGCGCATGCGCACCGTGCGCGAGCGGATGGAGCAGCATCGCGCCAACGCCGCGTGCTCGTCGTGCCATCGGATGATCGATCCGATCGGGCTCGCGCTGGAGAACTTCGACGTCACCGGCGCGTGGCGCATCAAGGACAACGGCATGCCGGTCGACGCGGCGAGCGCGCTCTACGACGGCACGCCGCTCGCCGGGCCGGCCGATCTGCGCGGCGCTCTGCTCAAGCGCTCGCGCGTGCTGATTCAGACGTTCACCGAAAACCTGATGACGTTCGCGCTCGGCCGGCGGCTTGGCTACGAGGACATGCCGGCCGTGCGCGCGATCGCGCGCCAGGCGGCCGCGGCCGACAACCGCTTCTCCGCCTTCGTCGTCGGCATCGTGAACGCGCCGGCGTTCCGCATGAAGAGCGCCGACGTGCAGACCGACGCGGCAGCCGACCAGAGGTAACGACATGGCATTCATCACCGGAACGCACATCCCCCGCCGCACCGTGCTGCGCGGCCTCGGCGCGACGATCGCGCTGCCGTTTCTCGACGCGATGGCGCCGGCGCGCGGCCTCTGGTCGAAGACGGCGCACGCCGCCGCGCTCGATCGCACGCGGCTCGTCTGCATCGAGATGGTGCACGGCGCGGCGGGCGCCAACGAGTGGGGGGCGACCGAGCACCTGTGGTCGCCGGCGGCAACGGGCCGCGCGTTCGATCTGTCGTCGAGCTCGCTCAGCCCGCTCGAACCGTTCAGGAGCCGCCTGACGATCGTGAGCGACACCGACGTCCGTCCGGCGGAGGCGGTGACGCCGCCCGAGATCGGCGGCGACCACTTCCGATCGAGCGCCGTCTTCCTCACGCAGACGCACCCGAAGCAGACCGAGAGCTCGGACGTGCGCGCCGGCGTGTCGCTCGATCAGATCTACGCGCAGCGCTTCGGGCAGGACACGCCGATCCCGTCGATGCAGCTGTGCATCGAGAACACCGATCAGGGCGGCGGCTGCGCGTACGGCTACTCGTGCGTCTACACCGACATGATCAGCTGGGCCTCGTCCACAGAGCCGCTGCCGATGATCCGCGATCCGCGGATGGCGTTCGATCAGCTGTTCGGCGCCGGCGGCTCGACGAAGGAACGCGACGCGCGCCGCCGCGCGACGACGAGCGTGCTCGACTACATCACGGCGCAGGTCGGCGATCTCACCAAGCGGCTGGATGCGAGCGATCGGCGGCGCATGGAGCAGTATCTCGACGGCGTGCGCGAGATCGAGCGCCGCATTCAGAAGATCGAGGCGCGCAACACGAGCGGCGACGCGCGCGAGCTGCCGGGAGCCCCGGCCGGCGTGCCCGACTCGTTCGACGAGCACGTGAAGCTGATGTTCGATCTGCAGGCGCTGGCGTTCCAGGCCGACGTCACGCGCGTGTTCTCGTTCAAGATGGGACGCGACGCGTCGAGCCGCGTGTACCCGGAGAGCGGCATCACGAAGGGATTCCACCCGGCGTCGCACCACGGCAACAAGCCGGGCAACATCCTCGAGTTCGCGCAGATCAACCGCTATCACGTCGGCCTGCTGCCGTATTTCCTCGAGAAGCTGCAGTCCATTCAGGACGGCGACGCGTCGCTGCTCGATCGCACCGCGATCGTCTACGGCTCGCCGATGGCCGACGGCAATATCCACAACCACAAGCGCTGTCCGCTCATCGTCCTCGGCGGCGCGAACGGCCGGCTGCCGGGCAACGTCCACCTGAAGGCGCCCGCCGGGACGCCGATGGCGAACGTGATGCTCGACGTGATGCACCGAATTGGCCTGAGCGACATCGATCAGTTCGGCGATTCGACGGGAACGTTCTCGCTTGCGTAATCAAGGGAGTGACGACGGAATCACGAAAACACGAAGAGTCACGAAGAACACGAAATCTCTTTGTACGGATTCGTGTACATGAGTTTTCGTGTTTTCGTGGGTCTTCGTTTCTTCGTGATAATTCGTCACTCTAGCGTGAAATGATGCTGAACCATTTCTCGATTCGGTTCGCGGCTCTCGCAGGGATCGCGGCATTGCTCTCCGCCTCACCGCACGCAGGCGCAAACACGAGCGCAGTCGCGGACGCCGCGATGCGCGGCGACGCAGCGACGGTTCGCGCCCTCCTGCAGCAGCGCGCCGACGTCAACGCGCCGCAGGGCGACGGTATGACGGCGCTGCACTGGGCCGCCGCCGAAGGCGACGCTGCGCTCGCCACTGCGCTGCTGAAGGCGGGCGCATCGACCGCAGCCGGCACGCGTGTCGGCCGGCACACGCCGCTGCACATCGCCGCGAAGGAAGGGCGCGCGAACGTCGTGCGGCTGCTCGTCGACGCGAAGGCCGACGTCAACGCGCTGACGACCACCGGCGCCGCGCCGCTGCACTTCGCGTCGGCGTCCGGCAACAGGGAGGCGGTGGCCATTCTTCTCGCCGCCGGCGCCGATCCGAACGCCCGTGAACCGGAGTGGGGGCAGACGCCGTTGATGTTCGCCGCGGGCGCGGGACGCACCGACGTCGTCCTCGAGCTGATGGGGCACGGCGCCGACGCGAGCCTCACGGGCAAGGTGGTCGACATCAGCGAGCGCAATCGTCTCGACAGCGCGGAGAGCCGCACGCGCAACGCGCGCATGGCCGCGATTCAGAAGCAGCGTGCGGCGGCGAACGCGGCGTCCGCGGCGCCTGGCGCGGCGCCGGCAGCGGCCGCGCGGAGGCCGCGCGGCGGCGACGATTCGGGCAACGAGCCGGAGCCGCTCGGCTACGCCGAGCTCGTCGGCGCGCAGGGCGGCCTCGCGGCGATCCACCTCGCCGCGCGGGAGGGCTTCGCCGCCACGGTGTTCGCGCTCGTCGACGAAGGCGCGGACATCGACCTGGCGAGCGCGTCCGATCACACGACGCCGCTGCTCATCGCCGCGATCAACGGCCACTTCGATCTCGCGATGCAGCTCGTCGCGCGCGGCGCCGACGTTACGATCGCGAGCGACGCCGGCGGCACGCCGCTCTACGGCGTCCTCAACATGCAGTGGGCGCCGAAGGCTCGCCATCCGCAGCCCGCGAAGTACATGCAGCAGAAGACCGGCTACCTCGAGCTCGCGACGGCGCTGCTCGACGCCGGGGCCGATCCGAACGCGCGGCTGAAGAAATCGCTGTGGTACACGACCTACAACCGCGATCTGCTCGGCGTCGATCGCACCGGCGCGACGCCGTTCTGGCTCGCCGCGTACACGCTCGACATCCCGGCGATGAAGCTGATGCTGCGCTACGGCGCCGATCCGTCGATCGGGACGTCGAAAGTGCCCGAGCGCTACGAGGAAGGCGGGCCGGATCCGACGGGGCCCGACCGGTCCGGCCTGCCGCCGGATCCGTGGAACGGGCCGGCGGTCGCGCCGATCCACGCGGCGTCAGGCGTCGGCTACGGTCTCGGCTTCGCCGGCAACACGCATCGCCACGTGCCGGACGGCTGGGTGCCGGCCGTGAAGTTCCTCGTCGAGGAGCTCGGCGCCGACGTCAACGCGCGCGATCACAACGGCTACACGCCGCTCCACCACGCCGCCGCGCGCGGCGACAACGAGCTGATCAAGTACCTCGTCTCCAAAGGCGCCGACGTGAAGGCGGTCGCGCGCAGCGGCCAGACGACGGTCGACATGGCGAACGGGCCGGTGCAGCGCATCGAGCCGTTCCCGGAGACGATCAAGCTGCTCGAGAGCCTCGGCGCGAAGAACAACCACCGCTGCGTGGGATGCTGACGCCCTTTCATCGTCCCATCGTGTAGAACTCGTCGTTCGGCCGCGTGTTCGTCGCGTTCGCGATCCGGTTCGACATGCCGAAGAACGCGGCGATCGCGGCGATGTCCCAGACATCCTCTTCGTCGAACCCGTGCGGCGCGAGGCGGTCGACGTCCGCCTGATCGACCGCGTGCGACTCGAGCGCGACCTTCATCGCGAAGTCGAGCATCGCCGCCTGCCGCGGCGTGATGTCGGCCTTGCGGTAGTTGATCGCGACCTGGTCGGCGACGAGCGGATCCTTCGCGCGGATCCGCAGGATCGCGCCGTGCGCGACGACGCAGTACTGGCAGCGGTTGGCGGCGCTCGTCGCGACGACGATCATCTCGCGCTCGGCTTTCGAGAGGCCGCCGGGCTTGTCCATCAGCGCGTCGTGGTAGGCGAAGAAGGCGCGGAACTCGTCGGGGCGCCGCGCGAGCAGCAGAAAGACGTTCGGCACGAACCCCGACTTCTCCTGTACCTTGAGGATCCGCTCGCGCACGTCGCCAGGCAGCGTGTCGATCGCGGGAACGGCAAATCGGCTGATCGGATGCGTCATGGGGCCAGTCTAGCGCGCACGGCGATCGATCCTGGCTCCGCGAGCGATTCTGCCGCGCGACGCAACCAGGTTCTAACCTGGTTGGAACCTGGTTAGAACCTGGTTACTCGGCGGGATGCCGCGCGTTTTACGCCGCAATCGGCGGAGTGCGGCGATTGCGTGCAAATCGTATCCTGCCGCCATGGACTTCGACGCGCTCGCGAGCGAGCTCGACGCGCACGGCGCCGCGTGCCTTCCGCATCTGCTGTCCCCGGACGACTGCGCGTCGATTGACGCGATGTACGACGAGGAGCCTCGGTTCCGCAGCCACATCGTCATGGCGCGGCACGGCTTCGGCCGCGGCGAGTACAAATACTTCGCCTATCCGCTGCCGCCGGCGATCGCGCGCCTGCGCGCCGATCTGTATCCGCCGCTCGCCGCCGTCGCCAACCGCTGGAACGAGGCGCTCGGCGTCGAGACGCGCTTCCCGTCCGATCACGCCGCGTTCATCGCGCAGTGCCACGCGGCCGGCCAGACGCGGCCGACGCCGCTCGTGCTCACCTACGACGCCGGCGATTTCAACTGCCTCCACCAGGACGTCTACGGGCCGCTCGTGTTTCCGCTGCAGATCGCGGTGCTGCTCTCGACGCCGGGCGCGGACTTCACCGGCGGCGAGTTCGCGCTCGTCGAGCAGCGCCCGCGCATGCAGTCGCGCGTCGAGGTCGTGCCGCTGGCGCGCGGCGACGCCGTGGTGTTTCCGGTGCATCATCGACCGGTGCGCGGCACGCGCGGCGTCTACCGCGTCACGCTGCGCCACGGCGTGAGCCGGATCCGGTCGGGCCGCCGCCGCACGCTCGGCATCATCTTTCACGACGCGCGGTGATTCGCGGCCTTGCAGTAGAATCCGCGGACTGTGGGCGAGACGGCGGAGGATCCGGTCTGGACGTTCTCGCGCGCCGGCGAGCGGCTCACGCTCCGGCGCCAGGACACCGAAGGCGGCGTGCTGCTCGTCGTCACCGAAAACGGCACCCCGCGTTCGTATTTCTTCAGCGACATCAATCGCCTCACCACGTTCCAGGTCGACATGGAAGCGTTCCTCATCGGCAGCGGCTGGTCGTTCGTCGCCTTCTCGCCCGAGCGGCGCACCGGACGCGATCGGCGGCACTTCCCGCGCATCGGCGACCGCCGGCGGTGGTGGACCGACGGCACCGACGAGAAGCCGTAGACGCGGCTCAGCTCGCCAAATCCCCGCGGTTTTCGCTCGATCTTCGGCGATGCCTCCAAGAGACAAACGCTGGCAACTTGGACACCGCAGACGCCGTATACTTTTTCCTGGTTATCGCATCGAATCAGATGTTTAGGGGTATTTCGCGCATGACGGAATTCTCGCTGCCAGGCGCCGCCGCCATCGTCATGGCGTGCAGCCTTGGCCTTGCTGCTCAGACGCCCGCGGCGCGCAAGCCGGCGGCCGCAGCGCCCGCGACGAAGCCGGCGATGGCCGTCGCGCACAAGACCGCGGCGCCCACGCAGCCCTCCGCCGATTCGCAAACCGAGCTCGTCAAGCAGTACTGCGTCGTCTGCCACAGCGACCGCGGCAAGGCCGGCGGTCTGTCGCTCGCGAGCTTCGACGCGGCGCACGCCGAGCAGGCGTCCGACGTCGCCGAGAAGATGATCCGCAAGCTGCGTCTCGGGATGATGCCGCCGCCCGGCGCTCGGCGTCCCGAGCCGGCCGTGCTCACGCAGTTCGTCTCGGCGCTCGAGTCGCGCGTCGACGCGACGGCGCTCGCGCATCCGAATCCGGGCCACCGTCCCTTCCAGCGCCTCAACCGCGCCGAGTACCAGCGATCGGTGAAGGAGCTGCTCGACCTCGACGTCGACGTCAACGCGTTCCTGCCGCCCGACACCGTGAGCGCCGGCTACGACAACATCGCCGACGTGCAGACCTTCTCGCCGACGCTGATGGAAGGCTATCTGCGCGCCGCCGGCAAGATCTCGACGCTCGCGGTCGGCGATCGCACGGCGACGCCGTCGGAAGCGACCTTCAAGGTGCCGCGCACGCAGTCGCAGATGAAGCACATCGACGGGACGCCGTGGGGCACGCGCGGCGGCATCGCGCTCACCTACACGTTCCCCGCCGACGGCGAGTACACCTTCCGCGTCATGCTGCACGGGACGCCGACGGGGCAGCTGTTTGGCAGCGTCGCGAGCCGCAACGAGCAGCTCGAGGTCTCGATCAACGGCGAGCGCGTCGCGCTCGTCGACATCGACTACAAGATCAGCGAGACCGACAAGAACGGCCTGAACCTGACGACGCCGCGCATCCACGTGAAGGCGGGGCCGCAGCACATCGCCGCGGCGTTCATCCAGAAGTTCGACGGCGTGGTCGACGATCTGGTCGCGCCGATCGATTACACGCTCGCCGACACGGAGTACGGCGACAACGCGGGCATCTACATCCTGCCGCACGTGCGCGACTTCAGCATCACCGGCCCGTACAAAGTGACCGGCGTCTCCGACACGCCGAGCCGCCGCCGCATCTTCGTCTGCCGGCCGACGGCGCCGTCGGACGAGATCCCGTGCGCGCGGAAGATCATCGCGAGCCTCGCCACCGAAGCGTACCGGCACGCGGCGGGGAGCGAAGACGTCGAGTCGCTGATGGAGTTCTACGGCGAGGCGCGCAAGGGGCACGACTTCGAGGCCGGCATCAAGGCGGCGATTCAGGCGCTGCTCGCGAGCCCGAAGTTCGTCTTCCGCCTCGAAACGACGCCGTCGACGGTGCGGCCGGGGCAGGCGTACCGGATCAGCGACAACGACCTCGCGTCGCGGCTGTCCTTCTTCCTGTGGAACACGCTGCCCGACGCCGAGCTGATCAAGGCGGCGAACGCGAACACGCTGCACACGCCGGCGGTGCTCGAGAAGCAGGTGCGGCGGATGCTCGCCGATCCGCGCGCCGAGTCGCTCTCGACGCGCTTCGCGTCGCAGTGGCTGCGGCTGCAGGACGTCGAGAAGATTCACCCCGACGCGCTGCTGTTCCCGTCGTTCGACAACGACCTTGCGCAGTCCTACATCCGCGAGACGCAGCTGTTCTTCGACAGCATCGTCCGCGAGGATCGCAGCGTCCTGGATCTCTTCACCGCCGACTACACGTTCGTCAACGAGCGGATCGCGAAGGTCTACCGCATCCCGAACATCGTCGGCGAGCAGTTCCAGCGCGTGACGGTGCCCGACGAGCGTCGCGGCATCCTCGGCCAGGGAAGCGTGCTGATGCAGACGGCGGTCGCCGATCGCACCTCGCCGGTGCAGCGCGGCAAGTGGATCATGGAAGTGCTGTTCGGCTCGCCGCCGCCGCCGCCGCCGCCCGACGTGCCGGCGTTCGACGAGACGAAGAGCGCGACGGCCGAAGGCAAGACGCTGTCGACGCGCGAGCGCATGGAAGCGCACCGCAAGAACCCGGCGTGCAACTCGTGCCACCGGGTGATCGATCCGCTCGGCCTCGCGCTCGAGAACTTCGACACCGTCGGCGCGTGGCGGATCAAGGACAACGGCGTGCCGGTGGACTCGAACGGCGTCGTGTACGACGGCACGAAGATCGCCGGGCCGGCGGACCTGCGGCAGGTGCTGCTCGGCAAGTCCGAGGCGGTGCTGCGCAACTTCACCGACAACCTGATGTCCTACGCGATCGGCCGGCGCATCGAGTACTACGACCAGCCGACGGTGCGCGCGATCGTGAAGAAGGCGGCGCAGAACGGCGACAAGTTCTCGTCGTTCGTGTTCGGCGTCGTCCAGAGTCCGGCGTTTCAGATGGCCACGGCGGAAGCCGTGACGACAACCGCTCAATAGGAGCCGACGATGTACATCTCGAAGAAGCACATTTCCCGCCGCGCGCTCCTGCGCGGCATGGGTGTGACCGTGGCGCTGCCGTTCCTCGACGCGATGGTGCCGGCGGCGAGCGCGTTCGCGAAGACCGAGGCGGGGCAGTCGGCGTCGAAGCTGCGGTTCGTCGGCATGGAGATGGTGCACGGGAACGCCGGCAGCACGGCAATCGGCGTCAAGAAGAACCTGTTCGCGCCGGTGAAGGCGGGGCGCGACTTCGAGTTCAGCCCGACGCTCGAGCCGCTCGCGCCGTATCGCGAGCACGTCACCATCATCAGCAACACCGACGTCCACAACGCCGAGGCGTTCACGCTGCCCGAGATCGGCGGCGATCACTTCCGCTCGAGCGCCGTGTTCCTCACCCAGTCGCACCCGAAGCAGACCGAAGGCAACGACGTCTTCGCCGGCACGTCGCTCGATCAGCTCTACGCGCAGCAGTTCGGCCAGGAGACGCCGATCCCGTCGATGCAGCTGTCGATCGAGAACGTCGATCAGGCGGGCGGCTGCACCTACGGCTACTCCTGCATCTACACCGACACGATCAGCTGGGCGTCGCCGAAGCAGCCGCTGCCGATGGTGCGCGACCCGCGCGTGGTGTTCGATCAGCTGTTCGGCGTCGGCGCGACGCCGGAGGAGCGGCTCACGAACCTCAAGGCCGACCGCAGCATCCTCGACTGGATCAACAGCCAGGCGACGCAGCTGCGCCGCGATCTGGGCGCGACCGACCGCGCGCGGCTGAACGACTACCTCGAGAACATCCGCGAGATCGAGCGCCGCATCCAGCGCGTCGAGGCGCGCAACGCGAGCGGCGAGCAGCGCCAGATGCCGGAAGCGCCGATCGGCGTCCCCGACTCGTTCGAGGAGCACGTCCACATCATGATGGACCTGATCGCGCTCGCGTTCGCGTCGGACACGACGCGCGTCTTCTCGTTCAAGCTCGGGCGCGACGCGTCGGGCCGCTCCTATCCGGAGAGCGGCGTGACGACCGGCTTCCACAACGCGTCGCACCACGGCGAGCGCGAAGACCGCATCATGGACTTCGCGAAGATCAACCGGTACCACATCAGCATGCTGCCGTATCTGCTCGACAAGCTGAAGGCCACGCGCGAGGGCGACGCGACGCTGCTCGACAACAGCGTGATCCTCTACGGCTCGCCGATGGGCGACTCGAACATCCACAACCACAAGCGCGTGCCGCTCGTCGCGATGGGGCACGCGGGCGGCCGGCTGCAGGGCGGCGTCCACATCAAGGCGCCGGACGGCACGCCGATGGCCAACGCGATGCTGACGACGCTGCATGCGCTCGGGCGCACGGACCTCCAGTCGTTCGGAGACAGCACCGGCGAGCTCGATCTGAACACCGCGCAGGTCGTGCTCACGGACGCCAAAGGCTAGCGGCTGGGGCTAGGGTCTAGGGGCTGGCGAGGGCCGGCCTGAAGGCCGGTCCCTACCGACGTCGGGCGCGGCCTTCAGGCCGTGCCGCGGAGCAGAGAGTGAATATGCGTAGAACGGTGATCAACATCTGCATGCTGGGCGCGCTCGCGGCGCTGCCGCTCTCGGCGATGATCGTCGCGGCCGGGCCGATGGGCGCGTCGGCGGTCGTCGACGCGGCGATGAACGGTAACCGAGACGCCGTGCGCGCGCTGCTCAAGGACGGCGCCGACGTCAACACCGCGCAGGCCGACGGGATGACGGCGCTGCACTGGGCCGCGCAGAAAGGCGACGTCGAGCTTGCGAAGGTGCTCCTCTACGCCAGCGCGAACGTGCGCGCGACGACGAGGATCGGCGGCTACACGCCGCTGCTCATCGCGAGCCGCAACGGCGACGCCGCCATGATTCAGGCGCTGGTCGACGGGGGAGCCGATCCCAACAACGCCACGACCAACGGCACGACGGCGCTGATGTTCGCGGCCGCCGCCGGCAAGAACGACGCGGTGAAGCTGCTCATCGAGAAGGGCGCGAACGTCAACGCCAAGGAGAACGTGAAAGGCGAGACGGCGCTCACGTTCGCGGCGGCGTACGGCCGCCTCGACGTCGTGCGCGAGCTCACGGCGCACAAGGCGGACGTTTCGGTGACCACCAAGGTGCAGGACCTCGCGGCGTTCGCGAAGGAAGAGCAGGAGCGGCTCGCCGAACTGTTCCAGCAGCAAGGGCGCGCCGGGCAGGGCCGCGGCGGGCGCGGCGGCGAAGGCCGCGGTCCGCAGATTCCCGGCGTCAACCGCCAGTACAACTACACGGAGCTCGTCGCCTACTGGGGCGGCCTCGCGCCGCTGCACCTCGCCGCGCGCCAGGGGTACACCGAGGTCGCCAATGCGCTCCTCGACGCGGGCGCCGACGTCAACCAGCGCACGACCGGCGATCAGTCGACGCCGCTCGTGATCGCGATCGTCAACGGCCGCTTCGATCTCGCGAAGCAGCTCGTCGACCGCGGCGCCGACCCGAATCTCGCGCAGGTGAACAACGGCGTGACGCCGCTCTACGCCGCGCTGAACTGCCAGTGGTCGGACAAGGCGCTGTACCCGCAGCCGCGCGCGTTCGAGCAGCAGAAGAACTCGTACCTCGATCTGATGAAGGCGCTGCTCGACAAGGGCGCCGACCCGAACGCGCGCCTCACGCGCAAGGTCTGGTACTCGCAGTACGACTTCGATCAGTCGGGCGTCGACGAGACGGGCGCGACCCCGTTCTTCCGGGCGGCGTACGCCGCCGACGTCGACGGCATGAAGCTGCTGCTGCAGTACGGCGCCGACCCCTACATCACGACGATGCGGACGCCCGGCCGCGTGCGCACGGGCGACGTGACGCGCGAAGTGCAGGACGTCTCGCCGCTGCCGCCGGTGCCGCCGGGCGGCCCCGCGATCTCGCCGCTGCTCGCGGCATCGGGCGAGGGCTACGGCGAAGGCTTCGCCGCGAACCATCACCATCACTCGCCCGCCGGCATGCTGCCCGCCGTGAAGTTCCTCGTCGAGGAGGTCGGCATCGACGTCAACGTGAAGGATCACGACGGCAACACGGCGGTGCACAACGCCGCCGCGCGCGGCGACAACGAGATGATTCAGTATCTCGTGTCGAAGGGCGCCGACGTGAAGCAGGTGAACCGGGAAGGGAAGACGACGGCCGACATGGCGAATGGTCCGGTGCAGCGCATCAGCCCGTTCCCGGACACGATAAAGCTCCTCGAGGGCATGGGCGCGAAGAACAATCACAAGTGCGTCTCGTGCTGACGGGGACTCGGGGTTAGGGGCTGGGGGCTCGCTGGTACAGCGACGGCTAGCCCCTGCCCCCCAGCCCGCACCGAAAGTTCCTCCCGCTCGCAATCACGAATCGCCGAACTGGAAAGTGTGTCCGTGAAATCGCTCCTCGTGTCGATCGTCGCTATTCCTGCGCTTACCGTGGCTGCGCTCGCGCAGTATCAGAGCGCGGCTGAACATCCGGCGATCGCCTACTCGAAATCGACGCCAACCGACGCCGTCGCGAAGCTGCAGCAGGCGCTCGACGCGGGCACGACGAAGCTCGCCTACGACGCGGATCGCGGCTATCTGCCGGCGATGCTGCGTGCGCTGCACGTGCCGGTCTCGTCGCAGGGGCTCGTCTTCTCGCGGACGAGCCTGCAGGTGGACAAGATCGCGCCGTGGACGCCGCGCGCAATCTACTTCAGCGACGACGTCTACGTCGGCTGGGTCCAAGGCGGCCCGATCATGGAGATCGCCGCCGTCGATCCGTCGCTCGGCGCGGTCTTCTACACGGTGACGCAGGAGCCGGGCGACACGCCGGTGATCGCGCGGCAGACGCGCACCTGCCTGCAGTGCCACGACTCGGCCTCGTCGACCGGCGGCGTGCCCGGCTTCATCATGCGATCGGTCGTCGCCGATCGCCACGGCTATCCGGTGGCGTCCGATCTCGGCGCGACGACGGATCAGACGCGGATTCCCGATCGCTGGGGTGGCTGGTACGTCACCGGATCGATTCCGGCGTCGCACCGCGGGAACGTCTTCGCGCCCGCGCTCGCGAGCGAGATGGGCAACGTCCAGGCCTACCTCGCGAAGACGCCGCTCGCGTCGAGCGGGAGCGTGACGGATCTGAGCGGCCGCTTCGACACCGCGCCGTATCTCACGCCGCACAGCGACGCCGTCGCGCTGCTCGTGCTCGCGCATCAGACGTACGTGCACAACCTGATCACCGCCGCCGGCTACCAGGCGCGCAGCGCGCCGGACGACGCGGTGCGCGTCGAAGGCGCGGCCGAGCGCCTCGTCCGCGGGATGCTGTTCGCGAAGGAGGCGCCGCTGCCGGGCGCCGTCTCCGGCACGTCGCCGTTCGCGTCGGAGTTCGCGAAGGCCGGCCCGCGCGACCGGCGCGGCCGCTCGCTGCGCGATCTCGATCTCGAGCACCACGTCTTCCGCTATCCGCTCAGCTATCTGATTTATTCGGAGAGCTTCGACGCGCTGCCGCCGCGCGTGAAGGACTACGTCTACCGCCGCCTGCGGGAGGTCCTGAGCGGAAAGGATCAGCGTCCGGAGTGCGCGCACATCTCCGAAGCGGACCGGACGGCCATCGCCGAGATCCTGGCCGAGACGAAACCGGATTTCCGTCCGTAACCCCGGCTTGGTGCCAGGCACGTGCCAGGCACGTGCCTGGCACCGGTCGGCGATTCCCGGCCGAAATCGCCGCGACAATCCCCAATCCCCAATCCCCAATCCCAATCCCCAATCCCCAATCCCCGTAGTAGAGTCCCGCGCATGACGACCTTCGCACGCGCGATCACCGCCGCGGTTCTCGTGTTCCTCGTGCAGCCCTCGCGCGCGGCCGCCGCTCCGTGCGTCGCCGCGAAGGGCGAGTGCACCGAATGGATCGTGCACGCGGGCGGGCCGGCGCGGTCGCTCGTCTACCGCACCTATCCGCTCGACGCGCCGAACCCGGCGATCACGCGCGCGCTCGTGATGGTGCACGGCGCCGGACGCGACGCCGACAACTACTTCCGCACGGCGCTCGCCGCTGCGTTTCTCGCCGGCGCGCTCGAGGACACGGCGGTCGTTGCACCGCGTTTCGCGTCGAACGGCGGCGGCTGCAACGACATGCTCGCGCCGAACGAGGTGAGCTGGCCGTGCAACGGCGACAGCTGGCGCTCCGGGGGCGCCGCCGACAAGGACGGCAAGCTCACGTCGTACGACTTCGCCGACGCGCTCCTGAAGGCGCTCGCGAACCGGAAGACGTTCCCGAACATCCGCGCGATCGTCGTCGCCGGCCATTCCGCCGGCGGGCAGTTCGTCAACCGCTACGAGATGGCGAATCAGGTGCACGACTCGCTCGGCGTGCCGATCACCTACGTCGTCGCGAACCCGTCGAGCTACGCGTACCTCGATCCAGCGCGGCCGGCGGCGGGCGCGAACGGCGCCGTCGAATTCCGTCCGTTCGGCGATCGCCGCAACTGCACGACGTACGACAGCTGGCCGTACGGCATCCAGAACCGCACGGGCTATTCGTCGCGGCTCGACGCGGACGCGTTGAAGAAGCAGCTCGTCGCGAGGCCGACGACGTATCTGGTGGGGGAGCTCGACACGCTGCCGCTCGCCGGCTTCGACTCCTCGTGTCCGGCGATGGCGCAGGGGGCGAACCGCAATCTACGCGGGCAGGCGTGGGGGAAGTACGTGAACGAGAAGCTCGGCGCGCATCACACGACGACGGTCGTGCCGCTCTGCGGGCACAACGCGCGGTGTATGTTCACGGCCGATCCGGTGCTCGCGCTGCTGTTTCCGGCGCGCTGATATCCAGGACGGATCCTGGATCGATCCTGGATCAATCCAGGTTTCGGTCGCGTCAGACGCGGCGCCGAGTCAGCAGCAGCACGAGCAGGATGAGCAGGACGATCCCGAGGCCGCCGCTGGGGTAGAAACCCCACGCGCCGCTGTACGGCCAGGTTGGCAACGAGAGTATCAGCAGGACGATGAGCAGGGCCATCAGCAGGCTCACGACACACCTCCGCCAAAATCGACAGCAAGAGGTCGGCCATTTGCGTGCTCAGCCGTTCGGATTCGGGGCGGGAACGCCGACGCTCAGCAGCCGGCGCGCCTCCGCGACGAGCGTCTCCGCATCGCACGGCTTGGTCAGCACCTGATCGGCGCCCGCGGTGCGTGCGCGATCGGGATAGTGCCGATCGTCGTAGCCCGTGATCGCGAGGAAGCGGATTCCGCGCGTGCGATCATCGGCGCGCAGGCGGCGGCAGAGCTCGATGCCGTCCATGCCGGGCAGCGCGATGTCGGCCAGCACGAGATCCGGCGCGTCGGCGCGCGCCTTCTCCAGCGCCTGGTGTCCGTTGTGCGCCTGTTCGGTCCGGAAGCCCTGGCCGTCGAGCGCGTGCGCGTAGAACTGGCGCGTTTCCGGATCGTCCTCGACGATGAGGATCAGCGGTTCGCGAGCCGGCGATGCGCCGCGCGTCTGGGCCACGTCGTCCGGATGATAAATGCGGCCCTTAGGCAGCGGCAAGAAAACGATCGGCGACGGCGCGCGGCATAGAGGCCAGAAACAAAGGCTAGAACGCGCGCGCGTCGCGGCCTGTCTGCCGCGGACGCGCCTGGCAGCACCCGATCAGGCGCAGCGCCTGCCGCACGTCGTCCAGATTGACCGGCTTTCGCACGAACCGCCGCGCGCCGATCTCGCGCGCGCGCCGGTCCGCGTCGATCGCGGCCGACATGACGACGATCGGAATCCACGCGAGCGAGCGGTCGCGCAACTGCGCCGCGCGAAACGCTGCGCCGTCCATCACGGGCAGCATCAGATCGAGGATCACGATGCACGTGTCGGCGTGCGATCGCAGGTAGTGCAGCGCTTCGCGGCCATTGGGCACGCCGTCGACGACGTAGCCGTCCGCCGAGAGCGCGATCCGCAGCAGCTCGCGGATTTCCGCATCGTCGTCCACGACGAGGATGCCGCATCGGTGCGGGTAGGGGCGCGCCGCCGTCGCGCGCCCTCGCTCAGTGCTCGCCATACGCGCTTTGCGGCTGCACGAGCCGCTCGACGATCGACACGAGCTCCGACGGATCGACCGGCTTGGCGGTATGCATCTGATAGCCGGCGGTGAGCGCGCGGCGGCGATCGTCGGCGCGCGCGAGCGCGGTGAGCGCGGCGGCCGGCGTCAGGCGGCCCGCGGCGCGATCGAGCTGACGGATCTCGCGAATCAACTGCAGGCCGTCCTCGCCGGGCATCACCAGATCGCTCACCATCACGTCCGGCGGCTCGCGCTCGAACCGCGCCTTCGCCTCGCGCGCCGACGCGGCCGTGACGACGACCGCGCCGTACTGCTCGAGCGTCGCCCGCACGAAATCGCGCGTGTGCGCGTCGTCGTCGACGACGAGCACGGTGACGCCGCGCAGCGACGGCGCGCGCGGATCGAGCCCGGGCGGTTCGGCGACCGCCGCCTCCCACGCGCGAATCGGCAGCCGCACCTCGAAGGTGGATCCCTTGCCCTCGCCGCCGCTCATCGCCGTCACGGTGCCGCCGTGCATCTCGACGACCGCGCGGACGATGCCGAGGCCGAGGCCGAGGCCGCCGTATCGGCGCGTCGTGCTGCTGTCGCCCTGGCGGAAGCGCTCGAAGAGATGCGAGGCGACGTGCGGCGGGAAGCCGGCGCCGCTGTCGGCCACGGTCAGGCGGAGCTCGTCGGCCGTCGAGATCAGCCGCACGTCGACGTGGCCGCCGCCCGGCGTGAACTTGATCGCGTTCGACAGAAGGTTCCACACCACCTGCTGCAGCCGATCGGGATCGGCGGCGACGAGCTGCGGCGTCCGCTCGAGCGACGTCGCGACGAGGATGCGCTTCGCGTCGGCCGCCGGCCTCAGCGACTCGACGGCGGCTTCGACCACTTTCTGGACCGATGTCGGCCGCATCGTGAGCTGGAGCTTGCCGGAAACGATGCGCGAGGTGTCGAGCAGCTCCTCGATGACGCGCGACTGCGCCCACCCGGCGCGCTCGATTGCCTGCACCGCGTGCATCGTCTGGGTGGCATCGAGCTTCCCACCCCCGAGGAGCCGCGCCCACCCGAGCACCGAATTGAGCGGCGTGCGGAGCTCGTGCGAAAGCGTCGCGAGGAACTCGTCCTTCAATTGGTTCGCGGACTCCGCCTGCCGCGACTGCTCGTCGGCCGTGCGAAGCAGGGTGGCATAGTGGTCGGCGACTCTGTCGATGTCCCGGCGAAGCTGGTGCGAGACCAGCGCGCCGATGGCGATGCCAATCGCCGCGATGACGACGGCGAGCAGAATCGACCCGACGTGTTCGATATCCCAGACGAGCACCGCGGCGAGCACGCCGATGGTGACAAACGGCGTGACGATGAGGCGCACGAGCTGCGGCGGCGCATAGCCGGGCACGAGGTTTCTTTCTGCAAGCTCGTGGCCTTTCCAGAGCTCATCGGCAGGCCCATTCACCGTTTTGGCTCAACTCTTGAACTCCGATGCGCCATGGCTGCGACGATCGTTCGTGTGGCCGCGCTGGCCGACCTTCATTGCACCAAGGCGTCCCAGGGCGCGCTCCAGCCGCTCTTTGCCCGCGTGAACGAAGCTGCGGATATTGCCGTGTTCGCGGGCGATCTCACCGATTACGGGCTGCCGGAGGAGGCGGCTGTGCTCGCGAAGGAGCTTTCCGCGCTTCGCGTGCCGTCGGCGGCCGTGCTCGGCAACCACGATCTCGAGTCCGGCAAGTCAGCCGAGGTCGCGCGCATGCTGCGCGACGCGGGCGTGCAGGTGCTCGACGGCGACGCCTGCGAGCTCGCGGGCGTCGGCATCGCCGGCGTGAAGGGGTTCGGCGGCGGTTTCGGCCGCCACGCGCTCGCGCCGTGGGGCGAGGGCATCATCAAGCAGTTCGTGCGCGAGGCCGTCGACGAGGCGCTGAAGCTCGAGGCCGCGCTCGCGCGGCTGCGCACGAAGCACATCGTCGCGCTGCTGCACTACGCGCCGATTCAGGAGACCGTCGACGGCGAGCCGCTCGAGATCTATGCGTTCCTCGGATCGAGCCGCCTCGAGGAGCCGATCGGGCGCTACCCGGTGTCGGTGGTCTTCCACGGCCACGCGCACCGCGGCCGGCTCGAAGGGCGGACCAAGAGCGGCGTTCCGGTCTACAACGTGTCGATGCCGCTGCTCTCGCGGTCGTTCGCCGACCGTCCGCCGTTCCGCGTGTTCGAGGTGCCGATGGGGGAGGCCGGCGCGCAGCCGGTGGCGACGCTGGCGCGCGGCCGCCGCGCGACCGACGCGATGGCGTCCTGAGAAAGCCATGGAGACATCGACAGCGCGGGCCGTCAACGATCCGGCCGCCGAGTTCTACATCGACGCGGTGCGGAAGCTGCAGGACACCGGCATTCCGTTCCTCGTCGGCGGCGCGTTCGCGTTTTCGCACTACTCGCACGTGCCGCGCGACACGAAGGACATCGACGTCTTCGTCAAGCAGGAGGATTGCCCGCGCGTGCTCGAGGCGTTCGATCGTCTCGGCTACGAGACGGAGATTCCGTTTCCGCACTGGCTCGGCAAGATCCACAAGGGCGATCACTTCATGGACGTGATCTTCAACTCGGGCAACGGCGTCGCCCGCGTGGACGATCTGTGGTTCGATCACGCGCCGCGCGTGAACGTGCTCGGGCTGATCGTGCGGCTGTCGCCGGTGGAAGAGATGATCTGGTCGAAGGCGTTCATCCAGGAGCGCGAGCGGTTCGACGGGGCGGACGTGATGCACCTGCTGCGCGAGACTGGGCCGTCGCTCGACTGGCCGCGGCTGCTGATGCGGTTCGGCGACTACTGGCGCGTTCTCCTCAGCCAGCTGATCATGTTCGGGTTCGTGTACCCGGACAAACGGCAGAACATCCCGACGTGGGTGACCGACGAGCTGCTGCGGCGCCTGAGCGTCAGCCGTCCGAACCTGCAGAACGACATCTGCTACGGCACGCTCGTCTCGCGCGAGCAGTACCTGCACGATCTCGAGCGCTGGAAGTACCGCGACGGCCGCGAGCAGCCCGAAGGGCCGATGACGCGCGAGCAGGTCGAAATCTGGACCGAAGCGATCGGGAAAAAGAAAAACTGATTACAGCCGCCACCCGCGCGCACTCCAGAGCAGGGCGGCGCCGGCCGCGACGATCACCGCCGCTGCGGGCAGCCGCTCGTTGATCCACGTCTGCGGACTTCGATGCGCGGCGCGATCGCCGAAGCGGCCGTCGGCGCCATGGTCGCCGGCCACGGGCGCCCACAGATTGTCGGGACGATTGGGATCGTCCGGTTCATCGGCCTGCTGCGAGTCGTAGCCGGTCTTCGCGAGATACCGATCGCCGAGCGCCGACGCGAACTTGTTGCCCCAGATCGCGACGGCCGTCGACGCGCCGACGCTGATCTCGCGGCGGCCGTGCTGCGCGGCCCAGACGATCGCGTCGGCCGCGACCTCCGGCGCGTAAATCGGCGGCACCGGCTGCGGCTTGCGCGGCATGCGGCTCTTCACCCAGTCGAACTGCGGCGTGTTCATCGCCGGCAGCTGCACCATCGCCACGTGCACGGCGCTGTTGTCGTGCAGCAGCTCGCAGCGCAGCGATTCGGTGAAGCCCTGGATGGCGTGCTTGGCGCCGCAGTAGGCGGCCTGCAGCGGGATGCCGCGGTAGGCGAGCGCCGATCCTACCTGCACGATCGCGCCGTGGTTGCGAGGCAGCATCCGCTTCAGCGCCGCGAGCGTCCCGTAGACGACGCCGAGATAGGTGACCTCGGTGACGCGCTTGATCTCGCTCGGCGGCGTCTCCTTGACGGGCGAGAGCACCGACACCATCGCGTTGTTCACCCAGACGTCGATCGGGCCGAGCTCTCGCTCGACGCGATCGGCGGCGGCGTCCACCGCGTCGGCGTCGGCGACATCGAGCGGCAGCACGATTGCGCGTCCCCCGTCGGCTTCGACTTCGCGGCGCGCCGCCTCGAGCCCGTCGACACCGCGCGCGATCAGCCCGACATCGGCGCCCTGCCGCGCAAACGCCCGCACCACCGCGCGTCCCAGACCTGCCGATGCACCGGTCACTACTACGACCATGTCTGCCTTCCCGCCTTCCCGCCTTCTAGTCTTCCTACCTTCTAGCCTTCCTACCTTCTAGCCTTCCTACCTTCTAGTCTTCCTGCCTTCCGCCTTACCCACCTGACCCACCTGACCTACCTGACCTACCTGACCTGCCTGACCTGCCTGACCTGCCTGACCTGCCTGACCTGCCTGACCTGCCTGACCTGCCTGACCTGCCTGACCTGCCCGACCCGCCAGGCCTACTTTCCCCTCAAGTCCGTCACCTTGTCGCGGAACAGCGTGAGCGCGATCCGCCCGCGATTCGGCTCGCCGCGCGCGAGCGCCTCGGCCATGTGCACCGCCTGATCCACCTTCACCTTCGGCGGCATCGGCGGCTCGAACGGATCGACGACCGCCTCGCACAGCGCCGGCCCGTCGGCGAGCATCATCGCTTCGAGCGCGCTGTGCGCCTCGTCGGGGCGCTCGCAGCGGAACCCGATCGCGCCGCACGCTTCCGCGAAGCGGACGAAGTCGATCGGCTCGAGCGACACGCCGTATTCCGGGTTGCCGAGGAAGACCATCTGCTCCCACTTGATCATCCCGAGCGTGTTGTTCTTGATGATCACCACCTTGATCGGCAGGCGGTACTTCACGGCCGTCGCGAACTCGCCCATCAGCATCGTGAAACCGCCGTCGCCGACGAAGGCCACCGACTGGCGATTGGGATACGCGACCTTCGCCGCGATCGCGTACGGCAGCCCGGGCGCCATCGTCGCCAGGTTGCCGGAGCAGGAGAACATCTGCCCGCGCCTGATCGAGATGTGCCGCGCCGCCCACGTCGTGATCGTGCCCGAGTCGGTCGAGATGATCGCGTCGTCGGCGAGGAGATTGTTGAGCGCGTCGGCGACGACCTGCGGCTTGAGCGGCATCTCGTCGCGGTGCGTGCGCGTGCCCATCAGCTCGCGCCACTCCTTCATCCCCGCCTGCGCGCGCTCGAGGAACTTGCGATCGCCGCGCTGCGCGAGGAGCGGCAGCAGCGCCTGGACCGTCGCCTTCGCGTCGCCGCACAAGCCGACTTCGACCGGGAAGCGAAGGCCGATGCGCGTCGGGTCGCGATCGATCTGCACGCCGCGGCAGCGATCGTGTTTCGGGTAGAACTCCATGTAGGGGAAGCTGGTGCCGACCATCAGCAGCGTGTCGGCCTGCTCCATCGCTTCCTCGGACGGCGCCGTGCCGAGCAGCCCGATGCCGCCGGTGGTGAACGGCGAGTCGTCCGGCACGGCCGCTTTGCCGAGCAGCGGCTTCACGATCGGCGCCGCCATCCGGTCGGCGAGCTGCTCGAGCTCGTCGGCGGCGCCGAGCGCCCCTTGCCCGGCGAGGATGACGGTCTTCTTGCCCGCGTTCAGCACGTCGGCCGCGGCGCGCAGATCGTCGGCGCGCGGCACGACGATCGGCGGCCGCCATGCCTTCGACGTGTGTCCTTCGACGTTCTTCTTCGAGCGCTCGTCTTCGTCGACCTCCTGCTCCTGCAGGTCGACGGGACACGTGATGTGCGCGACGGTGCGGGAGGAGAGCGCGGAGCGGCACGCCGCATCGACGAGCGCGCGCGCGTGGCCGGCGCCCAGGACCTGCTGGTTGTAGGCGGCCACGTCCTTGAACAGCGACAGCAGATCCACTTCCTGCTGGTACCGCATGCCCATGAGGTCGTGATAGGTCTGCCCGGTGATGGCCAGCACCGGCGCGCCATCGAGCTTCGCGTCGTACAGGCCGTTCAAAAGATGAATGGCGCCCGGCCCGGACGTCGCGAGACAAACGCCGAGCTCGCCCGTGTATTTCGCGTAGCCGGTCGCCATGAACGCGGCGGCTTCCTCATGGCGAACCTGGATGAAGGTGATGCGCTCCTGCCGGACGCGAAGCGCTTCCATGATGCCGTTGATGCCGTCGCCGGGCAGCCCGAACACGACCCGCACACCCCACTCGATCAACCGATCGACCAGCACGTCGGAAGTCGTCTGTGCCATTGAATGTTCTCCGCTCCGTGTGATCGTGCAAGGAGCACGCCTATTGCTGACGCTCGAGGATCCACGCCACCGTTCCGATGAGCTTCTCCCACAGCGGGCGCCGCCGCCACTCGCCGAGCCGGATCTCGCGGCTGCTTGCGATGTCCGCGTTCAGATCGCAGCGGATCCGCGCGGTGAACGGGCCGTCGCGCACCGCGAGGTTCACCTCGTCGTTGTGCTCGAACGAGCGATTGTCGAGGTTCGTCGTGCCCACGACCGCCCAGAGGCCGTCGACGAGGAGCGCCTTCACGTGGGTCATCCCGGGCTCGTACTCGAAGATGCGCACGCCCGCCTCGAGCACCTGCCCGTACATCCGGCGGCTGGCGAGCCGCACCCACTTCTGATCGGTATGACGGCCGGGCAGGATGACCGTCATCTTGACGCCGCGCGCCATCGTGCGGCGGATCGCGCGGCGGAACGCCTTGTCGGGCAGAAAGTACGGCGTCGCGAGCACGATTTTCTCCTCGGCCGCCTCGATGAGCACCTGATAGAGCGCGCGCGACGCGGTGGCGCGATCCGCCGGCGAGCTCTTGATCGCGAACGCGGCGACGTCGCCGACCCTGCGGTGCGGCTTGTAGGTCTCGGGGCCCGTGAGGATCTCGCCGCAGCACTCCATCCAGTTCTCGGCGACGATGCCCGCGATGTCGGAGACGACGGGACCCTCGACGCGTACCATCATGTCGCGCCACACCGGCTTGCGGTGCATCGGCTTCGCCCACCAGTCGGCGATGCCCGCGCCGCCGATGAACGCGACTTCGCCGTCCACGACGAGCAGCTCGCGGTGCGTGCGGTTGTTCAGCCGAGCGAGGCGATACCACATGAAGCGCTGATAGGCGCCGACGCGCGCGCCCGCCGCGCGCAGCGGCTTGCGCAGCCTGCGGAACGCGCCGAAGCTGCCGATCGCGTCCATGACGAGCGTCACGCGGACGCCCGCGCGCGCGCGCTCGCACAGCGCCTCGACGAACGTGTCGCCGATCGCGCCCTTCTTGAAGATATAGCACTCCATGTTGATCGTCTCGCGCGCCGATCGGATCGCCTCGAGCATGGCGGGGTAGAAGCGGTCGCCGTTGGCCAGCAGCTCGAGGCGGTTGCCGTGCTCGAGGCGCGTCTGGCACGTCGACTCGAGCACGTGAATGAAGTGATCGCTGCGCGAGTCGATGTCGGCTTCGATGTGATAGGGAATGTGCGGCGTGAAGAGCATCGCGACGATCAGCCAGATGACGAACGCGCCGCCGATGATCGTCAGATAGAGCATGGCACGAGGAGCGCGACGGGCAGCTCGTCGAACGCTGCCGCGGCGGCGATCGTGCGCACGCCGTCCGCCTCGCCCGCCTCGATCGTCTTGCCGGTGAAGACGTCGCGGAACGAGCGGCCGGGCACGGCGTCGGGAAGCTCGACGCGCGTGTCGCCCCACACGGCGCGCCCGAGCGGCGGCGACGCGGCGTCGGGCGTCAGCGTCGTGACGAGGCGCGGCACGAGCGTGATCGCGCGGCCGCCGCGCGCGAACGCGAAGACGCACTCGCGCCGGAAGCCGGCGGTCGAGAGCGCCCGGTACGCGCCGTCCTGGTACACGTTGCGCAGCTCCGCGCGCGCCGCGAGCGCGCGGTGCATCACGAACATCTTGATGCGCCCGTCGGCGCGGTGCTCGACGAGCTGCGCGGCCGTGCAGCGCCCGGCGTCGGCCAGCGCGCGGCGCCGGCGATCGTAATCGACCTGCCGCCGGTTGTCGGGGTCGACGAGGTTCAGATCCCAGAGCTCGGTGCCCTGATAGAAGTCGGGCACGCCCGGCGCGGTGATCTTGATGACGAGCTGCGCCAGGCTGTTGTAGATGCCGATCTCGGCGACGCGCGCCTGGAACGGCTCGAACGCGTGCAGGAACATGTTCGTCCGGCCGCGGTTGAGGATCGCGCGCAGGAAATCGCCGACCGCGTGCTCGTACTCCTCGTCGGGGCTCAGCCAGCTGGTGTGCACCTTGGCTTCGCGCAGCGCCTTCGTCATGTACGCGAGCACGCGATCGAGGAAGAACTCGCGCGTCTTGTCGTCGGTCTCGAACGGCCAGGCGCCGACCAGCGTCTGGTAGATCAGATACTCCTCGTTCGCGTCGGGCGCGACGAGCCCCTTCACGTCGCGTTTGAACCGCCGGTTCGCGCTGCGCCACTTCGTGACCGCCGCCTTCCACGCGCCCGGGATCTCCGAGAGCGCGTTCAGCCGCGCGCGCACGTCTTCGCCGCGCTTGCTGTCGTGCGTCGACGTCGCGGAGAGCGCGTGCGGCCACTGCGACTGGCGTGCCGCCATCCACGCGTGGACAACCGCCGGATCGGAACCGAACTCGGTCGGATCGGATCCCACGTCGTTCAGCGAGACGAGCCGGTTGTGGACGTAGAGGGCGGTGTCCTCGATCCCCTTCGCCGCCACCGGGCCTGTGATCTGCTGGAACTTGCCGATGAACTTCGCGCGCTCCTCGCACGCTTCCGGCGTCGTCGCCGCCGTCTGCTTCAGGAGCAGCTTCTGGATGAAGTCGAACACGAAGCGGGTGACGCCCGGCGCGCGCCGCTTCGCGCACTGCACCGCCTCGGTGATGTAGCGGCGATCGTGGTCGCTGATGGGATCGGTGCTCGTGACGTACGTGCGGTAGACGGGGAAGCACGCGATCACTTCCTTCAGCGTCGAGATCAGGCTGTAGAGCGTGAAGTCGCGGAAGTGGCGGTTGCGCTCCGAGAACCGGTTCAGCTGATGGCCGAGCGAGTTGATGTCGCCCGACATCGTCTCGTGCAGCACCTGCTTCTTGCTGCGGTACACCAGGTCGGGGAACGACACGCGCTCGTGCGCGAAGCGGCGATAAATGTCGTCGAACGCCCGCTCGTTGCGGCCGTCGACGAAGACGCCGTTCACCGCCGCCGCGAACTCGTAGCCGGTCGTGCCGGCAACCGGCCAGTCGCTCGCCAGCTGCTCGCCGCGCCCGAGGATCTTCTCGACGACGATGAAGAACGGGCCGTCGATGGAGCGGGCCGCCTGCGCGCGCTCCTGGAGCCGCTGGAGATAGTCGCCGGGATTGAAGAGGCCGTCGACGTGGTCGATGCGCAGGCCGGTGACCGCGCCGCGCTCGACGAGCGTGAAGACGAACTGGTGCACCTCGTCGAAGACCACCGGATCTTCCATGCGGAGCGCCGCGAGCTGGTTCACGTCGAAGAAGCGGCGGTAGTTGATCTCCTCCGACGCGACGCGCCAGTGCGCGAGGCGATAGGACTGTGCGTTCAGCAGCCGATCGAGCGCGTCGAAGCTTCGCGGCTGGCCGTGCGTCCCGTTGAGCCGCCTGATGCTGAGGTCGACGAGCTCGCGCACGGCGCCGCTGCGGTTGCTCAGCGCCGCGAGGCGACGCTTGATCACTTCCTTCTCGCGCGCGCGCACGGCAATCGCCTCGGCGCTGCGCTCGGCGCGCGGCGGCAGATTGCGGCTCCCGGTCAGGATGCTGAGGAGCTCGTCGGCGTCGCCGCCGGGATGATCCGCGATCCAGGCGTCGAGATCCTCGGCGACGACCCGGTCGTACGTATCGGGCGCGATCGGGAGCGTCTCCTCGTAATAGCGGACGAAGAACGCGCCGTCGCGATAGGCGAGCGTGAGCTCCTGGTTCTCGAGCACCTCGCCGTACTGATCGCCGAGGATCGGAATCAGCAGCTTCTCCGCGAGCTCGTCCTTCACCGGGTGCCACTCGATGTCGAAGAAGCGCGCGAAGCGCGAGCTCGGTCCGTTCTCGAGCACGTCGAGCCACCACGGGTTCGCCGACTTGGCGATCCCCATGTGGTTCGGCACGATGTCCATCACGTGTCCCATGCCGTGCGTGCGGAGCGCGCCGGTCCATGCGGCGTGATCGGCCTCGGTTCCGATCTCGGGGTTCAGCTGCGTCGGATCGGCGACGTCGTACCCGTGCGAGCTGCCGGGCACCGCCTTCAGGTACGAGGACGCATAGCAGTCGCTCACGCCGAGATCGTGGAGGTAGTCCACGATCTCGTGGGCCTGCCGGAAGGTGAACCCACTGTTGAACTGGAGCCGGTAAGTTGCAAGGGGAATACGCGTCGGCGCCACCACGTGGGGAAGTAGCAAGCGCGCAGCCAGCGGCATCGACCGTCGAGCTTCGGACGGTTGAGTTCAGCTCATCTGGCAGCGTACTTGCTCATCGACGGGCAGATGCGGCGTTTGCTCGCTCGTATTGCGCGCGTCGCGGTGCTCGCCGCGACGCTCGGATGCGTCGTCGCGGCCCCGGCGTCGGCGCAGGAATTGCCGACCGATTCGGCCGAAAAAGCGTCGAAGCACGGCGATGTCCTTTCCGACACACCCGACGCGGCCGTGCAGCTCGCGCAGTTCCGCCACGCGCTCGTCCGGCTGCCGATCGCGGCGGGCCTCGCATGCGTGCTCGCGCTGCGGCCGCGGCGCCGCGGGACGCCGCAGCGCCAGCCGGCGGTGATCCAGACGCAGATCATTCTCGCGATCGTCGGCGCCGTCGTGATGCTCGTCGTCGGATCGAGCCTGGCGCGCGCGTTCGGCATCGTCGGCGCCGCGGGGCTCGTCCGCTATCGATCGAAGATCGAGGATCCGAAGGACGCCGGCGTCATGCTGTCGACGCTGGCCGTCGGCCTCGCGGCGGGCGTCGGCGTCTACATCCTGGCCGCGTTCGCGACCGGCTTCTTCCTCGTCGTGCTGTGGATCGTCGAATCGTTCGAGCCGAAGGCGAAGCTGCTCTTCACACTGAAGGTGAAGGCGAAAAACCCGGCGGCGCTGAAGCCGGAGGTGGAGAAGCTGCTCGGCAGAAGCCACGTGAAGTTCGCGCTGCGCGGCGAGTCGAAGGAGGAGCTGCACTACGAGGTGCGCGTGCCGATGGATCAGCGAGCCGATCGCCTGACCGACGGGATCCTCGCGATCGATCCGGGGAACGTCTCGGCCGCGGAGCTGGAGGAGAAGAAAGAGAAGAAGTGAATCAGCGATAGTTTCCGAACTGGAGCGCGACGCCGAAGTCGTGCTCGCGCAGCGCCCGCATCGCGTCCTGCAGATCGTCCTTCGACGGCGACGACACGCGCACCTGATCGGCCTGGATCGCCGCCTGCACCTTCTTGAGTTTCTTGTCCTTGATGTACTTCACGATCTCGCGCGCCGCCTCGATCGGGATGCCCTGCTGAATCGAGATGACGCGGCGAAGCGTGCCGCCGGCGGCGGGCTGCGAGTCGCCGGCCTTGAAGTTCTTCACCGGGACGCCGCGCCGCACGAGCCGCGTCTGCACGATCTCCCACAGCGCGTTCATCTTCATCTCGTCGTCGGCCGTCAGCGTCAGCGTCTTGTCGGCCGCGCTCAGATCGATCTCGGCCTTCGCGCCCTTGAAGTCGTAGCGCTGGCCGACCTCCTTGCGCGCCTGGTTCAGCGCGTTGTCCACTTCCTGAAAGTCGATCGTCGAGGTGATGTCGAATGACGAGGTCGACGCCATCGGTCAGTCTCCCGTGCGCTTGGTGTCCGCCGCAGCCCGCTGCTGCCGGGCCGAGGCGGCGAACTTCACGGAGTGACGCTCGCGCGCTTCCTCGACCGAGTGCGACTCGGTGATGTCGCCCTCGGACCGCGCGAGCTTCGCGAGCTCTTTGTAGTGGCGGCTGAGCGCCTCGAGGTCTTGTTCCGTCAGCGCCTCGACTTCGATCAGCCGGTTGCTCGCGCCCTTCTTCGCTGCCACGAGCTCGTTGAGCTTGAGGTGGATCGCGAGCGAGTCCTTGTTCTGCGACCGCTGAATCAGGAACACCATCAGAAACGTGATGATGGTCGTCCCGGTGTTCACGACGAGCTGCCACGTGTCGGAGAAGTGGAACACCGGACCGACGATTGCCCAGACGACGACGATGAGCAGCGCGACACCGAAGGCAGCGCTCGTGCCGCTCCATTTGGTGACTGCGGTCGAGAAGGCCTCGAGTCGCGCGCCGAGCGACGCCGGTGTTCGCTTGCTCATGCGTAGAATCATAGCGTGACCGATCTGCCTCGCATCGGCGTCTCCGCGTGCCTGCTCGGCGAGCGCGTCCGGTACGACGGCGGCGACAAGCGCGACGCGTGGCTCGCCGACATCCTCGGCCCGCGCGTGGAATGGGTGCCGGTGTGTCCCGAGGTCGAAGCCGGCTTCGGGACGCCGCGCGAGCCGATGAACCTCGGTCGCGGCGCGGACGGCCGCCTGATGTTGATCACCGATCGCGTCCGCGACGATCTGACCGAGGCGATGACGGCGTTTTCGGCGCGGCGCGTCGACGCGCTCGCCACGGCCCGCCTCGACGGCTACGTGCTGAAGGCCGGCTCGCCGAGCTGCGGCACAGAGGTAGCGGTCCATCGGGTGCCGGGCGGCGGCGCTCCGCCATGGGCGCTCGAAGAACGCGCGCCCGGGCTCTTCGCGGCCGCGCTGACGGCGCGGTTTCCCGACCTTCCTGTGGCCGACGAGCGGCAGCTGAGCGATGCGGCAGCCCGCGAGCGGTTCGTCGCACGCGTCTTCGCGCACCATCGCGCGCGCCTCGCCCTGAGCGAGCGCGGGCGCCAGGACGCGCGAGCGGAAGGGTAAGATCGGAGTCGTGAATCCAGACGCGCAGCGGCCGGTCGCCGTCGTGAAAGTGCGTGGCGCCGAGCGCACGCGCGGACGCGATCAGGCGGCCACAGAGGAGCCGCTCGAGATCCGGCTGCACGATCGATCGTTTGCCGTCGTCATGCGCACGCCCGGCGCGGACCGGGAGCTCGCCGCCGGCTTCCTGCTCGCGGAGGGCGTGATTCGGACGGCGGACGATCTCGGCACGATCGCGCACTGCACCGATCCCCGCCGCGTCGGCGGCGGCGAGGAGCGCGCCGGGAACATCGTGAACGTGACGCTGGCGAACGGATCGGCGGCCGACATCGATCGGCTCATGGCCGATCGGCGCCAGGTGACGGCGTCCTCGTCCTGCGGCGTGTGCGGCAGACGAACGATCGAGTCGCTCGCGGCCTATGCCGCGCCGATCCGCGGCGCGCTGACGATCTCGGCGGCCGCGATCACGTCGCTGCCGGCGCGGCTGCGCGCGCGGCAGCTGGTGTTCGACGACACCGGCGGTCTGCACGCCGCCGGGTTGTTTGCGCAGGACGGGACGCTCGTCGACGTGGCCGAGGATGTCGGCCGGCACAACGCGGTCGACAAGATCGTCGGCCGCGTGCTGATGCGCGACGAGCTGCCGCTCGCCGGCTTTCTCCTCTTCGTCAGCGGCCGCACGTCGTTCGACATCGTGCAGAAGGCGATCTACGCCGGCATCCCGATCGTCGCCGCCGTGTCGGCGCCGTCCACGCTCGCGATCGATCTGGCGGAGGCGTACGGCGTCACGCTGGTCGGCTTCGTGCGCGGGGACGGCTTCAACATCTACGCACATCCCGAGCGCGTCGTCGCGGCCACCGGCATCGCGGACGGAGACTGACATGTTCGGCCTCGGGCGCCAGAAGCCTCACCACTACCGCGAAATGCTCACCGTCGCGTGGGAGAACCGCGATCAGCTGCCGTTCGCCTGGCGGATCCTGAACGACGGCGTCTGCGACGGCTGCGCGCTCGGCACGTCGGGCCTCTCGGACTGGACGCTCGACGGCGTCCACCTGTGCATGGTGCGGCTGGAGCTGCTGCGGCTGAACACGGCGCCGGCGCTGGATCCGGCGGTGCTCGCCGACGTCGATGCGCTCGCGGGCCGCACGTCGCGGGATCTGCGCGCGCTCGGCCGGCTCGGCGAGCCGATGCTGCGCCGCCGCGGCGAGGGCGGCTTCCGCGTCGTCTCGTGGGGCGAGGCGCTCGATCTGGTCGCCGCCGGCCTGCGCGCCGTCGATCCCGAGCGCGCCGCGTTCTACCTGACGTCGCGCGGGATCACGAACGAGGTCTACTACGCCGCCCAGAAGGCGGCGCGCTTCCTCGGCACGAACCACGTCGACAACTCCGCGCGGCTGTGCCACGCCGCGTCGACGGCCGCGATGAAATCGACGCTCGGCTACGGCGCGTCCACCTGCAGCTACGTGGACTGGCTGCGCGCCGATCTGATCGTGCTGTTCGGATCGAACGTCGCCAACAACCAGCCGGTGACGACGAAGTACCTGCACTACGCGAAGCAGAACGGCGCGCGCGTCGCGGTGGTGAACACGTACCGCGAGCCGGGGCTCGAGCGTTACTGGATTCCGTCGATCGCGTCCAGCGCGGTGTTCGGCACGCCGCTCGCCGACGACTGGTTCGCGGTCCACACCGGGGGCGATCTCGCGTTTCTCGTCGGCGTCCTGCGCGCGCTCGTCGAGATCGGCGGCGTCGACGAGGCGTTCGTGCGCGAGCGCACGGCTGGCTTCGAGGCGGCGCGCGACCACGCGGTGGCCGCGGGCTGGGCCGATCTCGAGCGCGAGAGCGGCGCCGCGCGCGATCGCATGGAGGCGTTCGCGCGGATGCTCGTCGAGCGGCCCAACGCCGTTTTCGTCTGGTCGATGGGGCTCACGCAGCACACGCACGGCGTCGAGACGATCAAGGCGCTCGTCAACGTCGGGCTCGCGCGCGGGCTGCCGGGCGGCGCGAACCGCGGCCTCGTGCCGATTCGCGGCCACTCCGGCGTGCAGGGCGGCGCCGAGGTCGGCTGCGTGCCGAAGATCGACCCGCACACGCGCGAGCGGTGGGCGAGCGTCTGGGGCTTCGAGCCGCCCGCGCGCGCCGGCTGGACGGCGGCGGAGATGATCGATCGCGCGGCGGCCGGCGACGTCGATCTCTTCTGGATCGTCGGCGGCAATTTCCTCGAGACGCTGCCCGACGAAGATCGATCGCGCCGCGCGCTGGTGCGCCCGCGCCTCCGCATCCACCACGACATCGTGGTGTCGTCGTCGATGCTCATCGACGGCGAGGGCGACGTCGTGCTGCTGCCGGCGGTGACGCGCTACGAATCCGCCGGCGGCGGAACCGAGACATCGACCGAGCGGCGGATCATTTTCTCGCCGGAGATTCCGGGCCGCCGAATCGGATCCGCGCGGCCCGAGTGGCGGGTGTTCGGCGAGGCGATGGCGCGCGCGTTCCCGGAGCGCGCCGCCCAGATCCGCTTCGAGAGCGCTCAGCAGATCCGGAACGAGATCGCGCGCGCCGTTCCGCTGTACGCGGGCATCGAGACGCTGCGCGCCAAAGGCGATCAAGTGCAGTGGGGCGGCCGGACGCTGTTCGCCGACGGCCGCTTCGCCACGCCGGACGGCAAGGCCCATTTCTCCACTGTCTCGATCTCGGGCCCGCACGTCGGGGCGGAGTCAGCGGAGCGGGCGGCGGACGATGCGAATCGAGCGAGCGCGCCCGCGGCGAGGTTCTGGCTCTCCACGCGCCGGGGCAAGCAGTTCAACTCGATGGTGCAGCGCGACATCGATCCGCTGACCGGCGCGGCGCGACGGGACATCTTCATCAGCCCCGACGATCTGCGGGATCTCGGGTTCGCCGAAGGCGACGAGGTGGAGCTCCAGTCGGCGTGCGGAACGTTCACCGGCCGTCTCCGGTCGTCGCCGATCCGTCCGGGCAACCTCGAGGTCCATTGGCCCGAAGGCAACGTGCTGCTCTCGCCGGCCGCGATCGATCCCGAGTCGATGGAGCCGGACTACAACGCCGCCGTCACGATCAAGCGGCTGCCGGCCGCTGCGCCGGCGGTATAGTCGACCAGGCATGCCTCGAGTCCTCACGCGCTCGGCCGCGTCCGCGGTGCTTGCCGCCGCTCTGCTTGCATCGACGGCGGCGGCGCCGACGACGATCGACGCCGCGTTCAAGTCGTTCTGGGAAGCCGGGAATCCCGACGCCGCGGCAAAGGCCGCGCAGGCCGTCGCTGCGTCCGGCGCGGCGTTCGACGACGTGCTCGCGCGGCTCGAGCGCGGCCGCGACTACACGAAGCAGGTGAAGCGCGGCATCGTCCGGCTGCAGCGCCGATCGATTCTCGGCGAGTTCTTCTACGATCTGAACGTCCCTGACGACTACGATCCGTCGCGGAAGTACCAGGTGCGCGTGCAGCTGCACGGCGGCATCATGATGCGCGAGACGAGCCAGGCGCGCGGCAACGGCGGCGTCGGCGCTTTGGCGGGCGCCGAGCAGATCTACGTGCTGCCCGCCGGATGGCGCGACGCGCCGTGGTGGAGCCGCGCGCAGCTCGAGAACGTCGACGCGATTCTCGACGCCCTCAAACGCACCTACAACGTCGACGAGAACCGCGTGGCGATGGCGGGCGTCTCCGACGGCGCCACCGGGCTCTACTACTTCGCGATGCGCGACACGACGCCGTTCGCGAGCTTCCTGCCGCTCAACGGCTTCCTGATGGTGCTCGCCAACGATCGCGTCGGCGTCGACACGGATCTCTTCCCGACCAACCTCCTCAACAAGCCGCTCTTCGTCGTCAACGGCGGCCAGGATCCGCTGTACCCGATCCGCTTCGTCGAGCCGTATGTCGGCCACCTGCGCGGCAGCGGCGTGACGGTGGATTATCATCCGCGGCCGGAAGCGGCGCACAACACCGCGTGGTGGCCGGATCTGAAGGACGCGTTCGAGACCTTCGTCCGCGATCACCCGCGCAATCCATACCCGCAGACGCTCACGTGGGAGGCGTCGGATCGCGATCTGCCGAGCCGCGCGCACTGGATCGTGATCGATCGCGTGAAGCCTGCGGCGTCCGCCGAGCCGCGCCTCGAACCCGACCTCAACGTGTTCTCCGGCGCCGGACCGAATCACGGCAAGGACCTCTTCGGCCGCTCGCGTGCGTCGGGCCGCGTCGACGCGGTTCGCCGCGGCAACGACATCGCGCTGACGACGCGCGGCGTCTCGGAGCTGACGCTGCTCCTGTCGCCCCGCGTCTTCGACTTCGCGCAGCCGATTCGCGTGACGGCGAACGGCCGCGTCGCCTCCGACACACGGCTGCAGCCGTCGGTCGCGACGCTGATGAAGTGGGCCGCGCGCGACAACGATCGCACGATGCTCTTCGCCGCCGAGCTCCACGTGAGGCTCGAGTAGGGCACAATCGATCCATCGATGATCTCGTTCTCCAGCATCAGCAAGCAGTACGGCCGTCAGGTCCTCTTCGTCGACGCCTCGTTCCAGCTGAACCCCGGTGAGAAGGTCGGCCTCGTCGGCCCCAACGGCTCCGGCAAGACGACGCTGTTCCGGATGATCGTCGGCGAGGAGGCGCCAGACGAAGGCGACGTGTCGGTGCCGAAGCGGACGACCATCGGATACTTCCGGCAGGACGTCGAAGAGATGGCCGGACGCTCCGTGATCGACGAAGCGATTCTCGGGAGCGGCCGCGTCGGCGATCTGCATCACGAGCTCGAGCGGCTGCAGCACGACATGGCCGATCCGGCGAAGGCCGGCGATCTCGATCGCATCCTCGCGCGCTTCGGCGAAGTGCAGGAGGAGTACGACCATCTGGGCGGCTACGCGCTCGAGGCGCAGGCGCGCGAGGTCCTCCACGGCCTCGGCTTCGAGGACGAGCGGATCGACGGCGACGTGGGCGCGCTCTCGGGCGGATGGAAGATGCGGGTCGCGATGGCGCGCGTGCTCCTCGGCCGTCCCGACGTCCTGCTGATGGACGAGCCGACCAACCATCTCGACATCGAGTCGATCATCTGGCTCGAGAGCTTCCTGAAGTCGCTCGACGGCGCGCTGCTGATGACGTCGCACGACCGCGAGTTCATGAACCGCGTCGTGACGAAGATCGCCGAGATCGACGGCGGTGAAATCACGACGTACTCCGGCAACTACGACTTCTACGAGCGCGAGCGCGCGATCCGCGAGGCGAACCGCGAGGCTGCGTACGCGCGCCAGCAGGCGATGCTCGCCAAGGAGCAGCGCTTCATCGAGCGCTTCGCGGCGCACGCCGCGAAGGCGGCGCAGGTGCAGAGCCGCGTGAAGGCGCTCGAGAAGATCGAGCGGATCGAGCTGCCGAAGAAGCGCCGCGTCGTGAAGTTCGACTTCCGCGCGCCCCCGCGATCCGGCGAGCAGGTGGCGGTGCTCGAGGGCGTCACGAAGCGCTACGGCCGCCGCGTCGTCCACGACGGCCTCAACATGATCGTGCGGCGCGGCGAGCGCTGGTCGGTGATGGGGAAGAACGGCGCGGGGAAGTCGACGCTGCTGAAGATGGTGGCCGGCCAGCTCGCGCCGGACGCCGGCCGCGTGAAGCTGGGCGCCAGCCTCGTCATGGGCTACTTCGCGCAGCAGTCCCTGGACCTGCTCGATCCCGATCTCACGATCGAGGAGCAGCTGCGCAAGGACTTCCCCGACGAGTCGATCGGCGTCCTGCGGAATCTCGCCGGCGCCTTCCAGTTCTCGGGCGACGAGGTGGACAAGAAGATCCGATCGCTCTCGGGCGGCGAGAAGACGCGGCTCGTGCTCGCGCGCATGCTGCTCAACCCGCCGAATTTTCTCGTGCTCGACGAGCCGACGAACCATCTCGATCTGGCGACGAAAGAGATGCTGCTCGAAGCGCTCGAGGACTTCGAGGGCACGATGCTCTTCGTCTCCCACGATCGCGAGTTCCTGCGCGGCCTGAGCAACCGCGTCCTCGAGCTCGGCGGCGAGAGCGGCGTCGAGGCGCAGCCGCACGCCTATCCCGGCTCGTACGTCGAGTACGTCGCGCGCACGGGCCACGAAGCCCCCGGCGTGCACCGGTGAACCCCGCTTACAGATTCGTGCCCGCCGCGCGCCAATCGTAATCGGCGCGCGCGCCGCGCTCGCCGACCTTCGGCGGTTCGCAGGCACGCTTCGTGCCTTCGCTCACGGCGGAATTCGTCCGCCCGTGAGCCCTGCATCCACCTCGATCGTCGTCATCGCGCTCGTCGTCGTGTGGACGACGACGCACCGCGTCATGCGGGGCGCGGACATCCGCGCCTTGACCGACGCGCAGCGCCGCATGCTGACGATGGCCGCCGGAGTCAGCGCGGCGCTGCTCGCGTGGACCGTCTGGAGCCGCCCGCAGCCGCAGCCGTCGGATCTCGCGCCGGTGTGGGCGGCCGCGCGCGCCTTTCTCCACGGAGAGAATCCGTACGAAGCCATCCGGCCGGGCACGCCGTACTACATCGGCTTCCGGTTGCTGTATCCGCTGACGGCCGTCGTCGTCCTGCTGCCGCTCGCGCTCGCGCCGCTGCGATGGGCGGATCCCATCTTCGTCGGCCTCGGGTTCGCGCTGTTCACGTGGGCGATCACTGCGGAGAAGCGATTGACGCCTTCGATCGTCGCGCTGGTGTCGCTGCCGGCGCTGATGACGCTGCAGACGTCGCAGTGGTCGCTGCTGCTCACCGGCGCAGCGCTCGTGCCGTGGCTCGGGTTCCTGCTCGTCGCCAAGCCGACGATCGGCCTCGCGTTGTTCGCGGCGTATCCGGATCGCCGATCGGCGGCCGCCTGCGCGGCGCTCGTCGCGGCGGCGACACTCCTCGCGCCCGGCTGGATCAACGACTGGCGCGCCAGCTTCGCCGGCGCGCCGCACATCGTCGCGCCGATCGTGCGGCCCGGCGGTCTGCTGATTCTGCTGGCCGCGTTGAAGTGGCGGCGGCCGGAAGCCCGGCTGCTCGTGGCGCTCGGATGCGTGCCGCACACGACGGCGCCGTACGAGACGATTCCGCTGTTTCTCGTCGCGGAGTCGTGGCTGCAGGCATTCGCGATCTGGGCGCTGGCGCTCGGCGCGTACCTGATGCAGCGCGCCATGGGCCCATACGCGTCGCAGGAGGCCTACTGGGCGAGCGGCGCGCAGTGGATCGTGCTCCTGATGTACCTGCCGTGCGTCGCGCTCGTGCTGCGCCGGCCGAACGTCTGGCGCGGCGACGAGCGGCAGCCGATCGATCAGCGCACGCAGTCGGGCGCGCTGACGCCTGCGGGCCGTTCGATCGTCAGCGTCGAGTCGTACAGCGACGCCACACCGGCACGAGCACGATGAGCGCGTTTCTCATTCGCCCGTTCTTCGCGCCTGGCATCGCGGGCACCAGTAGGTGAGGCGCGCGTCGACGCCCGTCTTCCGCGCCTCGATCGCCGCGCCGCAGCGCCGGCACCGTTTCCCCCCGCGGCCGTAGACCCAGAGCCGGCTGTTCGGATCGAGGCTCCGCGTCGTTGTTCTCCCTGTCGAGCGGCTCAGGGTTTGACCCCGGGTCATCACGTTGGCTCCGAGCTGCTCGCGGGCGACGGCGACGATCCGCTCGAGGTCCGCGTCCGCGAGCGCGGACACCGGCGTAAACGGGTCGACGCCGGCGAGAAACAGAATCTCGGACTTGAACATGTTGCCGATGCCGGCCATCACGCGCTGGTTCAGCAGGACGTCGCCGATGGCGTCGGCCGCCCGCGCGCGCATGCGCCCCACGGCTTCGGCAGGGTCGAACGCCGGGCCCAGCAGGTCGGGGCCGAGCGACCCGAGCTCGCGGTGCCGCGCCATGTCGCGCGAGCTCAGGAGCTCCGCGACCGGCACGTTGAAGCCGACCGCCTCCACTTTAGCCGTCGCGACCAGGACGCGCATGTCGCGCGCCGGACGCTTCCACCGGTCTCCAGCCCTGTACAGATGCCAGCTGCCGTTCATGCGCATGTGCGTATGGAGCGCGAGGTCGCCCGAAAACGCGACCAGCAGATGCTTGCCGCGTGCGAAAACCGATTCGACCGTCCGTCCAACGATTGTGCGGTCCTCGGCGACGCGGTTGACGGCCGGATATGCGGACTCGAAGCGCGTGACAACGTGGCCGGCGAGAGCGCGATGGAGGGCCGCCGCCGCGCGAAAAATCGTGTCGCCTTCGGGCATTAGCGTGCTAAATTCTCGTTTCGAATATTCAAAATTCGACAGTCGACTAATCGAACATTGACGTGACCGAACAGTCCAGCAGGAGGGACGGGAAGGGCAGGACGAACCAGGAGCCGGAACGCGGACGCAAGAGAGTTCGGGGGAGCTCTCTTCACTCCAGTCCGGCCGTTCTGCTCAGGGTTCTCCCGCCTTTCCCGACCTTCCTGCTGGCGCTCGATCCACGCCGATCAACGCAGCGCCGTCCTCTTCGGTCCCGCCCGCCGTTTTCGCATCTTTCCTGTCGGCGTCGTCCGTGCGTTCAGCGCGCGATTTGAAACGGAACGTCGCCTGAAAGCCGAGCGCGCCGGCGATGAAGCCGGCCTCGCGCAGAAATGCGGCCATCGGATGCTGCGACGGTGTCGCGCCGTCGATCTCCTCGATGAGCATGCCGCGCGGCGCGTCGCCGCCGCTGCGCGCGCGCTCGATGAGCACGTTGGCGACGGCGCGCGCCACCTTTGATCGATCCGGTTCCGCGTCGGGCAGAAACGTGAGCAGGACGCGATCGCCGCGCGCGAGGTAAGCCACCAGCGCGCCGTTGACGAGGATCACCGTCGCGCCCACCGATCGCGTCGGCCCGCGCCCCGCCTCCGCAGCGGCGCTCTTTCGATCTGCCGCGACGGTGGTCCACTTGAGCGTCGCGCCGTACGGGTTTGCCGGATCGGTTGCCGCGAGCACCGCGATCTCCACATCGTCGGCCGCGTCCCGCATCGAGCGCAGCAGATCGAGCGCGCCGGGCAGCGCGAACTGCGTGGCGCCGAGGCCCGCGACGAAGTAGCCGCGGCGGATGCGGCCGTTCTCCTCCATCCCCTTCAGCACCGGATACACGATCCCGAATCCGCCGGGGATCGCTTCAGCGGCAATCGCCTCGCGTGTGACGACGCCGTGGCGCGCGAGGAGCTGCTGCGTGACGGCGGCGGCCCACTTCGTCGTCCGGGCGTCGGTCGCCTTTTTCGGATTCTGCCGCGGCCGTCCCTCGCCGACAGAGTCCGAAACCGACTCCCGACCGTGCACGAGCGTCCAGCGGCCTTCGGCCGACGGCGGCGCGAGCCGCCGCGACCTGAACGAGGCGACGTCGTGCGGCCGCGCTCGCGCCCGGCGGCGCGGCGCGTGCGCGCGCGTGAACGCGCGCAGGGCGTGAAACGTGTCGTTGGTGATCAGCCCGCGCCACACGAGATTCCACAGCGCGTCCACCGTTTCGGCGGGATACCCGCCGCCGACCTCGTCGTGCAGCGGTCCGAAGAATGACGCGCCGCGCGCGGCGAGGCGCTCGAGAATCGCGCGCTCGCGCGCGGACAATTCGCCCTCGCCCCGCTTCGCGCCGTCGCGCGAGGCGTCTATCCGCGGCAGCAGCCGCGGCAGGTGATCGGCGAGATAGAGCGCGACGCGGCCGTCGCGCTCGCCGAGCGGCTCGACGCCGACCCAGACGACCTCGCCGGCGGCGGTCACCGCGTCGAGGTCCGCGGGATCGTAAACATCGATCCGCGCCGGCAGAATCTCCGTTTCGAGGATCGACGCCGGTAGCGGCGCGCCCTGCAGCTGCTCGATCGCATCGAGGAGCGCGTCGGCGCCGCGGCGGCGCCGCACGATGCCCTGCCACGTCGTCGCGAAGCGTCCGAGCGCCGCCTGATCGACCGGCTCCACCTCGTGGCGCAGTTTCGCGAGCGAGCGGCGCCGGAGCATGCGCAGCACGCCGGCGTCGGTCCACTCGCGCCGCGTGCCGCCGGGACGGAACTCACCCTCGACGAGGCGTCCTTCCGACGCGAGCCGCACCAGCACCGCTTCGGCGGCGCCCGGGCCGAGGCCGTACCGCATCGCGAAGTCGGCGGCGGTGAAGGGCGCGTGCGTGCGCGCGTAGCGCAGCGCGAGATCCCCGATGGGATCGCGGACCGGCTGCAGCAGCGATTCCGGGATGCCGACGGGCAGCGGCGCGCCGAGCGCGTCGCGGAAGCGGGCGGCGTCTTCCACGGCGATGAACCGCGGCTCGCCGGCGATGCGAATCTGCAGCACGCGGCGCGCGGCGACGAGCGCGGCGACGCTGGCGGCGACGTCGACCGTCAACGATCGCTCGCGGATTTCTTCGTCGCAAAGATCGCCGAGCGACAGCAGCATGTCGTGCACGGCGTCGGCGCTCTTCGCGCGGTACTGCGGATCGAGGCGCTGCAGCTGGCGCTCGACGGCGTCCATCGACTCGGCGTCGAGCAGCTCGCGCAGCTCCGCGTCCCCGAGCAGCTCGCGCAGCTGCGACTGGTCGACGGCGAGCGCCTGCGCGCGGCGCTCGGCGAGCGGCGCATCGCCGTCGTAGATGAAGCTGGCGACGTAGGTGAAGAGCAGCGACGCGGCGAACGGCGACGGCGTCTCCGTGTCGACCGTCGCGAGCCTGATCTTGCGCGACCGCAGATCGCTCAGCGTCGAGACGAGCGCCGGCATGTCGAAGAAGTCGCGCAGGCACTCGCGGTAGGTCTCGAGCAGGACGGGAAACGATCCGTACCGCGAGGCAACGGCGAGCAGATCCGCGGCGCGCTTGCGCTGCTGCCAGAGCGGCGCGCGCATGCCCGGCCGGCGCTTCGGCAGCAGCAGCGACCGAGCGGCGTTCTCCCGGAACTTCGCCGCGAAGAGCGCCGTCGCGCCCAGCTGACGCACGACGAGGGCCTGCACTTCGTCGGGCTCGGGGACGAGCAGGCGCGGATCGGGCGGCTCGTCCACGTCCGGAAACCGCACCACGAACCCATCGTCGCCCCACAGCGTCTCGACGTCGGCGCCGGTCTCCTCGCGGATCTTCGCCGCGACCGCCATCGCCCACGGCGCGTGGATGCGCCCGCCGCGCGGCGAGAGCACGCAGACGCGCCAGTCGCCGAGCTCGTCGCGCACGCGCTCGACGACGATGGTCGCGGCGTCTGGAACGGCGCGCGCCGCCGCGAGCTGATCGCGCAGGTACTGCAGCAGGTTCTCGGCCGCTCGCGCGTCGAGGTCGTGCTCGCGCGTGAGCCGATCGATGGCCGCCGGAGCCGGCAGCCGCAGCAGGTCGTGCATCAGCCGCCCGATCGCGAGGCCGAGCTCCAGCGGGCGGCCGGCGCGATCGCCTTTCCAGAACGGCATCTTGCCCGGCTCGCCCGGCGCCGGCGAGACGAGCACGCGGTCGTGCGTGATCTCCTCGATGCGCCACGACGAGGCGCCGAGCACGAACGTCTCGCCAACGCGGCTCTCGAAGACCATCTCTTCGTCGAGCTCGCCGACGCGCGCCGCGCCGGGGCCGGCGCCGAGCAGGAAGACGCCGTAGAGCCCGCGATCGGGAATCGTGCCGCCGTTGGCGATCGCCACGCGCTTGGCGCCCTCGCGCGCGCTGACGGTTCCCGCGACGCGGTCCCACGTCACGCGCGGCCGCAGCTCCGCGAACTCGTCGGATGGATAACGCCCCGACAGCATGTCGAGCACGCCCTCGAACACCGAGCGGCTGAGCTCGGCGCAGGGCGCGGCGCCGCGAATCGCCGCGAACAGATCGTCCACCTCCCAGTCGTCCATCGACGCCATCGCGACGATCTGCTGGGCGACGATGTCGAGCGGGTTGCGCGGGTAGCGCGTCGCCTCGACGGCGCCGTCGTGCATCGCCTTCGCGACGGCCGCGCACGCGACGAGATCGCCGCGGAACTTCGGGAAGACGACGCCCTCGCTGATCGCGTTCGCCTGATGGCCGCCGCGGCCGATGCGCTGCAGCCCGCTCGCCACCGACGGCGGCGCCTCGATCTGCACCACCAGATCGATGGCGCCCATGTCGATCCCGAGCTCGAGCGACGAGGTGGCGACGAGCCCGCGCAGCGCGCCGGCCTTGAGCAGGTCTTCCACCTCGACCCGCTGCGGCCGCGCGATGGAGCCATGGTGCGATCGCACGAGCGTCTCGCGCGCGAGCTCGTTCAGCGCGCCCGCGAGCCGCTCGGCGAGGCGCCGGCTGTTCACGAAGATGAGCGTCGAGCGGTGCGCGCGAATCAGCTCGAGGAGCCGCGGGTGAATCGCCGACCAGATCGACGGCCGCGTGTCGCCGACCGAGGCGGGGCCGCTCGGGATGTCGTCCGCCGTCGTCAGCCTGGCCATGTCCTCGACGGGGACCTCGATCGTCAACTGGAGCGCCTTCTTCTGCCCGGCGTCGACGATCGTCACCGGCCGGTAGCGGACGGCGCCGCGCGGCGCGGCGAACTCGTGCTCGATCTCGCCTTCGACGTCTGATGGCTTGTAGGGCGACCCTTTCAGAGTCGTCGCGCGCCTGGTTGGTGCCCGGTGACTCCGAGACGGTCGCCCCGCTTCGGTGCCGCCGAGAAAGCGCGCGACCTCGTCGAGCGGGCGCTGCGTGGCCGACAGACCGATCCGCTGCGGCGAGCGATCGCAGATCGCCTCGAGCCGCTCGAGCGAGATGGCGAGGTGCGCGCCGCGCTTGGTCGGCACGAGCGCGTGGATCTCGTCGACGATGACCGTGTCGATCGATCGCAGCGCTTCGCGCGCGTTCGACGTGAGGAGCAGGTACAGCGACTCGGGCGTCGTGATGAGGATGTCCGCCGGCTCACGCTGAAAGCGCGCGCGCTCGGACTGCGGGGTGTCGCCGGTGCGGATGGAGATTGCGGGCGCGATGAACGTGTCGCCGAGCGCCGCGGCCGTCTGCGCGATGCCGGCGAGCGGCGCGCGCAGGTTGCGCTCGACGTCGACGGCGAGCGCCTTCAGCGGCGAAATGTACAGCACGCGGCAGCGTGCGCGCTTCTCGGGCGCCGGTGCGAACATCAGCCGATCGAGACACCACAGAAACGCCGCGAGCGTTTTGCCGCTGCCGGTCGGCGCGAGGATCAGCGTCGACTCGCCGCGCGCGATCGCGGGCCAGCCGAGCGCCTGCGGACGAGTTGGCTCGTCGAACGCGCCGGTGAACCAGCGCCGTGTGGCGGGGTGAAACGGCGCGAGCGGATCGATCGGCGGCTTCGAGCCCACGCGGTCATCTTATAATGTGAGACTCTTCATTCCCGGACGGAGGACTCATGGGCGACTCGGGCGAAGGACTCATCGACGCCGACGGGCGGATTCAGGAGCGGATGGAGGAGCTCGAGCGCGAGCGTCAGCAGCAGCGCGCCGGACGGCCCGTACGCGATCCCGAAAGAGTGCAGGCGCTCGAGTCGCTGCGGCTCGCGCGCACGGAGCTCGATCGCCAGCTCGCCGCGACCGTCAACGAGCGCCGCCGCGCGCAGATCACGCAGGCCATCAAAGAGATCGACCGCCGCATGGAGGAGACGCGCGCGCTGCTCGCTTCGTGACGACGAGCGACGCGGTACACCGGTATCACGACGGCACCAAGCATCACTTCCACCGGTTCGCACGCTCGCTCGGCTATCTCGACTGGGCCTCCCAGCCTCACCCCTTTCGATCGTTCGCCGGCGCGCCGCAGATCGACCTGCGGCCGCTCCCGCTCGCCGTTGCCGGCATCCTGCGGTACGCCCTCGGCCTGTCGGCGTGGAAGGAGCTGCGGCGGCCGGGATCGCCGACGCCGTCCGCGCGGTGGTCGCTGCGCGTCAATCCCTCGAGCGGCAACCTGCATCCGACCGAAGCGTACGTGATCGCGGGACCGGCGGCCGGTCTCGATCGTGCCGGCGGCGTCTACCATTACGCGGCCGATCGCCACGCCCTCGAGCGCCGCTGCGCCTTTGCCGAGCCGCCGTTCAACGGCGACGATGCGTCGTTTCTCGTCGCGCTGACGTCGATCCCCTGGCGCGAGGCGTGGAAGTACGGCGAGCGCGCCTTCCGCTACTGCCAGCATGATCTCGGGCACGCGATCGCCGCGGTCCGGATCGCCGCCGCGCTGCACGAGGTCGACGCGCGCCTCCTGCCCGACTGGTCGCATGCCGACGTCGCTGCGGCGACGGGCATCGATCGCGATGCGGATTATCTCGACGCCGAGAGGGAAGAACCGGGATGCATCCTGCTGATCGAGCGCCCGAATCAGTCGGCAGTCGGCAGTCAGCAGTCGGCAGTCGGCAGGGAGCAGTCGGCGCATCGAGACGCGGTCCTTGCGGCTGCGCGGGCGGGCGAGTGGGCGGGCCGTGCATCGCAGCTGAGCGAGGACCACGTGCAGTGGACGTTCATCGACGAGATCGCCGACGCGACGCGCGATCGCGGCCGTTCGTCCTCCGGCGTCGGATCTCGTTCCTTGCGTCGGTCCGTTCCCTATTCGCGATCTCTGCTCCTGCAGCGGCGCAGCGCCGTCGCGTTCGACGGCATGTCGTCAATCGAGGCCGGCCCGTTCTTCGACATGCTCGATCGCGTGATTCCGAGGCCCGATGCCGCGCTGTGGGATGCGCTGTGGTGGGACGCGCGGATTCATCTCGCGCTGTTCGTCCATCGCGTGAACGGCGTCGAGCCGGGCCTGTATCTTTTCGCGCGATGCGACGCGGCGATCGACCGGCTGCGGGGCGCGTGCCGTCGCGAGTTTCTGTGGACGAGAGCGCACGGCGATCTCCCGCTGTTCCTGCTGGCGCGCGGCGACTGCCGCGCGATGGCGCGGCGTCTGAGCTGCGATCAGGACATCGCCGCCGACGGCTTCTTCTCGCTCGGGATGATCGCCGACTTCGACGCGAGCCTGCAGCAGTTCGGCGCGCCGTTCTACCGTCATCTCTTCTGGGAGTCGGGCATCGTCGGCCAGGTGCTGTACCTCGAGGCCGAAGCGAAGGGCGTGCGCGCGACCGGCATCGGCTGCTTCTACGACGATCCGGTGCACGACGTGCTCGGCCTGCACGGGCACGCGTTTCAATCGCTGTATCACTTCACCGTCGGCGTGCCGGTGGAAGATACGCGGTTGACGACGGAGCCGGGTTACGAGTGGGAAATCGAAATTAAGAATTAGAGAAATTGAGAAGTAAGAATTCGTTGTCACGCTGTGACAGTGACGACGAATTCTTCATTCCAAATTCCCAATTCTTAATTGGCCGGCGGCGGAGTTTTTACGATCGCCGGCCACTGCGGTCTAACCGTTGTGAGCCGCACACGGCCTCCCCAGCGCCTGCGGCGAGGAGGAACGACATGTTTCGTCGTCACACCGCCACATTCGTCATCGCGCTGTCGCTCGCGGCGAGCGCGGCCTGGGCCGCGCCGGCGCATCGGCCTCGCGGGATCAACGCGCGCGAGCACCGGCAGGCGCAGCGCATCAAGGACGGCAAGCAGGACGGGCAGCTCACGAAAGGGGAGCTCGACAAGCTGAGGGCCGACGAAGCGGCGGTGCGCGCCGAAGAGCGCGTCTACCGCAAGTCCGGCAACGGCCTGAACAAGGCCGAGCGGAAGGATCTCGAGAAGGATCTGAACAAGACCAGCCGCGAGATCTATCGCGCGAAGCACAATCAGCAATAGGGCGGGCGGGGCGGGCGGGTCGGGCGGGTCGGGCGGGGGGTTAGCCCGGCTCGCCCAGCACGTCGATGGCGACGCCGAACGCGGCGGCAATCGCGCGCGCGCGGCCGCTGCAGTCGTCGACGAAGTGCGGCGGCAGGTCGTCGGCCCGCGGCGCCGGTTGTTGGGCCGCGATCGGCAGGATGCGACGGTAGTCCTCGGCCATGCCGTCCACGGTGTGATGCGCGAGCCAGTACGCGCGGCCGGCGCGGGCTGTTGCCGCGCGCAGCGCCGGATCCGACGCGAGCGCGCGCATCGCCGCCGCGAGCGAGGCGTCCTCGTCCAGGAGATCGACGCGCAGCGCGACCTCGCGCGGGACGTCGACGAGGTGCGCGAGATCGGTGATCACCGTCGGCCGCTCCGCCGCGAGACACTCCAGCCACGACGCCGATGTTTCGAGCGCTGTCGGCCACCGCAGGCACAGGCATGCGTCGGCAGCCGCCAGGTACTCGCCGATCGCGCGATCCTCGACGTAGCCGGCCACGTGGACGCGCGTCTCCAGGCCGGCTGCTGAAATGTCGCGCGCGAGCGTCGGGCAATCGGACGGGTCGCCTGCGAGGAGCAGATGCGCGTCCACGCCGTCCTGCACGAGCGACGCGAGCGCGCCGAGCGTCGCGGCGATGCGCTTCTCCGCGGTGATCTTTCCGAACGCCGCGAACACGATCGCGTGCTCGGGAATGCCGTGCGCCGCGCGGACGCGCTCGCGCGCGCCGGCGGACGCCGCGGCCGCAGGCACGCCCAGTCGAATCGTCTCCACCCGCGCGCCGGGAAATGCCTCGCGCAGATCTGCGGCGACACGCGCGTTGTGCACGGCGACCATGCGCGCCGTTCGAGCGACGACGCGCAGCATCGGCCAGGCGTAGTAGATCGGGCCGCCGAGTCCGACGACGGCGTACTCGGCGAAGTCGCTTACCGCGTCGGGATGGTCGTAGCGGAACTCGGCGCGATAATCGTCCGCGCGCCCCTGCTGCAGCAGGTGCCGCGCGCGCGCGTGGTGCAGACGTGGATCGTGCAGCACGACCAGGCCCGGGTAGCGCGCGAGATACGCCCACATGTAGTCGTGCCACGCGGCGTTGCCGAGCTGATAGACGACGAGATCGTACGGCGCGCGGCGCATCTTCCAGACGAAATCGTGCGCGTCGAAGAGGGCGCGCTCGCGCGGCGGCCGCGTCTCCGCGTACGCACGGCGATCGATGAAGCAGTCGATCGCCGCCTCGCCGTCGAGCCGCCCGAGTAGCGCCGCGTTGACGGTCGCGATCCCCGATCGCACCGGCGGCAGCGGCGAAAACCACGCGACGCGCATACGGTCGATACTGTAGCTCGACAAGAGCCACGACTCAGGCGTGGCGTGTGCTAGCATGAGGGGTTGGCTTGCGAAATCGTTCACAAGCCTACGCGGACTACGAATGCAGGGCTGGCTTTCCATCCTGATCATGATCGCGCTCGGCGCCGGCTTCGCGCTGATCTCCGTCGTCCTCTCGAGCGTCCTCGGCCCCCGCAAACCGACACCGGAGAAGCTTGCGCCCTACGAGTGCGGCATGCCGCCGGTCGGCGACGCCCGCGAGCGGCAGTCGGTGAAGTTCTACCTCGTCGCGATGATCTTTCTGTTGTTCGACATCGAGGTCGCGTTCCTCTATCCGTGGGCCATGGCGCTGCGCGATCTCGGCTGGAACGGCTTCGCGCAGGTCGTCCTGTTCCTCGCGCTCCTGCTCGCCGGCTACGTCTACGTGTGGCGCAAGGGCGCGCTCGACTGGGGCGGCGATCAGGCGACGGCGCGACGGCGATCGACGATCGGCGACTGACATGGGCCTGGAAGCCGAAATCCCCGTCCTGACGACGACGGTCGAGAAGATGGTGCAGTGGGCGCGGCGCTCGTCGATCTGGCCCGTCACCTTCGGCCTCGCGTGCTGCGCCATCGAGATGATGGCGATGAGCTGCTCGCGCTACGACGTCGCGCGCTTCGGCGCCGAGGTGTTCCGCGGCAGCCCGCGCCAGTCCGACCTGATGATCGTCGCCGGCCGGTTGTCGCGGAAAATGGCGCCGGCGCTGCGCCGCATCTACGACCAGATGCCCGAGCCCAAGTGGGTCATCTCGATGGGGGCGTGCGCCTCGATCGGCGGCGTGTTCGACAATTACGCGCTCGTGCAGGGCGTCGATCAGATCGTGCCGGTCGACGTCTACGTGCCCGGCTGCCCGCCGCGGCCCGAATCCCTCATTTACGGCATCGTCCAGCTGCAGCGCAAGATCGATCAGCAGAAGCTCGCGTAATGGATGCCAGCGCGCTCATCGCCTCGCTCCAGGACGCGGTCCCGGGTGCGCAGTTCGAGGCCGCTTCGTCTATCGATCTGCAGACGACGATTTATGCGCCGCGCGACGCCGTGGCCGAATCGGCGCGCGCGCTGCGCGATCGGCCCGAGCTCGCGTTCACGCTGCTCGCCGAGCTGACCGCCGTCGACTTCTGGCCGACCGAGCCGCGCTTCGAGCTCGTGTACATCCTCGTCTCGATCGTCCATCGCGCGCGGATCCGCGTGAAAGTGCGTCTGAACGCCGACGCCGCGCGCGTGGCGACGGTGAGCGGCGTGTGGCCGGCCGCGAACTGGCTCGAGCGCGAGGTCTGGGATCTGTACGGCATCGTGTTCGACGGGCATCCGGATCCGCGGCGGCTGCTGATGCCGGAAGACTGGGAAGGCTATCCGCTGCGCAAGGACTATCCGGTGCAGATCCGCAAGACGCCCGAGTACAGCCAGCCGCTGCAGGTGACCGCGGACGAGTTCCGGCAGAACGTCGAGCGCGATCGGCTGACGCGCCGATGAGGCGCGGCGCGCAGCCCGCGATTGGCGGCCGGATGGAGCGTTCGTTCGTCGATGGCTGAACTGCGAACCGAAACGATGACCGTCAACATGGGGCCGCAGCACCCCAGCACGCACGGCGTGCTGCGCCTCGTGCTCGAGCTCGACGGCGAGACGGTCCGCTCGTGCGCGCCGACGATCGGCTACCTCCACACCGGCATCGAGAAGACCGCCGAGCAGAAGAAATGGCAGCAGGTGATTCCGCTCGTCGAGCGGATGGACTATCTGAGCGCGCAGTCCAACAGCCTCGCGTTCTGCCTCTCGGTGGAGAAGCTGCTCGGCCTGCAGATCCCCGAGCGCGTCACGAGCATCCGGCTCCTGATCGCGGAGCTGCAGCGGATCAACAGCCATCTGGTCTGGCTCGGCACGCACGGCATGGAAGTGGGCGCCGTATCGGTGATGCTCTACTGCTTCCGCGAGCGCGAGCTGCTGCTGAACATCAACGAGATGCTCGCCGGCTTCCGGCTGTTCCCGAGCTACATGCGCGTCGGCGGGCTGCGCGAGGATCTGCCGCGCGGCTTCCACGCGGCGGTCACCGCGTTTCTCGATCGCTTCGGGCCGAAGCTCGACGAGTACGAGGATCTGCTCACCAAGAACGAGATCTACTTGAAGCGGACGCGCGGCGTCGGCGTCGTCTCGAGAGACGACGCGGTCGCGCTGAGCCTCGTCGGGCCGATCGCGCGCTCGGCGGGCGTCGACTACGACGTCCGGAAATACTTTCCATACCTCGGGTACGACACCTACGAGTTCACCGTGCCGATTGAGACGGCCGGCGACGTGTACGCGCGCTACAAGGTCCGCGTCGCCGAGATGCGCGAGAGCGCGAAGATCTGCCGCCAGGCGCTGCAGCGCATCTCGCCCGCCGGCGCGTACGCCGTCGACGATCCGCGCATCACGCCGCCGCCGAAAGACCGCGTCTACACCGAGATGGAAGCGCTCATCCAGCACTTCCTGATCTACTCGCAGGGCTTCACGGTGCCGCGCGGCGAGGCGTACGTGCCGGTGGAGGGCCCGCGCGGGGAGCAGGGCTATTACGTCGTCTCGGACGGGACGAACCGGCCCTGGCGCGTGAAGTCGCGCGCGCCGTCGCTGCTCGCGTGCCAGGCGCTGGAGCGGCTGATCGTCGGCGGCCTGATCGCCGACGTCATCGCGGTGATCGGATCGATTGACGTCGTGATGGGAGACGTGGACCGGTGAGCTTTCATCCGAAGATGGCGTACGACGCCACCTTCCACAAATCGGCGCGCCAGCTCGAGGACGAAGGGCCGGCGTTCGTCTACACGGCGGAGAACCGCGCGCGCTTCGAGGAGATCGTCAAGCGGTATCCGCCGGAGCGGCGCCGATCGGCGGTGCTGCCGGCGCTCTACCTCGCGCAGTATCAGCAGGGCTACATCACGGCGAACGCGATCCGGCATGTCGCCGAGCTCCTGGGGATCACGCGCGCCGACGTCGAGGACGTCGTGTCGTACTACACGATGTTCTACACGAAGCCGGTCGGCACGTACGTGATCAACGTGTGCCGGACGCTCTCGTGCGCGATCAACGGCGCCGAGCGCGTCACCGAGGAGATCTGCGCGAAGCTCGGCGTGCGGCCGGGGGAGACCGACGCGAGCGGCACGTTCACCGTGCTCGAAGTGGAGTGCCTTGGCGCATGCGATCGCGCGCCGGTCGTGATGGTGAACGACGCGTGGCACGAGAACCTGCAGCCGGAGGCGGCGGCGAAGATGATTGACGAGGTGCGTGAGCGGGGGGAAGCGGCGCTCAGCGGGTGCCATCACGTCGTCGAACGGCGTCGGGGCTAGGGGCTAGGGGCTAGGGGACTAGGGGACTACGGAGGCGATGGATCCGGTTCTGATTGCGCACGTTCGCGAGGCGAATTCGTTCACGCTCGATTTCTACCTCGCGCACGGCGGGTACGAGGCGCTCAAGACGGCGCTCGCGAAGAAGCCCGACGAGATCGTCGAGATGGTGAAGGCGTCTGGGCTCCGCGGGCGCGGCGGCGCCGGCTTTCCGACCGGCATGAAGTGGCAGTTCGTCGACAAGAAGATCGAGCCGCGCTACATCGTCTGCAATGCCGACGAGAGCGAGCCGGGCACGTTCAAGGATCACCTGCTGATGGAGCGCAACCCGCACCTGCTCGTCGAGGGGTGCGCCATCGGCTGCTACGCGATCGGCGCGAAGGTCGCCTACATCTACATCCGCGGCGAGTTCTATCACGTGCAGGGCATCCTCGAGCGCGCGATCGACGAGGCGTACGCGAAAGGGTTCCTCGGCAGGAACATCCTCGGATCCGGATTCGACTGCGACGTCTACGTGCACCGCGGCGCCGGCGCGTACGAGGCGGGCGAGGAGACGGCGCTCCTCGAGTCGCTCGAGGGGAAGCGCGCGCAGCCGCGCAACAAGCCGCCGTTCCCGGCGGTCGCGGGCCTGTACGGCAAGCCGAGCGCGGTGAACAACGTCGAGACGCTGTGCAACGTGCCGGTGATCGTCTCGAAGGGCGTCGAGTGGTACACCTCGGTCGGCCCCGAGAAGAACGGCGGCCCGAAGCTGTACTGCGTGAGCGGCCACGTGCGCAACCCGGGCGTCTTCGAGGCGTCGATGAGCGTCACGCTGCGCGAGCTGATCGACGGCTACGCGGGCGGCGTGCGCGAGGGGCGCACGCTGAAGGCCGTGATCCCCGGCGGATCGTCGGTGCCGATTCTCCTGCCCGATCAGCTCGACATCCAGGCCAGCTTCGACGCGGTTCAGAAAGCCGGCTCGCTCCTCGGCTCCGCCGCAATCGTCGTCCTCGATGACACGACGTGCATGGTCTGGCTCGCGCAGAACCTGCTGCACTTCTACCGCCACGAGTCGTGCGGCAAGTGCACGCCGTGCCGGGAGGGGACCGACTGGCTGCACAAGATCCTGCAGCGCATCGAGCGCGGCGACGGCGAGATGCGCGATCTGGATCTGCTGACGGGGATCTCGAACAACATCGCCGGCAAGACGCTGTGCGCGTTCGGCGACGCCGCCGTCACGCCGGTGCTGACGACGCTGAAGCACTTCCGGCACGAGTACGAGGCGCACATCAGGGAGAAGCGCTGCACGCTGCCGGCCGACTGGCGCGCGCGTCAGCACGTGGGAGCGCACTGAGTGACGATGTTTCACGAAAGCACGAAGATCCACGAAGAACACGAATTCTTGTTTTGTACAAATCGTTCTTCGTGTGTTCGTGGATCTTCGTCTCTTCGTGAAAGATCGTGGACACCATGACGCCGCTGCTCGTTGCGCAGATCGTCCTGACGCTCTTCGTCTTCTTCATGCTGCTCAACTCGGCGGCGGTGATGGTGTACGTCGAGCGGAAGGTCGCCGCGTTCCTGCAGCAGCGGCTCGGTCCGTATCTGGTCGGTCCGCGAGGCATGCTCCAGCCGCTTGCCGACGTCGTCAAGCTGATGTTCAAGGAGGAGCTGCGGCCGCGCGCGGCGGATCCGCTGCTCTTCGCGCTCGCGCCGATCATCTCCGCCACCGCCGCCTTCGCCGCCTTCGCCGTCGTCCCGTTCGGCGCCGACACGACGCTCTTCGGGCTGCTGAAAGAGCCGCTGCGGCTGCAGGTGGCCGACGTGAACGTCGCGATCCTGGTGATCTTCGCGATCGCGTCGATGGGCGTGTACGGGATCGTCCTGGCCGGCTGGAGCTCGAACAGCAAGTATTCGCTGCTCGGCGGGCTGCGGTCGTCGGCGCAAATGATCAGCTACGAGCTCTCCTACGGCACCGCAATCGCCTCGGTGCTGCTCGTCGCGAACTCGATGTCGCTCAGCGACATCGTCAACCGGCAGGCGGGCGCGTGGTTCGGCGTCATCCCGCGCTGGTTCTTCTTCCTGCAGCCGGTCGGCTTCCTCATCTTCATGACCGCGGGCATCGCCGAGACCAACCGCGCGCCCTTCGATTTCCCGGAAGCGGAGCAGGAGCTCGTCGCCGGCTACCACACCGAGTACAGCAGCATGAGCTTCGCGATGTTCTTCCTCGCGGAGTACATCAACATGGTGACGGTGTCGGCCGTGGCGACCGATTTGTTCCTCGGCGGCTGGCACGGGCCGCTCCTGCCGGAGTCGTTCGGGTGGATCTGGTTCCTCTTGAAGGTGGCGGCGCTGCTGTTCTTCTACGTCTGGATGCGGTGGACGCTGCCGCGCTACCGCTATGACCAGCTGATGGCGTTCGGCTGGAAGGTGCTGCTGCCGCTGTCGGTCGTCAACCTGCTCGTCACGGCGGCGGGCGTCCTCTACTTCGGCGTGTGATGATGGCGTTCTATGTCTTCGCCGCGATTGCCGTCGTCGCGTCGCTGCTCGTGATCGCGCAGCGCAATCCGATCTACAGCGTGCTGCTGCTCATCGCGTCGTTCGGCGCGCTGTCGGGCCTCTACGTCCTCCTCGACGCGCCGTTTGTCGCCGTCATCCAGATCATCGTCTACGCCGGCGCGATCATGGTGCTGTTCCTCTTCGTGGTGATGCTGCTGAACGCGCCGCATGAGGACACCGACTACGACGAGCGCGTGCACCCGCTGCTGCGCCCGGGGCCGATGCGGCTCGGCGCGGTGCTGGCGGCCGCGCTCGCCGTGGAGCTCTGGTGGGCGCTGACGCGGACCGGGGACTCCGGGCGCTTTCCGGCCGGCGCCGTCGCGTCGGTGCGCGCCATCGGCCGATCGCTCTTCACCGACTACGCGTTCCCGTTCGAGGTGACCTCCATTCTGATCCTCGTCGCGATGGTCGGCGCCGTGCTGCTCGCGCGCCGGGAGGGGCGCGGCTGATGGTGCCGCTCAACTACTACCTCGTGCTGTCGGCGATGCTCTTCGCGATCGGGACCGCCGGCGTGTTCGTCCGCCGCAATCTGATCACGATTCTGCTGTCGGTCGAGATCATGCTCAACGCGGTGAACCTGACGTTTGTCGCCTTCGGGCGCGCGCTCGGCTCCGGCGACGGCCAGATCATCGTGTTCTTCGTCATGACCGTCGCCGCGGCCGAAGCGGCCGTCGGCCTGGCGATCGTGATCGGATTGTTCCGCCACCGCGAGTCGCTCAATCCCGACTCGTGGACAGTACTGAAATGGTGACGAGGGCACTGAGGTTGACAGAGGATACGAGGGCCGGCACGAAGGTGGACGTGTGCTGCTAGCGGTGCCCGCGCTGCCGCTCATCGGCTTCCTAGTGAACGCCAGCCTCGGCCGGCGCATCGGCAAGGCCGCCGCCGGGGCGGTGGCGTGCGGCGCGATGCTCGCGTCGTTCGCCGTTTCGCTCCTCGCGGTGATGCGGCTCGTCAGCCTCGAGCCCGACTCGCGCGCGATCGTGAGCCGCGCGTTCACCTGGATCAGCTCCGGCGACTTCATTGCCGACTTCACGCTGCGCCTCGATCCGCTCGCCGCGGTGATGATCCTCGTCGTCACGGGCATCGGCACGCTCATCCACGTCTACTCGACGGCCTACATGCACGAGGAGACCGCGCCCGAGTACGCGCGCTACTTCTCGTACCTGAATCTCTTCGCCGCGTTCATGCTGCTGCTCGTCCTCGGCTCGAACTTCCTCGTGATGTTCGTCGGCTGGGAGGGCGTCGGCCTCTGCTCGTACCTGCTCATCGGCTTCTGGTTCGAGAAGCGATCGGCGGCCGACGCCGGCAAGAAGGCGTTCATCGTCAACCGCATCGGCGATTTCGGCTTCGTCCTCGGCGTCCTGCTCGCCTTCGTCCGCTTCGGCACGATCGACTTCCAGCAGATCGCGCGCGCGGTCGCGCCGATGAGCCCCGAGGCGGGCCTCGGGACGATCTCGATCATCACGCTGCTCTTGTTCGTCGGCGCCACCGGCAAGTCCGCGCAGATCCCGCTGTACGTCTGGCTGCCGGACGCGATGGAAGGCCCGACGCCGGTTTCCGCGCTGATCCACGCGGCGACGATGGTGACGGCGGGCGTGTACATGATCGGGCGCAACGCCGTGCTGTTCGCGCACGCGCCGGCGACGCTGACGGTGGTCGCCGTCATCGGCACGGCGACGGCGCTGATGGCCGGCACGATCGCGCTCGTGCAGAACGACATCAAGCGCGTGCTCGCGTACTCGACCGTGTCGCAGCTCGGCTACATGTTCCTCGCGATGGGCGTCGGCGCGTACGCCGCCGGCATCTTCCACCTCTACACGCACGCGTTCTTCAAGGCGCTGCTGTTCCTCGGATCGGGCGCGGTGATTCACGCGCTGGGCGGCGAGCAGGATCTCCGGCGGATGGGCGGCCTGAAGCGCGATCTGCCGATCACCTACTGGACCTTCCTCATCGGATCGATCGCGATTGCCGGCGTCCCCGGCTTCGCCGGCTTCTTCAGCAAGGACGAGATTCTCTTCCGCACGTTCGCGAGCGGGCACGCGCTGCTGTGGACCGTCGGCCTGCTCACGGCGCTGCTCACCGCGATCTACATGTTCCGGCTGGTCTTCCTGGCGTTCTTTGGGGACCGCACGCCCGACCAGACCCACCAGACCGACCCGACGCACCTGACCCACGAGACCCACTTGCACGACGCGCCGCCGGCGATGGCGCTCGCGCTGATCGTGCTCGCGATCGGATCGGTCGTGGCCGGGTACGCGAGCCTCGGCGGCCGCTTCGAGCGCTTCCTCGAGCCGAGCTTCGCGCCGGAGCGCGTCGCGGAGGTCGCCGACCGCGGCCTCGAGCTCACGCTGACGGCCGTCTCGATTGCCGCCGCGCTCGGCGGCATCGCGATCGCGGCGTACTTTTTCCTGAAGAACCGCCGTGCCGCCGATCGGATGGCGGAGCAGTTCGCCGGCCCGCGGCGGCTGCTGCAGAACAAGTACTACGTGGACGAGATCTACGACGCCGCGATCGTGCAGCCGATCCGGATCGTGTCCGAGAGCGCGCTGTGGAAGGCGATCGACGTCCGCGTGATCGACGGCGCGGTGAACGGCGTCGGCGAGACGGTCACCGGCGCGAGCGAGATGCTGCGGCGCCTCCAGACCGGGTCCGTGCGCGCGTACGCGGCGTCGCTGTTCCTCGGCGTCGTGCTGATCCTGGGGTATTACCTGTGGCCGTAGCGGGCGGCTGATGCCGTTTCCGATCCTTTCGTCTCTCGTCGCCCTGCCGGCCGTCGGCGCGATCCTGCTGCTGCTGGTGCGCGGCGACGAGGAGCAGACCGCGCCGGCGTCGCGCGCCGTCGCGCTCGTCGTCTCGGTTCTGGTCTTCGCGGAGACGCTGCTGCTGTGGAGCCGCTTCAACGCGGGGTCGGGAGAGTTTCAGTTCGTCGAGCGCCACGCGTGGATCCCCGCGTTCGGGATCGACTACTTCGTCGGCGTGGACGGCATCAGCCTGCTGCTCGTCGTCCTCACCGGCTTCCTGACGCCGCTCGCGCTGCTCTCGTCGTGGGAATCGGTCCACCGCAAGACGCGGACGTTCTGCATCTTCGTGCTGCTGCTCGAGAGCGCGATGATCGGCGTCTTCGTGTCGCTCGACCTCTTCCTCTTCTACATTTTCTGGGACGCGATGCTCGTGCCGATGTACTTCCTCATCGGCATCTGGGGGTACGAGCGGCGCGTCTACGCGGCGGTGAAGTTCATCCTCTACACGATGGCCGGCAGCGTCCTGATGCTGCTGGCGATTCTGACGCTCGCGTACCTGCACTACTCGGCGACGGGGCGCTACACCTTCGATCTGCTCAGGCTCTACGATCTGCAGCTGACGGCGCACCAGCAGTTCTGGATGTTCTTCGCGTTCGTGCTCGCGTTCGCGATCAAGGTGCCGCTCTTCCCGTTCCACACGTGGCTGCCGGACGCGCACGTGGAGGCGCCGACGGCCGGCTCGGTCATTCTGGCCGGCGTGCTGCTGAAGATGGGCACGTACGGCTTCGTGCGCTTCGCGTTCCCGCTCTTTCCGAATGCGGCCACGTACTTCGCGCCGTGGCTCGCCGTCCTCGCCATCGTCGGCATCATCTACGGCGCGCTCGTCGCGATGGTGCAGCCCGACATGAAGAAGCTCGTCGCGTACTCGAGCGTCAGCCATCTCGGGTTCGTGGTCCTCGGCATCGCGGCGCTGAACACACAGGGCCTGCAGGGCGCCGTCTACCAGATGCTGAACCACGGCGTCAGCACCGGCGGCCTCTTCCTGATCGTCGGGATGTTGTCCGACCGCCGCCATACGCGCCTCATCGCCGAGTACGGCGGCCTGAAGAAGGTCGTGCCGCACCTGGTCGCCGCGTTTCTCCTCGTCACGCTCTCGTCGATCGGCCTGCCGGGGTTGAACGGCTTCGTCGGCGAGTTCCTGATTCTGCTCGGCGCCTTCCGATCGAATCCGGCGATGGCCGCGTTCGCCGCGACCGGCGTGATCCTGTCGGCGACCTACATGCTGTGGATGTTCCAGCGCGTGAACTACGGCACCCTGACGAACGCGCAGAACGCGCGCCTCCCCGATCTGCAGCCGCGCGAGTGGGCGACGATCGCGCCGGTCGTCGCGATCGCGGTGCTGATGGGCGTGTTCCCGAACCTGTTCCTGCGTCCGATCGAGCCGTCGGTGCAGCGGACGCTCGCGCGCATCGAGCGCGCGGCGACGGTGCGCGCCCAGGCCGCGACGCCATCGTCCATCACCCGTTTGCCGTCAGCCATCGGCCATCAGCCATGATGCAGTCCTTCAATGCAATCGTGCCGATGGCGTGCGTCACCGCGGCGGCCGTCGCCTCGATGGTGGCAGAAGCGTTCCGCGATCCGGGCGAGCGGATGCCGATCGGCGGGCTCGGCCTGGTCGGCTTCATCGGCGCGCTGGTGGCGGCGGTCGTGCTCTGGGACCGCAATACGTCGAGCTTCGAGGTCGTCGCCGGCGACAATTTCGGGCTGTTCGTCACGATCGTGCTGATCATCGTCGGCGTGCTGTCGCTCGCGATCTCCAGCGCGACGATCGACCGCGAGCATCTGCCGCGGGGCGAGTACTACTCGCTGATGCTCTTCGCGACGGCCGGCATGATGCTGATGGCGACGGCGTCGGATCTGCTCGTCATCTTCCTCGCGCTCGAGGTGATGTCGCTCGCCGTGTACGTGCTCACGGGCATCCGGCGCGATTCGCCCACCGCGACCGAGGCGGCCTTCAAGTACTTCCTCCTCGGCGCCTTCTCGAGCGCGTTCTTTCTCTACGGCATCGCGTTCACCTACGGCCTCACCGGCAGCACGCGCCTCGACCGGATCGGCAGCCTCATGTCGGCGCAGTCGGCGGCGCCGACGCCGATGCAGCTGCTCGCGCTCGGCCTCGTCATCGTCGGCTTCGCGTTCAAGGTGGCCGCCGTGCCGTTCCACATGTGGACGCCCGACGCGTACGAGGGCGCGCCGCCGGCCGTCACCGGCTTCATGTCGACCGGCGTCAAGGCGGCGGCGTTCGCCGCGTTCGTCCGCGTTTTTCTTTCGGCGTTCCAGCCGCTGCGCGCCACCTGGAGCGATCCGCTCTGGGTGCTCGCCGCCGCGACGATGATCGTCGGGACGGTCGTCGGCGTGGCGCAGTCGAACGTGAAGCGGATGCTCGCGTACTCGAGCATCGCGCACGGCGGCTACCTGCTCGTCGCGCTTCTCGCGGGCAACGACGTCGGCCAGGGCGCCGTGCTGTTCTACCTGCTCACGTATGCGGTGACGAACATCGGCGCGTTCGGCGTCATCGCGCTGCTCGAGAGCGCGGATCGGCCGAACGATTCGGTGCACGACTACGCGGGGCTGTGGAACGATCGGCCGGCGCTCGCCGCGCTGATGACGATCTTCCTGCTGTCGCTCGGCGGCTTCCCGCCGATGGCCGGCTTCATCGCCAAATGGTACGTCTTCAGCGCCGCGATCAAGGCGGGCTACACCGGCCTCGCGATTGTCGGCGTGCTCACGAGCGTCGTCTCGGTGTTCTTCTACCTGCGGATCGTCGTGATGATGTACATGACCCCCGGCGAGGGGCCGCGCGCGGTGCCGGCCGTGCCGGTGCTGGCGGGCGCCGCGCTCGTGGCGTCGGCCGTGTTGATCTTCTACCTCGGCATCCTGCCCACGCGCGTCCTCGACTGGGCGGCCGCTTCCATTTCGACGGTGTTCTAAGACGTTTTCAGCTGTCGTCGACCGGCTTTCGTCCGCCGCTCGGCCCGCCTGAAGGCCGGCCCTTACGTATCGAGAATGCAAAGGCCGGAACGCGACGGCGCTCCGGCCTTGCGCCCGCGGCTCGATCAGAAGTCGAACTGCGCGCCGAACTTCACCAGCCGTCCGTCGAACGTCGAGGTCGGCCGCTGCCAGGTCGCGCCGTTGGTGCCGTAGTTGTTGTTGGTCCAGAGCGCGTAGCTGCCGTTCAGCGCGTTGTAGACGTCGAAGTTCAGCTGCACCCTGCGGCCGCCGCTGCGGATGATCTTGCTCATCCGGACGTCGAGCTGGTTGATTCGGTAGTCGAAGTACTGCGACAGCGGCTGCAGCAGATCGATCTGCACCGTCTGCACGCCGCCCGACAGGTTCCGGTTGAGCGCCGGCGCGATCTGCGCGTTGGTCGCCGTGTAGATGGAGCCGTAGTTCGGGCCCGGAATGCTCTGATACACGGCCGCGGCCTGCAGACCCCACGGCAGCGGAACCGACCCGTTGACCTTCACGAGATTCTGGTACGGGTTTCCCGTCTCGCAGCCGGTCGCGACGCCGCTGAGCACCTGGTAGTGCAGATCCTCGGGCGAGTTGACGAGGACGCACTGGTTCGACTTGGACGTCGTGATGCCGGGCCACGTCGAGAGCAGGCTGATCGAGTTGCCGATGTTCCAGCCGCCGGTGACCGTGATGCCGCGCGGGAGCCGCGCGACGAGGTTGACGTCGGCGCCGTTGTAATACTCGCTGGC
>Ga0075424_100000045_pt1 | contig 65367 bp, 58 predicted proteins | sample SoiMethybrSBSTD3_FD_75301 | JGI IMG/M metagenome (GOLD analysis project Ga0075424, IMG submission 75301) | Bulk soil microbial communities from a Populus tree surrounding site in Tennessee, USA - Soil MetaG P. TD hybrid SBSTD3 | ecosystem: Environmental > Terrestrial > Soil > Tree plantation...
CCCCCACTGAGCCAGACGGCAACGAGCGGAAGGTAAACGGCCATGGCAAGTCCTCTTGCACCAGCAGAGAGAGGACGACCGGCGTTTCGGGGTTCTCCATGCGCCGGAGTTCGGTCAGCAGTTTCGCGATTACGCCAGAGGAGGAAATGTAAGTGACCCCGCCCCAGCAAGACCGCGGCCAACGGTTTCCACCCTACAAGGAAGCCCGCTATTAGACCCGGCGTGAAGTTCAGCGCAAAATCTAGAATACCTGCCGTCACCCCCAGTCGCAGGCTCTTCTTCAGTTCGTCGCCGGTGTACTCCAGCCCCAATATAAAGAGGAGCAAAAGGACGCCGATCTCGGCCCCAGTACGGACGAAGTTTTCACTGAGTCTTAAAGGAGCCAGACCACCTTCGCCGAAGGCCAGTCCAGCAAACAGATATAAAGGTATCGCGGAAAATCCGAATCGGTCAGCGAGCCGCGCTAAGGCTGCTAAGCCGACAATGGCTAGACCAAGCTCGATGAGGAGTACGGAACCATCGTGCGTTGCGGTCATAGCCCGCCAGTGTAATCGTTCTGTTTTTCATAGTTCGTTTTTCCGGGGAAGCAGGTGGCACATGTTGTCGAGTTTCTAATGCACAGCAGTGTCGCATTTAAAGGCAGCCTGCCCAAAGGAAGTCAATGGGCCACGATGCTCTCAGATGAGAGTCTCCCGCGACCGCGGCTTGATCGCGAGTTTCCATTCTTGAAAGTTTACTCGCACCGGCCCGCGTTCTCCGCAAGCATAAGAGCGGAAACTGCTCCACGCCCACTGGCCGGTTCGCTCACCAATCCCCTTCTCACCGTAGTGGAGATCCTGAGCGCCGTAATATCGCTTCAGCCGTGTGGGCACGGCATGAGTGTAGCGATGAGGCAGGCCACGATCTGTGACGGACAAACATCCGTGTGACCATCGTTGTTCTGAGAATTGGCGACAAATCCCAGACATTGTTATGGAATCATCACACTCATCCGACGGCCACTCATGAGGCTGGTTGACCTCGTGCCTGCAACCCGGGCGAGGGCTGTTTCCAATTCCGCAGGCTTAAACCCGAACGGCCCCGGCTTGCTCTTGTACGCGATCCGCCCCTGGGAGTCGATCAGGTACATGCGGTCGGGCCACCCCGTATACGCGAGTTCGGTCGAGTTGCCAAATTCATCGAGAACGGCCGGTATCTTGATGCCGAGCTTTCGCACGCAGGCTCCGGCCACGAAGGCGCGTTCTTCTTCAGTCTTTGGACTAGCAAAGACGACATGGTCCCGGACATTGCTTTCCATTTGCCAAACGTCGCTGGGATGAGCTTCGGTGATGTAGACCACGAGGAATTGAACGCGGTCTTTGTATTGCTCGTACAGCTTGTTGAGGGCGGGCACCTCCCGCCGGAAAGGCGGTCAGGTGTAGCTGCCGAAGACTAGCGCCACGGGCTGCTGCTGGTTCAGGGCAGAAAGTTGGATGTGGGCGGTCTTGTCCAGCTTGGCCAGGTTGAAGTCGGGCGCCGCGTCTCCAACATTCAGATGGCCAGCGCGGGCTCGCAGCCAGAGCGTTTCAAAAGGGAAGAGCAGGAACGGCACGGGCCCCGGCATGCGCGACATTACCTTGCCAAACTGTTCCGGCGGCTCATGCATGGCCCACCAGATGTAACTAAGGGACGCAACATAGAGCAATGCCAGCGCGCAAAGGGTGATGAGCAGTATTCTCCGCCCGCGTGGACTCAGTCGCAACCTAGGCTTCACCATAGTGCCTTCTCGTTACAGGTCCGCAGACCAAGAGGTCAATAGTCGTAAAATGTTAGCTATCCGCTGCAGAGACGGGTAGTCATCCCCTCATCTCCAGAAAATTCCTCACCAGCTTCTTGCCTTCGCCGGTGAGCACGCTCTCGGGATGGAACTGCACGCCTTCGACGGCGAACTTCTTATGCCGCAGGCCCATGATCGTGCGCGTACCGTCTTTCTCTATAGTCCAGGCGCTGACCTCAAGCTCCGAAGGTAGATCTTTCTCCTCCACGATCAGGGAGTGGTAGCGCGTCGCCGTCATCGGCGATTCAAGGCCGCGGAAAACGGTTTGACCATCATGCTCAACCTCACTGGTCTTGCCATGCATCAGATGACCGGCGCGCGCGACGCTACCACCAAAAGCCGCACCGATTGCCTGGTGCCCGAGACATACGCCAAGCACCGGAACCTTCCCGGCAAAATGACGAATCAATTCAATGCTGATGCCCGCGTCCTGGGGCGTGCATGGCCCTGGCGAAATTACGATTCTTTCAGGCAGCATCGCCACAATTTCGCCCACCCTTACCTCGTCATTGCGGCGCACAACCACCTCCGCGCCCAACTCCCCCAGGTATTGCACCAGGTTGTAGGTAAAGGAATCGTAATTGTCCAGGACAAAAACCATGCTCTCACCAGCTTACCGCAAGAGTCGCAATCAGCCAGCCCGCAAAACCAAGCCTGCCTGAGGAGGGGGAATCCCAAGTAGAGTCTTGACACACCGAGCCCAAAACATCATGCTAGCAGAGCTTTGGGAGGACTGATGGCAGCAACCGAGCAGGAAAAACGGGCAACGCGCCGCTTCGCGCTGCGCCTGCCAGTGTCTGTCAGTTACACGGACAACGGCGGCGAAGAGAGAACTGCTCAGACACGCGACGTCAGTGCTCGCGGCATCTGCTTTTATCTCGATGCGGCGATTGCCGCCGGTTCGAGCATCGAATTCACCCTCATCCTCCCCCCGGAAATCACCCTCACCGAAAGCATTCGCGTCCGCTGCAAGGGAAAGGTCGTTCGCGTCGATGAAGGCAGCACCAATGGCAAAGTTGCCGTCGCCGCCGTCATCGACGAGTATGAGTTTCTTTCCGAGGCCTAGTTAGCCGCTCGCCGCCCCGGCCAACGGATCTCAATCCGCTGCGCCATCCACAACAAGTAAACCGCAAGCAGAATGATCTCGGGCTCGATTGCGTGCTTGTAGCGAGGGAATGGGTTCACCAGATAATAAGGAATGGGATAGATCAGCAGGAAACAGGCCAGTAGAAAACCGCCAGGAATGCGGTTACGAAGAGTGATCCACAGTCCCGCGAATCCGAAAGCAGCCGGAATCAGAAATCCGATATGCCGAGCGATCATCAGATCGTATCCGGCAACGATATTGAGTTGTGGCGGCGCGATCCAGAAATAGACGAGACGGTGCAAAGTAAACCATAGAAACCGCGCCGGGTGCTCGCGGATGAAGCGGCGAAATTCCTGCTGCTTCTCTTCCATGAAACGAATCTCGCCCAAATTCTGGAATCGGCGCATGGCTACGGGATCGTTCCCTGGATGCTCGTTGCGGGTCCATAAACCATCGGTTTTTTCGTTATTCGCCATATGCAGTTCGAGCGGGAGATTGTCACGGATGAAGATAAATTTTCCAAACACAGCATAGTTGCGCGCCAGCCACGGCGTCATCACCAGGATCGCTGTGATCACGCACAACCCGGCCTCACCAAGATGAGATCGCCAGTGAGCGCGAGCCATGAGCCAGAGGAGGCAAAAAGGCATCATCGAGAGAACTGCCGTATTGGTTAAACCAATCATGCCCCAAAGCAGCCCGTAGAGAATCCAGTTTGACCGCCGAGGCGTTTGATCGGCCATGCGCAGCGTCAGCAGCAGGGCCAGACTCAGCAGAAACGCCGTGAGGCTGGTCTCCCAAACCACACGCGTAGGCCAGTAGATCGCATAGGGGAAGAACGCCCACGTCCAAGCCGCAGCCCGGCCAACCGCGACTCCATACATCCGCCTCCCGATGTGGTAAAGCGTGAGGCAAGTCAGAGAGGAAAAAATACAGCTGAAAACCAGAATCACCCACGCGGAAAGAAAGCTGTAAACGCCAAAGAGCTTGAACACTCCGCCCAGAATGTACGGATAAATCGGCGGTGCCCAGGCGCTCGGCCCTGTCGGCAAATCCGTTGGCGAACTGAAGCCGTGGCCGGCAGCAATCGAGCGAGCGAGACGTCCCATCTCCCAGCCGTATTGAAAATGATCGCGACGAGGAGTGATTCGGTACGTGTGGCCGACGGTGATGACGGCGAGTCGCAGCAGAAACGCAATCAGAACAATAAGGAAGATGGAGCGCGTTCTGGAGGAATGCTCGCTCGCTTTGCTCGCTTCCGCGGGGACGCGTTCGATGGCCGCCTGGCTTCCGCGCCCGTTCTGCATCGGCTCAGAATACAGCACTGGAAACCGTTCCTCCTTCCACCACTGCAGCGCATGCTACCGATCCCGCCGCAGCCGAACGCCCAGGCTCGCATCCGGGTCTTCTATGCGGCGCCGGTGCCCTCGCCCGCGAGACTGCGTCGCACATCCAACCCTCGTTATCGCGGCCGTGCCCTTCATTGACTTGTCTCTCACGTGGCCCTACCATGCTCATTCTAGGAGTGGGCCCGCCGCGTGATTGGCCAGACTATTTCCCACTACCGCGTCATCGAGAAGCTTGGCGGCGGCGGCATGGGCGTCGTCTACAAAGCGGAAGATACCCAGCTTGGACGTTTTGTTGCCCTAAAGTTCTTACCCGACGAGTTCGCCCGAGACTCTCAGGCTCTGGAACGTTTTCGACGGGAAGCCCGTGCTGCCTCCGCGCTGAACCATCCCAATATTTGCACCATTTACGAGATCGGCACGCATGGCGACCAGTCGTTCATCGCCATGGAATTCCTCGACGGCGTGACCTTGAAACAGATGATCGCAGGCCGGCCTCTAGAAATGGAGATGCTGTTGTCGATCGCCGTGGAGATTGCCGACGCACTCGACGCGGCCCACTCCGAGGGAATCATTCATCGTGACGTCAAGCCGGCCAACATATTTGTAACCAAGCGCGGCCATACCAAAATCCTCGACTTCGGACTGGCAAAACTGAGCCCCGGCTCCGGCAAAGCCGGGATGCCGAGTGAAGCGACGGCCGCGGTTAGCTTGGAATACCTGACTAGCCCAGGCATGGCCGTCGGCACCGTCGCATACATGTCACCCGAGCAGGCAAAAGGCAAAGAACTGGATGCCCGCTCCGACCTGTTTTCCTTCGGCGCCGTCTTATACGAAATGGCCACCGGAATGGTCCCCTTCCGCGGTGACACGTCAGCGGTGATTTTCGATGCCATCCTCAACCGTGAGCCTCCCGCGCCTGTACGTTTGAACCCCAACCTTCCTGCCAAGCTGGAAGAGATCATTGATAAGGCATTGGAGAAGGACAAGGATCTCAGATACCAGCACGCGTCCGACATTCGCAGTGACCTGAAGCGCCTTCAGCGAGATAGTGGATCAGGGAGACGAACAGCGGCTGATACGTCTCAATCCTCTCCGCAAACATCACAACTGCCATCCGCGGCCGTAGCTCCTGCTAGTGCATCCGCCGTGGCGGCGGCACAAGCGACTGGCGGGACTTCTGCGGCCCCTGCTATCCCTCGCCGCGGATTGATTTTGCCAATCGCGGGAATTGCGGTCGTGGCGCTGCTTGCATTAGGAATTGGCATCTATTTCTTCCTGCGCCGCGGTCCCGAACCATTCCAGAACTTCAGTGTCACGAAGGCTACGAATACTGGAAAAACCCTACTAGCGGCCATTTCGCCGGACGGCAAGTACGTGCTGAATGTGCAGAATGAGAATGGTTTGCAGAGCTTGTGGCTGCGTAACGTCCCTACCGGTAGCGACACCCAGATCATCCAGGCGAGCCCGAGCACGTACCGAAATCTGCAATTCTCGCCAGACGGGAACTACATCTATTTTGCTCGAGCCACCAGCAGCACTGGCAGCTCCTGGGACCTTTACCGCTCGCCCGTGCTAGGGGGATCGCCACAGCGGATCTCCGGAGATGTGGATAGCGAAATAACATTCTCACCAAACGGCGAGCGCATGGCTTACTTGCGCGGGAATGATCCCGAGGTCGGAAAATATCGGCTGCTGACGGCCAAACTGGACGGTAGCGATGAAACCGTATTGGATATAGAGCCTCTAAAAGGAATCACGATTCCCTCAGCAGCCTGGTCACCGGATGGAGAGAAGATTGTTTACAGCTTCTTTTCCCCAGGCGAACCTCGGCTGGGAACAATTTACTCGTATGATATCGCGCGTAAGAAACTCGATACTGTGGTCGCATTTAAAGATAAGGCGATTTTTGAGCTTCGCTGGTTGCCTGCAAAGAACTGGCTGTTGGTGAACTACAACACGAGGGGGAACCTGTTGGAGATCGGGCAGTTAGGATTGATTTCATACCCTCAGGGACAATTTCACCAACTGACACGCGATACCAGCAATTATTCGTCACTCACAGTATCGAGCGACGGAAGAACGGCAGCAAGCGTTCAGGTTCGACTCACGCGAAGTCTTTATCTATTCGATAAGCAGGCATCGCAAAATGCTCCTCTTCCAGCTCCTTTGTCGCAGGCTGGAGATGTGCGCCGCCTTAACTGGACGAAGAATGGAAAGTTGCTGATTACGGATGCTTCAAGGTTACAGCAACTGGAAAACAACGGCAGTGCTGCCACCACGCTGCTGAGCGATCCCAACGCTGCTATTTTTGATGTCTCTCAATGCGGCGATCGCTACCTGGTTTTTGCCTGGGCATACCATGGAGACACCAACAACGTCAGTATTTGGCGCGCAAAGACTGACGGCTCCGGAGCCAGACAACTTACCAATGGAGTTTTTGACGGTTCTCCGGTCTGCTCACTCGATGGCACAGTGGTGTATTACTTAACTCAAAGTGCCGTCATGCGCGTGCCAGTCGAAGGCGGCCAATCCGAAGTCGTTCCGGGAAGTTCGCTTCCGAACGTTTTTGGAATCAGAGCCCTTACTCTTTCACCGGATGGGAAGCAGTTGGCGTTTCAACCGGAAATCGCCGATAAGGAAAGTCAGACAGCTCGCAGCAAGCTCGTGCTGTTGAGCACCGAGACTGGTACTCCAGCAACGCCACGCGTCATCGATCCCGATCCGCGAATCAGAAGTGACGTGCGTTTCTTCCCGGACGGCAAAGCTTTGGCCTATCCAATTCAGGAGAAGGGCGTGGACAACATTTGGGTGCAGTCGCTGGACGGCACGCCTGGCCGCCAGGTCACGCATTTCACGGCAGGTGCCATAGGGGACTTTCATTGGTCTCCCGACGGCAACACTCTCGCAGTCCAGCATGGAGAAGTAAACGCTGACGTCGTTTTAATACAGGAAAACAGACCTTAAGACTCACTCGAGTTAAATCACTACTTCCATTCCCAAGCTCCGCCGGAATATTACGCAGAGGATGATGAGTAGATAAGGAGCGCGCGTGCCCCACGTGTCGCGGTTTTTCGAAACTAAGGCGAAAAAAGGGAGGCCGTTAAGCGCATTCGCCGCTAGGCGCTATGGCAGCCCCAAACAGTTGCTACGCGACGGCGGCGCACCGGCACTCACGGTCAGCTGTTGTCCAATCAACGTTTCTCCCGTTCTCGAAACGTGGGGAAGCAGACGACCAACAACCAAGGCCAAAACGTCGCTACGCCGCAAAAGTCTCGCGGCAAGGGGTGTCCGCACCACACACACAAAGTCGCACTTGCGAAAATTGTAGGTTCGGAGATACGATTCGCGGCACAGCCGTACGGAGGTGGGCTATGACGTGCACTCGCGTTTCGATTCTGATCATCCTTCTGGTTGGTATTTCTCAGAGGGGAAATGCGCAACTGGACAAGATCGTAATTGCGGCGGGGACGCCTGAAGATCAGGTGCTGCAGGCAGTCGCGAATGAACAGGACGGACAGAAGAAGCTGGCTATGTACGAGGATTTCCTGCAGAAGTTCTCGTCAAATCCGGCGGCCGTGGCGTACGGAAACTGGCAGATTTCCCAGTATTACCAGAATGCGGGCGATCTGCAGAAGGCGCTCGAGTACGGCGACAAGGCTATGGCGGGGTCGCCGCATAATCTCGACATTCTGGTTTCGCAGGCCAACATTGCGCAGCAGGCGAAGGACCATGCCAAGCTGATGGAATATGCGGTCCGTGGAGGCGACGTTTATAACTCGATCTCCCAAGAAACCAAGCCGGAGGAGATGAGCGATCAGGATTTCGCGAACCACCAGGCGGAAGAGAAAAACGGCGCCAAGGGATCGTACGAGTTTCTTGAGTCGTCTGCGTTTAACGTCATCGTGGATGAAAGCGATGCCAAGAAGCGCATGGCATACATCGAGCGGTTTACGCCTTCTTTCCCTCACTCGCGCTTCGATGAGTCAATCGCGTCGTACGCGATGATGTCGCTGTCAGATCTGAAGGACATGAACAGGCTGGTATCGTACGGAGAGAAGAGTCTGGCTGCGAATCCGAACAATCTGCCGACGTTGCTGCTGCTCGCGGGCGCGTATGTGGACGATCCGAAACCGGGCAGCCTTCCTAAGGCGGTATCGTACTCGCAGAAGGCAATCGAAGCCGCCAAGGCAGATGCTCCGGATGCAGACCGCTCCCGCAAACTTTCAGCCGGCGTTGCGCATTCGACGCTGGGATACGCTTACATGAAGCAGGAGAAGACCGCGGCCGCGATTCCGGAGTTGAAAACTGCCGCTGGTTTGCTGAAGGGACAGGACAACCAGCAGTATGCGATTACAGAATATCGGCTGGGCTATGCGTATGCCAAACTCAGCAAGGTAACCGAAGCGCGAGATGCATTGACTGAGGCGGTAAAGTTTCCCGGGCCGGTGCAGCAACCGTCGCAGGACCTGCTGGCGAAGGTGAATGCGGCACGCGCGAAGGGGAGATGAATTGCGGTGCGTCCAGACGGGCGATTCTCAGGGCCTTAAAGCCCGCATCATTTTTCGATGCTTATCGGCAGGGCTGAATTCGGCCCTCCCAATTCGGCCCTCCCAACATCCATTTGTGAAACTGCTTTCGATCCTTCAGCCTGGAAGAAACCTGGGCCTTGGGATGACATCCTCAAGTTCGAGGCCAGCTAGCTGCACTGCAATCGCGTGGCGATTGACGGCGGGGGCAATTACAACGGGAGCGTGCATCTTTTCGTGTGGAAGGCCGAAGAGTACTAGGTGGGTGGTGGTCGCGCAAGGGACTATTCGGGATACGAGGATCGTCCTCCACCCCGCTGAAACCGTACGCGAATGCAATGATATGACGGGCCGAGTATCAGGTTGCATTCCCGGTGCGCGGCTCTGAACATGGGGTGTGGGTGGACTGTGGGATCCGGGGCGACAATGAACCCGGTGTTCGGATGCTGCTGCCGAAATCGCATCCTGAGTGTTACCTGCGATAGGAGCAGGATAAGCCGGACGTGGCGACCGCAGATTGCCGCTGAAAGCTGAGTCTAGGCTACTGACGGACGAGGTCGTCGGACAGCAGGCGGGCTTTAAGGGCGAGGTTGTGGGCGCGCTGCAGGTCTCCGGCAGTTTCCGCTTGTTTTGCTTGTTCGATGTATTTGCGAATCTGGCTCACCACATCCTGCTGAGTCGTGTTGAGTTGCCGCCCTGACATCTTCTGCAGGTTCGTATCTGCTGTGGTCAGCAGTTGGCTGGTGTTTTGCCGCTCGGAAGACGCTTCGTTGTCGCTAAGACCCGGCGAGAGCTGAATGACAGGTTCCGTGGTGCTGCCGTTTCGTACCACGCGCTTGCCTGGGTCGGATCCTGGTTTAGTGGCAACGACCTTGCGCTTGTGGTGCTTCTTCTTCGTGGAGGCTGATGTCGATTTTTTGGGCGACTGGGGAGTTGTCGCTTTTGGAGTCGGGGGCGGAGTCGGCGCCGCAGGTTGCGTCTGATCAGTTTTAGGCTGCTGAGTCTCCGGTTTCTGGCTTGGCTGCGGTGCCGTTTCAAGAGTGTTCTGCTGAGCGTCCGGAGCCGCGTTTTGAGGGGAATTCGGTGCAGCCTGTGGATCTTGTGCGAGGAGATCAACTTTTCGTGGGCGACAGTCGCCCGAGATTGCCGAGGTCACGGCAATACAAAATCCGAAAATGGCGGCCAGAGGCATATTCACTTCATTTGATGCTCAACGCGAACCAATCGGCCAGACTTAAAGTCTATGGGAATTAGCCACGAATAGCGGCTTCCTTCAAGACATTGGAGATTGACTCCACCAGCGGCAGGCGGAGATGGAAAGTCGTGCCTTGGTTGTGTGCCGTTTCGAAATCAACGGACCCGTGATGCCACTGCAAAATTTGATAAGTCTGAGCTAGGCCGATCCCACTGCCGCCCTTCTTGGTCGTAAAGTACAGCTCAAAAATTTTTTCCTGTATGTCGGACGGGATGCCGCTGCCCTGGTCGCGAATATCCGTGATCACAATTTCATCTTCACGTTGCGCTGAGATCGTCAATCTACCCCCTTGCGGCATGGCCTGGATTCCGTTCAACACGACATTCAGGATTGCCTGTTTCATAAAGTCGGTATCCACTTTCACCCAAAGCGGCTCGGGGGAGAGTTGGGAATCCACGGTTACGCCATGCTGCTCGGCTTCCGGACTCGCGAGAAGCGCTACATCTTCTATTAACTGGCGCAAGTCGGTCTCTTCCAATCGGAGATCACGGGGCCGGGTGAAATCGACCAGAATCTGCACCACGCGGTCCAAGCGGTGAATTTCGCTGCCGATGATATCGATGTGCCGGCGGGTGTCAGGATCGATCTGCTGGAGTTTGCTCTGTAGCAATTGCAGGTGCAGCACGATGGCATTGATGGGGTTCTTCACTTCGTGGGCAACGCCGCGGGTAAGGCGTCCGCTGGCGGAGAGGCGCCGTGACATTTCGATTTCGTCTTCGATCTTGTGAACGGACTCGACATCACGGATCGTAAGCAGCGCGCCTATTGGGCTGCCCTTTTGCTGGATGAAATCGAGGGAGACCTGTACCGGCTTGCCGTTGGGAGATTCAATCTCGCGTTGGAGGATCGCGGTGCGCCGCTGAAAGGATTCAAGGACGAGCGAACCCAGTTGCGAACTGGAGGAAAAGATCTCCTTCACAGTGTGACCCAAAAGATCACGCCGCGGACGGCTAAGGAAACGCTCCACGGAGGCGCTCACCAGCACCACGCGCGAATCGCGGGTGAAGAGCATCAGGCCATCCTGCAGGTTGGCCATGATCTGATCGACGTTGTCCTTCAGGGCAGAAAAAATCTCTTTGGCGTCGCGCATCTGCCGGCCCAGATTGGCGACTTTCAGATTCACCATGCCGTATTCGTCGCGGCCCACTTCCTGCTCCACGACAGCGTCAGGGTTACCCGCCGTGACGCTGTCCAGTCTGCGGCTTAACCTTTCCAGCGGTCCCAAGGCGATATGTGAAAGCAAGGCGGCCACTAAAACTGAAAGCAGAATCGAAAGCCCGGAAAAGATGACTGCGCGCTGCAGGCGCGGGGTGAGTTCATTCCTCAGAAACAAGGTAGAAACACCGACACGGATGCTGCCGAATGGAGCGTTGTCGAGCTGCAGAGGCATACGGATGTCGTACACCGTGGGCGGGTGATAAACCATGTGGAGCTGTTGGCGGAATTTTGCATTCTGTACGACCTGGAAGTCCGGCCGGTCGAGAACCTGTTTGGCTATAAGGTCAGGATTGGTGTGAAGAATGGCTGTGCCGGCGTCGTCGACGATGGCAGCATCGTAGATCATCGGCCAACTGCCAACCACAGATGCGAGGGCATTGTTCAAGTCGCGGTCTGTGCTGAGGTAGTAGGCAACGGCGCGGCGGACAGCATCGGGATCATTGGTATTCACGCGCGTGCTGCTCAGGTCAGGAGCTGCATTCGCCGCCAGATAGGCAAGGTTGGACGCCAGCTGCGATGCCGACTCGCGCGCGGTTGTGACCTGTTGACGCAATAATTCCGAAACATAGAGGTAGGAGAAGCCAGAGACGAGCGCTGCCACCATGAAGGTGATTGCCAGAACGATGGTGGTTTTGCGGCGCATGAAGTCTGTCCAGAGCGGCGGTCAGGCTTAACCCGGCTGCTCTTCCTTGACTGGAGCGGCATCCGCGGCAGCGCTGCCGTACTCCTTCAGCTTATTATGCAGGGTTTTCAGGCTGATCCCCAGTATTTCCGCGGCTCGGGTTTTATTGTTATTTGTAGCCTCGAGTGTTTTCAGGATCAGGAGCTTTTCCGCTTGCTCGACAGTGGTGCCCACATCGAGGCGTACGGCATCGCCATCATCAGCGGAGCTGCGCAGAGTGGTTTGCCCGAAGCCCGGGGGTAAATGCTTGGTCTCCACAACTGCAGCATCACAGACGATCACAGCCCGCTCCAGAGTGTTGCGCAGTTCGCGTACGTTCCCAGGCCATGAATAATTCATAAAAGCGTTTAACACGGCTTCGCTTACCGCGGCTACTTTTCTACCGTGCTTGGCATTCATCTCACCGAGAAGTGCCTGCACCAACTCCGGGACGTCGTCTTTGTGCTCACGCAAGGGCGGCATGTGGATATTGAACACGTTTAGGCGATAGTAAAGATCGTTGCGAAGCTCGCCGCGCGCGACAGCCTCCTCCGGCACTTTGTTTGTGGCAGCAAGAACTCGCACATCAACTGTTGTTTCCACCTTGCTGCCCAAGCGGCGCACCTTGCGATCTTCAAGAACGCGTAGCAGCTTGGCTTGCGTGGCGACCGGCATTTCGCCGATTTCATCGAGGAGAAGCGTGCCGCCCTCGGCCAGTTCGAAGCAGCCGGTACGGCGCTCCAATGCGCCGGTGAATGCGCCCTTTTCGTGACCAAAGATTTCGCTTTCGATCAGAGTTTCTGGAATAGCGGCACAATTAATCGGAATGAAGGGCTTGCCATGGCGTGGGCTGAGCTCATGTACGGTGCGCGCGACCAGTTCCTTTCCGGTGCCGCTGGCGCCTGTAATCAGAACTGATGCCGTGCTGGGCGCCACCATTTCAATCAGGCGGAAAATCTCCTGCATCTTCTTGGATGATCCGACCAGGCTGCCGAGCGAGCCTGCGTCGCGCAATTTGCGGCGCGTGACTTCAAGTTCGGTACGAGTTCCCAGTAGCGCGGAAGCGTTTTGAAGGATTGTGCGCAGCCGGTTCGTGTCGATGGGCTTCGTGATGTAGTCGTAGGCGCCCATGCGCATGGCTTGCACTGCGGTATCAATGGTGCCCTGGGCGGTTACCACTACGACCGCCATAGTGTTGGCGTCGGTAGCGAGGCGCTCCAGGAGTTCGAGGCCACCCATGCGCGGCATCTTCATATCCGTGATGACGATGGAAGGCGACCAATTGCCTGCCTTTTCCAGGCCTTCTGCTCCATCTTTGGCGGTTTCAGCGCGGTAGCCCCAGGCGGAGACGAGTTCAGCCAATCCTGTGCGCTCGTTATCCTCATCCTCGACAATTAAGACTCGTTCCTGGCCCATGATGTTCAGGTCATTATTGAGGTTTCAGCGCCAGCCTGCAAGCTGAGAAGTTGGGTGTCGGCTCCGCCACAACCGGGGGTTTAGATGGGAGTGTCACTCACGGTTCGACGGATATTCTTTGTGCTTGCTATGAGATACAATCGGTTGCGAGCATATCACCCAGTCAGAACAATCTCACGACTCACGTGCGGGCTCCCGGCCGTGCGTGCAAGAGATTGCGGATGTCAGCAAAGCCTCCGGAGGATAGCATGTCACGTTTTTGTGGTAGACGCTGCAGGCGTGTGTTGTGGACCAGTTGCTTCGCTGCGGCCGCGATCTTTCTGACTTCAGCGGTTGTGTCCGCGCAAGAGGAAACTACACCCAAGATCGAACTCTTCACCGGATATCAGTGGCTGAATGTGGGAGGCAGTGTGCCTGCTCCCGGCCAGTCCCCAAATGCACCTGTCGGCCAGCAATTACGCGACATTCCCCAAGGGGTGGGGGTTACGGGCGCCTACAACTTTTCCCGTTGGTGGAGCCTTGAAGGCGACTTTGGCGGGAATTGGGATGACCACGTTAACGAATATACCGCTTCGGTTGGTCCACGCCTGAGTTGGCGGAACGAAGGCGTGATTATGTTTCTGCACACGTTGCTGGGCCTGAACCGGCTCACGGTTCCCGGCCTGCCGGACGACAACGGATTGGGCGCGATTCTGGGTGGCGGTATGGACATCAAGGTCTTCCGGCCGCTGTCGATTCGACTGATTGAGGCCGACTACGTCTGGGGAAAGCACCACTACACCGAGGTCGTGTCCCCGGTGTTCTCAGATTTAGCGCGCCCTACACTAAATGGCGCTCGGTTGCGTAGCGGATTGGTGTGGAATTTCGGTTTTCCGTCCGCAACGCCGCCGGCCGCGAGTTGCTCAGTGCAGCAAAGTGAAGTGATGGTGGGTGAACCGGTCACGGCAACGGCCACGGGCAGCAACTTCAACCCTAAGCACACGCTCAACTACACCTGGAGCAGTACCGGCGGCAAGGTGACTGGGAAGGACAGCACCGCCACCATCGACACGAACGGAATTGCCGGCGGGAACTACACGGTGACCGCGCGCATCAGTGATCCGAAAGTGAAGAAGGGCGGAGAAGCCACCTGCACTGCCAATTTCACGGTGAAAGAACCGCCGAAGAATCCACCGACGATGTCGTGCTCGGCAAATCCGACGTCAGTGCAGGCGGGAGCATCCGCGACTGTTACATGCAACTGCAGCAGTCCTGACAGCGTTCCGGTGACTGTCGGCAACTGGACCGCTAGTGCAGGCAGCATTTCCGGGCAGGACAATACCGGCACCCTCAACACTACGGGAGCTCCGACAGGACCGATCACAGTTACCGCAACCTGCACGGATTCCCGCAATCTTACAAACTCTGCGACTACACAAGTGACGGTAGAAAATCCGCCGCCACCGCCGCCGCAGGCCAGCAAGCTCAGCCAGTGCGACTTCCCGAACGAGAAGAAGCCGTGGCGGGTGGACAACACCTGCAAGGCCATCCTCGACGATGTTGCACAGCGGCTACAACATGATCCGGATGCCAGGCTGGTGATCGTGGGTAACGCCGAACCGACTGAGAAGCGCAAGAATTTGGCGGCGGAACGCGCCGTCAATTCGAAAGCGTATCTCTCGGGCGGCGAGGCGAAGCAGGCGATTGACCCGAGCCGGATTGAGGTACGGACGGGCAGCGCGGGCACTAAGACTGCCGAATACTGGGTGGTGCCTGCGGGTGCGAACTTCACAGGCGAGGGCACGCAGACGGTAGATGAGAACGCGGTGAAGCCGGTTCCCGATCATCCGGCTGCGCCGAAGAAGAAAGTAGCCAAACCTAAGGCGCAGTAGCACATCTCAAGCACGACGATCCGGGCCGGGCCGTTGGCCCGGCCCGGTGATTTTTGCGTTTCCCTTCGGTAACTTGCCGGGGTGGTACTGCGCTGTCAATCTACCTCCGCAAGTGAATTCCTTCTCTGGGCGAGGTTGTGAACCTATGATTTGGGGAGCTATTCGGAGCATTTCGCGCAAGTCTCTGATCCTTCTAGTAATCGGGATTGCCTGCGCCGGCGCGGTTTGGGCAGGCGAATGGACGGTCCTTGGTCCTGAAGGCGGAGATGTCAGAAGCCTCAGCTACGATCCGCGGAACCCAGATCACATTTACCTGGGAACTAGCACGGGGAGCATGTTTCTGTCGGAGGACGGCGGTCACAACTGGTCCCGTTTCGCGCACCTCGGGGATGGCGATGATTTTGTTCTCGACCACATTGCACTGGACCCTCAGAACCCCAAACACATGTATGTTGCCGCGTGGAGTGTAGTGAATCAACAGGCGGGCGATATTTTCCATTCACGCGACGGGGGGGGGAATTGGGAAACGCTTTCTGCTATGCACGGCAAGTCGGTTCGGGCGATGGCCATTTCGACTGCAAATTCCAAGGTACTTGTGGCAGGAGCGCTCGACGGAGTTTTTCGCAGCAACGATGGGGGCAGCAGTTGGCAGCGAATCTCTCCGCCGAATCATGCCGACATCAAGAATATTGAATCAGTCGCAGTCGATCCGAACAATCCCGACGTGGTTTACGCCGGAACCTGGCACCTAGCGTGGAAGACCGATGACGGTGGGGCCAACTGGCATCGCATTAACAAAGGAATGATCGATGACTCGGATGTATTTTCGATCATTGTGGATTCAACGAATCCTTCGGTTGTATATGCCAGCGCCTGCTCGGGAATCTACAAGAGCGAAAGCGCCGGCGATTTGTTTCATAAGCTCCAGGGAATCCCGTTCTCGGCGCGACGCACGCGAGTGCTGAAACAGGACCCGGCGAATCCGGCTGTAGTTTATGCCGGAACGACGGAAGGACTTTGGAAAACATCGGACGGCGGCAAGACCTGGAAGCACGTGACCAATTCGGACACCGTGGTGAATGACGTCCTTGTCGACCCGAGAAATTCCAATCGCGTTCTCCTGGCAACCGATCGCGCCGGAGTGATGGCCAGCGACGATGGCGCCCAAACCTTTACGGCGTCCAATCACGGCTATACGCACCGCTATGTCAGTTCGATTCTGACTGACAGGAATGATCCGAGCGCGATTATCGTCGGCGTAGTGAACGACCGGGAAATGGGCGGCGTGTTCGTCACCCGGGACGCCGGGCGGCACTGGCTGCAGAAGAGTTCGGGTCTGGGTGGCCGGGATGTGTTTGCGCTGAAGCAGGCTCCCAATGGAGCTCTCGTGGCAGGCACCAACCGCGGGATTTTCATGCTGGATCGGACTGCTTCTCAGTGGCGGCCGATCAATACGATTGTCAGCGAGAAGCCGGTCGCTCGCGCCGCCAAGAAGGGAACGAAGAAGACTGCAGTTGCGGTTTCCCGCTCTACTCTGGATGCGCGCGTGAACGACATCGAAATTACGCCCAAGCGTTGGATCATCGCTACTTCGGCTGGATTGTTTACCAGCTCAGACCAGGGGAAAAGTTGGAGTGGCGGGGCTGTGATGGGCAAAAACGATTTTGTTGCCGTCGAGATGAAGGGAGAGCGGATCGTCGCAGCAACTAGAAATGGTCTGCTGTATTCCGCGAATGATGGAGCTACATGGCAACAGGCGGCTCTGTCTTCCTACGTGACCAGCATTCATGGCGTGACGATTGCGCCCGAAGGCGAGATTCTGCTTGCGTCACGCGAAGGCGCCTTCCGCAGTTCCGATGGGGGTGCAACCTGGGAACACGTGACAAAGGGATTGCCGGAGAAAAACGTCAGCTCGATCAGCTATGACGAGGGCGCGCAGCGCTTGCTTGCGACCAGTATGGCTACTGGCTTCGTGTTCGAGAGTCAGGATGGGGGCCGTAGTTGGCGACGCGGGCCGGATTCAGGTTACCCGCTGCGCCGCGTGAGTGTGATGCGTGGACGATATCTGGCGGCGACACCGTTCGATGGAGTGATCCTGCAGCCCGAGGGCGAGTCCGAGAGAGCCTCGGCTGGCTTGGGCGGGTCCTCGAACTAGAAAAAACACAGGTTCAAAAGGGGGCGACGGAGGTCGCCTCCAATTCAGGCCGGTACGACCTACTCTGCAAAAAATACCTGAACAGTAATCGCTTACCGCGCTAAACCATTGATTTGAAGTGCTCCTGATCTGGCAGTTCCCTTGCCAATTGTCAGAAGCAAGGGAAATGTCCAGACTCAAGGGAAGCAGCGTGATGGGATGCGCGGTGCTGCTGTTTGTGGCATTGCTGAGTGCGTGTTCACGGCAGCCTCAATTACCTACCGAAGCTGAAAATTCCGCTGCCGACGAGTCGCTGCCGTTCAATGGCGCTTCTCAGAAGAGCGGCGTTTCCCCAACCCGCAAACTGGTTCCAACCTCTGTCCCGAACGGCAGTGTTATTACCGTAAGGCTGCAAACCGCGGTTTCGAGCGCATCCTCTCAATCTGGAGATTTGTTTGATGCGGTGCTGGATGAACCTCTGGCAGCCGACGGAAAAACGGTCGTGCGACGAGGCGCAAGGGTGAGGGGGAAAGTAGTGGGGGCAAAGGCCTCCGGAAACCTGCAAGATCCCGGATATCTGCGTCTGACGCTGACAAGAATTTCAATCAATGGCAAGTCTTATCCACTACAAACCTCCAGCATTTTCGTGAAGGGTGGTGCGCATGAAAAACGCAACTTGGCGCTTATTGCAGGCGGTGCAAGTGGGGGAGCGCCGATCGGGACGGTCGCAGCCGGAGGCCAGGGCGCTTTGGTCGGAACCGCAGCCGGAGCCGCTGCAGAGAGCGAAGCCGTATACCCAAGCCGGAAGCAGGACGTGAGTTTCGCGGCCGAGCGTCGGCTCACGTTTCGTCTGAGCCAACCACTTTCTCTGGAGCCTTAGAAGCCATCTTGCAAGTGCCCGAATTGCAAAGCGCTGCCGAAGCCAAAATGCGGGCCGTATACGACCTGGCCCAACAGGTACGGACGAAGCTGGAAATTCCGGCATAGCCGCCTGCCCCCGTAGCGACCGTTGCTTCTGGTATATGCAATGTTTTGCGTAGTGGAACAATTCTGCGCAAAATAATCCTGCTGCAAAAACTCGCGAATTTACTACAATGGCGCCGCAGCGTGGATCGGCTGTATCCCGCGCTGCTAGCCCACTCCCAGGGGATGTTGTGCACGTTCTTGTCACGTCGGATACGTTAAGCGGCGTGTGGACGTATACCCGTGAACTGGTTACCGGCCTGGTAACTCGCGGGGTTCTTGTCACGCTCGTCAGTTTCGGGGAAATTCCGCTTCCGTCTCAAACAGCCTGGATGGATGGCTTGCATGGGCTGCAATACCGTCCCACGGGATTCGGCCTTGACTGGATGCAGGAGCGAGAGCAGGACGTTCCAGAGTCTGCGGCTTATCTCACCGCTCTCGTCCACGAGTTGAAACCAGACGTCCTTCATTTAAACCAGCTCTGTTACGGTAACCTGAAGGTTCGAGTTCCGCGCATCGTCGTCGCGCACGGGGATCTAGTCAGCTGGTGGAAAGCGGTGCATGGGCACGAACCGAATGGGAACCGGTGGATACAACGCTATCGGCGGGTCGTTGCGGAAGGAATCTGCAATGCCAGCATGTTGGTGGCGCCAACTGTTTGGATGCTCGATTCCGTCCGTGGCTCATATGGCCGCGCCCGTTGTGAGAAGGTAATTTATAACGGACGCAATCCGATCTTTTTCAACCCGTTCGCCAGTAAGGATCACTCGGTTCTGGCGGTTGGGCGTCTTTTGGACGCGGGCAAGCAGGTATCGCTGCTCACACAATATGAGCACCCGCTTCCTGTCTGCATTGTTGGTTCCGACGATCCCGTATGCACTCCAATGGTCCCCATTCGCGCAGATGTCAAGGTCAGTACCGGCGACCTGCGTGTGGCCCTCAAAGGACCCCAAACTGAGGCGCAACTGCGCGCGCTTTACAGTCGAGCTGCCATCTATGCGGCCACTTCGCGTTACGAGCCTTTTGGGATGGCCCCACTGGAAGCTGCGCTTTCCCGATGCGCAATCATCGCCAACGACATTCCGCCGCTCCGGGAGCTGTGGGGCGAAGACGCGCTGTATTTCCGGGCTAATGATGCCGAGAGTCTCGCGGCAGTAATAATGCGCGTGAGTAGGCAGCGTGATCTCTGCCGTGGCTACGGAAATCGTGCCTATCAGAGGGCTCGCGAGTGCTTCAATTCCAACCGCATGATCGATCAGTATCTGCAGCTTTATCGCGACGTATTGAGTACCCGGGCGGCTGCCGCGTAACTATCTCTTCGCGTGATATCTTCTAGGTCATAAATCATCCGTTACCCTAAATGGAGGCTTCATGGCTGCTGTGAAGATTACTGTTAGAAAGAACGGACCTTACCGGGTAGAAGCGCCCGAGGGCTCAGTTGAGTTAGTCGATGCGGACGGCAATCGGTATGATCTAACCGGCAAGCCTGCATTCTCCCTGTGCCGCTGCGGTGGCTCGGTTACCAAGCCTTTCTGCGACGGAACCCACTCGAGAATCGGGTTTCAGGGAGCGGAGTCAGCAGTCAAGAAGGCGGAGGGGCAATAGTGCTCGTCAGTGGATGGTCTTCGTCTTCCGCGACATGTAATCCATCAGGAGATACTGGCCGAGGGTATACGGCGTAGTGAAGTAGGCCTTGCCGCGGCACATCTCGGTTACCTTCTGCACGAACTGCACCAGGCCATAGTCAGAGGCCAGCATAAAAGTGTTAATCATCACCCCAGCACGTTTGCACTTTGAAACTTCTTCCAAGGTCTGACTCACGACCAGAGGATCGAGACCGAAGGCATTCTTGTAGATGCGGCCATCTTCCAGAGTGAGAGCGGAGGGCTTACCGTCGGTGATCATCACAATCTGCCTCATGTCCTTGCATTGGCGCTGAAGGACACGCTGTGCAAGGCGTAATCCTTCGCGTGTGTTGGTGTAGTAAGGTCCAACCTTGACGCGAGCCAGTTGCGAAAGAGGAACTTCTTCCGCCGAGTCGTGGAAGAGAATCAAGGAGAGCGAATCGCCGGGATATTGCGTACGGATCAGGTGAGAAAGAGCCATCGCGACTTTCTTCGCGGGGGTAAACCTATCTTCACCATACAGAATCATGGAATGCGAGCAATCAAGCATGAGCACGGTGGCGCACGATGATTGGTACTCGCATTGGTGAACCTGTAGATCGGAATATTCGATGTTCAAAGGTAAGGCGAGGCCCTCACGCTGAATGGCGCTGGAAAGCGTGGCGGTAATATCGAGGTTCAAGGTATCGCCAAATTCGTATAGCCGCGATGCTCCGCTGGCTTCGATGCCGGTAGCGAGGTCACGTGTGTCGTGCCTGCCGAAGCTTGATTTCCCGAGAGAGCCCATGAGGTCGCGCAGAGTTTTGAAGCCGAGGAAGTCCAGGCTCTTGTCCGTGATCTCAAAGCGGGCCTGATGCTGCGCCTCCCCGACCTGTCCACCTACATTCGACTGCTTCGAAGGATCGTGCGGCTGGTCGATGCTGATGTAATCCTCCTGCTGCATGCGCTCGATCAGTTTGTCGATGAGTTCATCGAGCTGCTCCATCTGCATTTGTTGCAGACGCTCGCGCATTTGTTCGTCGAGCAGGTTGCCATCGAGCAACGCCTGCTCAACGGCGCGGCGAAGATCTTCGAGCGTCTGCTCACCGGGAAGATCGTAAAACATGTAGTTCTGAAAACCGCTTTGCAGAAGGTAGTCCGAGAGCGCGCTGAGCAAGTCTTCCATGCTCATTTCCCCGGCGGGATCGGGGACATACTTGCTGTATTTGACGCGCTTCAACTATTTCTCCCAGGAATCAACGATATCTTTGGCATCCTTCAAGTCGAGGCCATTCTTTTCCCGCAGGCACTTGATGGCGCCGATCTTGTTACCGGCACGGAAGAATCCCTGTGCTTCGTCGACCCCGTTCAGAAGGGGAAAAGGTTGACCACAGTGAGGGCAGGACTTGGCTTCGCTACTTACTTCTCCTTTGCAGGTGCGGCATGAACCCAGAGTCGTCATGGTTCAGTTGAAGGGTCTTCTGCTGCGATACGGCGACTCCTCGCGTTCGAATGGCTTCTCGACGTGCTTGGGCTGTTTTTCTCCGGCGGTGAATACGCGTTCTTCATTTCGTCCGATGCGCTTGTGCGCGTATAGGCCTTCAAGTACAAACTCCGCGGCCGAGACCTGTGCTTCCGCAGTATCTTTGGGCCCGACCCCGAGCTTGACCAGTTTTTCCATCAACCCTTGAATGCCGCGGAGCGCCTGAAGGGAATCACCGGCACTGGCGGTATCGGCGAGCTGAATCTCCCCGCCGAGGTCGAACCACTGGATCACCTGCTGCATGTTCACGCTGTTGAAGTAGCCATCATAGGTTTTTGCGATTGCGGCACGAATAAGTTCGCGGCTGACGTGATCGGCGCCTTTCATTTCGCCTTCGTACTCTAGCTCCAGCTTGCCGGTAATGGCAGGCATAGCCGCATACACGTCCCCGATACGAGGCACAACCAGCTTCTCTTCGTGGCGTATCGCGCGACGTTCGGCATTGGAGATTACATTTTCCATGCAGGAGATCGGCAAGCGCTGGCTCACTCCGGAGCGCTTATCGATTTTCTTATCCTCTCGGGCGGCGAAGGCAACACGCTCGATCACTTCTTTGACGTACTTTGGGACGTGCAGCTGATAACCGTCGCGCTGGGTCCAGGCTTCTTGCGCAGTTATGGCAATGCCTTCCTCAATCGTGGCGGGGTAGTGCGTACGGATCTCTGAACCGATGCGGTCTTTCAGGGGTGTGATGATTTTGCCGCGGGCTGTGTAGTCCTCCGGATTTGCGCTGAACACCAGGGCAACATCGAGCCGAAGACGCACCGGATAGCCCTTGATCTGCACATCTCCTTCCTGCATGATGTTGAAGAGTCCCACCTGAATTTTGCCCGCGAGATCGGGCAACTCGTTGATGGCGAAGATCCCGCGATTGGCACGGGGAAGCAGTCCGTAATGGACCGTCAACTCACTACCAAGTTCGTGGCCGCCGCGCGCGGCTTTGATGGGATCGATGTCACCGATCAGGTCTGCGATAGTTACATCTGGAGTCGCGAGTTTCTCCACGTATCGCTCATCCGGCGCGAGATAGTCAATCGCGGTATCGTCCTCCTTGATTGCAACCTCTTCGCGGCAGCGGCGGCAGATGGGTGAATAGGGATCATCGTGAATCTCGCAGCCCGCGATGTAAGGCATCTGTGGATCGAGCAACGTCGTAAGGGCCCGCAGGATACGGCTTTTCGCCTGGCCCCGCAGTCCCAGCAGTATAAAGTTATGACGGGAAAGAATTGCATTGACGATCTGCGGGACAACCGTGTCGTCGTATCCGACGATCCCCGGAAACACCGGGCAGTTGCCACGCAATTTCGCGACCAAATTTTCGCGTAACTCGTCCTTCACGCGCCGGCCGCATAAACGTTGTTCGGAGAATGGACTGCGGCGCAAATCGCCGAGTGTTCGCGGGAGACTCATGGATACAACCCCCAGAGAAACTGCTGCTGCCTTGGATTATACGCCGGGCAACTCATCGGCCCCGGTGGTTCGATGCTTGCATGTAAGAGGTCCGCTGCCCTGAGCAGGTTCTGTAGAAGGCCGATCTGCCTAATGCGCGTGCCCGTTGCCACCTGCCTTTTGACGGGCCCGCACTGAGCGCCGCAGGTTGGGAAGGATAGCTTCAAAGTAGGAGATGATCGCCTCGACGCGTTCGTGTTCCGATTTCATTCCCAGTAACGTTTGCTTGAAGTCGAGATCCAGGGGGAGCGAGCCAGCAAGATGGAAGGCAAGGCCCGACGCATCGATTGCAGACAACTGCTCCGGCTCTGCCCCGGCAAGCCTCATGATTTCACTGTGCAGTTCCAGGGCACGTGAAACCTGCTGACTGCTGGCGCTTCCGGGCTCGTCCTGCAGGTATAAGACCTCCGCCTGTAGAAATGCGCGTTCCTGATTCACCTGCATCACCTCGAAACGCTCGCGGCCCTCGGTGACGATGTCCATGCGGCCGTCATCATATGTTTTGGTCACCGCGACAATTTTGGCCGTGCAGCCAATCTCGGCAACGCCCTCTTCCTTCACCCGAACTACACCGAACGGCTTTTCCGCAGCCAGACATTCTCCAATCATTTCTTTATAGCGTGGTTCGAATACGTGCAGCGGCAGCGCCGCGCCTGGAAGCAGAACCACGTCCAGCGGGAACAGCGGGAGGAGAGCGCTCATGAACTATCTCCGGAGCGTCGAAAATGACGTTCCAGGCTTGCTCATTTTACGCCTGCTAGACTTGCCATTACCGTAAGGATAAAGCTCGCCATGACTGCCAACATGCCGGAACTCGGGGGAAAGGTCGTCGCCGTAACAGGTGGGTCGATGGGCATCGGCGAAGCGATTGCCAGGATCTTCATCGAGCATGGCGCCAGCGTGGTGCTGCTCTCACGCGATGCCGGCCGTGCCGAAGCGGCTCGCGCCAGGCTCGGACACATGGAGCGTTCTCTCGCGCTTTCCTGTGATGTTCGTAATCGGGAGGAAATTGATCGCGTCCTCGGACTCACCATTCATCATTTCGGCCGGCTGGACATTTGGGTGAACAATGCTGGCCATGGATTGCTGGATTCCGTGGCAAAGCTGGACATGACGGCCTGCCGCGAACTATTCGATACCAACTTCTTCGGTACGGTTGCAGCCATTCAGGCGGTGCTGCCGCAAATGATTCAGCAGGGTTCGGGCGCGATCATCAACATCTCGAGCGTGGCCGGGCATATCCCGCTGCCGTTTCACGCCGCTTACAGCGCCACCAAATTCGCAATGAATGCTTTCGGGAAAGCGGCTGGAATTGAGCTGCAAGATGCTGGCATCTACGTTATGACCGTTTGTCCCGGCTATGTCCGAACTGAGTTTGGCGCTCGCGCTGTGCGTGGCCGCGAGGTAAAGACTGTGCGGCCCTCGGCCGTGCGGGGCATCAGTGCGGATAGGGTTGCGCGCGCTGTCCTGCGAGGATATGTAAAGAAGAAGCGGGAGGTGATTGTTCCCTGGACGATGCATCCGGTATTAAAGCTCTACCAGCTATTTCCCGGAGTCGTGGAATGGGGCATGACAAGGATGGCGAGGAGGGCGGAGTAGAGACTCCATCAAAATCTGATTGCAAAGCAGAACACTACGCTAGTTCCGCGAGCATGGCTTCCATCTCTGAAAGCGCGTGCGCATTGTTGCTGCGCCGGGCCGATGAAATTCCATCCGCCAGCATCTTCCTGGCTTCATCTGTGCGCTGGACTTTTGCCAGGGTTTGCGCGGCCATGAAGTAGCCGGCAGTGTAGTCGGGATGAGCCGAGATAAGCTTCCCGAACTCCTCCAGGGCCTGCTCTGTGGCGCCCGAGTTGGAATATTCGAGGGCCAGACCGTACCGCGCGAAAGCATCGGTGGGATTTTGCGCCAGGATTTCCTTTAACGTCGCAACCCGATCCACAGCAGCAGGTTACTACACACAGGTTCGATGCGGGGAAGTTTGGGTTTGGTTTTTTCTTTGATCGAGTCCCGGGAATGAGCTCTTTTACAATTTCCTCGGCAGACCGTGTCAAGGCGTCCTGCAATAATGGCCGTGGGTTGGACGAAATACGTTGTCTCGTCAATCTCGATCGTTGCTGTACCGATTGCGATGGCAGCATCGACGTCAACGTCCATAGTGACGGGAGATGGTATGACAAGCATTTCGGATCGCGAACGGCGAGGTCTGCGAGGCCGGTGCACTCGTTTACGGAAGAAATCACTTACCCCAGCCGCACCGATGGTCATGGCAGCGCGCATCCGGAGGTTCGCCGAGGACATGTGACTGAATATGATCTTAATGGGCGCATCCTGAGAACCCGCGGCCGCAGCTGCGACGGAGCGAATGGGAGAGCCAACCTAGCTTAGCTATGAGCCTGCCGGCCGGCTGCTGCGAACCATTTCAAAAAATGGAAAGGAGAAACCTGAGGAGACGGTTCACTCCTACAGCCAGGGTGGAAAATTGCTGACTATCACAGATAGTGCTGGAGCCCAGAATCCGACTGTGTTTCGTTATGATGAGAATGGAAGAAAGAACCAAATACAGGTTTCCCGGCCCAGAGACTACAAACCCATGGTAGCTTCCGCGGGCTCTCTTTTTGAAGTAGCGGCCCGTGCACCCAACGGTCGCAAGGAAAGTCGCTAAGGACGCAAAGAACACACACACTGGTCACTTCGGTTTGTCGGACGGAGCTATTTGGACCTGGATTGCGTGAACGTTGTCTGACTTGGCAGTATCCACGGAGACTACGCCGAGACTGCCGCTGGCATCGCGTACCTGAATCGTTCGCGTGGCCTGCGCTCCAGAGGGTCCCGAACGCACGTTGTCGGTTGTCACTGTGGTGACCCGCAGACCTGCGCCGGGGTCCCCTGGATTGGGCTGCTCCACTTGCTCCACGGTGCTTTGCTGGCCACCTGCATTGGCACGCTGTGCGGTTGTCACGCGCTGAACCAGATGCAGGTTACCGTCCGGGGCCGAGCCTGTGACTTCCGTGGAGTAAGTTTCCACTGTATTGCGTTTCTCGCCGGAAGCGCCCTCCGATACCTTGCTCACTGTGCGAGAGACCTCGCCTACCTTGCCTTCAGAATCCGGGCGTGAGACCCGCTCCTCCGTACTGCGGTTCTTGCCTTCCTCCTTAATCGTGCCCTGCCGTACTTCGCTTACTTGCCATTTTCCCGCACCATCGGAAACCAGCGTCGTCTTCTTGAATTCTGTGTTGTTGCCGTTGCGTTGTTGTCGCTCTTCGATCTGGGCGACAGGAGCCATGCCGCCATTGATGCTGGGCTGCATCACCGTTGTCTTCGTCTCGTCTACATCGCGGCTGATCTTTTTTGTCTCAGCGATTTCGCGCTGCACCAGCTGCAGGTTGCCATTGGTATCCGGATTCGAGGTGGCGCGTACCATCTTCGAGTTGCCACCGGGCAAAGTCTGCTGTTCTTCTTCCGTTACCTGAATCAGTGTCTTGGCTCCAGAGCCATCGCGGCCAAAGGTGCGAATGGTGGTTCGCACGGTGGAAGCGTTGACTTGTACCGACTCCTTTTCGATGTCCTGATAAGGCTCAAATTTTCCGTCTAGGCCGCGGCGCTCAAGCGATTGCTTATCGACGGTGCGATTGCCATTCTTGGTGTGGCTTGCGGTAGTGCGGGTAGGATTTACATCATCTCGTTGCGACTCGGTGGTTGTTGTCCAGGATTGGTTCGCGTCAGATGATTGGGAGTCGGGAGTCTGTGCCCATAGTCCGAGGCTCAAGCAAAGAGATGCGCCAGAGACGAGTATTGACTTGGGAAGGCCTTTAGCATGTGCTGATCGCGGTCTGTCGGGAATAGGCGGTGTGCTCAACATGCTGTCAATTCTGCCCCTGTACGGACGCGGTGTCCAGCGGAACATTGTGCGGCGGTCTTAAATCACCGACTACGAACCAGTAGGCGAGCAGCCCCGCAAGAAGAATTATTGGGGCGAGCTCAAAGCCCGGGATATACGATCCACTTCGCCTGATCAAGAATCCTACGGCGAGCGGCGCGATTATTCCGGCAAGATTACCCGCAAAGTTTTCAGCTCCGGTCCATATGCCTATTCTGTCCAGTGGCGCGCAGGATTGGAGGATTGTCAGCAAATTGCCGGTTGCAAGACCAACCAGGGCAGCTCCGATCAGCAGCCCGACAGCGGCGCGTGTATCCGAGGTGTGCATGGCCGCGATCAGCGACAAGCCCATGACGAAAGCTACAGTGACGATTCCTTTCCGAGCCCGCGTTTCATTCCAGCCGTGGCGGATTAGGGTGTCGGCGATCCATCCCCCAATGGGTTCGGCGACGCCGAATGTGAAGAATACGAGGGAGGCAAAAAAACCCGCCCGGACGATGCTGAGGTGGCGGACCGTCACGAGGTAATCGGGCAGCCACGTGACCAGCACGTACCAGTAATAATCAAAGCAGAAAAATCCGAGGCAGATGCCCAGCAAATTGCGGTTGAGAAAAACGCTCCAATCAACGCGCCGCGATCTCTCCGGCGCCGGAACGTTGCCGTCCACCGGCTCAAGATGACGAGGGAAAAACCGAAACCAGGGGACGATCCAGAATAGGGCTACAAATCCCAAAAGCAGGAAAGTGTGTCGCCATCCATAGCGCACTAAAAGCCACGGTACCAACACGCCTTCGAGGACTAGTCCGGTTCGCGTGCCAAAGTCGAAGAGACCTGAGGGAAGGCCGCGGTCCTGCCGCGCGAAGAGCAAGCTGATGATTTTCGTCCCGCCCGGGAGGTAGATGGACTCTCCCACACCGAGGAGAATGCGGAAGCCGATTAACGCGGCGAGACTTTCGGCAAGGCCTGTAAGACCCTGCGCCAACGACCAAACGGCGAAAGCTCCGGCATAGAGCCAACGCAAGTTGAGGTGGTCGGCGCACCACCCGATAGGAACTTGCATCAGGGCGTACGACCAGAAGAAGCATGAGAGAAGCAGGCCCTTGGTTTCCGGAGTGAGATGAAAATCTTTGGAAATCAGCGGCAGTGCAAAGGAAATGGCGGCGCGGTCGAGATAGTTGATCAAGGATGCTGTAAAGAGCAGGCCTACGATCGCCCAGCGGCCCGGGTTGGCATTGGATGGATCAGCTGTTGGGGTTCCTCCATGTGCAGGCTGTTGGTGATCGTGAGATTTAGGCACTTGGTGGCCTTTAAGTGTCGCCTGAAACTCAAAATAGAACTTTGCCTTTCAAGGCCGCTGGCAAAGGTGAATCAGCGCGAATCGTTGTTTCTCCGGCGTAGAGATGCCGCAACTTCGGCAGGCTAGCGACGATGGGTAAGACGGCCGGTGTAGTACGCGTGCCGAAAATGTTCAGGGATTCAAGCTGATCCAGTCCGGTTAATGAGTGCACGGTGGCGTCGGTGATTTTCGTGTGCACCAGGCGCAGCGACCGTAAGCGTCTCATAGCAGCAATGGCCTCGGCTGAGTGGTCAGTGATGGCGGTGCGGGAGAAGTCCGCAATGACAATGTGATCGGCTACTGGAGCCAGGGAAGCCAGATCGGTATCTTCGAATTTCTCGCCCAAGAGCGACGCGTTGAGTGTGAGGTCGGCGGAGCCACGCGATTCGTAGTCGAGAAGATTCGGAAAGCGCTTCTGCAGTTGGGCGATTGCGGGGGCGAGGCCAACCCTTTCTTTGGCAACTGCGGCAAAATCGATGTTCTCGAAGGTTACCTCCGCCACTGCGGTGGTGGGCACGGGGGCGTCTTTGATGGCCTGGAGTGGCAGCGTGGCTGAGGCGCCGGCAGTAATCCACAATTGAATCAACTTCACCTCATCTGCCGACAGAGGCTGCTTGTTTTCCTTGGGCATGTAGTCGTCGTCTGTGGCGGGTAACGTGATGCGGCGGAAAAGCTCGCTGCTCGGAACGTTTCCCGCCCTGATGACCGCACCGTGCTTGCCGCCGCGCATGAGTGAGGGGTAACTATCGAGCCGCAGGTTTGATTTATGCTTTTCCGGTCCGTGGCAGGTAAAGCAATGTTCCGCGAAGATGGGATGAATACGGGCGCCGTAAAAGGTGTCTGCTGATGGCGGCGAAGCAATTTTTGTATCGACTGATAACATCAGCAACTTTCGCAATCCTGCCGGCATGAATTCGGTGAGGTGGTCTTCGCCCTGGGACAGTTGGCCACCCCGATAACCGGTCCAGGTCATCAGACCAACAGTGATTGAAAGCGCGATCGAGTAGAGAAATTCACCGTGCCTGCTCGTGAGGCGTTCCCGCAACACCCAACACAGCAAACATAATGTGGCGAGCCACACGCCGCTCCACATGTGCTGCGTCAGGAGTGGTCCGGAATAACCACCGCTGCGCGCCAGGCACCATCCGAGGCTTGCTGCGATTACGGCTCCCACGGTCGCGAGGCCCAGCACGAAGTCGGCTGATGGGCGGAGGTAGGCAAAGCGCGAATTCCGCCCAGCCAGTTCTAACACTGGGACCAGGAGGATAAAGGCGATGGGCAGATGCACTGCTATGGGGTGAAAGCGGCCGATAAATTGCGCCCATTGTGCGCGCTGGGTCCCGTCAGGCGGAAAAGCAATGACCAGAATAGACAGAAGCAGGATCGGCGTCAGGACGAGAAGCGCGAAGCGAGTCCGTTGCGACCAACGCCGAAGTGCGGGCGTCATGAGCGCAGCCGGCCTCGGAAGCGGGTTGAACGATTGCCTGGGGAGTAGCTCACGCCAGAATCTCACCTACGACGCGTGCTGGTTTTACGCTGGTGAGTTTCTGTTGCAGGCCCTGAAAACGGTAGTTGAGCTTGTGGTGGTCGAAGCCGAGGAGATAGAGCATGGTGGCATGCAGATCGCGGACTTCGACTGGATCCTTGACGATCTCGTATCCCATGTCGTCGGTCTCGCCGTGCGTAATCCCCGGCTTGACTCCAGCGCCTGCGAGCCAGATGGTGAAGGCTCCGGGGTTGTGGTCGCGGCCGACAAACTTCATTTGCTGGCCACCGCGGTTCTCGCGCATCGAAGTGCGGCCGAACTCTCCGCCCCAAATCACCAACGTGTCTTCGAGCAGACCGCGCTGCTTTAAGTCGTCCAACAGCGCCGCGATCGGCTGATCCACTTCACGGCAGCGTTTGACGAAGCCGATATTCAGGGCTTCGTTGGCAGCCGAGCCGTGAGAATCCCAGCCCCAGTGATACAGCTGAATGAAGCGCACACCTCGCTCCGCCAGACGGCGCGCCACCAGGCAATTGTTCGCGAAACTTGCCTCACCCGGCTTGGAGGCGTAGCGGGCACGCACGGATCCGGGCTCTTTGCGGACGTCCATGGCATCGGTGGCTTCCATCTGCATACGGAACGCCAGCTCGTACTGGGCAATGCGCGTGACGGTTTCAGGATTGCCGAATTCGGCATAGGTCTGCTTGTTGATTTCGTCAATTACATCCAACATGCTGCGGCGCAAGGGACGGCTCACGCTCGGCGGATTTTCCAGATACAGCACAGGCTCGCCGTGAGAGCGGCACTGCACGCCCTGATAAACACTCGGCAGGAAACCGGAACCCCACAACTGCTTGCCGCCGTCGGGCGTCTTGCCTCCCGAAAGCAGCACGATGAAGCCGGGTAGATTCTGGTTTTCTGTGCCTAGTCCGTAGAGAACCCATGATCCAAACGATGCGTAGCCGAGGCGCGCATTCCCCGTATGTACCAGCAACTGCGCCGGGGCGTGGTTGAACTGGTCGGTGCGCATGGACTTGATGATGCACAAGTCATCGATATGTTTTTCGAGATGAGGTAAGCGGTCAGAGATCCATTGGCCGCTTTGTCCTGTTTGGTGGAACGGGTATTGCGATCCCAAGAGCTTGGGCACTCCGTTGATGAAAGCGAAACGCTTGCCGGCGAGGAAGGAAGCGGGGCAGTCCTGTCCGTCAAGCCGGGTCAATTCCGGTTTGTGTTCAAAAAGTTCCAGTTGGCTGGGAGCCCCTGCCATGTGCAGATAAATGACACGCCGGGCCTTGGCGGCAAACTGGGGCGGCAGAACGGAAAGGGGATTGGAAGCGTCCCGGGTGAAGTCAAGTGCAGTTTCCGAGTACGGACCAGCAGCGAAAGCGGGAGGGGCATATTTCGCCGCCAATGTCCCCATGAATAAAGTGCCCAGGCCACCGCCCAGACTACGAAGAAAGTGACGCCGAGTTTGCGCCTCCAGCAGGGTGCGGCGCACTTCCTGCTGTGCTTCAGCGGTTTCGGGCTGGTCTTGCTCGTCTAGCATTACAAATTACCTTGTCAAGGCTGCATCAAGATTAAACAGAATGCTGGCCACCGCCGTCATCGCGCCCAGCTCTCTACTGGATGTTGGGTTATTTCTGAAGGCCGCCTTGATCAATGTGGGTGCTGTCGGCCTGCTAAGGGCCTTTTCACAGAACTCCCGCAACATCGTCAACTCGCGGGCAGTCGGATCGCGGGACAGCACCAGTCGTGCGCCGTAAGTGAGTCGGGCGTCAAGAATATCCGCAGAGGTGGAATTCGGGGAAATTGAATCCGCAGTTACTTCCAGCATCCGCTTTGCCAGCGCTTCGGAAGCCTCCTGGTACACAGGATCATTGAGCGTGACTAGTGCCTGTAACGGCGTGTTCGTCGGTATGCGCCGCGCCAGGCTTACGTCATGATCCGAGGCATCGAACGTCAGAAAGCTGGGATAGCCACTGGTGCGCTTGATGTAGGTATAAATCGCCCGCCGATAGCGATTCGGACCGGTGGCATCGGTCCATTTGCTGTCGTTGTAGACCGAGTTCCATACTCCGGCAGGTTGAGGCGGCATGACCGGAGGGCCGCCCATGGTGCTGTTCAGGAGTCCGCTTGCCATCAATGCTTGGTCACGGATCATCTCCGCCGTGAGTCGTTGCTGCGGCCCCCGCGCCAGGAGACGATTGCGCGGATCTCGCTCCATCAGAGATGGTGTTGTTTTGGCGCTCTGGCGATACGTGGCGCTGGTTACCAGCTCGCGCAGCAAGGCCTTCATGTCCCAATGAAGGTCGTTCTGAAAATGCAGGGCGAGGCAGTCGAGCAATGCGGGGTGGCTTGGCTCTTCGCCTACGCTGCCGAAGTTCTCTAGCGTTTCGACAATTCCAGTTCCGAATAACTGTTCCCAATAGCGATTGACCGCCGTACGCGCAGTCAGCGGCTGCTCGGGCGAGAAGAACCATTTTGCCAGCGTCAGACGATTTCGCGGAGCGCCCGCGGGAAGTTTTGGAAATAAGGCTGGCACGTCCGGACCCAGAACGGGGCCTGTTTTTGTAAGAAAATTTCCGCGCTCGAATTCCAGGGTGGTCCGCTGCTCATAGGCAGGCTGTTCGCGCATCACCGGGAGCGGAACCGTGGGAACCTTCGCCAACTGGTGAGTCAGTTTCTCAAGCTCGGCCAGATTTCTCGCAAAGGTTGGATCGCGGGCCCATGCTTGCCAGCGCGGATCGCTGCTCGTCGCCAGGCGAAGGCGCCGCACTAACGACGGCTTGTCGTTGATGGTCTGGGTCTGCATGAGGCCGAGCTTGATGCGGCTGCCCGGCGACAGTTTTACCGGCGTCGCCGGAATGCCTACAGCCCAATGTGTTCGCAAGAGATTGGGATTGGCGGCAAAGCCATGTGAGCCGGGATCGGCGCTGAACTCCTGCTTGAGTTTGGCAGCGCGCTCAAGCGCAGTTTCCAGATCGGCTTCGGAATCCGGAACGAAGTAGCGAAAAACGATCTTTTCTTGACGGCCGTCCGGCTGCACGACCCACGCGTCAACCCGATCCACCATGAACCCATCTTCCGGTGTGTGGCGGGCCTTTTCCGGGTTTGCTGCCGGCACTTCGATGCGCAATGCCGTCAAGACCGGGACGTCAGCTTTCGCGATCAACTCATACGTGGATTTTCCCGGAGTGTTCGCGCTGGCCTGGACGTCTCCCGAATGGATTTGCAGGGTCTTCAGCCGCGTTCCAGCTTTGGCTGCCATCTTTCTGGTCTCAGCAATCGCGGCTACCAGTTCCTTTCGTCTGCCGGCCTTCGCCTTGGGAGAGAGTTTTTCGTCCTTCAGCTGCGCCAGTTGCCGCTCGAGTTCCGATAATTGCCATCGCAAGGCGAGGGATTCGTTAACTGAGGCCGCGGTCACGGGCAAAGCTTTCCACGGTTCCTGCTGCTCCGTCTGACGGCCCAGGGCCACAACCGACTGCGTCAATTGCGCAATCTTGTGCTGTATCTGTGAAGCTTCTGGATAACGGGCTTTCTCCTTTGGAACCTGCAGGACAGGGCTGTCCTCAGGAAGATCAGCGTCGGTCGAAGTATTGAAAAACGCCAGGGACTTGTAATATTCCACATGGCGGATCGGATCGTAGGGATGGGAGTGGCACTGCACGCAGTTAATGGTGACGCCATTCAGGACTGACCACGTAGTCGCCACGCGATCCATTACTGCCACTAGCCGGAATTCTTCGTCGTCGGTGCCGCCCTCATCATTGACCGGAGTTTGGCGTTGAAAGGAAGTTGCGATTTGATCTTCCAATGTTGCGTTGGGAAGTAAATCTCCGGCTAGCTGCGTGATGACGAACTGGTCGTAAGGCAGGTTGCGATTAAAGGCGTCGATGACCCAATCGCGGTACGGCCAGACACCGGGACGCTCCTTGTCGGCCTCGTATCCCTTGGTGTCCGCATACCGCGCCAAGTCCAGCCACAATGCTGCCCAGCGCTCGCCGTAGCGCGGCAAGGCCAGCAACCGATCGACCTGTTTTTCGTAGGCGTTGGGAGACGAATCGGCGAGAAACGCTGCCTGTTCCTCTGCCCTAGGCGGCAGTCCAATAAGATCGAAAGACACGCGGCGCAGCAAGGAAGCTTTGTCAGCCTCCGGCGAAGGTTCGAGCGACTCCTTCTCCAGCCTCGCCAGAATGAATCGATCCAGCGGCTGGCGTGCCCAGTTTGCCCGCTTCACCGAAGGCGGCGGCTGCGGCTTGGGCGGCACGAAAGCCCAGTGATCCTCCCACTTGGCCCCTGCTTTTATCCACTGCCGAAGTAGCGCGATTTGCTGCGGTGGCAGCGGCTGCCCGTGATAGGGCATCCGCGCTTGCGGATCTTTGGAGGTGACTCGCGCAATCAGTTCCGACTCTTCCGGCTTGCCGGGAACAATGGTCCGACGTCCGGACTTGCCAAGGCCTAGGGCGTCCTCGCGGAATATGAAGGATACCCCGTTTTTCTGCCGGACGCCGCCATGACAGGCAACGCAATTCTGGTTGAAGATCGGTCGGATATCGCGGCTGAAGCTAACTTCGTAGTCGGGCCTCTTATGCAGCAGATTCCAACGTGGCGAGGCCGCCAGAGCAGCAGCAACCAGAAGGACCGCAATTCCCGGAATAATTAGTTTTCGACCATTCAGCATGCCAGCCTGGGTAGTTAAAGCAACGACAACAGTAAGTAACTATTTGGTCTTAGCTGTCAAGGGCTTTTCAGGTCATTTCAGCGGACGACGGTGCCATCCAACCCAAGGATGCCTGTTTATTGTCTGGGCGGGATTTGGGCATATCCAGGGGCCGCTTGCGTCAGATTCTGGTCGAGTGAAGCGTTGGCATCGCCGATTGCCCAGCGAATACCGCCGCCCAAAAGGTTTAGGAAAAACGTGCTCGACCAATTCTCCGGGCGGTCCCCAATCGCCGTATAGAAGACCCGCCCTTTGCCGTTCATTCTCGCCCAAGTCATAGGATACGGTGCACGCTGGTACGGCGCTCCTGTCATCCCCTTCGTATCGAGCGTCATGATTACGTGTAGATCAGTTCTGAAGTCCTTCAGCGAATACCACTCATCATTGAAGCTGACAGGAGAGGAAACCCCCTCCAGCCCTGGGAACTTCGGGTCATTGACGATGAGATTGGTAGTCTGCAGGCGCGGCGTGCTGCCATGCGTGATGAACTCACCTCCCAGCATCCGCACATAGGAATCGGACTTCTCCCCATGCGCGACGTATCGGTTTGCGTTGTCTTTGGTGTCGGGTGGAGTGTGGAAGGTGTCGGTCGCGGCATGGATGCCAACGAATCCAAGTCCTGCTTCGATTGAGTCTAGGAGAGATTGCTTGCCTTGTGGCGACATCGGAGGATTCTTGTCATTTTCCACCGAGGTCAGGTCTCCGGTAGTGAAGAAAAGTACGGCTGCGTACTCTCGAAAATCGTTGGAATCGAAAACTTGACCGTCTTTCGTGGCTATAACATCGAAGCCGTACTTTTTCCCTAGATTGGTAACCTTCTGCTCCACAACGCTGGGCTTGCCGCCGATGGTCTTCACGACATCGTGTTCGAACCCGGAAGACTTGGTAAAGACGAGGACCGACTTTTTGTTGGCAGCCAACCGGACTGTGGGCAAAACGAGACTCGCACCGGCCGCTGCTCCGGACTGCAAAAACTGTCGGCGATCAACGCGAAGATTCATTTCTTCCCGGTGTGTCTAAACCTCATTCCGTCGAAAACGCCCGACCAGATGATCGCAGGCGCGCACGGTGATGGCCATCATGGTGAGAGTCGGATTCTGGCACGCTGACGACACAAAGCACGACCCATCCGTAACCAACAGATTACCTACATCGTGCGACTGGCAGAAGGCGTTCAGCACAGATTTTTTGGGATCGGTCCCCATTCGCGCGGTGCCGACTTCGTGGATGGCCATGCCTGGCATCTCAACCCCAGTGCGGACGTGAATGTCTTTTAGGCCAGCCGCTTCGAGCATTTCGGCAGCAGTGACGCCTGCGTCGCGCATGAGAGCAGCTTCGTTGCTTCCGTGCGCCATGCTTATGCGCAGTGCGGGAATACCCCAGGCATCTTTAAGGTTAGGATCGATTTCGCAAAAATTGTCGAAGTTGGCCAGTGACTCACCGAAGGCGCCCAAGGACACATGATAAGCGCCAAGTTTCACAGCCTTCTTGTATTCAGCGCCAATCCCGGGGGCGTCCATGTTGAACGCCGGCGAGGCGCCACCCTGGAAGCCGTAGCCACGAAGGAAATGAGGATGCTTTCCTGTAGCTGGCGTGTTGCGGTAGCGCACGACGTAGATTCCATTTGGCCGGTGGGGAGGATTGGCTGTTGGGAGTTCAGCCATATCGACAAACGTCCCGCTGGCGTCCGCACCTACTACGTGATCCATCAGATAGTGACCCAGCAGTCCGCTGGAATTTGCCAGACCGTTGGGGTACTCGCGGGTTGAAGAGTTCAGCAGAATGCGGGTGGACTCGAGCGCCTGGGCACAGAGAATCACTGCCTTACCACGAACCTGTTTGGTTTCCTTCGTCTTGCGATGGACGAATGTGACGCCCTCAGCCTTGTTGGTGGGAGTGTCCATATCGACATGGCTAACCACAGCGTCCGTTATCAGCGTGCAGTTTCCGGTGTTCAGGGCATCTTTTACGGTGGTGAAGGGGCTGCTGAAATAGGAGAATGTCATGCAACCGCGCTCACACGGACCACAATAATGACAAGGCGCGCGGCCGTTATGGGGTTGAGTCACAATAGCGGCACGGCCGATGGTGAGAGTTCGTCCGAACTTCTTCTTGATGCTTTCCCGTAGCCGTATCTCCCCGCAGCTCATTTTCATTGGCGGCAGAAACTGGCCGTCAGGCAACATCTCATCCTTTTCCGCGGCACCGCTGATGCCGACGTAGCGCTCAACAATATCGTAAAAGGGCGCAAGGTCCGCGTACGAGAATGGCCAATCCACATCGTAGCCATCACGGCTGGCAGCCTTGAAATCGACATCGCTGAGGCGGTAGCTCTGCCGCCCCCACACCAACGATCGGCCTCCCAGAACGCGGAGCCGCTGCCAAGTGAATGGCCGGTCTGGCGGAGTGCTGTAAGGATTCTCCAGATCATTCACGAACCATTCATAGTTGTATTCCATGCAGGCGTAACACTGCTTTTGAATGGGCCGCGTTCGCAGCACTTCAGGCGAGTGGTTACGATATTTCAGCTTGAAGGAGGGCAAGTGTTCGGTGAACTCTTTGGGAGTTACGCTACGGCCGGCTTCCAGCAAAGCGACCTTCAATCCTGCTTCGGAGAGCCGTTTTGCCGCCCAGCCGCCAGTCGCGCCCGACCCGACTACAATTGCGTCATATTTCTGTTGCAGAACGTCTTGTCCCATGGATGTCTAAGTGTGAGTGGTAGGCGGATGCTGGCATCCTTCATAAACACCGTTCGTGAAGCCGCCCTCCCAGCCAAGTTCCTTCTGACCAATTTCTGAGCCGTAATAGGTAATCGCAATCAGCGCTTTGAGCCGTTCGAAATGCTGGCGCGCTGGATCGGGTTCCTCCTCCCGTTCCATCCACGTACTGGTTTGTCGCTGATATGCCCACGGCGTCAACAACCATATCTGGTCCTCCGGAACCAGCGCCCGAAAATCTTTACCCAACTGTTTTTGACTCTCACTGGCGATGAAGTTCAGGGCATCCACGAACTGTCGCTGGAACTTGTCGGGCTGAACAGAAAGAAGCAGGTCAAGATAGCGATTCACCAGCGCTTCCTTAGCGCCGGGAGTGTCGGTGGCTGGGATGATCACATCACTCAGTGCGATCAAAGTCTCATTCTGCTGATCGTTGAGAAAAACGGGTTTCCAGTTGGGACCAGACAGGAACTCTGATCCATCTTCGCCGCGCGCGGCCGGAGTGAGCTCGGATGAGACTGCTTGCGCGAACGAAAACGCTGGGCCTAACGCGGAGGCGGCGCTGGCAAACAAGGCTGTCCGAATCAGATCTCGTCGTTTTATCAGGGGAGATAGAGCGCGCAACTTCGCAGCGGCATGAGTGGCTTCGCTGTCGGGACTTGGCATCGTCCGAAATGATAATGCGTTGTGCAGTAGTCCTCAAGGAATATTGACTTATGATGAGCTCCCGGTGAGCCTACGGAGGTGGTCATCCGCGGTAACTAGCCCTATGTGCAGGTGCGCACAAAGGCAACTGCGTCCGGTGTTGGCGTCATGTCGAGGAATTACGCTGCAGCTCCCGCACAAACATGGCAGAGAGCGACTTTTTTCGGGGCCTGCCAATAGGTGGTTGGCTTACCGCACCGAGCGCAGTGCTCTGGTTGCAGCTCGGGACGAGCAACTACAGGCCTACTGATCTTGGCATCGTAACTTGCCCGCCTGAGCGGATTGGAGAGTACCGCATAGGCGCTGATAATTTCTCTCAATCGCTCCTCCGCTTCAGCTTTCGCCGTAGATCCGTCCGGAAATTTGTCCGGGTGATGAGTTTTCACGAGGCTGCGGTAGGAGCGTTTGACCCATTCCACGGTAGCTTCCTTAGGTACGCCCAGGGTGTCGTAATGCGTTCTCATGATCAAGTGTCGCGTGTGGTGTGCGTGGTGAGCACTCATCAGGGGAGGAGATGCTTTAGGAGGAGGGATCTGTACCAAACTCGTCTACAACTTATCCGACTTTCCGGGCCGAAATATTTCTCCTTAGGCAGCGGTTCGACCATCGGAACCGAATTCGAATGCTCGTTCACCGACGCTTCGGATCTGAGCTCTTGACTCGTTCTGCACGTCCAAAATCACCTGGTAGAGAGCAGCCTCGTGGAGTTCGTCCAGTTCGTAGCTGAAGTCTTCAGGCCACGGATGATTGCTCCGGTCAATCGCCATATTTGTCTCTCATTCCAACCCGCACGTTCGTGCTACTGCCCCCCACGTTCGTGCTATGCAGTCTAAGGCAGAAGCAATTTGCGGTCCACAGATCGACAACAAGTTCGCGGCATAAGTTCTGAGAAATGGGCAGCATGCCTTTGAGGAAAGGCAAACCAGTTAGGGCAGGTGCAAGGGTTTACACAGTTTTAGTACTGCATTTCATCAGTGCCGGCCTGCAAGGCTATAAAATCAACCGAGCCGATCTCGATAGTGTGGGGGCCTGAACGTACTCGCAGAACCGGAGCGCTCAGAATCGTTTGAAGGCATTGAACAGCGCGCTAATAGAAAAAGTCAGCTGTAGGATCGTCTCGAATACCTGTGCAACGTAAATTGACCCTGAGGATCGTTTTAGAGCGGCCACCAGCCGGCGTAGACTTCGGGTTACAGGTCGGAGGAGGCAGCGATTACCAGACCATCCACAAACAAAGATCAGAAGGGGAGGATCTGCAGTTTCAATTCGGAATAAGAATAAAAGGGAACATTGGGGGCTCCAGGCCGACACTTGTTGGATCGATTGCTCAGGGGCCAGCAAGTGGCCGATTCGTCTATCTCGATATTGGCACCTACGCGGGGCAAACGGAAACCTGCTGGAGTCGCCGACTGAAAATCCCACTGAGCGGGATCACGTGGGATATGATTGATGGATTGGCGGGTGATTCGCGGACGGTTCTTGCAACCCGCGTTCCAGGAACTGGACGGGATGGTGGACCGAACTGCGGGACGGTGAAGCCGTTTGGTGGATGGAAATTAGTCTCCGCGAAGACTCGCAATTGAATGACATTGGTTCCTGGATGCTGAAGTTTCAAACTGAATCGCTTATCGGCATGATTGAAGGCATGCCGTTCCAAAACACCAGCGGAACTGGAGTGCCTTCCGCAAACTGCTGGGGAGTCTTTCCTGACATCGTGGCATCCAATTAACGTGGACAAAAATAGATTTTTCTTTCAGCACTACGGGCTCACGGAGCGCAATCTGGAGCAGTATCTGGCGGCCGCGCTTTCGGCGGGCGGAGAGTATGCCGATCTCTATTTTGAGTACCTTTCTTCGACCTCATTGAGCGTTGACGAATCCATGGTGAAGTCCGCTTCGCAGGGGATCTCCGCCGGATGTGGGGTTCGAGTAGTCGCGGGCGAGCGCACCGGCTACGCTTACACCGACGATCTTTCGTCGCAACGCATCCTGCAGGCGGCACGCACGGCGGCACTGATCGCCAGCGGACCTGCCAAGAGCCCGACGGTCGGCTTCCAGGAGAAGGCGACGCGGAGTTTGTATCCGGTGACGCTTCCGTCGGTGGACGCGGAGATCACGGCAAAGGTCGAGCTGGTCATGCGGTCGGATCGGGCGGCGCGTGCGTATGATCCCAGAATTAAGGAAGTACGCACTAGCTATGCTGATGAGCTGCGCAACATTCTGGTCCTCGGTTCAGATGGTACTTTCGCCGAGGACTCGCAGCCGCTGGCCAGGCTAAACGTTTCGTGCATTGCCAAGACTGATGGCAACTCTGCGCGCGGCAGCGCTGGAGGCGGCGGGCGCGTTGCTCTCGACTTTTTCTTTGGAGAGAAGACACCTGAGTACTTTGCCAAAGAAGCAGCGCGGCAAGCGCTGTTACAACTCGACGCGCGCGAAGCGCCGGCGGGTGAGATGGAAGTAGTGCTTGGTCCGGGCTGGCCGGGCGTGCTGCTGCACGAAGCCGTGGGACACGGGCTCGAAGCGGACTTCAATCGCAAGCAGACATCAGCCTTCGCAGGGCTGATCGGAAAGCGCGTGGCCAGCGAGAAGTGTACGGTGATCGACAACGGAACGATGCCGTGGCGGCGCGGCTCGCTGAACGTGGATGACGAAGGCCAGCCCACGCAGGAGACAGTTCTGATCGAAAGAGGAATTTTGAAGGGATATTTGAGCGACAAACTTTCGGCGCGGTTGATGGGCATGGCGGACACGGGGAACGGACGTCGCGAAAGCTACGAGCATATTCCCATGCCGCGGATGACGAATACATACATGCTGGCGGGGCAGGATGATCCGACAGACATTATTCGTTCGGTCAAGCGTGGGGTTTACGCGGTGAACTTCGGCGGCGGCCAGGTGGACATCACGAATGGTAAGTTCGTATTCTCCGCGTCGGAAGCGTACATGATCGAAGATGGCCAGGTGACCGCGCCGATCAAAGGCGCGACCTTGATCGGGAACGGGCCGGATGTGCTGACTCGTGTGTCGATGGTCGGCAGCGATCTAAAGCTCGACGAAGGCGTCGGTACTTGCGGCAAAGATGGACAGGCGGTGCCGGTCGGGGTTGGAATCCCGACTATTAAAGTGGACCGGCTGACCGTGGGCGGGACGGCAAGGAAAGACGCCAGTAGCTTTATGCAGTAAAGCTCTCAGATTCAGATCGCAAGTCAGGCAACTGAAGACGGACGACTTGCCTTCAATCTAATCTCGAACATCAGATCCACGATCCTTATGTCTCCAGTAGAACTCGAGAGCAGAACCTCAAAAATCGCAACTGACCTCAAAGAACTCGCGCAGGATATCGTTCGCCTCGCGATGAACTCTGGCGCAACTGCCGCTGAGTGCGTCGTCCGGGAGGGTGATGAGTTCTCAACTCTGGTACGTCTCGGGCAAGTGGAAACTCTGAAGGAGTCCGGCTCGAAAGCGATTGGAGTGCGCGTATTCAACGGCAAGCGCGCCGCCAGCACCTACTCAAGCGACTTTTCGCGCGAGGGACTGGATCGCATGTTGAAATCGGCGATTGAGCTTTCGCGCATTACTTCTGAAGATCCCTACTCTGGCATTCCGGAGCCGGAACAGCTTGGCTCTCTTTTCAACGATCTCGACCTTTACTACGAGGACGTTTATTCGCTTGCCGGCGAGGAGCGTATCAGTTACGCGCGCCGCACGGAGAAAGCCGCGCTCGATTACGATCCGCGCATCAAGAATTCGGAAGGCGGTTCGTTTGACGCTGCCACCGGCCACAAAGTGCTGGCGAACTCGCACGGTTTTGTTGGCGAATACTGTCGCTCGTACTGCTCGGTCGCGGCGGTTCCGATTGCGCAGAGTGAAAGCGGAGCGATGCAGCGGGACTACTGGTACTCGGTCGCGCGCAGCTTGAGTCGGCTGGAGTCTCCGGAGCAGGTGGGTACGATTGCGGCGCAGCGCACGTTGCGTCGGCTCGGAGCGCGCAAGGTGAAGACCGCGCATGTGCCGGTTGTGCTTGATCCGCTGGTGGCGAGGTCGATGCTCGAGCACATCTTCGAGGGAGTGAACGGCGATTCGGTTTATCGCGGCGCTTCATTCCTCGCTGGGAAACTGGGCGAGAAGATTGCCGGAGAGCGAGTGAATGTAATCGACGACGGCACCATGCCCGGCGGCTTCGGGAGCGCTCCGTTTGATGGTGAGGGCATTCCTACGCGACGTACCGTGGTCATTGAAAACGGTGTGCTGAGGTCATATCTGCTGAACAGTTACACGGCGAAGAAGCTTGGGTTGCAAACGACAGCTAACGCATCGCGTGGGCTGGCGGGCACGCCGGGAATAAGCCCTGGCAACTACTTTCTGCAGCCGGGATCGAAAACGCCGCAGCAGATCGTTGGTGAAATCAAAGAAGGGCTTTACGTCACGGAATTTCTGGGGCACGGAGTGAACCTGGTGACTGGCGACTACTCTCGCGGTGCGTCAGGCCTGTGGATTTCGGGCGGGGAGCTTACGTATCCGGTCGAAGAGATCACGGTTGCTGGCAATCTCAAAGAAATTTTCTTCAACATCTCGGAAATCGGGAACGATCTTGAATTCCGCGGCTCGGTGGCTTGTCCAACCATCAGGATTGAGGGGCTGACTGTGGGTGGAGAGTAGCCACCGAGTCACAGAGAAGCACCTTTTCCACTCGATAGTACAATCACCGCATGGGCGGTCTGATTCAACAGCCACCACTCTCAGAAGAACGCGATTCCACTTGGCGTCCCGCTATGATCGCGGTGGCGCTGGTGGTTGTGTCGATCGGAGTTTTGCTCTTCCTTTCGCGTAGCCAGCCGCAATCCACAACTGTTTCGCATCCCTATTCCGCTAACCTTAAGCTCTCTGACTTGAAGATGAGCGCGGCCGAGAACTTTGTTGGCGCGAGCGTGACCTACATTGATGGCACAGTCACAAATGCCGGCGACAAAACCGTGATCCACGCGATGGTCTCGGTGATGTTCAAGGACGACATGGGGCAGGTGGCGCAGCAGGAAAACGTGCCGTTACACGTATTGCAGACTGGCGGGCCTTATCCGGATGCGGTTGATCTGAGCACCTCGCCTCTCGGGGCTGGCCAGAGCAAACCTTGCCGGCTTACGTTTGAGAGCATTTCGGCGCAATGGAATCATGCCTATCCTGAGTTGCAGGTCACGGATGTTACGGTCAAGTAGAAAACCGTAGATCAAGCCTCCAATCGTCAATCCATTACAATGAGCTAATGCCCGAGCAGAAGGCATTTCGGCTGACGGAATCGGTGAAAGCGGCGGGTTGAGCTTCCAAGCTGAGTCCGGCGGCGCTGGACACGGTGCTTGGGAAATTAGCCCGGCAACATGACCCGAACGTTCTGGTTGGCTTTGATCATGCCGACGACGCCGGCGTGTATCAGATCGGGCCGGCTACGGCGCTGGTGCAGACCGTCGACTTTTTTACTCCCGTGGTCGATGATCCTTATATTTTTGGGCAAATCGCCGCGACCAACGCGCTGAGCGATATCTACGCGATGGGTGGCCGGCCGCTGACTGCATTGGCTCTGGTTTGCTTTCCAGAAAGAGCGGTCCTGGAGATCCTGGAACGCATTCTCGCGGGCGGTCTTTCGAAGATGCAGGAAGCTGCATGCACGATTATTGGCGGACATAGTATTCGCGATGAAGAGACTAAGTTCGGGTATTCGGTCACTGGCCTGATCCATCCAAACAGAGTCTTTACCAATGCGGGCGCACAGTCGGGCGACCGGCTTTTGTTAACCAAGGCGCTGGGCACCGGCGTGATCTCAACAGCTATCAAGAAAGGAACCGCAAAACAGGGCTGGATTGATGCGGCGGTGCGTTCCATGACGACCCTGAACAAAACTGCGGCGGAAGTGATCAGCAGTGGGCGGGTGGGCGTGCGACCTGCCCAAGCCGAGCGGCGATCGTCGGCTGACGGTGGGAGCTCCGAGGCGGATCATCACTTCAGCGTTCACGCCATGACTGACGTGACGGGCTTCGGCCTTATCGGACATGGCCGCGAGATAGCATTGGCTTCCAAGGTCTCTCTGCGTATCAGTGCGAGCCGGATTCCGGTGCTCGAAGGCGCTCTGGAGTGTATTCGAGAAGGAAATATTCCTGGAGGATTGAAAGCGAATCGTGAGTTCGCTGAATGTTTGGTCGGTTATGACGAGGGTATCAGTCAGGAATTAAGGACGCTGCTCTTCGACCCGCAGACTGCCGGCGGCCTGTTGATTTCAGTTGCACCCGAACACGCGAAGGAACTGTCACAAGCGCTTGAGATTGCGGGCGGTCCTCTCAATGAAATCGGGGAGGTTCTGCCTTCGGGGAAACCCGTTATCTCCGTAACCGCGTAGGCCGGTATTTCTTTTAGACGCTGAAATCAACCTGTGATACTCTTCCCGCCCAGCTGGGGTGTGATCGCCTGTGCCCCTGACCGGAGGAAATATGGCGACTGGCGGATTTGGGGCGGCAGAGGCACCTTCTCTCAACCACATCATCGAGCAGAAATTGCGGGCCGAGAACATTGTCAAAGCGGGAGCCAGTTGGTTCTTGTGGGTGGCAGGGCTTTCCACGGTGAACTCAGTACTTTCGCTGTCGGGCTCCGGATTCCGATTCATCTTTGGTCTGGGTATTGCTCAGATCGTGGACGGGTTAGCGCATCAAGCGGGCAGCTCAGGGTTCGCGCTTGATCTCATCATTAACGGTTTTGTTGCCGGGGTCTTCGTGGTGTTCTGGAATTTCGCGCGCAAAGGGCAGAACTGGGCGTTCCTGGTTGGCATGGCGCTGTATGCGGTCGACGGGCTGATTCTCATCACGTTTAAAGATTTCCTCGGAGTGGCCTTTCACGCTTACGCATTGTTTCGCATCTACAGCGGGATGAAGCTCGTGCCAGTGCTGCAGCGGCTTCAACAGGCGACAATGCCGGCGGGCGCACCAATCGAGCCCAGATAGCGCGTCTCGAAAATCACCGTCACGAGTGCCGCTCGCCCGCTTGCGGATTGGCAGCATCCTCTTACAAGCCTGCGCATCTATGGAAGTGTTTACCCAGATCTCCTTCTGGAGCACGACCATGAAAACTCGCCAACTTGGACGCAGCGGTCTCACCGTTCCTGCAATCGGACTCGGCTGTATGGGGATGTCGGAATTTTATGGGCCGAGCGACGAAAATGAATCCATCGCCACTATTCATCGCGCCATAGAACTGGGCATCACGTTTCTCGATACCGCGGATGTTTATGGTCCTTACAAGAACGAGGAGTTGGTTGGCCGAGCCATTCGCGGCAAACGCGACAGGCTGGTGATTGCCACCAAGTTTGGCATTGTGCGCGATCCCGCGAATCCCAACGCGCGCGGCGTGAATGGGCGTCCCGAATATCTCCGAAAGTCGTGTGACGCGAGTCTCAAGCGTCTCGGGATTGATGTTATTGACCTCTACTATCATCACCGCGTCGATCCCGACACGCCGATTGAAGAGACCATCGGCGCAATGGCGGCTTTGGTGCAGGAAGGCAAGATCCGCCACATCGGATTGTCGGAGGCGAGTGCAAAGACTTTGCGCCGGGCCGCGAAGGTTCATGCCATCACGGCGCTGCAAAGCGAATACTCACTCTGGAGCCGCGATCCGGAAGCCGAAATTCTTCCGACCTGCCGTGCACTCGGTATTGGCTTTGTGGCTTACAGTCCGCTCGGCCGCGGGTTCCTCACAGGGCAGATCAAGCGCTTCGAAGATTTTGCCGCGGACGATTTCCGCCGCACCGTCTCGCGTTTTCAGGGTGAAAACTTCCAGAAGAATGTGGACCTCGTCGCCAAAGTTGAAGAGATTGCGAGGGCGAAAGGCTGCACGCCTTCGCAACTGGCGCTGGCCTGGGTGCTGGCGCAAGGCGAAGATGAAGATATTGTCCCGATCCCCGGAACCAAGCGGCGAAAGTATCTGGAAGAGAATGTTGGCGCATCGAATGTGAAACTCACCGGGGATGATCTGCGCCGCATCAATGAGGTGTTCCCAAAAGGAGTCGCAGCCGGCCAGCGCTACTCCCAGCAGGGAATGAAGCTGATCGACGTAGCGTAGGCCCTCCTGATCGAGGACCGCAAGTTTTACCAATTTTCAGGCACGGTTCTGTACCTGTAACTCGACCAACCCCCAGCGCATCCCATCTTTCGCCACAAGCCCGTTTTGAGCCTGGTGCCCCGTTACTGCGCATTCTTTCATTCCTGATGCGGATGCGGCTCCGACGAGAAACGCGAGGCTTGGATTGCCAAAATGGTGGCGGAACTGCGCGCTCACTCACAGGTAGGTGGGGATATCTTATTCGGCACCGATATCGGCTACACCGACCATTTCGATACTGCACTGGAGTTCACTCTCATGGCGCGGCGGGAATGAATTTTCAGCAAATCCTCGGATCGCTCACCACCAATCCGCGCGGCGATTCGGATATTCCGACCACAACGGTCGTATCGCGAAAGGAATGGAAGCCGATTTGGTGGTCCTATGCGCCGATCCTGCACTGGACGCGTCAGCACTTTCCAAGGTGCGCTACACAATCCGCAGCGGGAAGGTGATTTACTCGAAAAGGTAAATCCTAAAAGCTACGAAGCGTTGTGCAAAGGCGGACACTCAATTTCCATCGCTTCCAGCCGAATGGCGGCTGCTCGTAAGCTATCAAGATTGCAGCATGCTGCCTTCTGCGGAGGTTGACCAGAGTGTCCGCGCCGCCACACACAGGGGTCTACTTAAGGGGCTGCTTACGCTCTTGCCGGGCTCTCGCCGCCTTTGGCGATTCCGGGGCGTCCGGGCTCCGGCTTCAACACCTGCTGCATGCCATCATCGGGTTTGGATGGAGGCGTGATCTTTGGCAGTTCCTTGCCTTCGATGATCATCTTGATCTGATTAGCGTCCAGCACCTCGCGTTCCAGCAGCGCGGCGGCAATGCGGACCAGCGTGTCTTTGTGGTCTCCCAGGATGTTCTTGGCGGTGTTATAGCCCTGGCTGATCAGGCGGCGAACTTCGTCGTCGATCTTGATTGCAGTGGCTTCGCTATAGTCACGGTGCTGGGCAATTTCGCGTCCCAGAAAGATTTGCTCTTCCTTCTTGCCGAAAGTCAGCGGGCCGAGATCGCTCATGCCAAATTCGCAGACCATTTTTCGCGCCAGTTCAGTGGCGCGCTCAATGTCGTTTCCAGCGCCGGTGCTCATCTGGTTCAGGAACATTTCTTCGGCGATGCGGCCGCCCATCATGATGGCGATTTCCGTTTCCAGATATCCCTTCGTGTAGTTGTGCTTGTCATCAATGGGCAACTGCATGGTCACACCCAGCGCCATGCCGCGCGGGATGATGGTTACTTTGTGCAAGGGATCCGAGTTGGGGAGCTTGGCAGCGACCAAAGCATGCCCGGCCTCGTGATATGCCGTCACCTTCTTTTCTTCTTCTGAAAGGATCAGCGACTTGCGCTCCACACCCATCAGAACTTTGTCTTTGGCTAATTCGAAGTCATATTGCAGAACCGCCTTGCGGTTCTGGCGTGCCGCGCTCAAAGCGGCCTCGTTGACCATGTTGGCCAGGTCGGCTCCGGAGAAGCCCGGAGTGCCACGGGCCAAGACCGAGAGATCGACATCGTCTGCCAGAGGGATCTTGCGTGTGTGCACGCGCAGAATCTCTTCGCGCCCGCGGACGTCAGGACGGCTGACTACCACGCGCCGGTCAAAACGGCCAGGGCGCAACAACGCTGGATCGAGTACGTCCGGACGGTTCGTCGCCGCCATGAGGATGACGCCTTCGTTGGACTCGAAGCCGTCCATCTCGACCAATAACTGGTTGAGAGTTTGCTCGCGCTCATCATGTCCGCCGCCAAGTCCGGCGCCACGGTGACGCCCTACGGCATCGATTTCGTCAATGAAGATGATGCAGGGGGCATTCTTCTTGCCCTGCTCAAACAGGTCGCGTACCCGACTGGCGCCGACCCCCACGAACATTTCTACGAAGTCGGAACCGGAGATCGAAAAGAACGGAACATTTGCCTCACCCGCAACGGCTCTGGCCAGCAAAGTTTTGCCCGTTCCCGGAGGACCTACGAGCAACACCCCTTTCGGAATGCGTCCGCCGAGCTTCTGGAACTTCTGGGCTTCGCGGAGAAACTCAATGATCTCTCGCAGCTCTTCTTTAGCTTCATCAACTCCCGCAACGTCTTTGAACGTGACCTTTTTCTGCTGCATGGAGAGCAGCCGGGCACGACTCTTGCCGAATGAGAGAGCCTTATTTCCACCGGTCTGCATCTGGCGAATCATGAAAAACCACAATGCAGCCAGGAGCACCAGCGGAGCCAGATTCAGCAGCCAGGTAGGCCAGCTTCCATTGCTGATGTCTCGAATATTGATGGTGACGCCCTTGTCGCGCAGCGTCTTGATCATGTCGGGATAATTGGCGGGTACGGTGGTATGAAAGCCGGAATTGTCGTTGCGGTACTTGCCCCGCACCTCCATGCCAATAATGGTGACTTCACGCACGTTTCCCTGGTCCACGTCCGACATGAATTGCGAGAAGTTGACTTCCTTATCTTTTTGCCCGCCGCTGCCTGCCTTTACAACCTGCCAGAGCAGGACCGCGGAAATGAGGATCACCAGCCAAAAAACCACCGTCTTAACAGTAGAATTCACCTATAACTCCTGAAATCCCAAGCAGATTCCTTCCAAAGGTGCGACGGCAGGAATGCCCACCTGATTAGATGCCAGCCACAGAGTTTGGATCGGACAAAATACCAGACAGACATTCTAACTCGTGCGAGCAAGAAAAGGTCGGAGTTCTTCGCGTAACTTAAGTCATGAACGTACCTCGGTTTGGGCTCTTGCGAGCTTAGGCTTGAGACGCAATGTAGGGAAGGTTACGGTTGGTCTGCTCAGGCGAACCCAGACCATATCCGACAACGAAAGCGTCATCTACCAGGAAGCCGAAATAGTCGGGCTGGACCTGCACCCTGCGGGCCGTTTGACGATCGAGCAGGGTGGCGAGCTTAACCGAAGCAGCACCCCTGGCCAGCAGATCGCTCATCAGGAACTCGCTGGTGATTCCGGAATGTACCAGGCCTTCGACCAGCAGAATGTGGTGACCGCGAATTTCGGCATCGTGGCTGAAGAAGATTTCCATCGCCTCCTTGGGCGCATTTCCCGCGGACTGCTTATACCTGGGCTTGATGAATTGGCAGATGACCGGAACTTCCAGTGCCCGCACCAGGTCTGCCATGAACACGAATCCGTTCTCCAGGATTCCCAGCACATGGATGGTGCGGTCGCGGTAATCGTCGGAAATCTGGCGTGCCATTTCCCGAACGCGTTTCTGGACCTGATCTGCGGGGATCACGACTCGCAGCTGAGCGGTTTTGACGGCTTGATTCATGGCGTGGAGAGTGTAACCTCGCGGATTAGAAGTGCCTGTTCCGAAGCAGGGCGCAGTCGTTCCGGGCAGGGGAAGCCGCGAACCCAGACAATGCCTTCTCCGCTGATGACCACCGGCCAGAGTTTGCGCTCGCTTCCGGATAGATGCCGTTTCTGGAGCAGTTCTTTGATTTTCTTCGGCTCCCTGGTATGTGCTGGCCAGAACCGATCGCCCGCGCGCCAGTTCCGCACTCGCAGTTGGTGTTGCGCCAATGATGGATCGAGAAGTTGGTCGGGATTATAACCCGAAGGCTCCGAGACAAGCATAGTCTCTAGGGCGATGCCTGCCTGGGGTACTTCGGTTCGCCCGGGAACTGGTAAGGGGTATTCGTAATCGAGGTTGCTGGTCTCTTTGGCGCATGCGAGCCGGATACATTTTCCGCTCCGCGACGCTACCCAGGCATTCGAGAGAACAACGGATCTGCCTTGGCCGGAAACCAATTTCAACAGCCGCTCCACCTGAACGAATTCAAGCCGCAAACCCAGCCTTTCGGCGCCTGCTCGAACGATTCCCCGCTGTAGTGCAAGTGGCAAGGTCGCAACACTGGGAACCTGTAACTCGCTGCCCGACCACGCCGACGGCATGATTCCTGCGATCTGGTTTTGCCAGTATTCTTCTTCTGCTCTGGCGATCTCCGCGGTCTCGGCGAGAGTCTCACGAATAGATGGATTCAGATCGCGTTCCAGTCGAGGCAGAATCCCGTGCCGCACGCGGTTGCGCGCGTGCCGCAAATCGCGATTGCTCAAGTCCTCTCGCCAGGGCTGCCCGAGCCCACAAAGATAATTTTCCAGTTCCTTGCGCCTGATTCCGAGCAGCGGACGGACGATGGAACACTCAACTGGCAACTGCGAACCGGGAACTGACAATCGGGGGTAAATCCCCGCCAGCCCGCGTGTCCCGGAGCCTCGCGCCATCCTCAGCAGAACGGTTTCCGCCTGGTCATCCAAAGTGTGTCCGGTGGCAATTCGGTTGAGCCGTGACTCTTCAAATAGCTGCGAGAAGTAGGCATACCTCAGTTCGTGCGCTGCTGTCTCTATACTGACGTGTTTTTCTGCTGCCAGCGTGCCTACATCTCCGGCTGTGTGATGCAGTTCCAGCTTGTGTCGCGATGCCAACTCCGCCGCGAATTGCTCGTCAGCATCGCTTTCCGCGCCACGCAGCCTGTGATTAAAGTGAACTACCGACAGGACAGTTCCAAGCTGGTTGTGAAGCTCAAGTAACAATCGCAGCAGGGCGACTGAATCGGCGCCGCCCGAGACAGCAATACCCACGCGGTCTCCGGCTCTAATCAGCTTGTGCTGGCGGATGAAACCATGCACCTGTTGGGAAAGGCTGGGCACGGCTCCATAGTACATCCGTGTGGGGACTCTTCACTCCATCAGCCGATTTACTTCTGCGTGAGGAGGCGCACCCGCCAGGGACTGGTAAGTTCCGGTGCTTTTCAACTCGTTGGTTATTCTGCGGAGAAGGCCTAGCGTCGCCCGCATCGGCGCTGATCCGAGGCTCACGCGGGCTACACCAAGCTGTTCGAGTTCAGCAATGGGAGGACAACCTGGGCCGGCAAGAATGTTTAAGGGGCAACGCAAATCCGAAACCAGCCGTTTGATTGTGTTTGCCTCTTTCAGTCCAGGGGCGAATACGCAGTCCGCATCCGTATCGCGAAAGGCTGAGAGCCGATGCACAGTTTCATCGTAGCGCCCTCCTTCCGCACCCACCCCACGCAGGTAAACATCAGTCCGCGCGTTCAGAACAAGCGGCACGGCGGACTTCCTGGCTGCTTCCCGGACTGCAGCGATCTTCTCGAGTTGCAAGGACAAGTCGACGAGCGGATGTTCTGGATCTTCGGTTCCATCTTCCAGATTCATACCGATCGCACCGGCGTTGATCACAGCTTCCGCAGTCCGGGCGGCATCTTCGGGCCGGGGACCGTAACCGGACTCAACATCTGCGGTCACCGGAACCGTTACCGAGGACGTAATGCGCGCAACCACTTCCAGCATTTCGTCGCGGGAGATTTTCTCGCCGTCGGGATAGCCCAGGCTGAATGCGATACCGGCGCTGGTGGTCGCGATCGCCGGGAAGCCAGCCTGCTGAATGACGCGTGCGCTCGCGACATCCCAAACATTGGGCAGCAACAGCGCTCGAGGACCGCGGTGCAGCGCGCGAAAAGCTTCAGCCCGCATTCTTTGTTGTTCGATGTTCGGCATTGCTCAGACTGAGAGAACGCGATAGTTCAAACCAAAAGGCAAAAGCTCGGACAAGAGTGTCCGAGCCACACGGGCACTCTTTGAGAGCTAAATATCGGGCTTTAGTGGGTGCTCTTGTTCGTGCGATCCATAAACTTGCCGACGCTGACCATGGCGCGCCCGACCGTTCCACGGCCAATCTCGCGGGACTCATCTCGCGCCGTCACGCGAAGAGTGTAAAAGCGTCCATCGAAGGACTCGAGCACGGCACCCGCTTTGACTCGCGCTCCAACTCCGGTCGCCGCACGATGCTCGATGTTGATGAAGGTCCCGACCGTAATCTCATCTCCTTCACAATAGGGCTGAAGAGCATGGAAAGCTGCCGTTTCCATAAGGCCGATCATCTCGGGCGTGGAGTACACGGGCGGCAGGTTGGGGTGACGGGCGGAAAGTGTGTGCTCGAACTGCACAGTGTCGGCAGCTTCACCCCGGACACCGAGTGGGATTGGCTTTGCCATTGAATCAGACCCAAGAATAAAAGGCCCACGATTCTACTGAATCATGGGTCGACCCGCTCGCTCACGTAATTTATGCCGCAACTGCCATCGTCTTCTCGTAGACTCCGTCCAACGCGTGCCACCGCGCCTTGGCCGCCGCTTCTCCCGCCGCCAAAGCCTTCTCCGCTGTTTGCGGATTTGCCTGCAGGCGGGTTGCGACCTGGTTCCATCTTCCAGCCCCCTTTCGTCAGCCGTATTGGCGAATACGGCATGGCGGAGTTCGCCTTCGTCCAGGCGAATGGCAAGCTCAGCCAAATACGTGGGAAACGCCTGCACATGATGGTAGTAATCCTGGACGTACTCGCGTAGATCTTCGCGGCTCAACTCGCCTGCGTTCCATGCTCTATAGAAAGGATGGGACAGCAGGTCATATTTGGCGATGCGCGCTGCGGTTGTAAGGGATTGCATACCGGTCACGATATTTGACGGCGTCAACCTAACCGAAGGCTCTCACGGAGAATCCCTATATCTTTATCGCCTCGTCCCGAAATGTTGACGATCACAAGATCCGCTTTCTTCATCTTCGGCACGCGCTTGACGACCTCGGCGACGGCGTGGGCCGACTCCAATGCAGGAATGATTCCTTCCGTGCGCGCCAGGAGCGTGGTTGCTTCTAGGGCTTCAGCGTCTGATGCCGAAACATATTCGGCGCGGCTGGAATCGTGCAGCCAGGCATGCTCGGGCCCGATCGAAGGATAGTCCAGTCCCGCCGAGATTGAATGAGTGTTGGCGATCTGGCCGGCGTCGTCCTGTAATACGTAAGAGAATGTGCCTTGCAGAACGCCCGGCGAACCCCCAGCAAAACGTGCTGCGTGCTCTCCCAGGCGATCACTGCGGCCTCCGGCCTCCACTCCGATAAGCTTTACCTGCGTGTCCTTGAGGAACTCGTGAAAGATTCCGATGGAGTTCGAGCCGCCGCCGACGCAGGCGAAGATGGCGGCAGGAAGTCTCCCTTCGGCCTTTAGGATCTGCGCTCGGGTTTCACGGCCAATGACCTTATGAAAATCGCGCACCATGATCGGATACGGGTGCGCTCCCAGCACGCTGCCGAGAAGGTAGTGCGTAGTGCGAACATTCGTTACCCAATCGCGCATGGCTTCGTTGATGGCGTCTTTGAGAGTGCGCGAGCCCGAGTTTACGCCTCGCACTTCCGCGCCCAGCAGCCGCATACGGAAGACGTTCAGCTCCTGGCGGCGCATGTCCTCCGTGCCCATGTAGACAACGCATTGGAATCCGAACAGGGCACAGACTGTGGCCGTGGCAACGCCGTGCTGCCCGGCGCCGGTTTCCGCAATCACGCGATGCTTGCCCATGCGCTCCACAAGCAGAGCCTGTCCCAGGCAGTTGTTGATCTTGTGCGCACCCGTGTGGAGCAGGTCTTCGCGTTTGAGATAGATGGTTGCGCCGCCAAGCTGCTGGGTTAATCGCTGGGCAAAGAACAATGGCGTGGGACGGCCGGCGTAAGTGCGCAGCAGTTCGTCCAGCCGGCGCTGAAATTTCCTGTCACGCCTGGCTTTTTCATACTCGCGCTCCAGTTCTTCAAGCGCAACCATGAGCGTCTCAGGGACATAACGTCCACCGTACGGACCGAAGCGGCCGGTGCTCTTCCCGGGCGGCTGTCCCATATTTGCCCGGGTCTTTGCGGCGAAGGTGGGGATCTTGACCTTCGTTGTTCGGGGAACCGTCGCCATCTCTAATTCACCTTCCCATCCGTCTCCCGCACCGCCCGCACAAATGCCCGAACTTTCTCCGGATCTTTCTTTCCGGGAGCGGCTTCCACGCCGGAAGAAACGTCTACCCCCCAGGAGTTCAGAGTGCGTATGGCTTCGCCAACATTGACGGGCGTGAGCCCGCCAGCAACCACAAGCTTCAACCCGGACTCCCGCATGCCTTGGGCAATCGGCGCTGCCTTTTCCCAATCGAATGTTTTTCCCGTACCGCCGGGTTGCTCGGCCGTGCCCGTGTCCAGAAAAAACGTATCGAAACAACCCTCAGGTTTAGCAGGACGCCCGTCTTTGCGCAGGTGCTGGAACCTCTCCGTAAGGTTTCTAACAGCTTCTGGGTTGTCGGATAGCCAACCTGCCGGAAATGACAAAAACATCTTCGGTGGGCGGCGAAAGCCAGCCACTGCAATCATCATCTGCGACTCTGGGCTACTCGTTGAAAGACACCGCACAGTATTTTGTATGGCAGTCAATCCGACCTCACGTGCGATGTCCACAGGTTCAAAACCCGAACCGTCCACAAAAACGCCGACCTTTTCTACCCGCTCCGGGAGCTGCAGAACAATCTCGCGTGCAACTTTCACCCCGATTCTTCGCGGACTCTTCTCATAAAACACAAATCCCAACGCATCAGCCCCGGCGTCAACCGCCGTCAGCGCGTCTTCGAGATTCGTGATTCCGCAAATCTTGACCCAGGTCACGGCTCACTCCTTAAGCGTGGGAATTGGCGCCTCCTGCGAGATCAGCTCTCGCAAAGCCCGCCCAGGAGATGCGGCTTTCATCAGCGACTCGCCGATGAGGAATGTTTGATAACCCGCCGCTCGCAGCCGAGCTATGTCCGCTCCGCTATGAATTCCGCTCTCGGCAACCCAGATTGCATTCTTCGACATACGATTGGCAAGCCGCAAGGCGGTTTGAATGTCCACCGTGAAAGTTCTCAGATCGCGATTGTTGACGCCAATCAGCGTGCAACCCAACTCCTGGGCGCGCTCTAATTCTTCTTCATCGTGAACCTCGCAGAGAACAGCCAGCTCAAGTTCTGCGGCGCGCCGGGTAAAGAGTCTCAACTCTTCGTCGGACAAGGCAGCCACGACCAGCAGGATGGCATCGGCGCAATTGGCACGCGCTTCCAGGATTTGAAACTCATCCATGACAAAATCTTTGCGCAGGCAGGGCAACTTCGTACTGCTGGAGGCGCGCTGCAGGTTCTCAAGCGAGCCTTGGAAAAATTCTTCATCAGTAAGAACGGAGAGCGCGGCCGCGCCCGCATCTTCCAGCTCGCGGGCCAGGCTTTCAGGATCGAAATCGGCGCGGATCAGTCCCCGCGACGGCGACGCTTTTTTTAGCTCCGCGATAATTGCCACGCCAGATTGTGCCTGCTTCTGCAGCGATCGCTGAAACCCGCGCGGGACGTGGTTTCGCGCTCTCCGCTCAAGGTCAGCCAGATTGGCGGATGGCTTGATTTCAGCGACCCTACGGCGAGCTGCAGCGACGATATGATCAAGGCGGGCGGGCATGACAATGTGCCGATTATACGGGAGAATGATGCCGCTCCTTTGGTCGACCCTGAACCGATGCCATGTTTTTAGAACAAGCAAGATGCCCTCCCGCCACTACAAAGCTAATCATTCAGCGCGAAGAACGTATGCTTGACGCCTCCACACTCACGCCAGAACATGCGAAACAAAGTGCCTTTCGGTTTGTTCTGTTAGTCGGCATCATCAGCTTCTTCGCCGACTTCACCTATGAAGGATCACGCAGCATCACCGGGCCTTATCTTGCTGTGCTGGGTGCCAGCGCCACGCTGGTCGGAATCATTGCAGGCGGCGGCGAGCTTCTGGGGTATGCCTTGCGACTGGTCTCCGGAACCTTGAGCGAGCGAACTGGAAAATTTTGGCCAATCACGCTGTTCGGCTACTTCGTTCAAATACCCGCGGTGCCGCTGTTGGCTTTTGCCCCGAACTGGCAGATTGCCGGTCTGCTGATCGTGGCGGAGCGTATTGGGAGAGCCATCCGCAATCCTCCACGCGACGTTATGCTTTCGCATGCCGCCAAACACATGGGTTTCGGATGGGCTTTCGGCCTCCACGAAGCAATGGATCAGGCCGGCGCCCTCGTTGGTCCGCTGGTTGTCTCAGCGGTACTCTCGTTTCGGGGAGAGTATCGCAGTGCTTTCGCGATCCTTTTTCTGCCGGCCGTGGTCACGCTTTGCCTGTTGTTGATAGCGCGGTTCACCTATCCGCGGCCGGAGGACCTCGAACCGGCGACTGCGAACCTGCATGCCGTCGGCCTGCCTCGCGGGTTCTGGATCTATCTGATTGGCGCGGCTTTTGTAGCGGCAGGCTTTGCAGACTTCTCACTGATCGCTTTTCACTTCCAAAAGACCTCTCATGTACGCACTACGTTAATCCCCGTGCTCTATTCGGTGGCGATGGCGGTGAGCGGGATCGGGTCGCTCACGTTTGGGAAACTCTTCGATCGCCGGGGATTCTCAATACTGGTTCCGTTGACCGTCATCTCCGCGCTCTCCGCACCGCTCGTCTTCCTGGGAGGCTTCTGGCAGGCCCTCATCGGTGCCGCGTTATGGGGCCTGGGAATGGGCGCGCACGAATCCATCATTCCAGCTGCCGTTGCCTTGATGGTTCCGCCTCAGCGCCGGCCTTCCGCCTATGGCTTGTTTACAGCGGGATATGGATTGTTCTGGTTCGCGGGAAGCGTGACGCTCGGGGCGCTTTACGATGTTTCGCTGACCGCAGTGGTCGCGTTTTCGATTCTGGCTGAAGCCGCCGCAATCCCAATTTTTCTGCGTGTCAGCAGTGAGCTTAAGAGCTCTCATGCTCGAAACGTATCTGTGGATCGCGGGTGAGGAATGGCTAAGAGCGGGCGCCGTGGTCTCAGGTGTAGCTGCACCTGCACTTATGTCGAAAACAAGAAAACTATTCAGGCAACATTTGCTATGTGGGTCTTGATCCATTCCAAGATCTCGCCGAGATGGAATTTGCCGTCCGCGAGCGCTCCGGTCACGAAGTCGTAGGCTTCTGAGGGATCAAGATCGAGATCGAATCCATTCATGAGTAAGAAAGTGTGACTGGCCGCGAATGCCACCCGCTTGTTGCCATCGATGAACCGGTGATTGTTGGCCAGCGACTCCATCAGGGCTGCGGCCTCTTCGGGCACATCGTTGTAGTAGCCGGTTTGCGGGCGAAAGACGGCGGCTACCAAGTCGCCCTGATCCCGGACACCATGTGAGCCGCCGTATTCTTCGATCAGGTGATGCTGGATGGCGAGGACTTCGGCCACGGTCAGGTAGACACGGTCAGTCATCTAGCTAGCTAATTTTTTTCGGCGACTTGTGCGCCGAAAAACTGGCCCTGCGGGCAGTTGCCGGCTAAGCGAGGTGCCGAGTATCTTCGTCCATGCCCTGCGACGAACTCACCAGTTGCTACACAGATCTGCTCGATGGCAGCTACACCTGTCTCGACCGCCTTGTCCTGAATGCTAACTTCGCACATGTTATTCAGCCGGTGGCTTTCGTTGGTGGTGGCGACAACTGCACAATGGTTCCGATGAGGAACTGGACGATGCTCATCTGATGCGAATGGCCGGGCACTTTGGTCGTCGCATGCGGGGCTGGGCCAAAGCCAACCAGGTTCCAGTTATCGAATGCCGCCGCGAAGAAGACAAGCATGGGATTGCAGAGGAATATCTCAAGATCCATCCCAATATCCGTGGGCTGTTTCTAATTCTGGTGGGCCGAGCGGTGGCCACCGTGTGGACCGTCCACAGATCCCGCGGCGGCGTAATTCTGAACCTGGAAGCCAAGCCGCGCTATATCAATCACTACTGCTTTCACATCTTGGACCCGGACTGGGGTCACATCACCATCAAGATGTCAGGCCATCCCCCATTGGGCGCACAGATCATGCTCAACGGTCATGAGTATGTTGCCTGCCGAGCCAGGAAGGTCGCCATTCCCTTTACAAAGGAGGGAAACTGTTTCACCATCGTCTCTAAGCCCGCAGATTTGGCCAAAGTCGCAGACACCTTGTCCGAAGCTCGGAATACAGGGCGCTTGCGCCAAGTCTGCGAGCGTTGGATCTACACTTCATGTCTCTGTTTCGCGCTCGATCTCAAAGACCAGCAAAGCAGCGGATTTCGCTACCAATACTCGATCTACCAAGTGGAATACAGCCGGAATCTAATCTTCCATCTGGGGTGGACAGATGGAGCAGTTCCCGATTGGCGCGATATCAGTTCAGGTGGTGGCGGGTGTGACTGCCAGATAACCAAAGGACTGGTGCCGAAGAAGGGACTCGAACCCCCACGCCCTTGCGGGCACATGGACCTGAACCATGCGCGTCTGCCAATTCCGCCACTTCGGCTGAGTGACTGGGAGGCGGCCTGCTGAAACCGCTGTCCGGAAGACCAAAACTCTATTTTACTGGGGTGTCAGTCAGTGTCAAACCTTGGGCCGCGAATGATTTTTAAAGCTTAACCACCAAGGTCGCAAAGATCGCGTCAAATTCGCAAAGTGAAGCTCAACCTCTAGATTTTTGCCCGGGCCTTCAACTTTACGTGGCCGTCGTGAATCTCAACGCTGTACTCTACGGTGTGGCATCCGTGCTGTTTGCGGAGCTGATCAGTTTTCTTCTGCACGAAGGCAGAGAAGCTATCGAGGTTGCCGGAGACGTTCTCTCCGGCTTTTCGCTTTGCCTCGGTGAGTGCGTCGTAGAGTTTCTGCACCTGATCGCGTTCAGCTTGGACATCTGAACACTGAACGCTGAACGGTTTTTCTTCCGCGGTGCCGCCTGTCACGCTGGCCATGGCTGTAGCGCTCACGCCATAAACTTTACGCTCGGGCTGGTGCTCCTCATGCCGGAGACCTTGGATGGAGAGCAGAGCGTCCTGCGGGCGGCGGTATCCTTCCTCGCGAATGCGGCTCTTCTTGCGCCAGAGGTCGCTGTAAATGGCATACCTCTGGGCCATTTCGTTGTAGCGGTAGCGCTGGGTGAAGCTCATGCGCCCGCCGTCACTGAACTTTCGCAGGAGATTCAGCACCTTCCACTCGATATCGGTAGGGGGCCTTTTGGTGGGGTTGCTGAAGTAGATTTCGTATTCGATCTTGAGCCGTCGGAGTTGCGAATCCAGGACTCCCAGTTCCTCGTCGATCGTCACTTGCGGAATTCTCCCGCAGACAAGTCTAGGGTTTTTGGGACAGGGCTACGAGGTGTCCGTGGGCCACGAGGGGGATGGAACGAAAGTACCTAACTAGGCAAGGGCTTCGCCCTTGATATCCCTCCGGGATACGGAAGTCAGAAGTGAGGAGTCAGGAGGCCAGAATGGCAGATGCATAGGCGCAATGAATTTGTCAGTTCATCAGTGTTGCCGTATCCCAAGTCTCGCGCCAAGACTAAATAATAGCGACTCTCTTCCAGAGAACCCTCAGCCGATGAAGATCCACTCGTGCCCAAGCTGAACTTGAGGTCCGAGGTCCGACGCCCGACGTCTATCTTGCGCTGGCGGCCATTTTCTTTACCATGGCCAGGACCAGCTTACGATCACTGTCATTCAGGCTGACAGCGTAGCGACGAATCTGGCTGAGGAAGCGAAGTTCGTCATCGGATAGTTGGGGGAGACCCTTGGAACCATTCGTGTGGCCGGAATCGGAGAAGAATTGCGAAAGCGGAAGCTCCATAGCTCCCGCTATCTTGGCCAAGGTATCGAGCGACGGAATCGTGTGCCCGTTTTCAACCCGCGACAGGTAGCAGCGCAACAGCCCAGTGCGTTTCTCAATGTCGCCCTGCGACATGCCTTTTTGCAGCCGGTAGTTCCGGATAGTCTCGCCGATGTTCATGGAAAAAGCAGCCAACACAAAGCTCCCCTGGATGCGTGCATAGTAACCAGAGTAGTACGGTCTGGCAAGTGGAAATTTCGTGCACCACAAATGGTGAAACACAACTTTGCAGATCACCCCTCACCAGCACGATGGACGTACCCTCGAACTGAATCTTGAGCTCGGTTATTTCTTCAGTTTGCTGGCGAGAAAGTTAACTGTTCGCTGCCAGGCATCGGCGGCGTCTTCCGGCATATAGCCGGCTTTGTTATTGGGATTTTCAAATGCGTGCCCTGCGTCGGGATAAATCTTGATCTCTACTTGCCTTCCCAGGTCACGTAAAGTTTGCTCAAACTTCTTCACGTCTTCCACGGGAATGCCGCGATCCTGCCCGCCGAAAATGCCGAGGATGGGCGCATTGATCTGCTTCAGGGAACTAGCGTCGGTGGCGAGATGCCCGTAGTTGATCACGGCCGCCGCCAGCGTCGGCTCCTCAAGAGCGACATCCAGCGAGTAGCCGCCGCCCATGCACCAGCCGATCGAAGCAATCCGATCGGGCTTAACATTTTTCTGAGATTTGAGGAACTCAAATGCCGCATGCAGATCACGCTTGGCGCGGTCTTCAGGTACGCCACGCATGATTTCGTGCGCCTCCTCCGGCGTGGTCGCAACCTTCCCACGATAGAGATCGACCGCCAGCGCCGCGTAGCCCTGATCCGCCAGCCTCGATGCCTGCTCTTTCACCCAGTCGTTGAGCCCCCACCATTCGTGGATAACAATGATGCCAGGAAACGGGCCCTTGCCTTCGGGCGTGTAGAGCATTCCCTGCACGGTTTCACCGCCACTCTTGTAGGAGACAGTCTTGCCGTTCGCTGCGAGAGCGGAAATGGCAAACATTACCGTAAACAGCAGAACAATAGCCTTGGTCATCGAGCCTCCGCTGGTTCAAATCGAATTAGTATTGTTCAAAGCTCCAGTTCCATGTACATGGCGCCGTCAATGGGATTCGGACGATAGGGCGCGATCTGTTTGAATCCCATCTTTTGATACATTGCAACAGCGTCTTTCATGACGGGCTCTACCGTATCCAGCCGCATGCGCCGGTACCCGATCTGTCGCGCTTCATCGATGATGGCTTTTGCCAAGACCAGGCCTAGACCCCTTCCGCGAAATTCAGAACGAAGGTAAAGGCGCTTCATCTCGCAGGCATCGGCATCCAGCTTGTGCAGCCCGACACAGCCGGCCAAATTTCCGCTCTGTTCGAGGAGCAGCAAGCGTCCGTCTGGAGGCGCGTAGTCTCCCGGTAACTCTGCAAGCTCTTTGTCGAAACTTTGGAAGCACAAGCTGAAATTGAGCGATTTCGCGTATTCGAGGAAAAGCTCACGGGCCCGGGAGACATCGGCTGGGGATTCTGCCTGCTTCAGACAAGCGCTTGTAACCACAGAGGGCACAGAGGACACGGAGGAGTCTTGTTTGCGACTGAGAGTACGTTCCACGAGATTCCCTTGTCTTATCCCATAAACATGCCGCCGTTCACATTCAGAACGTGGCCGGTAACGTACGAGGCTTCCTCTGACGCCAGGAAGGCGACGGCACTGGCAACATCGTCCGCTGTGCCTACGCGCCCGAGAGGAATCATCTTAAGCGCGTCCTGTTTGAACTCGTCACCAAGGCCTGCGGTCATAGCCGTTTCGATGAACCCGGGCGCCACCCCGTTACAAGTAATGTTCCTGGATGCAACCTCGCGCGCGATCGCCATAGTCAATCCGATCAGCCCGGCTTTTGAAGAGGCGTAATTCGCCTGTCCGGCCTGTCCGATCTGCCCAAACATAGACGTTACATTGATAATACGTCCCCAGCGCTGCTTGAGCATGGAGCCGATAACCTGCTGAATGCAGAGATACGCCGACGTTAGATTGGTGGTCAGCACCGTATCCCAATCGGCGCGTTTCATGCGCATCACCAGCTGATCGCGAGTGATACCGGCATTATTCACAAGGATGTCTATTTTCCCCAGCTGCCCGAGAACTTCCTTGAAGCCAGCTTTGATCTGCTCTTCCTCCGCGACATCCATGGGGAATGCCGCAGCTTTTCCGCCGCTGGCGGTGATTTCCGAAACCAACTCATTCAATTTCTCCCGATTTCGAGCCACAACGGCGAGCGCAGCTCCGGAGGCCGCGAGTTTCAGTGCACAGGCGCGGCCAATGCCCTGAGAGGCGCCTGTGACCAGCGCAACACGTCCGGAAATGGACATGGATTCTCCTTGCGGCAGAAAACCGGAATTATATCTGGACCGTGGCGGTGGTGGGCTCTTCTCGGTGTTGTCGAATTTCATTGCGAAACATGAAACGCAGCAGCGGCGGCGCCAGCAGCGTGGTGATCGCAGTCATGAACACGACAATGGCGTAGGTCGATTGGGTTACGATTTGCGACTGCAATCCTACCAGCGCCACAATCAGTGCGACCTCACCGCGAGGCATCATGCCTACGCCGACCTGCAGCACAGTGGGCCAGCCTTCCTTCAGCAGAGGCAGGCCGCAACCGCTGACCTTCGAAACGATCGCCAGCAACGAAATGATGATTGCTGCTGTTACCAGGTTCTCATTGAACAATTGCAGGTTGAGTCTCGACCCGATTGCGAAGAAGAAGTAAGGAGCCAGGAACTCGGTAATTCCTGATACGCGAGGCATCAGGTTCCATTCGGGAGCATAGTCGGCGAAGACCAGCCCTGCGAAAAACGCGCCGATAATCGCCGCCATGCCAATCTTGACCGCTAACCACGAGAGCAATAAGCAGATCGCGAGCGCTACGATCAGAGAAGCATTCTCGGTGGAGAGTTGCTCCATGCGTGGCTGGATCCGCCGCACAAGACGGGGAGCAACGAAGATCATGAACACCGCGAACGCCGCTGCCTCGCCAATCAGAATGCCGAGGTGCAGCCATTGCAAACCGCCGGGGGAGGCGATTCCGGCAACAACTGCAAGCAGGATCATTCCCAGGATGTCGTCAAAAACGGCAGCCCCAAGAATGATTTGAGCGGTACGCGTGGTGAGCACATGAAAATCGGCCAGAACGCGGGCGGTTATTCCCACGCTGGTGGCGACCATCGCTGCGCCCACAAAAACGGCTTCGGTCGTGGCGTCGCCGCGCATCTTCATGTAGCCGAAGCCCAGAATGAAGGGCGCGACCACTCCTGCTATGGCCACCAGGAGCGACTTGCGCCCGACACGAATCAGGGCTTGCGGGCTGGTCTCCAGGCCGGCACTGAAGAGCACGAAAATGGCACCCACTTCCGCCACCGAGTAGATCGTGTCGCTGGGCGCGATCCAGTTCAGCGCGTAGGGACCGAGTGCCACGCCAGCCAAGATTTCCCCCAAGACTCCAGGCAGACTCAAACGTTCAAAGACTTCACCCAGAACCTCGGCTGCGACGAAGATCGCGAAGAGCTCTACGAGAAGCCGCTCTGGTCCATGCATTCAATGGCAGGATATTGAAAGGCAGGGTGGCTCGCAATAAAAGTCGAGAGTTGCTGCTGGAACTTGGCATTCGGCACTCAGACTCTGCTATCGGTACCCGTGATTGCCAAATGCCAAATGCCAAGTGCCAAGTGCTAATCGCTTAAGCGGCCAGATAAGCACTTCCAGTCTCTCGGCGAAGTGGAGAACGGGCCTAGTGTCCGGTAGCCGGATGCCTGCTGCCGAAGCCATTGTGTTGCTCTCGATTCCCGCGTCAGCGTCCTGCAGCGGCCATGGAGCATGATGAATTTCCGCGCGATATACATTTCCGTTCGCAACCTTGTAAAGACAATAACGTTCTGTGAGCCAGTGTTCCAGAGTGCCGGGGTGCCTTAATCGAACCGGACCGATGGCAGCATAGCGGGCACGCAACTCTGCATTACTGCGATATCGGCGCGAATGGTAGAACCTGCCATGCTCATCTCCCGAAACTGACATCCTCGCGTGAAAGTAGGGGAGACGGTAAACGCTTCGCGCAGCCCACACCGCCGGCAGATTAGCCGCGTCCAGGCTGAAGAAATACACTCCCGATTTGTCGCCCACTGTGAGATAGGTGCGTACGTTCAACTTCGGAAAACGCGATAGCCCAGGCAAAGCAGGAAAGCCGCGGGCGCGAACATTGTTCATGTGAAAAGGCGTTACGGCTATCCAGCAGCGGCGATCGAAGGTCTCCGACGAAAGCTGTGACGGCACCAGCGAACGCAATGAGTCCGGCGCGATTGGCCAGTGCGCAAACAGCAGATCGTTCCAGGTCTGGGCCATGATCCACGGCTCAGGTGATACTGGCCACTGGCGGTGAGCGACGGATTTAAGAGCGGGATGCAAGGAATGACTGTCGATTTTCCATTGCTGATTTTGAATTAGACCTACTAATTTGAGGAGATGTCGGCTTCGAGGAGCGCAATGCTGCAGGAACCTGAACTCGTCAGATTTTCAGCGCGAGGGTCTCAACTGGGCTGTCTGCGTGGCGTTTGGGACTGGCTGATAGTCGCGATGAAAGATATCGACGATCACTCGCCCGAGCACGCGCGTACGCGCGTCTGAGTGCATGTGTACGGGGAAGGTAAACAAGCCGTAGTCGGCGTAATCCTGCACAAACTCAATTTTCTTCACAAAGAATGACGGTGATTTGATGACAGTTCCCTCCGTCCGGGCCAGAGCGCCGGTATACGCGTCCAGGAAAATGCGGCCTTTGAAAAGTCCCACTCGCTTTTTTCGGGGCTTCGTCTGATAGACGTGCACCAGGCGATCGTTCAACTCGACAGTTCCTTTGAAGGAAAATTTGTAGTTTGCCGGCGTGATTGCCGTTGCGGATGAATCGTCTTTCTGCAGGTGATCAACTTCGGATTGCAGCAGTCTCGTGATCACGTTGTTCTTCACGAAACCGTCGCCGGTGAAATGTAGAGGCTTGAACTCTAACGTCCGAGGAGCCGCGTAATGCCTGCGTAGTTCGTATTCGCCCTGCTGTGAACTGTCGGGCAATTCCGCGTGAATAAGGGTAGTCGCGGAATAAGCAGCCAGATGCGCCGCCTGCAGTTGCGAGCGGCGCTCGTAAGTCTGGAGCGCAAAATCAGGAGCCATCCTCGGGAGCGTCACGGGCGCGATTAGAATCGAGATACTCTTTTCAGAATTCGCGGGCTGGGTCGTTGTGTTGCCCGTTGGCGGAGGAAGAAACAAAGAGGCGTTCCCCGGCGCCGGCGCGAACGACGCGCTATTCTGGCCAAGCACCAGAACCGACATAAAAATCAGGAAAACAACTCCAGACAAGCCGCTTTTCATAGCCAAAAAGGGGGGGAACATATTTATATATGATTCAGTTCAAGACGAAAAGTATCTAGTGTAACTGCCGCGGTAACCGGCTGTGCTCAAACTCGTCGCCCTTTACCCAACCGACCATCGGCTGCAGGTTGGCCGCCTCCCAAGCGAGGGCAAAGCCGAACCGGGCCATAGCAGCATCGCCAGTGAAATCCATGTCCGGGTGATATTCATCGCTTGGCTGATGGTAATGCTTCGCGGTGAATTCATCTGCTTTCTGAATCCCCCAGGCGGCGTCATGGCCCTTGTATTTCACTCCCGCATTGATGGAAAACGCCGGGATGCCGACGCGCGCCAGGCTGAAATGATCGGAACGATAATAATGTCCTGCTTCCGGGCGGGTATCAGGACGGATCGTCAACCGGAATTCCTCCGCCAGGGCCTGAACTACCGCATAGAACGTCGTTCGCTCTGATCCGGCTACCTCCACCTCTTCAGGAGCGCCCAGCGGCGGCACATCGTCGTAGTTCAGATCGAGTGCGATTTTGCCCGCCGGAATTGGCGGGTGCTTGCCCAGATATTCGGAGCCCAGGAGTCCT
>Ga0075424_100000046_pt1 | contig 65201 bp, 60 predicted proteins | sample SoiMethybrSBSTD3_FD_75301 | JGI IMG/M metagenome (GOLD analysis project Ga0075424, IMG submission 75301) | Bulk soil microbial communities from a Populus tree surrounding site in Tennessee, USA - Soil MetaG P. TD hybrid SBSTD3 | ecosystem: Environmental > Terrestrial > Soil > Tree plantation...
CTTCCCCGAAGGCTCGCTCACCGACAAGTCGAAAGCCAAGCCAGAGATCTGGCAGAAATGGCCGGAGTTCGAGGCCGCCACGAAGAACTACGCGATGCAGGCCGAGAAGCTGCGCGACGCCGCCCGCACCAAGGACCTCGCGGCGACCGAGACCGTGGCGAAGGACTTCGGCCGCCAGGCGTGCGGAACCTGTCACACGCCGTTCCGTGTTCCGCCGCCCCAGCAACAGGCACCGGCACCGCCACAGCAACAGCCGACTCGCTGACGATCTGCTTCGGTCACAGCCGGGGAGGGCGCGGCTCTCGGCGCCCTCCCCGGAGGTAGTCCGCACGTGCTAAGGTTGACTCGCTCATGACCTCGTCCGTTCCATTCCGCGACACCTTCTGGAACGTCCCCGCCTGGGCGCAGATCGCGCTCTACGTCGGCGGGCTGGTGGCGATCGCGATCTTCGCGTACGGGATGTGGCAGCGAGTGAATCTCTGGCGCAAGGGCCTGCCGGAGGATCGGCTGGATCGCATGCCCGAGCGGATCGGCCGCGTGCTGGCTCACGCGCTCGGGCAGGTGCGCACGCTCTCGCAGGCCTATCCGGGCGTGATGCACGCGATCATGTTCTGGGGATTCCTCGCCCTGTTCATGGGCACCGTACTGGCCACGCTCGACTGGGACATCACGCTTCCCCTCTTCGGCTACAAGCTCCTGAAGGGCCCGTTCTACCTGTTCTACGAGACCGTGCTCGACATGTTCGGGCTCTTCTTTGTGATCGGGCTCGGCATGGCGGTGTGGCGGCGCTTCGTGAAGCGCCCGGCGCGCGTCGACGCGACCGCACGCTTCGCGTACGTGCTGGCGCTGCTCTTCGTGATCAACGTGAGCGGGTTCGTTATGGAGGCCTGCCGCCTGGCCGTCGTCGAGCCCTGGTGGGCGCCGTGGTCGCCGGTCGGCTGGGCGCTCGGCCGTGTCTTCGTCGCGGCCGGGTTGACGCCGGGCGCGCTGCGCGGGCTGCACGTGGCCACCTGGATCTTCCACGCGATCGTCGCGCTCGCGTTCATCGCCGTCATCCCGTTCTCGTACTTCGTGCACCTCTTGACGACGCCGCTCAACATCTTCTTCTCGAAGCTCGGACCGCGCGGGGCGATCGCGCCGATCAAGAACATCGAGGAGGCGGAATCGCTCGGCATCTCGAAGCTCGAGGAGTTCTCGTGGAAGCGGCGCCTCGACTTCGATGCGTGCGTCGAGTGCGGCCGCTGCCAGGCGGCCTGCCCCGCCTACATGTCGGGCACGGCGCTGTCGCCCAAGCAGATCATCGTGAAGCTCAAGCGCCACATGCACGGGCAGATGCCGGGTCCGATCCACGGCGAGCTGATCAAGGCCGACGAGCTCTGGGCGTGCACGACTTGCATGGCCTGCGTGCAGGAGTGCCCGGCGTTCATCGACATCGTCGACACGATCGTCGATCTGCGGCGCTATCTCACGCTGTCGGAGGGCGCGTTGCCGTCGACCGCGCCGCAGTCGCTGCAGAACATCCAGCGCGCCGGCAACCCGTGGGGACTGCCGGCCGGCGAGCGCATGGCGTGGGCGCAGGGGCTGGACGTGCCGCTCATGGAGCCCGGCCGTGAAGTCGAGTATCTCTACTGGGTCGGCTGTTCGGCCTCGTACGACCGGCGCAACCAGGCGATCGCGCGCTCGGTCGTGAAGATCCTCAAGACCGCTGGCGTCAGCTTCGGCGTGATGCCGGAAGAGCGCTGCCACGCCGAGGTCGGCCGGCGCCTGGGCGAGGAATATCTCTACCAGACCGTGGCGCAGGAGAACGTCGAGGCGGTGAAGCAGTACAAGTTCAGGAAGGTGATTACGCATTGCCCGCACTGCTTCAACACGATTAAGAACGAGTTCCCGCAGTTCGGCGGCACCTACGAGGTGCTTCATCACGCGCAGGTCATCGAGCGGCTGATCGCCGACGGACGCATCAAGCCGAAGAAGGCGCTCGACAAGACGCTGGCGTTCCACGACTCGTGCTATCTCGGGCGCTACAACGGCATCATGGAGGCGCCGCGCAAGGTCGCCAAGGCGGTGCCGGGCCTCAAGGTGATCGAGCTGCCGCGCAACCGCGAGCGCGGTCTCTGCTGCGGCGGCGGCGGCGGTCACATGTGGATGGAAGTCAAGGCCGAGAAGCGCGTGAACCTGATCCGGGTCGAGGAGGCGCTCGAGGCCAAGGTCGACATGGTCGGCACGGGCTGTCCGTTCTGCCTGGCGATGCTCGACCTCGGCCGCAAGGTGAAGGGCGCCGAGGACACGCTCGCCGTCAAGGACGTGAGCGAGCTCATCGCGGAGAGTCTCGAAGGGTGATAGCGTTGCTGCGTGCGCTGCCGGACATCGTACGCACGATCGGCGGCCTCGCGATCGACCCGGTCCTGCCAAAGGCCGCGAAGGTCGCGCTGGCCGCCGCCGTGCTCTATCTCGTCTCGCCCATCGACCTGATCCCGGACTTCGTCCCGGTGCTGGGCTACCTCGACGACGTCTTCGTCGCGGCGATCCTGGTCGACGGGATGTTGAATTTCGTGAACCGCGGCCTCGTGCTCAAGTACTGGCCCGGCAGCCCGGAGTCACTGGAGCGCATCGCGCGCTCCGCGCGCATCCTGGCCGCCTGGGTCCCGCGCCGGCTCAAGCGCAAGATCTTCTCGGGCGCGGCCTAGCGCGGCTCGGCGCCGAGCCGTCCCGGCTCAGCCGTCGTTGCGCCGACTCTCCTCCAGCATCCGGCGGTAGTACGCCCGTCCGCGGTCGTACCCGCGGCGAAACGCGGGCTCACGATAGGTCGCCGGATAACGCTCCTTGAGCAGCGCGTCGATGTCCCGTGGGGATCGGTCGCGCGTCGCGAACGACAAGGCCGCCTCGAACCCTTCGCGATAGACCCCTTCGTCGCGCTGGAAGTCGAGGCCCTCGGCGCGATACTCGAATGCCTCGCTGTCCCGAAGCCCAATCCACCAGCGCTCGCGCGCCGCGTCGATGCTCTCGGCGCCCGAGCCTTCGAGCACGGCCACCGCACGATCGCGCTCATCGGGATCGGCGGGCATCACGAGCACGATCGAGTAGCCACGCCGGAGCGCGTCCTCGTACACGAACAGCTCGTCCTTCGGCACCCCCTCGGCCAGCGCGTTTTCGAGCGCGCCGCCCACCGCGGCACCACCGAGGCTCAGGAGCACCGCGCCGACGAGCCCGATGGCGATCGCGGGACCCGCGATCGGCAACAGCGCGCTCGCCGCCGCGACGGCGCCGAGCTCGGCGCCGGTGGCTACACCGACGGCCCCACCGAGCACACCGCCGATGGCCTTGCCCATGCCGGGCTGCTCGGCCTCGCTCGTCGGCACTCTCGACACCAGGGGTTCGGAGTTCCCGGGAATCAGCACGTGAATACGATCCGCGGCCACGCCGACCGCGCGCAGGTTGCCGACGGCGCGTTCGGCCGACGCTCTATCGACGAAAATTCCGACTGTCGGGGTCATTCGTGTGTCTCCTCTCTGTGCGGGCTGGCCGCGACTATCGGCGCTGGCGACGGCGACGATGAATCGCGAGCTCGCGCGATAGCCAGCCGGCGACCACCAAGGTGCCGGCCACGACCGCGACGATCAGCCAGCCCGTATCGCTCATGGCCGCGTCCTCAGGCCGATCGGCGTGCGCTACAAGTTGAGCGCGTCGCTTGCGTCGCGGTCCGATGACGTCCAACCGGCATGTGCACGAGCCTGAGGCTCGCGTGTTCCGCCCAGACCATGGGGTCGACCCGCATTCAGGTCGCAAGAGGCGTGCCACGCACGTTGCTCGGGCAAACGCCCTCGATCTCGCCCTGAAAACAGCCCTGCGGCGTGCCGGGCGCGATCCCCACGCGGGAGCGCCAAAGACCGCGTAATTCTTATCGGGTAAGAACGACGCGTCGTGCGTGTTGACTGTCCGAATCGCGACGATTACCGTTGCGGGCCATGGAGGGCGCGATGACTGGAGCCGTAGGGTTCATCGGACTCGGCAACATGGGACGCCCGATGGCGTTGAATCTCGCGAAGCAGGGTTTTCCCCTAGTCGTGCACGACATCGATCCGGCGAAGATCGAGCCCTTGCGCGCGCGCGGCGCGACGGTCGCCGAATCACCGGAGCGCGTGGCCGCCGCGGCCGATCGGACGATCTCGATGGTCGAGACGACCGCGCAAGCCGAATCGGTGATCGCCGGCGAGCGCGGGATCATCCGCACCGCCAAGCCGGGTCACGTCGTGATCAGCATGAGCACGATCGATCCGATCGTGGCCAAGCGGCTGGCCGATCAGCTCGCGGCGCGAAGTATCGCGATGCTCGACGCGCCGGTCAGCGGTGGCACCGAGCGCGCGCAGTCCGGCGAGCTCTCGGTCATCTGCGGCGGCGCTCCCGAGACGTTCGAGGCCTGTCGCGATCTGTTCAAGGCGATGGGCACGAAGATCTTCCACGTCGGCGGGCTCGGGCAGGGCCTGGCGATGAAGCTCGTCAACAACATGCTGGTGCAGGTGAACATGGTCGCGGTGGCCGAGGCGCTCGTGCTGGGCGTGAAGGCCGGTCTCGATCCGCAGAAGATCTACGAGGTCGTGCGGGTGAGCACGGGCACCAGCTCGGCGTTCGAGCGCGGCGCGGCGCGCATGCTCGCGCGCGACTTTTCACCGGCCGGCACCGTCGACATCTCGTTCAAGGATCAGGAGCTCGAAACCGCGTTCGCCAAGCAGCTCGGCGCGCCGCTCCTCCTCGCCAACGTGAGCCAGCAGGTCTACCAGATGGCGCGCGCCGCGGGGCTGGGCAAGCAGGACGGCACCGCGATCATCCAGGTGCTCGAGAGGCTGGCGGGGGTGAAGGTCGGAGGCTAGACGACAACTTCGCGCGCGACGCCGCGCAGGTCCATCTCGTACTCGAGCCCGACGATCGGCGGTCGGCTCGGAAACCAGCGGACGCCGTGGATCGCCGAGGCGCCGGCAGGGCGCAGGACGGTGTCGGCGAGGAACGAGTCGATGGGCTGCGCCGTGTAGATGTCGATCGTGGTCACGTCGGGCCATGCGACGCCGAGGCCCTGGAGCCTTGCCTGCATGATCCCCATCACGTGCGCCGCCTTCTCGCGCATCGCCGCCGGTGAGGTCTCGCCGTGGCGCACGATGCCGTCCACGCCGACGCCGCGCTCCCGCATCTCGCCGGCGCCGGCCACGATGAACGTCGGGCGCGGGGCGGCGCCCGGAATCGTATAGCCGAAGCCGTAGAGGCACGGCTCGGTCGGGGCGCCCACGACCGGGGCCACGTTCGTGCGGGCAATGGGATTCTCGCCGTCGACCAGAAGCTTCCACTCCGTCAACAGCGCGCGATACCCGGCGTTGAACGTGTCGAACCCGTCGAAGCTGAACGGCGCGGGGCTTCGCAGCTCGATCGCGCACAAGGCCGAGCGCGGCCGGCCCTCCGCCTGCAGGTGGCGGTCGATCAGCGCGAACCCGTCACGCCACGGAATCGGCGCGCGCAGGGTGGCGTGGACAACCTGGTAGCCGGTTGCCGCCGCGGCGCCCGACGAGAACGGCGGGATACCCGGCAAGAAGCGATAGTCCCCGCCGGGGACCTCGCGGGCGGACGCTCCAGGGCTCATGGTCCCGAACGGTACCACGTCGGGGGCCGCCGGGGCGCCGCTTGACTTTGCAGGACGGGCAACTTCTAATGCCCGCGGCTACCGATCCTCGCTCGCTTGGGGAGGCGTTCATGTTCCGCAGCGGACCTCTACGGGTCGTGTGCGCGCTCATCGCTATGACCTTGGTCGTCGGCCTCGCGCTCGTGGCGGACGCGCCGGCGCAGGGCAAGAAGCTCAAGATCGGCGTGATCTACGACTACACCGGCCCGCTCGCGGGCGGCGGCTCCGAGCTGCACGCGCTCGGCGCCAAGATCATGATCGACCACTTCATCAAGAAGGGCGGCGTCGAGGGCTACCAGATCGAGGCCGTATATGCGGACGCTCAGAGCAAGCCCGACGTCGCCATCAACGAGGCGGTGCGCCTGATCGAGCAGGAGAAGGTCGACATGCTGCTCGGGTTCTACTCCTCGGCCCAGTGCGTGCCGGCCGCCGCGCGCGTCGAGCAGCTCAAGAAGTTCATGTGGATCACGACGTGCATCTCCTCGGCGGTGCTCGAGAACCGTCACCTGAAGTACGTGTTCCGGGCGCAGCCGAGCGGCAAGCAATTCGGCCTGATGTCGACGGACTTCCTGGCCCAGAACGCGAAGAGCAAGCTCGGCAAGGAGCCGAAGGACCTGCGCATCGCGATCATCCACGAGGACGGCGCCTACGGCGTCGACGTCTCGCGCGGCAACGAGGAAGGCGCCAAGAAGGCCGGCTTCAACATCGTGCTGAAGGAAGGCTACTCCGCGACCGCCCCCGACCTGTCGGCGCTGGTCACCAAGCTCAAGCGTGGCCGCCCGGACGTGATCTTCCACACGGGCTACAACCCGGACATCACGCTGTTCCTGCGCCAGGCGCGCGAGCAGGGGCTGCGCTTCAGCGCGCTCATCGGCCACGGCGCCGGCTACGGGGTGTATGACAAGCTGAAAGAATCGCTCGGCCGCGACGTGAACTACTTCTTCAACGTCGACCCGATCTCGATCTGGCTGACCAACGAGAAGTCGCTGCGCGCGCCGCTGCCGGCGATGATCAAGATGGTGGGCGATGAGTACGAAAAGGCGCGGCCGGGCACGCAGGTCCGCTCGGCGCACGTCGGGATGGCGGCCAGCAACACGTACGTGTTCATGACGGAAGTGCTGCCGCGCGCCATCAAGAAGCACGGCGGCATCGACGCCGACGCGCTCCGGAAGGCCGCGCTCGAGGTCGACCTGCCCGAGGGCGGCACGATGCTCGGCTTCGGCGTGAAGTTCGAGGGCGAGGGCGGGCCGATGTCGGGCCAGAACGATCGCGCCTTCCCGGTCATTCTCCAGTACATCGACGACAAGCCGTATCTGGTCTGGCCCAAGAGCCAGCAGCAGCGCGAGCCGGTTCTGCCGCTGCCGGGCACGTCGCCGTACGCGGCGCAGTGAGCCTCGCGGCCTCGCTTTCTTGCTAGCCGTCCAGGGCCTCACCAAGCGCTTCGGCGGCTTCACGGCCGTCAACGCCGTGTCGTTCGGGGTCGAGAAGGGCGAGATCGTCGGCCTGATCGGCCCCAACGGCTCCGGCAAGAGCACGATCTTCAACATGCTCTCCGGCACGCTCGTGCCCAACGCCGGCTCGATCCGCTTCGAGGAGCGCGAGATCGCCGGGCAGCCGCCGTACCGCATCATCAACCTCGGGATCGGCCGCACGTTCCAGATCCCCCGGCCGTTCCGCCGGCTCTCGCTGCTCGACAACGTCGTGCTTGCCGGCTTCTTCGGCCAGGGTCGCCACTCGCGGGCGAAAGCCTTCGAGTCGGCTGAGCGCGCGCTCGGCCTGGTCGGATTACCGACCGATCGCTCGGCAACGGTCGACGGGCTCGGGGCGGCCGCGCTGAAGAAGCTCGAGCTCGCCAAGGCGCTCGCCACCTCGCCGAAGCTCCTCCTGGCCGACGAGAGCTTGAGCGGCCTCGACGAGCACGAAATGGATCAGGCCGCCGACCTGCTCCGCCGCATCTGCCGCGAGCTCGGCGTCACGATCATCTGGGTCGAGCACATTATGGGCGTCCTGATGCGCGTGGTCGATCGCGTCATGGTGCTCGACCACGGCGAGAAGATCGCCGAGGGGCTGCCCGCCCGCGTCGCCAGCGATCCCCGGGTGATCGAGGTTTACCTCGGGACTCACGCCGCCGCGGTCTCCGCGGCCGCGGCCGCCGCCCGCGGCTGACGGGTCCATGCTCGAGCTCAGGTCGATCCGCGCCGGATATGGGACCTTCCAGGCGCTGTTCGACGTCTCGCTCGAGGTGAAGCGGGGAGAGGCCGTCGGCGTCATCGGTCCCAACGGCGCCGGCAAGACCACGCTCATGCGGGTCATTTCCGGCCTCATTCGCCCGACGTCCGGCTCGCTCGTCATGGAGGGCGTCGACCTCGCGGCGACCCCGGCGCACCGCATCGTGGAGCTCGGCGTCGCGCACGTGCCGGAGAGCCGCCGATTGTTTCCTCGCATGACGGTCGAGGACAACTTGAAGATGGGCGGCTTCGTGCGAGCGGCACGGCCGAAGTTCCGCCAACAGCTCGAGGTCGTCTACGAGCTGTTCCCCCGGATGCGTGAGCGCCGTCGCCAGCTTGCCGGCAGCATGTCGGGCGGCGAGCAGCAGATGTGCGCGATCGGGCGCGCGCTCATGTCCGAGCCGAGGCTTCTGCTCCTCGACGAGCCATCCGCGGGGCTGGCGCCCGTCCTCGTCGAGCAGGTGTTCGGGCTCGTGAATCGGATCCGCGAGAGCGGCGTCACCGTATTGATCGTCGAGCAAAACGTGCAACAGGTGCTTCATGTGGTCGATCGCGCGTACCTCTTGAAGACCGGCCGGATCCACATCGCCGGTCGCGCGGCCGAGCTTCTGGCCAGCGACAGCATCCGCGAAGCGTACCTCGGAGTCTGAGGAGGCCGCGCCTGGGGATCTTCGATGTCTTCCTGCTGGAGGCGGTGATCAACGGGCTCCTGCTCGGCGGGGTGCTGGCGTTGCTGTCGCTCGGCCTGAACCTGATCTTCGGCGTGATCGACGTGGTCTGGATCTGCTACGCCGAGCTCATCATGCTCGGCATGTACGGGATGTACTTCCTCTACACCGTCTACCACGCGCCCATTCTGGTCGCGGCGCTGGTGAGCATCGTCAGCGTCGCCGTCCTCGGCCTGGTGCTGCACGTACTCGTGATCGCCCCGCTGCTGGGCGCCGCGCCGATCAACCAGCTCCTGGCAACCGGCGGCGTGCTCTTCTTCCTGCAGTCGGCGGCGACCGTGCTGTTCGGCGTCGAGTTCAAGAATCTCGGCCTGCGCCTGCCCGTGCTGAAGGTGGCGGGGATGTTCGTGAGCTATTCGCGTCTGCTCGCGTTCGCAGCGGCACTGGTGGCGATAGGGCTGGTCTACCTCCTGATGACCCGGAGCTACACGGGCACGGCCATCCGGGCCATCGCGCAGGACCGCCAGATCATGCCGCTGATGGGCGTCGATACTCGGCGGATCTACCTGGTAACCTCGGGTGTCGGCGGCGCGCTGGCCGGCCTGGCCGCGTGTCTGCTGGTGCTCCAATACGACGTCCACCCGTTCGTGGGGCTAACGTTCGGACCGATCACGTTTCTGATCTGCGTGCTCGGGACTCTCGGCAACTTCGCCGGCGGCTTCGTCGCCGCGTTCGTGTTCGCCGAGATCATCTCGGTCGGCGGGCTCTATCTCGATCTCGAGTGGGGCTACGTCTTCGCCTTCGCGTTCTTCATCGTGATGATGTTCGTGCGGCCGGAAGGCCTGATGGCCCGGCGCTCATGACCCGTTACGTGCCGTGGATCGTCGGCGCGGCGCTGATCGCGCTACCGTTCGTCTATCGTTCGCCGTATCCGCTGCACATCCTCGTGCTGATCCTGATCTGGTCGTTCGCCTACACCTCCTGGTCGGTGATGGGCCGCTTCGGCCTGGTCTCGCTAGGCCATGGAGGCTTCATGGGCGTCGGCGCCTACGTCACGGCGCTCGCCTGGAACTACGGCCACGTCAGCCCCTGGGTCGGTATCCCGGTGGCGCTCATCGCCGGCGCGGCGCTGGCCGCCGTCGTCGCGTATCCGTGCTTCCGCTTCCGCATCACCGGTCACTATTTCGCGCTGGTCACCCTGGCCCTCTCGGGCATCGTGCTCCAGGTTATCACCGCCACGCGGGACTACACCGGCGGGTCACTCGGCTACACGCCCGAGCGCGACCAGGGCGGCCACTCGCTCTGGGCGCTCCAGTTCCCGGACAAGACGACGTGGTACCTGATCGCGCTGGCCGTGTGGGGCTTCGGACTCTACGTGTGGAACCGCGTCGACCGCAGCATGCTTCGCTACGCGCTCGAGGCCATCTCCGAGGACGAGGACGGCGCGGCCGCCGCCGGCGTGCACGTCACAGCCGAGAAGCTCAAGATTACCGTGCTCAGCGCGGCGATGACGGCGCTCGCCGGTGCGCTCTACTGCCAGTACCAGATGTTCATCTCGCCCGATACGGTCAGCGGCATCTCGGTCTCGCTCCAGATGGTCTTCGCCGTCGTCGTGGGAGGGATCTACGTCTCGCTCGGCCCCACGATCGGCGCGGTCATCACGATCCTGCTCGCCGAGGTCTTGCGGATCTCGTTCGGCACGCGCGCGGTCGGCTGGGACAATCTCGTCTACGGCGTCTTGCTGGTTCTGTTCATCATCTTCTTGCCTCGGGGCATCGGGGGCAGCGTGCAGAGCCTCACGCGGAGACTGGGATGGACCTCGAGCTGAGCGGCAAGGTCGCCGTCGTCACCGGCACCAGCGTCGGCCTCGGGCGCGAGATCGCCAAGGTGCTGGCCGGCGAGGGGGTGAAAACGGTCGTCGTCGCCCGGCGCGCCAAGCTGCTCGAGACCCTGCGGGACGAGATCGAGCGGGCAGGGGGCCCGCGGCCGCTGGCCGTGCCGCTCGATCTGTATGCGGCCGACGCCGCCGCGCGGCTTCGCGATGCCGCGCTCTCGGCCTACGGACGCGTCGACATCTTGATCAACAACGCGGGCGGCTCCCGACCGATCCCGTGGGACTCGCCGGACGCCGCGTGGGACGAATCGTTCTCGATCAACTTCAGCGCCGTGCGGCGGCTCACCCAGGCGCTCCTGCCGGGCATGATCGAGCAGCGGTGGGGCCGCGTGCTCTGCGTGACCGGCAGCGCCGAGCCCTCGGGCGTCAACGCCGCGGTCGCGGCCAAGGCCGGCGTCCACGCGTGGGCCAAGGGGCTCTCGCGCGAGATGGGCAAGCACGGCATCACGATCAATTGCCTGTCGCCCGGGCGGATCCACAGCGAGCAGATCGACCAGCGCCTGCATCCGACACCGGAGAGCCAGGCCGAATTCGCGCGCAACATCCCGCTCGGCTATTTCGGCGAGCCGGCGGACCTCGCGTTCCTCGCGGCCTTCCTCTGCTCGCCCAAGGCCCGCTACATCACCGGCGAGCGCATCCACGTCGACGGCGGCCTGCACCGCGGGATCTGACCACGCATGGCGCGCATCTCCCGCGACCTGTTCACCTTTCTCGCCGAGCTCAGGCGTTACAACAACCGCGAGTGGTTCAACGCCAACAAGGACCGCTACCTGGCCGAGGTCCGCGATCCGATGGTCGCGTTCATCGCCTCGATCGCGGCCCCGCTCGCGAAGATCAGCCGGCGCATCATCGTCGACCCGCGACCCTCGGGCGGCTCGCTGATGAGGATCTACCGCGACACGCGCTTCAGCCGGGACAAGACGCCGTACAAGACGAACGTCGGGATCCACTTCGGTCTGCAGGCGGCGCGCGATTTCGACACGCCCGGCTACTACCTGCACCTGGCGCCCGGCCAGGTCTTCATGGGCGCCGGCGTCTGGCATCCGGGCCCCGACGCGCTGCGCGCGGTTCGCGAGGCGATCGTGAAGGATCCGCGCGGCTGGAGGCAGGCCAAGCGGGGTGGCCTCTCGCACGACGAGCACGCGCTCAAGCGCCCGCCGCGGGGCTTCGATCCCGACCACCCGTTGATCGAGGACATCAAGCGGCTCTCATTCACCACGGGTGCCGAATTCAGCGAGACGCAGGCCTGCGCCCCGGATTTCGCGGGCCGCTTCGTCGCCGCCTGCCGCCGCCAGACTCCGCTGATACGATTTCTGGCCAAGGCGATGGGGCTCGCCTTCTGAAGCCGGCGCGGCGTAGCATGGTGACGCCGTGAGCCCAGAGTCCGCCTCCGCCGGAATCGCTCAGTCGCCGCTGACGCGCGAGGAGCTGCTTCGCCGAGCCTCCGAGCTGGTTCCGGTGCTCAAGCAGCGCGCCGCGCGCACCGAGGAGCTCCGTCAGGTCCCGCCGGAAAGCGTCCAGGATCTCCTGGCGTCCGGCCTGATCCGGATCGGCAACCCGCGGCGCTACGGCGGCCATGACGTCGAGGTCGACACCGCGTTCGAGGCCGCGTTCGAGCTCGGCCGCGGCTGCGGCTCGACGGCGTGGTGCTACGCCTTGTGGACCGCGCACAGCTGGTGGCTCGGTCACTTCCCCGAGCGGTGTCAGGACGAATTCTTCGCGACCGGCCCTGACACCCTGTTCTCGAGCGGCCTGAACCCAGCCGGGGGCAAGGTCGAGCCGGTGAGCGGTGGGTACAAGGTGTCGGGTCGGTGGGGATTCTCGAGCGGCTGCGACGCGGCCACCTGGGTCATGGTGTCCGTGCCCGGTCCGCGTCCGAACGGCATGAGCTGGCTTCTCGTCCCGCGCCCGGACTATCAGATCCTCGACACCTGGTTCGCCTCGGGCATGCGCGGCAGCGGCAGCAAGGACATCGTGATCAAGGACGCCTTCGTGCCCGCACATCGCGCCGTCGATCCCGATCGATGCGGCGCCGAGGAGATGACGGGCTGGGAGCTGCACGGCCGGCTCAGCTATCGCGCGCCGCTCCGGTGCCTGGCCGGCTGGGATCTCGCCGCGCCGCTCATCGGCATTGCCCAGGGCGCGATCGACGAGTTCACCGCGCGCGCCAAGCGCGGAACCGGCCCAGGGCGGACGGTCGAGTCGGTGGCGCTCCAGCTGAGGCTGGCCGAGGCCGCGGCCGAGGTGGACGCGGCGCGCGCGCTCCATCGCCAGGACATCCGCGAGATCCTCGACCGCGCCGCGCGCGGCGAGGGGTTCACCGAGCTCGATCGCATCCGCTATCGGCGTGACAAGGCCTTCATCTCGCGGCTCTGCGTGCGGGCGGTCGATCGCCTGTTCGAGGGCAGCGGCGCTCGCGCCGTGCTCGACGCCGAGCCGATCCAGCGCTTTCATCGCGACGCCCACGGGGCCTCGCACCACGCCGCGCTCACCTGGGACCTCAACGCCGAACAATTCGGCCGGCAGGCGCTCGGCCTGCCGCCGACCACATAGGAGACCGCCATGAAGATCGTGGACGCGATTGCCGAGATCATGAAGCGCGAGGGCGTGGAGTTCCTCAGCACCTATCCGACCACGCCGGTGATCGACGCGGCCGCCGCGGCCGGGATTCGCCCGGTGCTCTGTCGCCAGGAGCGCGTGGGCGTGGGCATCGCCGACGGCTTCAGCCGGACCACCAACGGCCGGCGGCTCGGCGTGTTCGCGATGCAGTACGGTCCCGGCGCCGAGAACGCCTTCGCCGGCGTCGCCACGGCATACTCCGACTCGGTCCCACTGCTCGTGCTGCCGCTCGGTCACCAGCGCGATCGCGCCCAGGTCTTTCCGCTGTTCAGCTCGGCGCGCACCTACGCGTCGGTCACGAAGTGGGTGGAGACACTGAACCAGCCGGAGCAGGTCGGCGAGGTGATGCGCCGCGCCTTCAATCTCCTGAAGATGGGCCGCGGGGGGCCGGTGATGGTCGAGATCCCCGCCGACGTGGCGATCGCCGAAGTGGCCGACCAGGTCGCGCTCCAGTACAAGCCGGTGAAGGCCACGACGTCGTCCGGCAACGCGCGGGACATCGCGGCCGCGACGCGCGCGATAGTCGACGCCCGCCAGCCGATCATCCACGCGGGCCAGGGAGTGCTCTACGCCGAGGCCTGTCCCGAGCTGCTCGAGCTCGCCGAGCTCTTGAAGATTCCGGTCATGACCACGCTCGAAGGCAAGAGCGCGTTCCCGGAGGATCATCCGCTGGCGCTGGGCACGGGCGGCGGCGGGGTCATGTCCGGTCCGTCGCATCACTTCCTGTCGTCGGCCGACCTGGTCTTCGGCATCGGCTGCAGCTTCACCAAGCACGGCATGGCTTCGAACATCCCGGCGGGCAAGACGATCATCCACGCCACCAACGACGAGCGCGACCTGAACAAGAACTACACCGCCGACCATCCGATCCTCGGCGACGCCAAGCCGGTCCTGCGGCAGTTCATCGACGCCGCCAAGGATCTGCTCGGCGGCCGCTCACGCGACGGCGGCGCCGCTGCCGAGGTGAAGCAGGCGCGGGAGACCTGGCTCCAGGAGTGGATGCCCAAGCTCACCTCGAACGAGACGCCGATCACACCGTATCGCGTGATCTGGGACTTCATGCAGGCGGTCGATCCCAAGGACGCGATCGTCACCCACGACTCGGGCAGCCCGCGCAACCAGCTCGTGCCGTTCTACCGCGCCACCGCGCCGCGCGGCTACATGGGCTGGGGCAAATCGCACGCGCTCGGCACGGGGCTCGGCCTGATCATGGGCGCCAAGCTCGCGGCGCCCGACAAGTTCTGCGTGAACTTCATGGGCGACGCCGCGTTCGGAATGACCGGGCTCGACTTCGAGACCGCCGTGCGCTGCGGCATCCCGATCACGACGGTCGTCCTCAACAACTCGGCCATGGCCATCGAGCGCCACGCGCTCGTGGTGTCGCACGACCGCTACCGGACGCGCGACATCGGCGGCAACTACGCCGACATGGGCCGAGCAATGGGCGGGCAGGCCGAGCGGGTCACGAAGCCGGCCGACATCATCCCGGCGATTCAGCGCGCCCGGAAGCTCAACCAGGACGGCCAGGCCGTGCTGCTCGAGTTCATCACCAGCGAAGAGATCGCGTTCTCGCACCGACGCGCGCTCTGAGGCGCCCGGCGAAAATGGATCGCATGCGCTTCGGCTGGATCACCCTCGCGCATTCGGCGTCGCCGGAGTCCGACTACGCCCACGTGCACGAGCTGATCGAGCAAGCCTGCTTCGCCGAGACGGCGGGCTTCGACGGCATCTGGCTCACCGAGCACAACTTCACGGGCGAGAGCGTCTACTGCGACCCGATCCCGTTCGCGTCGGTCGTGGCAGCGCGAACCTCGAGGATCCGGATCGGCTTCGCGGTGATCCAGCTCGCCCTACGCCACCCGATCAGGCTCGCGACCGAGCTCGCGTTGCTCGACAACCTCGCGGACGGCCGGATCGACGTCGGTGTCGGCCACGGCACCAATTTCAACGAGTACGAGTTCGTCGGCTACGGCCTGCGCAGCGACGACAGCCGCGAGCGAATGGAAGAAACGCTCGACGTGATGGTCCGCGCCTGGACCGAGTCGCCGCTCGTGCACGACGGCAAGTTCTTTCGGCTTCGGCTCCCCGAGCTGCGGCCGCGGCCGCGCCAGCGGCCCCATCCGCCGATCTGGCGCGCCGTCTCCTCCGGCAGCTCGATCCGCGACTGCGGCCGGCTCGGCGCGCCGCTCATGATGGCGCGCCTTCCGGTCGCCCGGGTGCCGGAGCGGCTGGCGGCCTACGAGGCCGGCCTCGCCGAGAGTGGCCTGACGCCCGACCGTCAGCGCGAGCTCCTCGATCAGGCCGCCCTGTGGCGCTTCGTGCACGTCGCGGAGAGCCAGGCGCAGGCCGAGGACGAGCTGACCTCGGCGCTCCTCGAAACGCGCCGCCACATGGTCCACGCGCGTGAGACCAACAACCCGCCCGATTTTCACGTCGAGGCCGGGCGCGTCAACCCGTGGAACGACCCGAAGGTGTCCCACGAGGACGGCGTGCGGTACTCGCTCCAGGCCTCCACGCTCTACGGCACCCCCCCGCGGGTCGCCGAGCAGGTGGCCGAGCTCCGCGATGCCGGCATCCGCCACCTCTTGTGCCAGATCAGCTACGGATACCTGCCGCATCGAACGATCCTGGACTCGATGCGCCGCTTCAGCGAATCGGTCGCGCCGCGGTTTCGCTAGACCCGCCGGTTCCCTCCCGAACGCCTCTCATCCCCGAATCCGGCCGTTCGTCCGATTGCCGGGACACCTCTCTCGACACCAACGATCCTGAGCGTCGAGGAGGCTCGACCATGACGACACTCAGGCTCGGACAGCTCTCATTCGCCTCGGCGCTGACCCTCACGCTATGCTGTGCCTCGATCGAACCGGTCCACGGGCAGGCCGCGGCGCCGGCAGGCTTCCCGAACGTGGTCAACGCGCTCAAGGCCTCGCCGGGCTGCCTCGGCGTCGAGACCGGGCAGACGGCGAGCGGCCGCCGGGTCATCTTCGCGTGGTTCGACGGAAAGAAGTCGCTGGTCGACTGGTACCACAGCGACATACACCAGAGGGCGATGCGTACGGTCTATCCCAACGGAGTGTTCGACCGCCAGCCGCTGCCGGATCTGCCCGACGACACCGGCCCGATCCTCACGATCGTGTCGGTCAAGTTCGCGGAGGCGCCGGCGCCGGGGGCGAGCGCGCCGCGCATCGTCGCGATCGGCATCGAGCTCTATGGGCCGCTGCCGGGCGGGGTGGCGGTGGGCGGGCGGTTCGCGCCGGAAGGGGTCAAGGTGCCCGGGCTTCGCGACATCGACCTGACAACGGCGCGCCAGGCGGAGCCTCGGTGACATGAGCGCGCGACGGTGGACGCGGAAGTGGGCGCACGATGTCGCGACTGACCGATTCGCTCCGTTGCCCACGCAGGTCATCTCCAACGAGGAATACCTTCCGCTGGGCCAGACCGCCGAGCAGCGGCACGTCGCCGCGCTCTTCGCCGAGACCGCGCGGAGCAACGCCCGGCGCCTCGGGGTGACGAGGCGGGAGTTCATGTCCTCGAGCGCCGGGATGGCATCCGCCTTCCTCGCGATGAACACGGTCTTCGGCCGCTTCTTCGAGGTCGCGCCCGTGGAGGCGCTCGAGGCGGCCGCGGCGGACGAGCAAAAGCCGTCCGACCAGTTCGTCGTCGACATCCAGACCCACCATGTCGCCGCGCCGCGCCAGTTCCCGCAGATCCTGGGCTTGCGGCGCGGCGGGCGACTCTGGAACTCGGCCCTCGAGCACGACCGGGGGACGATGGAGGACGTCTATCTCGAGAACTACGTCAAGGAGATCTTCCTCGACAGCGACACCACGGTGGCGGTGCTGAGCGGCATTCCCTCGGCGGCCGAGGCCACCAACATCCTGCCGCCCGACAAGATGGCGGAGACTCGGGATCTCGTGAACCGGCTGGCCGCCTCGCAGCGGCTGGTCGCTCACGGGCTCGTCTCACCAAACAAGGGCCCCGGCGATCTGGACGAAATGCGCCGTCAGGCCGCCGATCTCAAGATCAGCGCCTGGAAGGGCTACACCGGGCTCCCGTTCGGCAACCCACCCAAGCCGTGGCGCGTCGACGACGAGAAGGTCGCGTATCCGATGCTCGAGGCCTCCCGCCGGCTCGGCATCAAGAACATCTGCCTGCACAAGGGATTGCCGTTGCAGGGCGGCGTCGAGGAGTTCTGGCATCCGCGCGACATCGAGCGGGCGGCGAGCGACTTCCCCGACCTGAACTTCATCGTCTACCACGCGGCGTTCCGGTCGCTGCGACCGCTGCTCGACGCCGCGCGTGACGAGTTCAGGACCAGCGCGCAGGTGGACTGGGTCACTGAGCTCTGCAACATCCGTCGGCGCAAGCCACAGCTCACGAACATCTACGCGGAGCTCGGCTCGACGTTCGGCCAGATGGTGATCACCTCCCCGATGCTCTGTGGCCATGTGCTCGGCATGCTGATCCAGTCATTCGGCGCCGATCACGTGCTGTGGGGTACGGACTCGATCTGGTGGGGCTCGCCCCAGTGGCAGATCGAGGCGTTCCGTCGCTTCACGATGCCGGAGGCGCTGATCAAGCGATTCGGCTACGCGCCGCTCACGCCCGACGTCAAGGCGCAGATCCTGGGTCTGGCGGCGGCGCGCGTCTACGGGATCGACCCGAGCCGGCACCGCAATCCGATACCGCCGGACTTCGTCTCGAAGCTGAAGGCGGCCTACCGTGAGCAGGGACCACGGCCGAGCCTGACCCAGTACGGATGGGTGCTCGATCGATGTTGAAGATCCTCGCGGTCACCACGATCGCCACGGCGCTGTACGCGATCGTCACCGGGCTGCTCGTCGGCTGGTCGGCGGTGCCGCTGCGGTTCGCGATCGCGCTGATCTCCTCGACCATGATCGGCACCGCCGCGGCGCTGGTCCTGCCGCCGATGGCGCATCGGCTCTCCGCGCGCTCGCCCACCGCCGCCTGGCTCGGTATCGCCGCCGCCCTGACCGCCATCGCGGTGCCGGGCTCGCTGCTTTCGGGAGCCCTGGCCCAAGCGTTCGGCCTCGTCGAGCGCAGCTCGTTCTGGGCGGTCCAGCGCGAGGGGTTCGGCATCACGCTGGTGATGACGCTCACGATCGGCATCGGGATCTCCATCCACGAGCGCACGCGCGCGCGCCTCGACGAGGCGCGCGAAAAGCTGCGGGCGCAGGAGCTCGAGGCCGAGCGCGCCCGGCGGCTGGCCGCCGATGCGCGGCTGGCGTCACTCGAGTCGCGGCTGCACCCCCATTTCCTCTTCAACGCGATCGCCGCCATCTCGGGGGAGATTCGCGAGGCGCCCGAGCACGCCGAGCGGCTTCTGGGCGAGTTCGCCGACCTGCTGCGCGCCTCGCTCGACTCGTCGGGCCGCCACGTCGTGCCGCTGCGCGACGAGGTCGCCGTGGTCCAGGCGTATCTGGAGATCGAGAAGGCGCGGCTGGGCGAGCGCCTGCGGGTCAAGCTCGACGTGCCCGACGAGCTCGAGGCCTGGCCCGTTCCGCCGTTCGCCCTGCACACGCTCGTGCAGAACAGCGTCAAGCACGTGGCGGCCGCGCGTCCGGAGGGCGCCGAGATTCGAGTCTCGGCCCGGCGACACGGGGAGCGGCTCGAGCTGAGTGTCTGGGACGACGGACCCGGGATCGATCCGTCGGACTTCCCGCCGGGACACGGGCTCGACACGCTGCGCTCTCGGTTGGCCGTGCTCTTCGGCGCGCAGGCCGGGCTCGACGCTCGCCGACAGGAGGGGGGCGGGCAGGTGACGATGGCGCTGCCCGCGCGCGACGCCCTCGGCCAGAGCCCGTGACCGGCCGGCTTCGCGCTTACGTCGTCGACGATGAGCCCGGTGCGCTCAAGCAGGTCGTCCAGAGCTTGAAATCGACCGGGCGCGTAGACGTGATCGGCACGGCCACGAGCGGGGCGACGGCGCTCGTGGAAGTTCCCGCGCTCGACGTGGACGCGCTGTTCCTCGACATCCACATGCCGGGGATGACGGGATTCGAGCTGCTCGAGCGCCTCGAGACCGCCGCGCTGGTCGTGTTCGTGACCGCCCACGACGAGCACGCGCTTGCCGCCTTCGAGGCAGCCGCGATCGACTATCTCCTGAAGCCCGTCAAGCGCGAGCGTCTGGAGCGCACGCTCGACCGTCTCGAGAGCCGCCGCGGCGATCCCGGCGCCTCGGTGCACGCGGTGCTGGACAAGCTCGCGCGCCATTATGGGCAATCACACGTTTACGCCGATCGCATAAGCCTCGACCTAGGCCGGCAGCGCACGCAGCTCGTAGAGGTCGAGAAGATCTCCCACTTCCTGGCCCAGGGGAAGGGGACGCTCGCGGTGACGGCCTCGGGGAGCCATCTCGTGGATCGCACGCTCGGCGAGCTCGAGGAGCGCCTGGACCCGCGGCAGTTCGTGCGGATCCATCGGAGCGCGATCGTTAATCTACAGTGGGTCGCGGAGGTTCAGCCCGATCTCGGGGGCCGTTTGACCGTGAAGCTGAAGGACGACGCGAGGACCGAGCTTCAGGTCGCCCGCGATCGGGCGCGCGCGTTCAAGGAGCGGATGGTCCTGTAGCGTGCGTGGCGCGGCGGCGGCGCCAGTCCTCGACGATCGCGTCGACGTCGAGGACCGCGAGCCGACTCGCCGGGCCTGCCGCCATCCGCGAGTTCACCCGGGAGATCTCGTCGTTCAGGGCAGTCACGCGCCGGCGCACCTCGGCCTCCTCCGGCGACGTCCAGATCCGCGCCATCTCGGCCTCGACCTTCCGCAGTAGCTCGAGCGACGGCGGAAGCACGGAGACCTTCTCCCTGGCGATGAGCTTCTTCACCCACCAGTCCGGATCGTAGCCCTGGTGGAGATCGGCGAGCGGCTTGCCCACGCCCTCGAGATTGTCGAACGCGCCCTCGGCTCGGGCCTGAGCGATCTGCTCGTCGAGCCACGATTCCCAGCTACGTCCGGGGGGCTTGCGCTCCGTCATGACGGACGCAGTGTACAGCGTGCCCGAACCGTCTACACTCCGGGGGATGCGGCCGGCGAATGCCTTTGAGCCATTTTCGGAAGCGCTGCTCGAGCGGACGCTCCAACACTGCTTCGAGCTTCAGGTCGCCCGCGACCCCGACCGCCCTGCGATCTGGACGGACGACGGCGAGCTGAGCTATGCGGCGCTCGATCGCCACGCGAACCGCGTCGCGGCCGAGATTCTCGATCGGCTCGGACCGGATCCGAGCGCGGTGGTGCTCTGCTTCCATCAAGGCCCCGCGTCGGTGGCGGCGATCCTGGGCGCGTTGAAGGCGCGCAAGTTCTACGTGCCCCTCGACCCGCGCTCACCGCTTGAGGAATGCGCTCGCGTGCTCGACGAGTGCGATGCCCGCCTGGTGCTCGGCGACCGGTCGAGTGCGCCGCGCGCCCGCGCGCTGGCTCAGACACGGCACGCGGCGCTCGTCGAGATCGACGTGGGCGCCAGGGTGACAGACGGCCCACGCATCGACCTGGCCGGCGCTGCCGATGATCTGGCCTATGTGTTCTACACCTCCGGCTCGTCGGGACGGCCCAAGGGCGTGTGTGACACGCATCGCAATGTGTTGCACAACGTGCTCCGCTACACGAACTCGCTCCATTTCTGCCGCGACGACCGGCTCACGATGATCCAGGCGTGCAGCTTCAGTGGCACGGTGTCGACCCTGTTCGGCGCCCTGCTCAACGGCGCGTGTCTGCTCCCGTTCGACTTTCCGGGCGCGTCGCCCGGGAAGCTCGCAGACTGGATGGCGCGCTCGCGGCCGACGGTCTATCACTCGGTGCCGGCGATCTTCCGGAGCTTCCTCGCCACCGGGCCGCGTGCATTTCCGAGTGTGCGGCTGATCCGCCTCGAAGGCGATCAGACCTCGCCGCGCGATCTCGTGCTCTACCGCCGGCACTTCTCGCCCGATTGCATCCTCGTCAACGGTCTGGGGACGACCGAGACCGGCCTGGCCGCTCAGTACTTCGTTTCGGCCGAGGATTCGGAACGAACGCAGGTCGTCCCGGTGGGCCACGCGACGCACGGAGTCGCGCTCCGGGTGCTCGACGCTCAGGGGCAGCCGTGTGCCGCCGGCGAGGTGGGCGAGATCGGCGTGGTGAGCCGCTACCTCGCCCTGGGGTACTGGAGACAGCCGGAGCTGACCAGCGAGCGGTTCCGCGCGGACTCGAGCGAAGAGGGCGGTGCGCGCCTGTATCGCACCGGCGATCTCGGACGCTTTCGCACCGACGGTTGTCTCGAGCACCTCGGGCGACTGGACGCGCGGGTCAAGGTCCACGGCCAATGGGTTGAGCTGGCGGAGGTCGAGGCCCATCTGCACACGCTGGACGGAGTGAAGGAGGCGCTGGTCGCTTGGCACACCGATCTTCCCAGCGCGCGACTCGTGGCCTACCTGGTGCCGAGCGCCGATCCGGCCCCGTCCCGCGCGGCGCTGCGGCGAGAGCTGGAGAAGCGGCTCCCGCTCTTCAAGATCCCGAGCCGCTTCGTGTGGCTCGACGCATCGCCGGTCACTTCCGCCGGCAAGCTCGATCGTGGCGCGCTTCCTCCGCCCGACGTCACGGCGTTCTCTCGGGAGATACTGCCGCCGCGCAATCTCGTCGAGCTTCGGCTCACCCAGCTGTGGGAGCGCATCCTCGAGCTCGAGCCGATCGGAGCGCTGGACGACTTCTTCGAGCTGGGAGGCGACTCTCTGCACGCCCTCCTGCTCGTGGACGCAATCGCGGAGGAGTTCGGCCGCCAGATCTCGGCGTCCAGCCTGCTCGAGACGCGGACTGTCGAGGCGCTGGCCGAGATGCTGCGCGGCGGCGCCGCGGCGCCGCCCTTCGTCGTGCTGCAGGGCGGAAGCAAGGACACGACGCCGTTCCACTTCTTCCACGGCGACTACCTGGGCGGCGGGCTCTATTGCAGGGCACTCGCCCAGCGTCTAGGGAAGGAGCAGCCCTTCTGCGTGCTGACACCATGTGGTGTCGATGGAAGATCGCTGCCGCCGAGCTACGAGGCCATGGCGCGGCGTCACCTCGACGTGCTTCGTCGAGCGCGGCCTCGCGGACCGTACCGGCTCGGCGGGAGCTGCAACGGCGGATTGGTCGCGTTCGAGGTCGCACGGCTCCTCGAGGCCGAAGGGGAGCGGGTCGAGCGGCTGGTGCTGGTCTCTGCCTCGGCGGCGAACGTCCGCTTCACGCGGCTACGCGGCGCGATCGAGAGTCTCGGCGGCCTCGTCGGGGCGCGTTCCGCGGTGCGCCGGGCTCTCTATCGGAGGTTGCGGGAGCTCAGCCTGCGCCTCGGCGAAGGGCCGGCCCGCGAGCGCCTGGGGCAGGCGCTGCGCCGCGCGACGAAGCTTCCCGGCGCGCTCGCCGCCCTGCTCGGCGGCGAGTCGAAAACGCCGGGGTCGGTTCACGGCGCCTCGGCTCGGGACTACCTGCGGCAGCGCTATCAGGAGATCGACGCGGAATACGTACCGAGGCGCTACGGCGGGCCCGTCCATCTGATCTGGCCCGAGACCGACCCCGAGCCCGTCGAGCGCGCCGCTCAGTACTGGGGCAAGCTGAGTCCGTCGGTCGTGTTGCGACGGGTTCCAGGCAATCACACGACCTGTCTCACCAAGCACGTGGACGCGCTGGCCGAGCAGATTCGAGCCTGTCTCGGGTGAGGGCGGCCGACGGGCGATTCGAGTGGTATGCTGCAGCCCCGTCGACGTCCTACCATCGCTGGAACGGAGGTCAGTGTGAGCAATATCGCCGTCGTCGTCGATCCGGAGGCGCCCGGTCGTCTCGTTCTCCAGCCCGTCCCTGATCCTGCGCCGGACCGCAGCGAAGCGATCGTGCGCGTGCGCGCGATCTCGCTCAATCGTGGCGAAGTCCGGCGCTCGACCATGGCGGCCGCCGGCTGGCGCCCGGGCTGGGACCTCGCGGGAGTCGTCGAGCGCGCCGCAGCCGACGGCACCGGCTCGAAGGTTGGCGAGCGTGTCGTCGGTTTCCTGCCCGAAGGCGCATGGGCGCAGCGCGTGGCGGTGCCGACGAACGCGCTCGCCGGGTTGCCGGAGAAGGTCAGCTTCTCCCAGGCCGCGACGTTTCCCGTCGCCGGCCTGACGGCACTGCTGGCGCTCGGCAAGGGCGGCCAGATCCTGGACAAGCGCGTGCTGATCACCGGCGCGACCGGCGGCGTCGGCGACTTCGCGGTGCAGCTCGCCCGCCTGTCCGGGGCCCACGTGACGGCCCTCGTCCGGCGCAACGATCAGGCGGCCGCCGTCCGGCAGCTCGGTGCCCACGAGGTGATCGTGGGCGACGAGGTTGCCAAGGAGCCGAAGTACGATCTCATCGTCGATTCGGTCGGCGGGCGGACGCTCGGGAGCGCGCTTGCGGCGCTGCGGCGTGCCGGTGTCTGTGTCACGCTCGGCGCCTCGGCCTCGTCCGAGGTCACCTTCGACACACGCGAGTTCTTCGCAGCCGGCCGCACGACGCTCTACGGCCTCTATGTCTTCACCGAGTTCGGCAACGAGCCGGCCTCGGTCGGGCTCAGGCGCCTGGCCGACCTGGTCGCCGCGGGCCAGCTGTCGCCGCACATCAGCGTGGAGCGGTCGTGGAAGGACATCGCGCAGGTCGCGCAAGATCTGATGGCTCGGCGCTATCCGGGCAAGGCGGTCTTAACCCTTGAGTGACGGAGCCACGTTCGACTTCAAGGATCAGGTCGTGCTGATCACCGGCGCCGCCACCGGGATCGGGTTCGGCATCGCGCAGGCCTTCCATCAGGCCGGCGCCAGGTTGGCGCTCGGCGACCTTCGCGACGTGCCGCTGAAGCAGGCGGTTGATCGGGTCGGGGGATCACCGCGAGTCTTCGGTCAGGCCCTCGACGTCCGCGACGGGCGCTCGGTCACCGACTTCGTGGCCGCCGCCGAGCGGGCCCTGGGGCCGCTGACGGTCGCCGTGGCCAATGCCGGCGTCTATCCGAACTCACCGGTGCTCGACATGACGGTCGAGGAGTGGGACCGGGTCATCGAGACGAACATGCGCGGCGTGTTCCTGACCTGTCAGGCGGTCGCGCGGCGCATGGTGGCCCAGGGGACCCAGGGCAAGCTGATCACGATCTCCTCGGGCGCCTACAACAGCGGGCGCAAGGGCGCCGCGCACTACTGTGCTTCCAAGGCCGGCGTGGTCATGTTCACCAAAGTCCTGGCGATGGAGCTCGGCCAGCACCGGATCAACGTGAACTGCGTCGCCCCCGGCCTGATCACGGTCGACCGGAATCTGAACGAGGTGTCGGACGACTACGTCAAGACGCTGGTCGGCACGATCCCGTGGGGCCGCGCGGGCGTGCCCGAGGACATCGCGAAGGCCGCGCTCTTCCTGGCCTCGCCCTTCGCGGAGTTCATCACGGGCGAGGTGCTAAGTGTCGACGGCGGCAGTGGAACAGGCCGGACTTATCTGCCGTACAGCGGCACGACGAAGCGCTGACCGTCAGACCTTCAGGCGCGGGTCGAGCACGTCGCGAAGCCCGTCGCCGAGCAGGTTCATCGCCAGCACCGTCAGCATGATGCCGAGCCCCGGCACGGTCGAGATCCACCAGGCCTCACGCAGGTAATCGCGTCCCTCGCTCAGCATGCGGCCCCACTCGGGCTGCGGCGGCTGGCTGCCGAGACCGAGAAAGCTCAAAGCCGCGGCGGACAGGATCGCGGTGCCGAGCCCCAGCGTGGCCGTCACGATGACCGGTGCCACGACGTTCGGCAGGACGTAGCGGGCGACGATCGACAGATCGCGGCTGCCGAGCGCACGGGCGGCCTCGACGTAGAGCTGCTCGCGGGCCGAGAGCGCGCTGGCCCGCACGAGCCGCGCGTAGTTCGGCACCGCGGCCAGGCCCACCGCGATCATCACGTTGTTCAAGCCGGGACTCAGCACCGTGACGATCGCCAGCGCGAGCAGGATCCCCGGGAACGCCAGCAGGACGTCCACCACGCGCATCACGAAGCCGTCGACGCGGCCGCCGTAGTAGCCGGCGACCAGCCCGATCGGCGTGCCGACGCAGAGCGCGATCGAGACCGCGATCAGACCGACGGTCAACGAGAGCCGGGCGCCGTGCAGCGCGCGGCTGGCGACGTCGCGACCGAACTGGTCGCTGCCGAGCAGGAAGCGCGAGCCCGGCGCCTGGAGCGCCTCGCGCGGCGCGGTCTTGATCGGGTCCCGCGGGCTGAGCCAGGGCGCGGCGAGCGCCATCCCGCCGAGCACCGCCAGGATGATCAGGCCGACGACGGCGCCGCGCTGCCGCAACAGGCGCCGCAGCGCGCTCGGTCGGCTAGCCGAATCGGATGCGGGGATCGACGAAAGCATAGGCGATGTCGACGAGCACGTTGATCATGACGTAGGCCGCGGCGACGAACAGCACGGTGCCCTGCACGAGCGGAAAGTCCTTCGCGAGGATGCCGCCGACGATGAGCCGCCCCAGACCCGGCCGGCTGAACACGGTCTCGACGATCACGGCACCGGCCAGGAGATTGCCGAACTGAAGGCCAAAGATCGTGATCACCGGGATCAGCGCGTTCTTCAGCGCGTGGCGCACGACCACGCTCCACCACGCCAGGCCCTTGGCGCGCGCGGTACGCACGTAGTCCTGGCCGAGCACCTCGAGCATGCTCGAGCGCGTAAGCCGCGCGATGATCGCCGAGGCAATCATGCCAAGTGTCACACTCGGCAGCACCAGGTGCCAGAAATCGCCGCCGCCGGTGGCCGGAAACCAGCCGAGGTGCAAGGAGAAGGCGAAGATCAACAACAGGCCGAGCCAGAAGCTCGGCATCGAGACGCCGAGCAGCGCGACGACCATCGAGCCGGCGTCGAGCCACGTGTTGCGCAGGAGCGCCGCCATGAGGCCCAGCGGCACGCCGATGGCGACCGCGACGGCCATGCTGGCCACCGCGAGCTGCGCGGTGCTACCGACGTTCTCGCCGATCTCCGTCGAGACCGCGCGACGGCTGCGGATCGACGTGCCCAGATCCCCGCGGAGCGCGTTGCCGACGAAGCGTCCGTACTGTTTCAGGATCGGCTCATCCAGATGGAGCTGAGCCCGCATCTGGGCGATCTGGTCGGGCGTGGTGACGAACTCGGCGAGCATCATCTTCACCGGGTCGCCGGGGACCAGGAAGAGCATGCTGAAGACGCACAGGGTGACCCCGAACAGCACGGGAATCACCGCCAGGAACCGCCGGGCGAGGTACGTCAGCACGCCGGGGCGGAGCTCACCCTTACTTGCGGATCGTGACGTCGCTCAGGACGGGATACGCGTTGAAGTTGTATTTCGCCCCTTGCACGTTGGCGCGGTACGCCCACACCGAGAGATCGTCCATCAGCGGCACCGTGAGCGCCTCCTCGAGCGCGAGCTTCTCGATCGACACGTAGATGGCCCGCCGCTTGACCGGGTCGAACTCGCGCCGGCCCTGCTCCAGGAGCTGATCGAGCTTCGCGTTCTTCACGCAGGACCAGTTGAAGTTGCCGGCGACCAGCGATGAGTGGAACAACGAGAAGAGCCCGTCCGGGTCGATCGACCGCAAGAACATCACCGGGCCGTGGGTGGCGCAGCGGTAGTTGTCCTCGTACCACGGCGGGCGCGCCTGGGTCTTGAGCTTCACGTCGATGCCGACGTCGCGCAGCGAAGACTGGATGAGCTGGACGAACGCCTCCGGCCCGCCGCCGTAGTCGATCGCGTTCAACACGATCTCGAGCCGCTGGCCGCCCTTGGTCCGGATGCCGTCGCTACCAGGCTGCCACCCGGCCTCGCCGAGCAGCGCGCCGGCCTTGGCCTGGTCGAATGCGTAGGCGGCCTGGCGCAGTGAGGGATCGTCGAGCATCACGGCCGTCAGCGGCGCGAACGCCTTCAGCGCGATCCCCTTGGCGACTGTGGCCAGGATTGCGTCCTTGTCGACCGCATGGTTGATCGCGCGGCGCACGCGTCCGTCGTCGAGCGGCGGCTTGGTGATGTTGAGGAGCCAGATGCGCGGCGCCCCCGGCCACGGGGTCTTCTCGACGCGCAGGCCCGAGTTCTGCTCGAGCCGGGGCAGGGACTGGGCCGGGATCGCGTAGATCGCCTGCGTCTCGCCGCTCTCGAGCGTCGTCACCCGGGTTCCCGGCTCGGGCACGAACTTCCACACGATCGCGTCCAGGTACGCCGGCCCCGCCCGGTCGCTCCACGGCGCCTTTCGCGTGTACGCCGGATTGCGGACGATCGTCGTGTGGTCCTTCGCGACGTACTCCTTCACCATGAAAGGCCCGGTGCCGACGGGCTGCGTGTGGACCTTGTCGCCGCTCTCGCGCACGGCCTTGGGCGAGACGATCGAGAGCGGGCCGGACGCCGCCAGGTTGAGGAACGGCGAGAACGGCGTCTCGAAGCTCACCTGCACGGTGTACTCGTCGAGGACCTTCGAGCCGGCGTAGGTCGCGAAGGCCGCGCGCGCGCCGCCGGCCTTGAACTTCGGGTCGACGATACGGTCGAAGTTGAACTTCACGGCCTCGGCGTTGAACGGCGTGCCGTCGTGGAACTTGACGTCGCGCCGCAGCTTGAACGTGACGCTCCGTCCGTCGCGCGTGGTCTGCCACGATTCGGCCAGCCAGGGCACGAGCTTTCCGTCCGGTCCTCGATGGAGCAGGTTCTCCGTGACCGACCCGATGATCTGGTAGGTCACGGCCGAGGGCGAGGCGTGGGGGTCGAGCGTCGGCGGTTCCTGATCGAGAGCGATCACGAGGGTGCCGCCCGACTGGGCCGGCGCGTCGGACGGAACGGCCGCGGCGAGCGCAAGTCCCAGGAGGGCGGCAGCGACGAATGCCGGCGAGCGGAACGGATGTTTTGAGCGCATGATGGCGCCAATCCTGTCTTGCGAGCCGGGTCGGCGTCAAGCCCCGGTTCTCCTTGACGGCACCTCTGTGCTCCGGGCAGCATTTCGCCGAGGGCGTTAGAGTCCCTCGGAAAGGCGAGACGACGATGGACGAGCGCGTGCTTCGTGACTGGCTCGAGCGTGTTCGGCGCGGCTCGCTCGGCCGACGAGAATTCACCCGTGGTCTGGTCGCGCTCGGGCTCACCCCTCCGCTGATCGCCGAGATGCTGCGCTTCCACGGAATCGCGCAGGCGCAGCCGAAGCGCGGCACGTTCACGCCCACCCGCCGCGGGGGCGGCGGCGATCTGAAGATGCTCTGGTGGCAGGCGCCGACCATCCTGAACCCGCACCTGGCGATCGGCGTGAAGGACGGCGACGGCTCGCGCCTGTTCTACGAACCGCTCGTGTCCTTCGATCCCGACGGCAACATGGTCCCCAACCTGGCGGCCGAGGTGCCGACCGTCCAGAACGGTGGGGTGGCGCGCGACGGCCTCTCCATCACGGTCAGGCTGAAGAAGGCCGTCCAGTGGCACGACGGCAAGCCGTTCACGGCCGACGACATCGTCTTCACGTGGGAGTACGCCGCCGATCCGGCGACCCTGGCGGTCTCCGCCGGGTCGTATCGTGACATCGCGCGAATAGACAAGCTCGACACGCACACGGTGAAGATCGTCTACAAGGCGCCGACGCCATTCTGGGCCAATGCGTTCCGAGGAGTCATCCCGAAGCACGTATTCGAGCCGTTCAAGGGCGGCAAGTCGCGCGAGGCCCCCGCGAATCTCAAGCCGATCGGCACCGGCCCTTACCGCATCGTCGACTTCAAGCCCGGCGACATCGTGCGCGCCGAAATGAACCCGACCTACCACGAGCCGCACTGGCCGTTCTTCGATCGCCTCGAGATGAAGGGCGGGGGCGACGCGGTCTCCGCGGCGCGCGCCGTACTCCAGACCGGCGAGTACGACTTCGGCTGGAACATGCAGGTCGAGGACGACGTGCTGCAGCGCATGGAGCAGGGCGGCAAGGGCAAGGTCGAGATCTCCTGGGGCGGCCAGTGCGAGCACATCACCTGCAACTTCACCGATCCGTGGCGCGAGATCGACGGCGAGCGGTCGAGCATCAAGGCGCCGCATCCGTTCTTGACCGACCCGAGCGTGCGCACGGCGTTGAGCCTGCTGGTCGACCGCGCGTCGATCCAGGAGCAGATCTACGGGCGTCTCGGGCGGAGCACGGCGAACTATCTGAACGCGCCCGAGATGTTCCGCTCGAAGAACACGCGGTGGGAGTTCAGCGTCGAGAAGGCCGGCAAGGTGCTCGACGAGGCCGGCTGGAAGCGTGGGGCCGACGGGATCCGGACCAAGGACGGCAAACGGCTTCGGATGCTGTTCCAGACTTCAATCAATGCGCCGCGCCAGAAGACTCAGGCCGTCGTCAAGCAAGCCGCGGCAAAGGTCGGCATCGAGATGGAGCTCAAGTCGATCGTGCCCGCGGTGTACTTCTCGACGGACCCGGCCAATCCCGACACGTCGTCGCACTTCTCGGCGGATATCCAGATGTATGCCTTCACGACCCGCGCGCCGGATCCCCAGCGGTTCATGGACCCGTACGTGTCGTGGGAGATTTCTCAAAAAGAGAACAAGTGGGCCGGCCGCAACACGACCCGCTGGCGCAACGAGGAGTTCGATCGCCTCTTCAAGGCCGCCGAGACCGAGATGGACCCGGTGAAGCGGGCGGCCCACTTCATCCGGATGAACGATCTGCTCACGCAGAACGTCGTGATCGTGCCGTTCATCTGGCGCGGAGACGGTTCCGCCGTCTCGAACCGGCTGCGCGGCACCGATCTCAGCGGCTGGGACTCGAACTGCTGGAACATCGCACACTGGTACCGTCAAGCGTAACCGCGCCCGAGCGCGGTAACGCGGTATCTTAAGGCACCCAGGAGGACGGACCGGCCGGGACTTCGGCATCATGACCGCGAAGGTTGACGAGATGGCTCGGCTCTAGGAGGCCACGACGATGAAGCTCAGCACCGACCGCACCCTGACGACGCACACCGGCAGCCTCCCGCGCGCGCAGGATCTGACGACGACGCTCGAGGAGCTGGACTCGGGACGGATGCCCGATCCCGCCGCGTTCGAGGCACGGGTGCGCCGCGCCGTCGGCGACATCGTCCGGCAGCAGATGGACGCCGGGGTCGACATCGTCAACGACGGCGAGCAGGGCAAGGTCGGCTACTCGACCTACGTGCGCCATCGGCTCACCGGATTCGACGGCCAGGCCGCCGTACCGGTGCGGGCCGACTGGGCCGATTTTCCCGAGGCGGCCGCCCGCGGCGAGCGACGCTCGACGATCATGCGGCCGGCGTGCAACGGCCCGATCGACTGGAAGGACCGGACGGCCGTGCAGAAAGACGTCGCCAACTTCAAGGCGGCGCTCGCCTCGGCCAAGCCGGCCGACGCCTTCATGACGGCGGCCTCGCCCGGGGTCATCGCGCACTTCCTGAAGAACGATCACTACCCGAGCCGCGACGCGTACCTGGCGCGCCTGGGCGACATCATGAAGGAGGAGTACGACGCGATCCATCGCGCCGGGTTCGTGCTGCAGATCGACTGCCCGGATCTGGCGATGGGCCGACACCTGGCGTTCCCCGAGCTCAGCAACGCCGAGTTTCTCAAGATCGCCGCGGCGAACATCGAGGTGCTGAACCACGCGGTCCGGGACATTCCGGCCGACCGCATGCGGTTGCACCTCTGCTGGGGGAACTACGAGGGACCGCACCACCGGGACATTCCGCTACGGGAGCTCTTGCCGGTGGCGCTCAGGGCCAAGCCCCAGGCGCTGTCGTTCGAGGGCGCGAACCCGCGGCACGAGCACGAGTGGGGCGTGTTCAAGGAAATCCGGCTGCCCGACGACCGCGTCATCATCCCGGGCGTGCTCGACTCGACGACGAACTTCATCGAGCACCCGGAGCTGGTCGCCCAGCGCATCGTCCGCTACGCGGAGATCGTCGGGCGCGAGCGCGTGATCGCCGGCACCGACTGTGGCTTTGCGACGTTCGCGCGGTCGGTCAACCAGGTCGAGCCCGAGATCGCGTGGGCCAAGTTCAAGGCGATGGCCGAGGGCGCGAAGCTTGCGTCCCGGCAGCTCTGGAAATAGCGACTGGACTGGAGACGACATGGCCACCGACGAGATCGACGTTCCTCACGCGCTGGTCCGCGTCCTCGAGGAGGCGGGGATCCAATTCGTCTTCGGCATGCCCGGCGGCGACACCGGGCGCATCTTCGACGCGCTCCACGACTCGCGCGAGATCCAGACGATCCTGGTCCGCCACGAGCAGGTGGGCTCGATCATGGCCGAGATGTACGGCCGGCTCACCGGCAAGCCCGGCGTGGTCATGGGCCAGGGGATCTTCCTCGCGTGCAACGCGCTCTTCGGCGCGCTCGAGGCGGTGAAGGGCGCCTCGCCGATGCTGCTGCTCGGCGACTTCACCGACATGGCGCCCTTCATGCACCATGCGCCGTATCAGGCCGGCACGGGTGAGCACGGCAACCACGATCTGAGAAACCTGCTCGCCGGCGCGACCAAGTACACCGCGGCGGTCACCGAGCCCAAGCAGGCCGTGCAGACCTTGCAGCTGGCGATCAAGCACGCGACCACCGGTACGCCGGGGCCCGTGGCCGTGATCTTCGGCAGCCGTGCCTTCGGCGCCACCGTGAAGACGCGCCGGCCGCCGCGCCTGCACCCGACGGCACGACATCTGGCCCACGGCGTCGTCCGGCCCGCGGCCGTCGACGTGGTGCGCGTCGCCGCCGCGCTCACGGCGGCCGCGAATCCGGTGATCATCGCCGGCAACGGTGTTCACGCCTCGCGCGCGTGGGTGGATCTCGCCGAGCTGGCCGACCTGCTCAAGATTCCGGTGGCCACGACGGCGACCGGTAAGAGCGCGATCGCCGACGTGCACCCGCTGGCGCTCGGTGTCTTCGGCAACTGGGGACAGACCGTCGCCAACGAGGTCGTCTCGAACGCCGACACCGTTCTCGTGGTCGGCTCGCGGCTGGCCCCGACGGACACGTGCTTCGAGAATCCCGAGCTGCTCGACGCCGACCGCCAGACCTTTCTTCAGATCGATGTCGAGCCGCTCAACATCGGCCGCCACTTTCCGGTGAAGGACGCGATCGTCGCGGACGCGCGCGAGGCGCTCATCGCGCTCGTGGCCGAGGTCGAGACCCGACTCACGCCGGCGCTCCGGGCCGCGGGAGACAAGCGGCTGACGCACCTCGGCGAGCTCAAGACGCTCCATCGCTTTTTCGCCGAGCCCGAGCAGCGCTCGGACGCGGTCCCACTGCGGCCGGAGCGCGTCATCACCGAGCTGGCGCGCCGGCTCGACGAGCGCGCGGTCGTCACGATGGACGCCGGCGCGAACCGGCTCTACATGACGCACTACTTTCAGTGCAAGGGCCCCGGGACGGTCTATCAGCCCTCGTCCATCGGCGGCATGGGCTACGCGCTCCCGGCCGCGATGGGCGCCAAGCTCACGAGCCCCGACCGCGACTGCGTCGCCGTCTGCGGCGACGGCGGCTTCGCGATGACGATGAACGCCCTGTTCACCGCGGCGCAGTACCGGATCCCGGTCGTCACCGTCGTGCTCAACAACAGCGTGCTCGGCTGGGTGAAGGACGGCCAGCGGCGCCGCGGCAACCGGTTCATCGCCTCCGAGCTCGGCCGCAACGACTACGCCGCGATCGCCCGGGCGATGGGCTGCGCGGGCGTCCGCGTCGAAACCGTCAAGGACCTGCTCGGTGAGCTCGACCGCGCGAAAGGCGCCAAGGAGCCCATCGTCCTCGACGTTGTCACCACCGAGGATGCGCCGTTCTGGCAGGTCCAGTCGCCCCTGGCCAAGGAGGGCGCGGGCGGCGAGTGATGCGGCACAAGAAGAAGGACGTCATCGCCCGCACCCGGCGCGAGTTCACGATCCTCGACCGCCTAATCCGGCGCCTGCGCTTGGCCGACTGGACCCGCCGGGTGCCGCGACCGCCGACCCGCGATCCGTGGACCGTCAAGGACGCGCTGGCGCACATCGTCTACTGGAAGGAGCACAGCGCCCGAGTCTTTCGCGGCGAGCGACGGCTGCCCGAGATGCGCGGCCTCGACGTGAACGCCATCAACCGGCTGATCTACCGGCGCTGGCGCCGGCGGCCGCCGCGCGAGCTCGTGGCCTGGCACCGTCAAGTCCAGAAGGACGTCCTGAAGACGCTCGCGGCGAATCCGCCGGCGTGGTTCTCGCGGCGTGAGCGCTCGGCCAAGTGGCCACTCGATTTCGACGCGCACTCGGCCGACCACCGGCGCGACGACATCGAGGCGGTGCTGGCGCCGACTCGCCCGACCCGCCGCCGGCGCCGCTGAGCGCCCCCGGCAGCCGCGGACCACCAAGCCGCCCGGGTGTCGGCAGGCCGCTGGTCGATACATCACGCCGCCCGCTCAGTGCATCACGCCACCGTCGGTGCATCACGTCGCGGTCCGTCAGTGCATCACGCCGCCGCCGGTCACGTTGATCGACTGCCCCGTGATGTACTCGGCGCCGTCGCCGGCCAGGAACGCCGCGACCTCGGCCACGTCGCTGGGCCGCGCGATCCGCCCGAGCGGCGTCGCCGCCGCGGTCTGCTTGATGCGCTCTGCGCGCTGGTCGGCGTCGAAGCTTCCGTCGGCGCGCAGGCCCATGTGATCCAGGCGCTCGGTCTCGGCAGCGCTCGGGCAGATCGCGTTGACGGTGATGCCGGCGGAGGCGAGCTCCTGGGCCAGCGACTGCGTGAAGCCGATGATGCCGAACTTCGAGGCGCAATAGGCGGCTCGGCGCGCGCCGCCCTTCTTGCCCCACTGCGAGGACATGCTGATGATGCGACCGGATATACGGCGCTCGAGCATCGAGCGCGCGACAGCCTGCGAGGTGATGAACGTACCCTTGAGGTTGGTATCCAGCACCGTGTCCCACGATTCCTCGGGCAGGTCGACGACCAGCGTACGGTCGAGGCTCCCCGGCGCGCCGGCGTTGTTCACGAGGATGTCGATACGCCCGAACTCCTCTAGCGCCCGCGCGACGACCTTCGCCATCTCCGAGGCCGAGCGCACGTCGGCGATCTCGGTGATGACGCGCCGGCCGCGCTTGCGGATCTCGTCGGCGACGGCCTCGATACCGCGCCAGGCGCCCGGCTTCAACGCCGACGACACGCGCAGGCCCGTCGGGATCACGTCGGTCAGCACCAGATCGGCGCCCTCGTCGGCGAACCGCTGCGCGATGGCCCGCCCGAGCCCGTGCTCGCCGCCGGCGCCGGTGATCATCGCCACCTTGTTGTCGAGCCGTCCCATCGTCATCGTCTCCTCGAGCGCCGGCCCGCGCGCGGGCCGCGGTTACGGTCGAACGCGCGCGGCCTGGGCGCTCGCGAATCGCTCCGGCCTGAACGGCGTCAGGGCCGGGCTCGGCTTGCCCCGCACGATCTCGTCGGACATGAGCCGGCCGAGCAGGGGACCGAGCGTCACGCCGCTGTGGGTCGCGATCATCCAGCCGTTCGTGAATCCGGGCAGGCGCCCGGCGATCGTGTGGTGGTCTCCCGGCATCGGCCGCACCCCGACGCGCGCATCGACGACCTTGAGCGCGCGGGCCGCCGGGAACACGCGCGACGCGCGCTCCAGGAGCTGCGCGGCCGGGGCCGCCAGCGCCGCCGGCGACTCGGCCCGCGTGGCGACCGCGTCGAGGTCTTCGGCGCCGAGCAAGAGGCCGCCGCTCGCGTCGGGTCTCAAGTGAAGGCCCGGCGCGTGCACCACGCGCCGCAGCGGCTGCGGCGTCCGCGAGGTCACCGCCAGCAGCCCGGGGACCTGGCCGACCGGGACGCTCACGTGCAGCGGCTCGAGAAACGCTTGCGTCGCCGGTCCGACGCAGATCAGGACCGACTCCGCCGCGAGCTCGTCGCCCGCGCTCAGCTCGATGCGATCGCCTCGAGTGCTCAGGACGGCGGGCGTCCGCTCCCGCACGTCGGCGCCGCGAGCGGTGGCGGCGGCCAGCAGACGGCCGATCAAGCGCGGGACGTCGAGCCACGCGTCGGCGGCGTAGAAGGCGACTTCACCGATCTGATCCGGAATGGCCAGGGCGGGTTCGATCCCGATCGCGCGCTCGCGTGCGATCCATTCCGCCGGGTAGCCGCGGCTCGCGAGCCGATGGACGCGTTCGCGGAGCTCGCGCTCCTCGGCCTCGCCCTCGGCCCACTCGAGCGAGCCGCCGTCGTGGTAGCCCGCGTCGCCGCCGAGCTCACGCGAGAGCTCGCGGTGAGCGGTCATCCCCGCGGCGTTCAGACGATGGTAGGCATCGGGCTCCTTGCGCACCGAATTGAGCCACGCGAACGAGGTGCCGCTGGTGCCGCCGCCCGCCGCTCCCGCGTCGAGGCCGAGCACGCGCGCGCCCGCCCACGCGGCGGCGTAGGTCGCGGAGGCGCCTACGATGCCGAGCCCGATCACGGCCAGGTCGTAGTGCTTCATCACCGGTCTCCTTCAGAGGACGAGCCTTCAGCGAGGATCCAACGTCGGGACGAACCGGTCGCTACGCGGCCGCTGGCTTGACCTCGCCGGCGAGCCGCTCCATCGCGCGCACCATGGCGGGCACGCCGGCCCGCGGCAGATCGAACGTCATCCACTCGGCGCCGAGCCCGCGCACGCGGCGGATGTCCGAGGCAACCTCGGCCACCGAGCCCTGGAACGCGGCCCGGCCGCTACCGCGCGGCGCGTCGGTCAGATCGAGCAGGTTGCGCGGCGCCAGGCCGAGCGCGCCGCGCCGGCCGCCTCGCGAGGCGAGGTCGCGCAGGGTCGCGTAACCTTTCTCGATGTCGTCGAGGCTCAGCGCCAGCGGATGCCACGCGTCGCCGAGCTCGGCGCAGCGGCGCACCGCGGGCCCGGACACCGCACCGGGCGAGCCGCCGACCCAGATCGGCGGATGCGGCCGCTGTGCCGGCCGCGGCGAGAACGCCGCGCCGCCGAAGCTCACGTAGTCGCCCTTGTACTCGGGCATGTCGCTGGCGAATGCGGCCTTGATCGCGCGGATGTAGTCGTCGCTCAGCCGGCCGCGCTCGCGAAACGGCAGGCGAAGGTCGGTGAACTCCGCCTCGTCCCATCCCACGCCGACACCGAAGATGAATCGCCCGCCCGAGGCCTGATCGACCGTGGCCGCCGCCTTGGCCGCCACGAGCGCGTTGCGATACGGGAGCACGATCACGCTGGCGCCCAGGTGAATGCGCTGCGTGCGTCCGGCGAGGAACGCGAGCAGCGAGAAGGGATCGGGCCAGTGACTGCCGTAGTGCTGCGTCGTGGCCGGCTTGGCCAGGATGTGGTCGGGAACGAACACGCCGTCGAGCCCCAGCGACTCCGCCCGAGTGGTCAGGGACTCCGCCTCGGCGATCGTGAGCTGCCAGATCGGAAGCACGACTCCGTATTTCATGGGTCCCTCCACTTCGCGACCGACTGCGTCGAGGGCGACAGCGTAGCACGGTCTCGACGCGAGTCGTCCGCTGTGATCCCGGCGGCGGGGCCCAGCCTCAGCTCGGCGAGGCCGCCGCCTCGATCCTGGTGCCGCCGCGCAGGAACGAGGAGAACAGCGCGACGGCCATCAGCGCCAGGCACGCGAGGTAGGCGACGTTCATCGAGGCCACGAAGGCCCGCGGGTTCGCGGCGCTCGGAGTGGCATCGGCGATGCCGGAGTAATAGCGGAACGCGAGGGTCAACAGCACGCCGCCGAGCGAGATCCCGAGCAGCGCCGAGATGCCGAAGATCGTCTGCACCATGCCGGTCGCGAAGCCCCGGTACTCGCGCGGCACCGAGCCGATGATCGCCGCCTGGTTGGGCGTGTTGAAGAACCCCGAGCCCACGCCGAGCAGCGCCATCATCAGGGTCGGCAGGAGCCAGTGCGAATCGACGCGCAGGAACAGGCCGATCGCGAAGGCGCTCATCGTCGCCATCACGCCGATCGAGGCCGGGATGCGCGGCCCGATGCGATCGGTCAACCGCCCGCTCACCGCGGCGAGCCCGATGGTGAACACGGGGGCCGCCAGGAAGATCAGCCCCATGAACGACGCCGAGAAGTGCAGCACGTCCTGGATGTAGAACGGCATCAAGAAGCTCATCACGCTGATGGTGGTGGCGATGAGCAGGAGGCTCAGCACGCTGAACGTGAACATGCGGATCCGGAACAGCGCGAGGTTGACGACCGGGCTGGCGGCGCGACGCTCGTGGGCGAGGAATCCCGCAAGCGTCGCGGCGAAGAGCAACGCCACGACCGTGGCGCGCTCCGCGCCGAACGCCTCGACGCTGCGGCGGTCGAGCAGCAAGGTGAGCATGACCGTCAGTGCGATCAGGAGGCCGGCGCCCAGATAGTCGATCGACGGCGCGCGGCCCGGCGTCGTCTGCGCACGCCGCTTCCGCGCGCGCAGCACCGTCAGTACGACTCCGAATACGCCCATCGGCACCATCAGGAAGAAGATCCAGCGCCAGCTCAGGAGGTCGATCACGAGCCCGCCCAGCGGGGGCCCGATCAAGAGCCCGGAGTGAAAGCCCATGGTCATGTAGCCGTTGGCCCGTCCATGCGCGCTCTCGGGCATCGACTCCATGGCCAGGACGCGCGTCGCCGACGAGATCATCGCCGCGCCGAGCCCCTGCACGAGACGAAACAGGATCAAGAGCGGCGCGTTGGGCGCGAACCCGCACAGCACGAAGCTGACGGTCATGATGGCGAAGCCGAGGCCGTAGATCGTGTAGCGCCCGTGGATGTCGCCGAGCCGGCCGAAGACGACCGAGAGACTGATCCCCGCGAGCTGATACACGATCAGCGCCCACGAGATCGCGATGATGTCGGTGTGCAGGGCGACCGCGAGCGTCGGCAGCGAGACGATGAAGATCCGCGTGGCGACGCCGGTGAGGAACTGGCCCATGATCGCGTTCGCGAGCAGGAGCCGGTCCGTACGAGCGGTCACGAGCACATGGGTTGTAGGCACGCCTCGGCCGGCGGGAAAGTTCGCCGGCCCGCTGCGCGCACTACAATATCAGCCCCTGACTCGCGGTTGGCGTAAGATTGCCGGCCATGAGCGAAGAGGCGCTCCGCAAGCTCGCGCTGCAGGTCCGCAACTGGGGTCGCTGGGGCCCGACCGACGAGATCGGCACCTTGAACTTCATCACGCCGGACGCCGTCGCGGCGGCCGCGCGCCTGGCAGTCAGCGGCAAGGTCTTCGCGCTCGGAATTCCGCTGCAGCGCGAGGGGCCGCAGAGCGGGACGCGCCAGCGCTTCAATCCGATCCATACGATGTTCCGCGACGGCGGCGACGCGCCGCGAACGCCCGCCGAGGTTACCGCCATGCAGGGCTACGGCGGTTCGGACGACTGGATCGTGATGCCGCTGCAGTGCGTGACCCAGTGGGATAGCCTCGCCCACGTCTTCTACGAAGGCAAGATGTACAACGGCTACGACGCCGCGCTGGTCACCAGCAGCGGCACGTCGAAGAACAGCATCGACAAGACCAAGAGCCGGATCGTCGGGCGCGGCGTGCTCCTGGACGTGGCCAAGTACAAGGGCGTGCGCGCGCTGGAGCCGGGCTACGCGATCACCGCGGCCGACCTCGATGCCACCGCCGCCGCCGAGAGCGTCCAGATCCGGCGCGGCGACCTGCTCATCGTTCGCACCGGCCACATGTCGCGCTACCTCGACCGCAACGACTGGCGTCACTTCGACCTGGACGACTCACCCGGCGTGTCGGTGCACACGGCGCCGTGGATGCACGCCAAGGAGATCGCTGCGATCGCCGCCGACAACTATGCGGTCGAGGTGCGGCCCTCGGAGCTTGCGCCGTTCCGCAGCCCGTTCCACATCTGCGCGATTCCCAACATGGGCCTTACGCTGGGCGAGATTTTCTTCCTGGAGGAGCTCGCCGCCGATTGCGCCGCGGATGGTCGGTACGAATTCCTGCTGGTCGCGCCGCCGCTGCCGGTCACTCGCGGCGTCGGCACACCGATCAACCCGTACGCGATCAAGTGAGTCGGCCCCTGCTGATCCGCGAGATCGTCGCGAACCACTATGCGATCCCGCTGCCCGTCGCGCTCTCCGACAGCACGCACGGGACCATCAAGGGCTTCGAGCTGGTCACCGCGCGCGTGCGCGACGCGGACGGCGCCGAGGGCGCGGGCTACACGTACACGGTCGGCGCCGGCGGCGCGGCCGTCCACGCGCTGGTGGCGCGCGACCTGGCGCCGCTCCTGGTCGGACGCGACGCCGACCTGATCGAGAACCACTGGCAGGCCATGTGGTGGGCGCTCCACTACGGCGGGCGCGGGGGCGCCCAGGCGCTCGCGATCTCCGCCGTCGATATCGCGCTGTGGGATCTGCGCGCGCGCCGGCAGGGCGCGCCCCTCTGGCGCGTGCTCGGCGGCTTCGACCCGCGCGTGCCGTGCTACGCCGGCGGCATCGACCTCGACTTCCCACTCGACTCGCTGCTGCGTCAGACCGACGAGAACCTGGCGCGCGGCTTCCGCGCGATCAAGATGAAGGTCGGGCGCCCGTCGCTCCACGACGACGTCGAGCGCGTGCGCGCGATGCGCCGCCACCTGGGCCCCGACTTCCCTCTGATGGTCGATGCCAACATGCGCTGGAGCGTCGACGAGGCGATTCGCGCCGCGCGCGCACTCACCGAGGAGAGCCCGGTCTGGCTCGAGGAGCCGACGATCCCCGACGACGTGCCGGGGCATGCACGGATCGTGCGGGAAGGAGGGCTGCCCATCGCGGCCGGCGAAAACCTGCATACGCTGTACGAGTTTCGTCAGCTGATCGCGGCGGGCGGCGTCACGTTCCCGGAGCCCGACGTGACGAACTGCGGCGGTATCACCACGTTCATGAAGATCTGCCACCTGGCGGAGTCGTTCAACCTGCCGGTCACCTCGCACGGCGCGCACGATCTCACGGTGCATCTGCTGGCGGCGGCGCCCAATCGCTCGTATCTGGAGGCGCACGGCTTCGGCCTCGATCGCTTCATCGCCGAGCCGCTCCGCATCGTCGACGGGCGCGCCGTCGCCCCCGATCGCGCGGGCCACGGCATCGAGTTCGACTGGAAGGCGCTCGACGCCGTCAAGGTGAGCTGAGTCGTGAGCCCTAGCGCCGCGCTGCCGCTCCTGCCGACCACCGTCGTCGGCAGCTTCCCCCAGCCGGAGTGGCTGGTCGATCGCGAGGCGTTGCTGGCGGGCGGCGTGCCGCGCGTGCCCAAGCCGACGCTCTGGCGCGTACCCGAAGAGCTCCGCGAGCAGGCGCACGACGACGCCACGCGCCTGGTCGTCCGCGACATGGAGCGCGCCGGCGTCGACATCGTCAGCGATGGTGAAGTGCGACGCGAGAGCTACTTCGCCTGGCTGGCTCCGGCGCTCACGGGGCTCGACGTCACGAAGCCGGGCACGGCCATCGCGCGGACCGGACGGCCGACGGCGGTGCCGCGGGCGGTGGGCCCGATCTCGCGGCCCAAGCCCGTGCTGGCGCGCCACACGCGGTTTCTGCGAGGCGAGACGGATCGGCCGATCAAGATCACCGTACCCGGACCGTTCACCCTGACCGCGCTCACGCAGAACGAGCACTACCCGGACGCGCCGAGCCTGGCGATGGCCTACGCCGCGGTCGTCAACGAGGAGCTGCGCGATCTCAAGGCGGCCGGCGCCGACTTCGTCCAGCTCGACGAGCCGTATCTGCAAGCGTGGCCGGATCGCGCGCGCGAGTACGGCGTCGCGGCCATCGACCGGGCGCTCCAGGGCATCGACGGTCCGACCGTCGTGCATCTCTGCTTCGGCTACGCGCACACTGTGCGCGAGAAGCCCAGCGGCTACTCGTACCTGCCCGAGCTCGAGCGCTGCCGCGCCACCCACGTCTCGATCGAGGCGGCCCAGCCCAGGCTCGATTGCGCGATCCTCCGGTCGCTTCCGTCCAAGACGATCGTCCTGGGCGTGCTCGATCTCGGCGATGCGAGCGTGGAGAGCGCGGAAACCGTCGCCGGCCGGATCAGAGCGGCGCTTGCGCATGTGCCCCGCGAGCGCCTCGTGCCCGCGCCGGATTGCGGCATGAAATACCTGCCGCGCGAGCGCGCCGTCGCCAAGCTCGAGGCGCTCGCGGCCGGGGCCCGAATTGTCCGCGCAGAGATCGGCCAGGGAGTGGGTCGACCGCGCGGCGCGTGATGGTCTTTTACGCCGACTTCTGCTATGGTCCGGTGACTTTAGAGGCCGCGATGTAGAGCTCAGCAGAACACCCGACAGGAGAACCAGGATGAGCGAGCACACCCGTGACCCTGAACGCCCCTCCGGCGTCGACCGACGGACCTTCCTGAAGCGCGCGGGCGCGACCGGCGCCGGCGCGGTCATCGCCTCGCACTTGTCGATCCCCGGCCGGGCCATCGCGCAGGATGCGACCCTGCGGCCCGATCCCGCGGCCAAGCGGGGAGGGACCCTGCGCTACGCGGTCCACAACGCGCCGGCCCACTTCGACGTGCACCAGTCCGGCACTGTCGCCAACATTGGGCCGCAGAGCCCGATGTACGACACCCTGCTGCGGCGGAGCCCGAAGGACGGCCAGACGATCATTCCCGATCTGGCCCAGCGCTGGGAGATCTCGCCCGACGGCAAGAAGTACACGTTCCACCTGCGCAAGGGTGTCAAGTTCCACGACGGCGCCGACTTCACCGCCGAGGACGTCAAGGCCACCTACGATCGCATCACCCATCCGCCCAAGGGCGTGGTCATTCCGCGCACCCCGCTGTTCGCCACCGTGGGCGACATCGTCGTGGTCGATCCTCACAAGATCGAGTTTCGGATGACCGAGGCGCGCCCCAAGGCGTACATGCTGGGCGCCTTCGCGAGCGGCTGGAACGTCATCGTGCGCAAGAAGACGCTGGAAGAGCACCAGGGCAACCTGCGCCAGGTGATGAACTACCCGGGCACCGGGCCCTTCCGCCACGTCTCGCGGAAGGACAAGGAAGTGTGGATCCAGGAGCGCTTCCCGGACTACTGGAACAAGGGGCTGCCGCTCGTCGACAAGCTCGAGATCTACCACATGATGCCTTTCTCGCCGGAGCTAGGCTCGACGTTCCTGTCCGGCAAGGTCGACTACGCACGGCTTCTGGACCCGGTCTCCTGGCGCAAGGCCAAGGAGATGCAGGGCGTGACAGCGGCCGCGTTCAATCAATCGGTGATCCAGGCGTTCTGGACGAACATGCAGAAGAACAAGGCGCTCGCCGATCCGCGCGTGCGTCGCGCCATCCATCTCGCGATGGACCGTCACACGCTAGTCGACGTCGTGAAGGACACGGCGCCGATGCAAGTGGGCGGCTTCGTCTACCCCTTCCATGAGATGTCCACGCCGCGCGCCGAGCTCGAAAAGAAGCTCGGCTATCAGAAGGACATCAAGCCCGCCGTGCAGGAAGCCCGGCGCCTGATGAAGGAAGCGGGCTACGCCAACGGTATCAAGAATCTGGATTTCGTCGTGCGCGACGTCGCGACCTTCAAGCTGTGGGCGGTGGCGATCCAGGCCATGCTCAAGGAGCACCTCAACATCGAGTCCAATCTCAGGGTCGTGCAGGTCTCGGTCTGGTTCGACGAGGCGGCGGCCGGCAACTTCGATCTCGCGATCAGCGCGATCGTCTCGACCCTGATGGACCCGTCGGACATCTTCAGCGCGTGGTACGGCAAGGACGGCCCGCAGAACTACTCGCGCTGGACCAACGCGCCGTTCCACGACCTGGCGAACCAGATCGAGCGCGAGCTGGACGATAACAAGCGCCGCGCGATGGTCCGCAAGGCGGAAGACATGCTGGAGCAGGACCCGCCGCTGATCCCGGTGGCGTACGAGCAGATCTACGACGCCTGGTACAACCGGGTGCACGGCCAGAACCCGTCCACGTACTTCGGCATCTACGACGTCGTGCGATGGGACCAGGTCTGGCTGACCTGAGCGTCGGTCCGTAACGCGTGCGGAAGTACCTGGTACGTCGAGCAGGGTATGCCGCCATCACCCTGCTCGGCGTCTCGCTCAGCGTCTTCGTGATCCTCCGGATCCTTCCGGGGGATCCGCTCGTGGCCATCCTCGGCGCGGAGGGCCACGCGCAGATGAAACCGGCGGATCGCGCCCGGATCATGGCCGACCTCGGGCTCAGCGACCCGCTGCCGGTGCAGTACGTCCGGTGGCTCGGCGACATCGCCGCCGGTCGCCTCGGCAAGTCGTTCTTCCGGGGCGACACCGTCGCCGAGCAGATCCTCCACCGCGGCCCGATCAGCGCCGAGATCGGCGTGCTGGCGCTGATCGTCTCCTGGCTAGTCGGGCTTCCGGTCGGGATCCTGAGCGCGTTCAAGCCGAACAGCATGCCGGACGCCCTTGCGCGGGCGCTATCGGTCACATTCATCGCGATTCCCGGATTCTGGCTGGGCATGCTCATCGTGTTGGCGCTCCTGTTCTGGTTCGGGTACAAGGCGCCGATCGTCATCGTCCACTTCTGGGCCAACCCCTGGCAGAATCTCCAGATCGTCGTGGGCCCGGCGATGGTCCTCGGGCTCGCGCAGGGTGCGTACATCGCACGCATGTCGCGCTCGTGCATGCTCGAGGTCATCGGCGAGGACTTCGTGCGCACGGCGCGGGCGAAGGGGCTTCGCGAGTGGCTTGTCGTGATGCGCCACGCGCTGCCCAACGCGCTTCTGCCGGTCATCACGATCTCGGGCGTGTTGCTGGGTTTCGTGCTCGGCGGCTCGGTGGCCGTCGAGCAGGCGTTCGGCGTGCCCGGCCTCGGCCGCGCGCTCGTCACGGCGGTGATCGAGCGCGACATCATCGTGGTGCAAAACCTCGTCCTGCTCTACGCGGTGATCTTCGTCGGCGTCAACGTCCTGGTCGACCTGAGCTACGCCTGGCTCGACCCGCGGATCCGGTACGGTTGAGCCGCGATGAAAGCTTTGGCCATCGAGGCGGCGCGCTTCTCCCGACGCAATACGCTATCGGCGATCGGAGGGCTGGTAGGCCTCCTGATCGTCTTCACCGCGGTCGCGGCTCCGTTCCTGGCCCCGCGTGACCCCCTCAAGGCGGACTTCCGCCGGATGAACAAGCCGCCGGACGCGCAGAGTCTCCTGGGGACGGACCAGGTCGGCCGCGACACCCTGAGCCGCGTGATCTACGGCGCGCGCACCTCGCTCTTCGTGGCGTTCTCGGCGGTTATCCTGGGCACGACGGTCGGCTCGCTGTGGGGCGTTGCGTGCGGCTATCTGCGCGGGCGCTTCGACCTCGTCAGCCAGCGCATCATGGAGATCATGCAGTCCTTCCCGGATCTGATCCTCGCCATGGCGATCTCGATGGCGATCGGGACCGGTCTGCCCGCGGTGATCTTCGCGATCGCGATCACGCGCATTCCGTTCGGGGGACGCGTGATCCGCTCGGTGGCGCTATCGGTCCGCGAGATGCCGTACGTCGAGGCGGGACGCGCCAGTGGCGCCTCGGCGCTCCGCGTGATGACGTTCCATGTCCTCCCGCAATGCATCGCGCCGTATCTGGTGCTGGCGACGACGCACCTGGGCGTCGCGATCGTGATCGAGGCCGCGCTGGGATTCCTCGGCGTCGGCGTCCCGCCGCCCACACCGACCTGGGGCAACATGCTGGCCGACTCGATCACCGGGCTCGTGCCGCCGTGGTGGTTGGCCTTCTTTCCGGGCCTGGCCATCACCGTGACGGTGCTCGCGTTCAATCTTCTCGGCGACGGCATCCGCGACACGCTCGACCCGCGCCTGTCGCCGGCCTTCCTCCGCATGATGACCGGCGGCCGGCGCGCGTAGCGAGCGACCTCAGCCCTCGAGCGTCGGGCCGGCCCCGAGGCACAGCGCGACCGCGTAGCCCTCGTGGAACGCGTGGCGGCCGGCGAGCTCGACGCCGTCGGCGACGACGCGGTGGAGGCCCGGCACCGTCTCCTCACACGTCACCGAGCGCAATCCCATCGCCAGCCCCCGACCCACGACCTTCGAGCTTGCTTCCTTCAGCGCCCAGAGGATCGCCAACCGCTCTTCATCGGGCCGTGAGCCGAGCAGCGCGTCGCGCTCGTGGGCGAAGGCGCGCGTCAGCCCGAGCAGGCGAGGGGATACCTCCTCGATGTCGACGCCGATCTGCGAGCCCGCCGCGAGCGAGACGGCGGCGCAGCCGAAGCGCCCCTTGTGCGAGAGCGAGCAGTCGGGCACGACCGGAGAGGTGAGCTCCGGCGCCGCGACGAGTCGCGGCCGGCCGCGCGAATCCTTCACGACCGCGCAGCGCAGGGGATCGTCGATCCGGCCCTGCCGCATCGCCATGAGCTTGAGACAGACGCGCGCGCCGAGCCATTCGCGCCGGCGCCGCGGCAAGGTGAGCTCCGCGTACTCGGCCTGCTCGGGCGCCGTGAGGAACCGGGACGCGTTCGCCTCGAGGTCGTGCGCCCGGCCGAGATCGAGTAGACACACCTCGACTGCCGCGTCCGAGATGGCGAGCCGGATCAGGTCGAAATCCACGGCCCGGTCCGGCTTCCGGAGTTAGGGCGACCTAATACCAGAAATCTCGTGAGCATACCTTTCGGAGATCTGTTATCCTCACCCTCGCGTCACCGGAGGGACCGGTCGGGGACGCGGCGGGCCGACCGGCCCGGATACGAGTAGTCGGGAGGAGATCGCCGACATGATCGTGTGTCTGTGTCGCGGCGTCGCCGAGAAAACGATTCGCGCGACCATCGCCAGGGGCGGCGACAGCCTCGATCGACTGGCCGCGATCTGCGGCGCCGGCTCCGACTGCGGCGGATGCTCGCCGATGCTCGATGCACTGCTTGATGAGGCGCGTGCCGCGTCCTATAGTGGCCTCGCACCACAATCCGTTCTCACCGCCGGAGGAGCGCTATGCGAGGCCACGAGCAGGTCGTCACCCTCCTGAACGACGTCCTCACGGCCGAGCTGACCGCGATCAATCAGTACTTCATCCACGCTCGGATGTGCGAGAACTGGGGCTACGAGCGGCTCTGGAAGAAGATCCGCGAAGAATCGATCGGTGAGATGCGGCACGCCGACAAGCTCATCGAGCGCATCCTGTATCTCGAGGGCGTGCCGAACATGCAGCGCCTCGGCAAGGTGAACGTCGGCGAGACCGTGCCGGAGCAGCTGCGCCTGGACCTCGAGCTCGAGCGCGACGCGATCCGGATGCTCAATGCCGGCATCGAGACCGCGCGCAGTCTCGGCGACAACGGGTCGCGCGAGCTGCTCGAGCAGATCCTCGAGGCCGAGGAGAGCCACGCCAACTGGATCGAGGCGCAGATGAGCCTGATCGCGCAGACCGGCGAGGGGAACTACCTGGCCCAGCAGATCAAGAACGGGGACGAGTAGCCGCTCCAGCCGTCTCACCCGCGCCCGCGTAGTCCTTCCGGTGGAAGTAGTTCGCGTTGTAGAACTCGAGCACCAGGTCGCGGTACACCGCACGCGGGTAACGCGCCGGGTCGTCGGCGCTCACGCAGGTCGGCACGCACTCGATCGCCGCGTCGACGTTCGGGCTGTAGAAGAAGGCGATCGAGTACCGGTCCTTGCCGGAGTCGTTCAGCACCCCGTGCGGTGTCGACAGGAACCGGTCGTTCGACCACCGCTTCATGATGTTGCCGAGGTTCACCAAGAAGGTGCCCGAGATCACCGGCGGCGCCATCCATTCGCCGTTGGGCAGACGCACCGCGAGCCCCGGGACGTCCTCGCGCGCCAGCATCGTGATGAACGAGTTGTCGGTGTGCGGCCCCTGACCGAACTGCTCGTCGTCGTCGGTCTCCTGCGGTGGGTAGTGGAGGAAACGCAGGTTGATGTGCGCCTCGTTCTGGAAGAAGCGCGCGAAGTACTCGGCCGGCATCCCGAGCGCGCGCGACAGGATCGGCAGCAAGCGCTCGCCCAGGCGCTCCAGCGTCTTGAAGTACGTGACCATCGCCGCGCGCATGCGCTCGTGTCCTTCGGGCCACTGGTTGCGCCCGCGGAGCGAGGTTCCGGCGGCGACGTCCGGATGATCGGCGCCGCGATCGTGGCTGATGAAGAAGCTCTCGTTGAAGTTCGGCCGGGTCGCCTTGTGCACGGTCGAGTGCCGCTGCATGCTCTCGTTCACGGCCATGTACCCGATGTTGTTCTCGTTGATCTTGAGCGCGCGCTTGTCCTCGAGGGGCATCGCGTGGAACTCGCGCGAGGCCGCGAACGCGCCGTCGATGACGGGCTGCGGCACGCCGTGGCCGGTCAGATAGAAGAAGCCGACGGACTCGCACGCGCGCCGCACCTCGAGCGCGACGGTCTCCAGGCCGCCGGGCTCGCCGCGGAGCGCGGGCCCCACGTCGATCAGCGGAATGGCCTTCGTTGCCGTGTCGATATCCTTGAGCGCCAGCGCCTTGAAGATGTTCATCTCGGGCCTCCCAGGCTCTGTCGAGATCGTAACGCGGCGACCCGGGGCAGGCCAGCGGCTTTTGTCGGTTTGACAGATGCCGGAGCCTGTCTCTAGGGTAGTTATCGGAAATCGATCGCAGGAGGCGTCAATGCCGAAATCGCGCGCGTCACGCCGCGAGTTCTTGAAGACAGCCGCCGGATTGTCGGCGCTCGCCGGGAGCGCGGGCACGATCGCGAGCCCCGTCGGGGCCAACGCCCAGGCGCGGCCGCTCTCGCCCACGCCGAGCTGTCCGGGCGCCGCGTCACCGACCGGGCGGCAGACCGAGGGTCCATACTTCAAGCCCGACTCGCCGCTGCGTACCTCGCTCCTCGAGCCGGGGCTAGCGGGCACGAGGATCGTCGTGACCGGGCTGGTCCTGTCCACGGCCTGCGAGCCGGTGGCGAAGGCCTTGATCGACGTCTGGCACGCGGACGACCGCGGCGACTACGACACCGGGGGCTATCGCCTCCGCGGCCATCAGTTCACGGACGATCAGGGTCGCTATCGTGTGGAGACGATCGTGCCGGGCATCTACGTCGGGCGCACGCGCCACTTTCACGTCAAGGTGCAGGCGCCGAACCGGCCGGTGCTCACGACGCAGCTCTACTTTCCGGGAGAGGCCGTCAACGCGCGCGATCCCATCTTCAGCCGCGATCTGGTCATGCGCGTCAGCGATGCCGCCTCCGGCAAGACCGGGACGTTCGACTTCGTTCTCGACCTGGGCGCGGCGCGCCCGGCCAGGGGTTAGACGCTCCGTCAGCTCGCAGCGCACGGGTTCGGACCGAGGGACCGGCGATGACCGATTTCGTGAGCGAAGTCCGGGATGGGATGCGCATCGATTGGGACGTGCCGATCAAGGTCGACGACGGCCTCGTCCTCCGCGCCGACGTGTTCCGCCCGCTGGGTGACGGCAAACATCCGGTGATCCTGACCTACGGCCCGTACGGCAAGTGGCTCCACTTCGAGGATCTCTACACCGATCAGTGGCGCCGCATGGTCGATCAGCATCCGGACGTCCCCGCCGGGTCGACGAACAAGTACCAGAACTGGGAGGTCGTCGATCCCGAGAAGTGGGTGCCCGACGGTTACGCCTGCGTGCGCGTCGATTCGCGCGGCGCCGGCCGCTCGCCCGGGTTCCTCGACCTCTGGTCCCCCCGCGAGGCGAAGGACCTCTTTCACTGCGTCGAGTGGGCGGCCGCTCAGCCCTGGAGCAACGGCAAGGTCGGGCTCAACGGCATCTCCTATTATGCGATGAACCAGTGGCAGGTCGCGGCGCTCCAGCCGCCGCACCTGGCGGCGATCTGCATCTGGGAGGGCGCCGCCGACTACTATCGCGATCTCAGCCATCACGGCGGCATCCTCTGCACGTTCGGCCGGGCGTGGTTTCCCTCGCAGGTCGTCCGCGTCCAGTACGGCCGCGGCACGAAGGGCTATCGGAGCCGGATGAACGGCGACTGGGTCTCCGGACCGCCGACCCTGACGGAAGAAGAGCTCGGCGGCAACCGCCGCGACTTCTACGAGGACTGCTGGAAGCATCCGCTCGCCAGCGACGACTACTGGCGCTCGCGCATGCCGGACTGGTCGAGGGTGACCGTGCCGCTCTTCTCGGCCGCCAACTGGGGCGGGCAGGGGCTTCATCCGCGTGGCAACTTCGAAGGCTTCGTGCGCTCGGCCGCGAAGCAGAAGTGGCTCGAGGTGCACGGCATCGAGCACTGGACGCACTTCTACACGGACTACGGCGTCAGCTTGCAGAAGAAGTTCTTCGGCCACTTCCTGAAGGGCGAGGACACGGGCTGGAAGAAGCAGCCGAAGGTCGCGCTCCAGGTGCGCCACCCCGGCGAGAAATTCGTCGAGCGCCACGAGAAGGAATGGCCGCTGGCGCGCACGCGCTGGACCAAGCTCTATCTGAGCCCCGCCGACCAGAGCTTGAGTCGCGCGCCCGTCGCTCGGCGCGGATCAGTGACCTACGACGGTCTGGGCGAAGGCGTCACGTTCCTCACGCCGGCGCTCTCGAAGGAGACCGAGGTCACCGGCCCGATCGCGGCGAAGCTCTACGTCTCGTCGCAGACGGCCGACGCCGATCTCTTCCTGATCCTCCGCGTGCTCACGCCAAACATGAAGGAAGTCGTCTTCCAGGGCGCCCTCGATCCGCACACGCCGATCGCGCAGGGATGGCTGCGTGCCTCGCATCGAAAGCTCGACGCCAAGCTCACGCTTCCGTATCGCCCCTACCACACGCACGACGAGAAGCAGCCGCTCAGTCCGGGCAAGCTCTACGAGCTCGACATCGAGATCTGGCCGACCTCGATCGTGATCCCGGCCGGCTACCGGATCGGGCTCACGGTGCGCGGGCGCGACTACGAATATCCCGGCGGCCCCTCAACCGGCCTTGGCACACTCGGCGCGGTCTTCACCGGCGTCGGCCCCTTCCAGCACAACGACCCCCGCGACCGCCCGGCGGAGATCTTCGGCAAGAAGGTCACGGTCCACTGCGGCCCCGGACGTCAATCCTACGTGCTCGTGCCGATCATTCCGCCCGGTCGCTAGTCGGATGCCCGACTGGATCTGGTGGCCGTCCGGCACCGAGCTGCTTCCTCTCCGATTCCGTGGATGGTAGGCTGCGGCTGACTCGGTAGCCGTCTGACTCGCGAGTGGAGGGACACATGCGTCGAATCGTGACGGTTCTCGTTATCGCCGTCTTGCTCGTCGCCGGCACCGCGCCCGCAGCTCACGCTGGAGGCCATGGGCATGGGCCGGGACGAGGAGTGATTAGCCTGGCCGCGTTCGCGATCTTCGCGCCGTTCATCATCGTGGGCGAAGTCCTGGCCCACACCGTTCCGCGAGCTGTTGTCGCGCCGGTCCCCGTTTACTCTCCCGCGCCGATCTACCAGGCGCCTCCCGTCTACTACTCGGCTCCGCCTGTCGCCTCGGCGCCGCCCGCTTACACTTACCAGGCCTATGCCGCACCGGCATCGGCGCAGCCTGGCGTTGTCCAGTATCCGCACGGGCGATACGTGCTCCAGGGCGATGGCGTCGTCACGGCTTACAGATGGGTTTGGATTCCGAATCCCCCGATTCCCCCACCGCCGGCTGGGCCCCCGCCCGTGCCACCGGCCTCTCGTTGACGGCGGGATCGCTATGCGCTGTTGAGCGCGCGCCAGATCTTCTCGGACGTGAGCGGGATGTCGACGTGGTGAATACCGAAGGGTGCGAGCGCGTCGACGACCGCGTTGACGATGGCGGGCGGCGCGACGCACGCGCTGCCTTCGCCGACGCCCTTGACGCCGAGCGGGTTGAGGGGAGAAGGCGTGACCGTGCGATCGACGATCAGCTCGGGCATGTCGTCGGCGCGCGGGATCGCGTACTCCATGAAGGTCCCGGTGAGTAGCTGGCCGTCCTCGCCGTATGCGATGCGCTCGAGCAGGGCCTGGCCCATGCCCTGGGCGAAGCCGCCGACGATCTGGCCGTCGATCAGCAGCGGGTTGATCGCGTTGCCGCAGTCGTCGACCGCGATGAAGCGCTCGAGACGCACCTGGCCCGTGTCGCGCGCGATGCGAACGACGGCGAGGCCGGCGCCGAAGCTCCAGGACGGTTGATCCTGGCGGAAGAACACGGTCGCCTCGAGGCCCGGCGTTTCCTGAGGCGGCAACCCCATCCCGCGGTGAGCAAACTCCCCGACGCGATCCCAGCCGACGATCTTCTCGGGAAGGCCCTTCACCTGAAAGCCGCCGCGGACGACCTGTAGGTCTTCCGCGCTCGCCTCGAGCAAGCGCGCCGCCAGCCGGCGCCCCTTGTCACGAACCTGCGCCGCGGCCTGCGCGAGCGCGTTGCCGCCAAGCCCGGCGCTGCGGCTTCCGAACGTGCCGATCGCCTGCGGCGCGCCGAGCGTGTCGCCGTGGCGGACGATCACGTCCTCGTACGCCACGCCGAGATGGTCCGCGATGACCTGCGCGAACGTCGTCTCGTGTCCCTGTCCGTGAGGGCTCGATCCAGTGATCGCCGTCACCTTGCCGGTGCGCTCCACGCGCACCAGGCCGCTCTCCCAGCCGAGCACGTTGGTGGATTCGACGTACGCGGCGACGCCGATGCCCATGATCTCGCCACGCTCGCGCGCCGCCGCCTGCTCGCGCCGAAGCCCGCGGTAATCCGCGAGCTCCACGACCCGATCGAGCGCCCGCGCGTAGTCGCCGGAGTCGTAGGACGGACCGAACGGCGTGCGGTGAGGGAAGGTGCCGGGTGGAATGAAGTTGCGGCGGCGGATCTCGACGGGATCGAGCTTGGCCGCGCGCGCGGCCGCGTCCATGAGTCGCTCGATCAGGTACACGCCGACCGGCCGGCCCGATCCGCGATATGGTCCCGTCGGCGCGGTGTTGGTGTATACGCCGAGGCTCAAAAGCTCAGCGTTCCGGATGCGGTACGGTCCGAAGATGTGGGTCGAGGCAGACATGGGTGGCACGAGCGACAGCGACAAGAGATGTGCGCCGAGATCGAACACGGCCTTCGCGCGAAGGCCGAGGATCTCGCCGTCGTCGGCCACCGCGGCCTCGGCCTCCGAGATGGCCGCGCGCGCCTGGATCGTCGTCAGCAAGTCCTCCGTGCGCGTCGACACCCAGCGAATCGGCCGGCCGAGCTCGAGTGCGAGCTTCGAGGCGACGATCTCTTCGCGGTACACCGGGCCTTTCACGCCGAAGCCGCCGCCGACGTCGGGGGCGATCACGCGCAGCTTGTGCTCCGGGAACCCGAGCACGCCTGCGAGATCGGCGCGCGACAGGAAGGGGTTTTGCGTGGTCAGCCACACCGTGAGCTCGCCGCTTCCGGCGTCGTAGCGCGCGAGCACGCCGCGCGGCTCCATCGGCGCGCCCGCGAGCCGGTTGTGATCCAGGCGCACCTTGACGATGTGCGCGGCACGCGCGAACGCGGCGTCGACGTCGCCACCCTTGAGGGGCCAGCTGAACGCCTGGTTGGTGCCGAGCTCGGCGTGGGCCAGGGGCGCGCCCGGCTGCAGGCCGCGCTCCGCATCCGCGATCGGCGCGAGCGGCTCGTACTCCACCTCGATCAGCTCGGCGGCGTCCCGCGCCAGCACCGCGCTCTCGGCGACGACGGCGGCCACGGGCACGCCGGTGGCGTCGACGACGTCGCGGGCGAGGTACGGGCATGGTACCTGCTTCAGCCCGGGGATCGTGGACATGAAGGAGAGCGGCCCCAGCGGCCCGAGCTCCGAGGCCGTCACGACCCGAACGACACCCGGCGCCCTCCGCGCCGCGTCGGTGCGAATCGTCGTCACGCGGGCATGAGCGTGGGGGCTCCGCAGAAACGCCAGATGCGCGAGGCCCGGCACGGCAATGTCCTCGACGTACTGTCCGCGGCCGGTGACGAGCTTGGGATCTTCGGTCCGCTTCAGCGCGCGGCCGACGTATGGCTGGCGATCGCTCATCCGATCAGCCGATCATCGTGTGGCTCAGATCGCCGATGCGCTCGATCCAGAGCTTCACCGTATCGCCGGGCTTGAGGAACAGGCGGCGCGGCGTGCCGACGCCGGCCGGGGTGCCCGTCAGGACGAGGTCGCCGGGCTGCAAGGTCACGCGCGAGGACAGCATCGCGATCTGCTCGGCGGTGTCGAAGATCATCTTGCTCGTGCTCGAATCCTGCATCAGCGTGTCGTTGACCCAGAGCTTGAGCCCGAGCTTTTGGGGCTCGGGAATCTCGTCGGCCGGCGCGATCCAGGGCCCGAGCGGGCAGGAGCCGTCGAAGCACTTCTGGCTGAGCCAGTCGTAGTGAAAGGGCGACGAGGCGGGGTTCTTCTCGCGCCGCATGACGTCGCGCGCCGACAGATCGTTCGCGATCGTGTAGCCGGCGACGTAGTCGAGCGCGCGTTCGACGGACACGTCCCGCGCGACCTTGCCGATGACGGCGGCCAGCTCGACCTCCCAGTCGACCATCTGCGAATAGACCGGAAGCTTGACCTTGGCCCCGGGTCCCACGATCGAGCTTCGCGAGGTCTTGATGAAGTGCCACGGCTTCTCGCCCAGTTCCTTCATCGTCGGACCGGGAGTCTGGCCCTGCGCACGCGCCATCTCGGCCATGTGATCGGTGTAGTTGGCGCCGGCGCAGTAGATGGCGCCCGGATAGAGCACCGGCGCCAGGAGACGCACGCGCGCGAGCGGGACGCCCTTGCCACGGCCTTTGCCCGACGCGATCCGCTTCGCGCCCGGCGCCAGGAGTCGACGGGCGCGGCTCCAATCCTCCAGAATTCCCAGGACGCTCGCGTGCGCCGCCACACCCGTGACCTTCGCCGCATCGTGCACGGTGTCGCCGATCAGCAGGCCGGCGCGCGAGCCTCGACCGTCTCGAAAGCTCAGTAGCTTGTAGGGCATCGCGTGAGTTCCTCCCCGAGCGGACCGCTTGCCGAGAGCCCGACGATACCATAGCCTGTCGCGTGCGGCCGATCACCCCAGGCGGCGATCGGCATCGCCGACGACGATCGGAATCGCCCGGGAGGGAAAGCCATGAAGCAGCTGACCAAGAACGTGTTCATCGAGACCGAGCTCCGCGGATCGAATCACGGCCTCGTGACGACCTCGGACGGCATCGTGCTGATCGACACCCCGCACAAGCCGAGCGACGCCATGCGGCTGCGCGCCGACGTGGAGCGCCGCGGCCGCCTCCGCTACATCCTCAACACCGAGCCCCACGGCGACCACTGGACCGGCAACGCCTACTTCGACGCGCCGGTGGTGGCTCACGAGGGCGTGCGCACGCGCATCCTCACGACCGACCTGCCCGCGCACGTCGCGCGCGTCGCCTCGTTCGGGCCGGAGGAGCCAAAGCTGCTCGAGGGCTACAAACCGAACGCCCCGGTCATCACGTTCGAGAGCGAGATGAAGCTGCACGTCGGCGACCACACCTTCCGGCTCGTTCACATGCCCGGGCACACGGCCTATCAGGCGGCGGTGATCGTGGAAGAAGAAGGCGTCGTCTTCACGAGCGACAACATCTTCTGCAAGGTGCACACGTGGCTGCAGGAAGCGGATCCGATCCTGTGGCTGCAGGCGCTCGAATCGCTGAGAGGGCTCCGCGAGGACACCTTCGTGCCCGGTCACGGCCCGGTCTGCGACAAGCGCTATCTCGACGAGCAAGGCGCGTTCATCCGCGAGTGGATGGACTACGTCAAGAAAGCGGTCGGGCAAGGGCTGACCAAAGACCAGTGCGTCGCCGACCTCACCGCGATGACGGACCGCTATCCGATGGACGTCGGCCAGAACGGGATGGCGCCGATGGTCATGAAGATGAACGTCGCCAACCTCTACGACTTCGTGACGGGCGCCGGCATCCACCGGCGCAACTGATCGACGCGGCCGGCGCCCGCGTGAGCTAGCGCGGCGCCGGCCAGGAGTCGAGCGACTCGGGGCGGCGATCGGCGCCGGCCTGCACGCGATACAGGACCATCCGCGTCAGCGCCGTCACCTGGTGCACCTCGCCGGCGGGGAAGATCACGGTGTCGCCGGCGCCCAGCTGGCGCTCGGTCTTGCCGTCGTTGAAGAGTCCGCTGCCGGCGATCACGTGATAGATCTCGTCGGCCCCGGGGTGGCGATGGATCGGTGACTGCTGCCCCGGCTCCCAGCACGCGATGCTGATGTCGCTGTGCGAGGTCGCGGTCAGGCTCTTGTGGACGTGGTGCTGCGGCGAAAACTCCTCCGCGCTTTTCAGGTCGACGAGCTCCATGCGTCCTCCTCCCTTTCGCCGTCCGGCGACGGCGCCGGGTGCCCGCATGGTAGCAAGACAGGGTTTCCGGAAGGGGCGTTGACACCGCGCTATGATTAGGCCATCCTAACTTCCCCTGGATTGGGTCCTTAATCTGAGAGTGGGAGGATCGACATGCCCGGACGCCGCACGCTCCTGATCGCCGGTCTCGTCGTGGCTCTCGCCGCGGTCGCGGGCGTGGTTTCGGCCGCCGACCCGCGCCCCGAGATCGCGCTGACCATCGAGAAAGACCAGTTCCAGCCCACCGAGATCAAGGTGAAGGCCAACACACCCTTCACCCTCGTCGTCACCAACAAGAACACCAAGGCCGCCGAGTTCGAGAGCAAGGATCTACGCGTGGAGAAGGTCGTGCCGGCCGGCAAGACCGTCAACGTGCTGATTCGCGCGCTGAAGCCAGGCAGCTACGCTTTCTTCGACGACTTCAACAAGGCCGCGACCGGCCGCATCGTCGCCGAGTAGGAGCCCACTTCGATGGGCGGCACCTTCGTCGTCACGCTCCGGGAAGGCTTCGAGGCGGCGCTGATCCTCGGCATCGTCTACACGTACCTGGAAAAGATCGGTGCCGCCCGGCACTTCGGTTACGCGACGCGGGGCGGCGCGATCGGCGTCCTGGCCAGCGTCGCGCTGGGTATCGTCGTCACCGCGCTGTCGGGCCCTCTGCTCGACTTCGGGCCCGACGTGATCGGCCTCGGCGTCATCTTCCTCGCGGTCGTCGTGCTCACGTGGCACGGGTACTGGATGACCAAGCACGCGCGGGCGGTGAAGGGCGACGTCCAGCGGCGCATCGACGAGGCCCAGGCCACCCACCGCCTCTGGATCATCGGAGTGATCGCGTTCACGGGCGTTTTCCGGGAGGGTGCCGAGACGGTCCTATTCCTGTGGGGGCTCTTGACCCAGGCGACGTCCACCTCCGGCTTCGCGAGCGCCTCGGGCGCGTTGCTCGGTCTCGTGGCCGCGGCCGCGCTCGGCTGGGCCATCTTCCGGGGCGGCCAGCACATCAGCCTGCAGCGGTTCTTCACCTTGACCTCGATTTTCCTGCTCCTGCTCGCCGCCGGAATGTTCAGCACCGGGATCGGCCGGCTGGAAGCGCTGGGCATCGTGCCGCAGTCGTCGACCGCCTGGGACACCTCGTTCATCCTGGACGACCAGGGTCTCGTCGGCGGGTTTCTCAACGGGCTGATCGGTTACCGCGCGCGGCCGTCCTTCGTCGAGGTCGGCGCCTACCTGCTCTATCTCGCGGTCGCCGGCAGCTTGCTGTTCAAGGGCAACGTCTCCACACCGCGGCCGAACACGCCCGAAGGAAAAGTTCCCGCCCACGCAACGTAGTCTGAGGATCAAGGACGCGTCAGCCAGCCAGCCGGAGTCGCCGAATTGCCGGTAGCCAGCCAAGTGAGCCCACGCCGCCGCGGGGCGGCCAGGGGGAGGACTCGGCATGGCCGCACGGCTCCGATCGGTGCTCCTCGCGGTGTTCTTCACGATGCTGGTCTCGTTCGGGCACGCCGCACCTGTAGATGCGGCCTCGCCGGAAGAGCTCGACGCCAAGCTGAAGGCGCTGCAGGAACAGGTGGACGCGCTCAAGAAGGAGATCGAGCGATCGAGGCAGGCGCCCGCCGTCGTGGCCCCGCCAGCCCCGGCGCCCGCGACGCCCGTTGGAGCGCCGCCCGCCGCCCAGCCGAGCCCACCGCCCACGCCGGCGACCGCGGAACAGCCGGCGACACAGCCCGCGACCAAGGCTCCATGGGTCACCGACTTCAAGCTAGGCGGCTACGGCTCGGTGCGCTTCGAGTCCTCCGACGTCGACAAGGTCGGCGACACGTTCACCTTCCGCCGCTTCGTATTGAGTGGTGACGCGACCATCGCGAATCGGATCCGCGGCGTCGTCGAGCTCGAGTTCGAGCACCTGACCGAGCTGGAAGCCGAAAAATCGGCGCCCTCGGAGGGCGGGCTCCGCGGCTTCTCGAACTCGATCGAGAGCAGCAACGGCTCGGAGATCTCCCTCGAACAGGCCTGGGTCGAGTTCGCGCTTGCCGAATGGCTGCGGTTCCGCGCCGGCATGCTGCTGGTGCCGCTGGGCCGCTTCAACATCGCCCACGACGACAACCGCTGGGATCTGCCGCGGCGCTCGCTGGTCGATCGCGGTGTTCCCGTCTTGCCGTCCACGGCCGCGTGGTCGGAAGTCGGCATGGGGTTCGCCGGGGACATCGACGGCGGCGCGTGGGGCAAATTCGGCTATCAGGTCTATGTGATGAACGGCGTCACGCTCGACGCCAACCTCGAGACCATTGCCCGCGCCAGCGGCGAGCTCGAGACCGAGGTCGAGATCCACCCCCAGCGCGGCACGGCGAACATCGACGTGAAGAAGGACAAGGCCGGCGCCCTGCGGGTCTTCTGGAGCCCGTCGCTCGGCAACGAGATCGGGACGTCGGTCTACTACGGCCGCTACACACCGGACTTCCTGCCGTCGGAGACCGTGTGGTCGCTCGCCGCGGACGGCAAGCTCACCCTCGGGCCCTTCGAGATCGAGGGACAGTACGTGTACACGCGATGGAACGGGATCAAGCACGTCGCCCAGGGCTTCGCCAACGCCGTCGCCGAGCAAGAGCTCGCGGCCGGGACGTCGCCGCTCGACGTGGTCGTCGAATTCGAGCTCGCCGGCCTCGCGGATTCCAAGCAGGGCTACTGGCTCGACCTTCGCTATCGATTCTTCCCCGAGTTCCTGCGCGGCACCGTCTTCGGCCGTCCCTTCGAGAACCCGCAGTTCGTGCTGACGACGCGCTGGGAGCAAGTGTGGATGCACAATCTCGTGAAGGAGATCGTCTTCACCGGGAGCACGGTCGAGGACATCATGCGCGAGGACCGCTTCGTCAACCGCGCGACCCTCGGCTTCACCTACCGGCCGGTTTCGCTGGTGGCCTTCCAGCTCGCGTACGAGCGGACCTGGACCGACCACGGCAAGAGCCTCGCGTCGGTGACGAACTTCATTCCCGCGCGGCGCAGTGAGGACACGCAGAACTCGTTCCTCTTCGGGGTCGCGTTCGGGTTCTGATGCTCTCGCGACGTCGGTTCCTGAGTGGCGCGACCGGTGCGTGGCTGGTTCTGGGACCAGCGGGTCTCGCCGCGCAGGAGGGTACTTTTCTGACCGTCGAAGAGGCCGCGCGTCAGCTGTTCCCGGATGCCGCGGCCGGCGCACCGCGCACCCTCGCGGCGACACCCGCGCTGCAGCAGCGGATCCGGGACCTGCTGGGCCGTCCACCGAGTTTCTGGGAAGAGTCGTATCGCGTCGTCACGGTCACGCGTGCCGACGCCGTCGCGGGCTACGTCGTCGTCGTCGAGGAAATCGGCAAGCATCGGCCCATCACCTTCGCCGTCGGCATCCGTTCGGACGGTAAGCTGCAAGACATGGCCGTCCTGGCCTACCGCGAAGCATACGGCGGCGAGATCAAGGACAAGCGATTCCTCGGCCAGTACCGCGAAAAGGGATTGGGTGACGTCTTGCTTCCCTACCGGGACATCCGGAACATCTCCGGCGCCACGCTCTCGGTGCAGGCGACGGGACGGGCCGCGCGCAAGGCTATCGCGGTGCTGCGCGCCGCCGGCGACCTTCCATGAGCGCAACTCGCTTGGTGACTCACGTCAGGCCCCGGATGGGTACGCTCCTCGCCGTCACGCTGCCGGGTGGCGGCCCCGACCTCGCTGCGGACCTCGCGCGTATCTTCGCAACGGCGACGGCCTGGGAACGCGTGATGAGCGCTCACCAGTCGACGACGCCGCTGGCGCGACTGAATCGCCGCGCGGGCGACGCGAACGGCGTCGTGTCGCGCGCGCTCGCGACCGCGGTCGCCCTCGGACGCGATCTGGCCGCACGAACCGGGGGCGCCTTCGATCCGACGATCGCGCCGCTCGCGAAGCTCTGGCGGCGCGCCGCCCGCCGCGGCCGACCGCCGTCGGCGCGACAGCTCGAGCGCACCCGCCGACTGGTGAGCTGGCGCTCGATCGAGCTCGACGCCTCGCGTGTCGCCCTGCGTGCCCGGGGCATGGCGCTCGATCTCGGCGCGCTGGGCAAGGGCATCGCCCTCGATCGGATCGCGCGGCGGCTGCGGCGGCGAGGCTGTCGCTCGGCTCTCGTCAACTTCGGAGAGTCGAGCCTGGTCTCGATCGGGCGCCCGCCGCGAGGACAGTGGCGGGTCGCGCTGCGTCATCCCGATGGCGGCTTTGCGGGCGAGTTCACGCTCGACGACCGCGCCTGCTCGACCTCGGCGACGTGGGGTCAAACGATGCGGCTCGGCGGGAGGATGCTGGGACACGTCGTCGATCCCCGGACCGGGCGGCCCCTGCGCCGCCGCGCGCAGGTCAGCGTGCTGGCCTCGTCGGCAACGGTGGCCGAGGCGGTCTCGACCGCGCTCCTCGTCCTGGGCCCTGGGGCGATGAAGGGCTTCGCCCGCGACTTCGGGATCGATGCGTGCTGGATCGATCGGTCGAGTATCCGGACGACCCCGGGCTTCGCCCTGCTCGGTTCGGCCTAGCGCGGCGATGCGGGAATTCGCCAAGGCGTCCTTCACGCTCCGTCAGGCGCCACGCCCGCTCCGCCTGATCTACGCCGCCTTCCTCGCCCTGGTGGCCGTCGGCATCGCGACCGAGCTCGGCTTCCAGATCGAGCGGATCGGGCTCACGCCCACGGGGGTGGCCGCCTACTATCGCGGCGGCGAGGACGGAGCGGTCATGACGTTCCCGAAGACCTTCGGTCAGCTGCTCGAGGTCACGCACGCTCACGCGTTCATGATGGCGGTGATCTTTCTGATCCTCGCGCATCTGTTCGCCGCGACGTCGACGTCGAACGCGCTGCGGGCACTCGTGCTGGGCCTCACGTTCGCCGGCATGCTCGGGAATCTCGCCGCCCCGTGGCTCACGCGCTACGGTACGGCGTCGGGTGCCTGGCTCCTTCTCTCGTCGTGGGCCGCTCAGGGGGTCGGGTCCGTCCTCATGGTCGCGGTGAGCATCTGGGAGTGTCTCGCACCGAGCTGAGGCCGCGCGCCTCAGGCGGCGCGCTCGTCGGCCGCTTCGAATCGAATCGACACGGCCCACGGCTCGCCGTCCCGGAGGTGAATCCGCGCCTTCAGCACACCGGTCGGGCCGTCGGACTGGCTGAGCCGCTCGCGCACTGAATCGTCCAGGAGCTCGAGAAATCTCGTGGCGTCGAAGGCTTCGTCTCCGCGATCCATGAGGTGACTCCTTCGGTCGACGGGTCGAGCCGGCCCGAGTCTATCCGAAGGCCGCCGGGCGGACCAGCGACTGGCGAATCCGGAGACCACGCGTTACCATCCCAGCCGTCTTCATCAATCCCGGCCTGAAGCCTCAACGAGGAGGCCACCCGATGGCCCAGTCGAGCCAACGTCGCGCGTTTCTCAAGGGAGCGTCGGCGGCCGCCGCCGCGCTCGCCGGTGCGCCGCTGCTCTGGCCCGCACGCGCGCGGGCCGCGGGCGAGCGTCTGGTCGTGGCGGTGGGGCAGTGGGGCATCGAGACGCCGTTCGCCTGGCGCTCCAGCCAATCCGAGAAGACCCTCTGGGACTGTGCCTACGACCCCTTGATCATGCGCGATCCGAAGACCTTCGAATATCGCCCGGGGCTCGCCACGGAATGGAAACCGTCCAACGAGCTCAGGACGTGGACGTTCAAGCTGCGCTCCGGCGTGCAGTTCCACGAGGGCTTCGGCGAGATGACTGCCGAGGACGTGAAGTTCACCGTCGAGCAGAACCTCAAGCCCGACGCGCAGGGCGGCTCCGCGCCGTTCTTCCGGACGCACCTCGACCGCATCGAGACGCCCGACAAGCACACGGTCGTGATGCACTTCAAGAACAAGGTCTGGGAAGTACCGTCGAACTTCACCCAGTTCGTCGGCTATCAGAACATCACCTCGAAGAAGTACATCGAGTCAGTCGGGGAGGACAAGGCGGCCCTGCATCCGATCGGCACGGGTCCGTTCCGTCACGTGGAGGGCAAGCAGGGCGACTACCATCGCTTCGAGGCGGTCGCCAACCACTGGCGCAAGACGCCGGCGTTCAAGGAGCTGGTCGTCCGCCGCATTCCCGATCCGGCGACGCGCCTGGCCGGGCTCAGGTCCGGTGAGATCGACATCGGCAACGTGTTCGGCGACTACCTCGATCAGGCCAAGAAGGCCGGGCTTCGCATTCACGAGGCGACAAACGCCGCGTGCCACTGGGTGGTCCTGCAGGGCCAGACCACGCCGGACCGCGAGGACTATTGCCCGACGTGCCCGTGGGCCGGTGATCCGGCCGATGCCAAGAGCCTCGAGAACGCGCGCAAGGTACGGCTCGCGCTCAATCTCGCGGTCAACAAGAAGACGATCGTCAGCGCGCTGTGGAAGGGCATGGGCTCGGACTCGCCGTTCATGTACTGGTACTACCCGTTCCACAAGGGCTTCAAGACGGACTGGAAGGTGCCGCCGCACGATCCCGAGCGCGCCAAGAAGCTTCTCGCCGAGGCCGGGCACGCCGGCGGCTTCGAGGTCCGGATGAATCCGCTGGTGATGACCTACGCCCTCGACGGCCCCGACATGGTCGAGGCGGTCGCGCTCGACTGGGAGAAGATCGGCATCAAGGTGCGGCGCGTGCCCGAGGCGTTCAGCAACTTCCTGCCGAAGAACCGCGCGCGCAAGACCAACAAGACCCACTGGGTCTACGGCTCGCCGCCGTTCGACGAGCCCGTCCTGGCCTGGCAGCGGTGCATCATCTCCAAGGGCCCGTTCAACCTGCTGGCCGAAGGGCCGTACGACGAGGACGTCGAGACGATCTCGCGCGAGCTCGACGCGAACCGGCGCGCGCAGATGACCCAGGCGCTCGCCCAGAAGCTCTACGACGAATACCGCGGCGTGATGCTCGGCACGCGCTCGCTCACATGGGCGGTCAGCAAGAAGGTCAGCGCCTGGCAGACGCTCGTGTACGTCCCGCTCGAGAACAACTACGAATACGTGAGCTGATCGAGGGGAGGACCCTCATGAAGGTTCGGGTCGCTTCGCTCCTGACGACCGTGCTGCTCGCTGTCGCCGTGAGCCCGGCGGGCGCCGCCCAGCCCGGGGAAGCCGTCATGGCCTGGCACGTCACGCTGGCCCCGACGTGGTTCGATCCGTCGACCGCGCCGCCGCAGATCACGCCCTTCGGCATGCTGTACGCGATCCACGATGCGATGGTGCGGCCGCTGCCCGGCACCAAGATGGGACCGAGTCTGGCCGAGTCGTGGCGGGAGAGCCCCGACGGCCTCACGTTCGAGTTCAAGCTGCGTCCCGGGCTCAAGTTCCACAACGGCGATCCGGTCACGAGCGAGGACGTGAAGTTCAGCTACGAGCGCTACCGCGGGGCCGGAGCCCGAGAGCTTCAGGCGCGCGTGCGCCAGGTCGACATCGTCGATGCGCTCACGATTCGCTTTCAGCTCAAGGAGCCGTGGCCCGACTTCATGACCTTCTATGGCACGACGGCCACCGCCGCCGGCATCGTCCTGCCGAAGAAATATCTCGAACGGGTCGGCGACGAGGCGTTTCGCAAGAATCCGGTCGGTGCCGGTCCGTACAAGTTCGTGAGCCACACGCCGGGAGTCGAGGTCGTGCTGGAGGCGTACCCCGGCTACTGGCGGCACGCCCCGTACGTTAAGCGCCTGGTCATGAAGTCGGTCACCGACGGCACCACGCGCGCGGCGCTCCTGAAGACCGGTGAGGCGGACATCTCCTATGCGCTCGACGGGCCCGACGCGGAGAACGTCAAGCGGGACCCGCGCATCCAGATCGTCGCCTCGCGCCACGCCTCGATCAACTGGCTCGAGTTCGCGGATCAGTGGGATTCGAAGTCGCCGTGGGCCGATCGGCGCCTGCGCCTCGCGGTCAACCACGCGATCAACCGCAAGGCGATCAATGACGCGGCGTGCCTGGGCTTCTGCCCGCCGGCCGGCGTCATCGTGCCGCGCGTGATGGACTTCGCGCTCCAGGTCGAGCCGCCGGCCTTCGACCCGGCGAAGGCCCGCCAGCTCCTGGCCGAGGCGGGTTACCCCAACGGGATCGACGCGGGCGAGCTGGTCCCGATCCCGCCGTTCTTCACGATGGGCGAGGCGGTCGTGAACTATCTCAACGCGGTCGGCATCCGCGTGAAGATGCGCCAGATGGAGCGCGCCGCGTTCTACACCGCCTGGCGCGAGAAGAAGCTACACCCGCTGTTCATCACCGGGGTCGGCAACTCGGGCAACGCCGCCAGCCGCGTGCAGGAGTTCATCTTCTCCAAGGGCACGTACGCCTATGGCGGTTACCCGGACATCGACGATCTCTTCGAGCAGCAGGCGCGCGAGCGCGACACGAAAAAGCGCGAGGCGCTCCTGCACCGGATCCAGCAGCTCACGATCGACCGGGTCATGTTCGCGCCGATCATGGATTTCCGCGCGCTCATGGGAATCGGGCCGCGCGTGACCGAGCACACGATCACGTGGATCCACAACTCCCCGTTCCCGTCCTACGAGGACATGAAGATCAAGGACTAGCCGCGGTCAGCGGGCCCGGCCTCAGATCGTAGAGACGCATCCCGCTGCGGCGTCCGCCGAGCGCGCTCGAGCGCCAGAGCGCCGGGTCAACGAGCTGACCTTTCTGCTGGACCCATTCGGCGATCGGCCGCGCCGCGACGTCGGCGCCGAGCCGGCGGCTGATGAAGGGAACATCGCCGACCATCACGAAGCGGATCTCCTTCGCGTCGACCATTCCCGCCAGCGTTTCCGGCGTCAGGATCGGATCGAGCCCGTGAAAGCCGCCCATCGCCATCACCGCGTCACCCGAGCTGATGATGATCGGCGCCGCGAGCCGCGTCGTGGTGGTGGCGAGCAGATAGCGCTCGCCGCCACGGTTGGCCTGAAGGAACGCGATGAGACCGGCGGGGTCGTACGGCTCGACCAGTCGTATTCGCTGCGGCGTCTCGCCCGCGATCGGGATGAGCCGGCCGAGATCGGCCGACGGGATGGCGCCGGGCCCTGGCACGAGCACGCTGCTCAGCGCCCACGCCGACGGGATCACCAGCACCGCCGCGAGGCCGATGCTGCCGGCGCCGGTGGCGAGCGCGTGCCGCACCGCGCTCGTCTCCTCCGCCGCGGCGACGCGCGTGTCGACGGGTCTGTCGACACGACGGAAGACGAGCATCGCGAGCAGCGCGCCGGCTGATGCCAGCACACCCACGCCCAGAGCCACGTGCAGCGGATGAAATTCGCCAGGCCTCCAGCCCATCGCGGCCGCGTCGATGTAGAGCTGCCACGCCGCGGTCAGGAGTAGCGAGGCGGGGAGCAGGATCGCGCGCCAACCGCCGCGCAGATAGAGCGTGCACAGTCCAGCGAGGCCAACCGCCGCGAGCGCCGCGAGCGGCGGAGCCATCGTGGCCAGGTAATAGAAGTGAAAGAAGCCGCCCGCGTAGCTGTAGACGACGCCGTAGGTGAGGAGCCAGCCGAGCCAGATGAGCAGGGCGAGGCGCCGCGCGGAGAGCGTCGTGGGGAAGCCTCCGCCGAGCAGCCCGACCACGAGCCCCGCGACGGCGAGCGGGAACAGCCATCCAACCTGCCCGGCGAGCTGACCGTCGGCGAGGCGGAGAGGCCCGGCCGGCGCGCGAACGAACATCCGCGAAAGACCGCGGCGCGGTCCGGACTCGAGCGCTGGACTCGCCCCGATAGCCTGCAGCGCCGGGCGTGTCGGCGGCGTCGCCGAAGCGACCGCGGCGCTCCTGAACTCGGGCGCGCGGACGAATCGCCCCATGCCGTAGGGGCCGACGACGAGCTCGAGCATCGAGTTCCGGTCGCTGGTGCCAGCGTAGGGCCGGCGCTGAGGGGGCGTAAGATCGTACGCGATGACCCACGAGAGCGACACGACGGCCAGGACGACTCCCGCGACGGCCAGGTGGCCGACGCGCCGCCACCAGCCAAGCGGCGCGCCGATGAGGTAGACCAGCGCGAACGTCGGCAGCGCCACGAACGCGGCCAGC